>Ga0172379_10001819_pt1 | contig 40719 bp, 45 predicted proteins | sample GrowelOW334metaG_FD_119756 | JGI IMG/M metagenome (GOLD analysis project Ga0172379, IMG submission 119756) | Groundwater microbial communities from an aquifer near a municipal landfill in Southern Ontario, Canada - Groundwater well OW334 metaG | ecosystem: Environmental > Aquatic > Deep... | reverse complement strand
GCCCAGGTGGTGAAATTGGTATACACGCGAGGTTTAGGACCTCGTGCCGCAAGGCGTGGAGGTTCGAGTCCTCTCCTGGGCACCAGCTCGTTTCGCGGTCACCGTTCCGCGTGACGCGGCTTTGCCGCATCCCGCTTCACCGTTCCCGCGAAGCCTCGCTTGACCCCAAACATTCGTGCTCCTTCGCTTCGCTCAATCCGCGCCAAATGTTTGGGGACCCCGTGCGTTATAAACAAACCACCCCCGCACGTGCGGGGGTGGGTGAGTAATCGTTAGAATTGCTTACTTCGTCACGTTCCGTGTAGTACCAATAACGAAGTTGACGATCGCCCAGGAGATCAGAATGACCACGAGACCAACGGCGGCTGCCGAGATGATCTTCTTCGCGGAGTCGACCTTGTCTTCGTTGCCACCAGCGGTGAGCCAGATGAAGCCACCGTACAGGATCATGATGACGGCGATGAGGCCGAGCAGTCCGAGGACGAAGGTGATGATGTTCAGGACGGTCTGCTTGAGGTCAGCCGAGCCGAGGCCCAAAGAGCCGCCGACGTTCTCGATTGTGACCGCAGCAGAGGCGATTGCTGGAACGACGAGCGACGCGATTGACGCTGCACCAGCGATGAGTTTGGTTGAGTTTCATACATCCACCCCCTTCCCGTTCATGGAGTTCAATAGAAATCGAACGTGTTTTTACTCTACCACGTATTGCTTACCCGTCAAACCAAAACCCTTCCGGGTTGGGGGAGGGATCAGTTCTCGGATATGGTATGTGCGGCCTGTTCCTTGAATGGGGCCCATACGAATGTGGCACGAATGACTTCTGTATCCTGGGGTCCCCGCAGATGTGGCGCGGAACGGAGTGAGCACGCATCTGTGGGGAAAGCGGCACATTTGCGGAGTCCGGAGTGACCGAACGGCCCCCGTGAGGTCACGGAGGGCGGAGCGAATGGTGACGCGCGCGCCGTCGCGACGGCGCTGTTTTGTCGTGGATAACTCGGCCGAAAATTGAAAAAATCCATGCTAACCTACAGATGAAACAAAAACGAGGTAGCCAGTGGACGTCTTGGAAAGACCGTTGGCCACCTCACGAACAGTGAACCGCAGTCCATAGACTGCACCTTGAAAAGGAGTGAGGTGAACCATAACCGTTAGGGCTTCACCAGCCAACCGACGCTATCACGGAATTGGATAGCACCATGGAACGTACGTTTGGAAAGTCCAAGCGTGCATAGTTTTTAACGCAAACTCCCAGGCCAGAGAGCCTGGAAGGAGATCGAACATGAAGCCGAGTAAGAATCTCGTGCTGGTGATGGCTCTCCTGGCCATTGCCATTGTCCCAGCCGCCTTCCTGGGTGGCTGCTCGGAGGAGGAGTCCTCCAATCCAATCACGTCGGCGGACAATCCCACCAACGACGTATTCTTTCGCGACAGTCTAACGTCCATCGACCCCTCGATGGTAAGTGAGGAAGCGAGCGACGGGAGGGAAGCGCCGACCGCAGCTGCGGCCAGTTGGAATTACTTGAGCGCAATGAACAAGCGTCAGCTCATTCTTGAGGCCGCTTGGTCTGAGAATGGATGGCAGACGAGCTACAACTGTAAAACCTGGGCGCAGCACATTGTGCGTAAAGCCTCTGGTGAGGCAGCGTCCTTGCCGTCGACGTGTCCGAATGCGTACGGGTACTACTACTGTAGCGCAAGTCATGTAACGAAAATCCTGCAGAACCAATCCGCATCGTACACGTACTTCGTGCCTGGACGCGTGTTGCAGATGTGGTACGGCGGAACGAACATGCCGCATACAGCAATCATTTGGTCCTCGAGTTCTATTGGTATGCAGTGGATTGACTGCAACTTCATCGGAACCGGGAAAGTAGGCATCCACTACATCTCCTGGTCTGATTTCTACAGGAAAGTGCCGGCGTACACGCTCTACGAAGTGTACTAGCACCTCACTCTCGTTTTTGAGGGAGGGCAGCATATCTCGCTGCCCTCCCACTTCTTTAGACTATTCCTCTATACTTATTGTGTTCATATGCGATTACCGAAGCAACTCATCATTGGATTCAGCGTAAGCTTGCTGCTGTGTGTGGGCGCGCTTCTCTTCGTATTCCTTCATACCCCGACGGAGACGATTTCTTCTCCAGAAGGTCGTATACAGTACGCAATACCGAAAGGATGGTCTACCGATTTTGATCCAGTGGATTCAAGTGACCTTCGACGTATTTACGGTGTTTTTTTCAGACAATCTACTAGCGCAGCATTACCAGCGATAGCCTTTCGATTCTGGGATAACCAGGGTGGTCGAGATGCACAATTCTGGGCAACGCAAGCAGGGCTAGAAGCAGAGGTGCAGCAGAAGCCGCAGAAAGTGTTCATTGGCGCCAATACCTTTTGGTTGCTGAGTGCTGCAGAAGGTCCTGGGCTCCTCGAAAGCTCCCTGTTCACGCTCGTGGCTCATCGTGTTCTTCAAATTGCAATTCGGCCGGAGTTTGCAGTACTCGAGAGCCCCTACTTCACACATGAGATTACGAACGTACTCGAATCCATCTCGATTTCTCCATGATCTAACGTAAAACCGAACACCGGGGCCTTGGAAAGGAGACACCCCCGTGCTCGGCGATTTTGTCCGGACAGACGTCCCGCTTGCGCAAGACAATCGATCCAGCGCCAGTATGCGTCTGGCCGGGAAGGGCGTCAAGCCCTGCTCCCTGCTTTGCGTAGTAAAGAATTACCGAAAGGAGGTGATTGTATGAATCTCAATCGAGCAACCTTGATGGGCAACCTGACCCACGACCCGGAGGTGAAAACAGCAGCCGGGAAGAAGGTGGCGTCCTTCAGCATCGCGACGAATGCGGTGTGGCGGGATGCGAAGAGCAAGGCGTTGAAGGAGAGCGTCGAGTTCCACCCTGTCGTAGCGTGGGGCCATCTGGCTGACGTCGTGGAGAAGTACGTCCGTAAGGGCGATCGGCTCTACGTGGAAGGTCGTCTGGCAAATCGTAAATGGGAAGACCGCCTCAAGCAGAAGCACGAACGCACGGAAGTGGTCGTGCAGCAGCTCATCATGTTGGGTTCCGCACGGAAAGGCGCGAAGCCCGAAGCTGTAGCCGCCGAAGCAGCGACTGCCGTGTAGGTGAAGACATAGATCATCATTTACAATTCGTCCTCTTGTTAGTCCGGCATCAGTTGCATTCTTGCGGTTGGTGCTGGGACTCAAGTGGAAGAACATTCATCACAAATCGATATTGGTTGTACCGTTACCGTTCGTCTGAATGGGACAGTGCGATCATTCCGTATTGTGCCCGGCACAAGCGATCCAAATCGAAACGAAGTGAGCGTGTCAGCGCCGCTCGCCCGGGCTATCCTCGGCCGCCGACCCGGTGACGTGTGCTTGCTGGTCGTGCATCCACCAACAACAATTTCCGTGGTTATCACTGAAGTACTATGTGGGTTAGGTAAAGTTGGGGGTGGAGCGGCGGGTATGGGTGAGGGTTGGTAGTAGGTATGGGCGTAGAGGCTAGTTAAGGTATAGAAGGTTGGCTTAGGAATAAAGACTATGAAGGATACGAAAAAAATAACGAGTTTCCGTGACCTGCGGGTGTATCAGGGTTTGTATGGTGCATGCCTGCTAGTCATGCAAAAAATAATACCATTGCTTCCACCAGAAGAACGGTACGATTTGCGTGACCAGCTTAGCAGGTCGGCAAAGGCCGCGCCCCGTTTGGTCGCGGAAGGGTATGCCAAGCGCCATCAACGTAGGGGTTTTCAAAAGTACTTGGATGATGCTCTAGCGGAATGTAATGAGTGCATCGTGAGTGTTGAGCAGGTGCGAGATATTTACAGTGTAAGCCCAAAAGTTTGCACGGAGCTCGTGAGTACCTATGACCTTTGCGCACGTCAACTCTATAAGTTAACAATTGCTTGGAGACATTTTGATTCTCCCAAACCTCCCTCTATACCCATTCTACCTAACTAGCCTCTCAACCTACGCCCTATGACGGAGCCCGTACGTTTAAATATTTATACGACTTTTTGTGGTTTGATGATGGCAGCACTCATTTACATTCCTCAAGCCCACGCCGCCCCCGCCTCGCACATCGTCATGAGCGAGGTGAAGATCGGCGGGCCGAGCGGCTTCAGTACCGATGAGTTCGTCGAGCTGTACAACCCAACCGATGCACCGGTGGACATCACCGGCTGGCAGCTCGTGAAACGCACGGCGAGCGGCGCCACGTACCCACTTGTTGATTCGTTCGAAGCACTGACTATAAGCGCGCATGGGTATGCCTTGGTTGCGCACCCGACGGGATACGGTGGGACTGTTTTGCCCGACACCCGCTACACAACGACGAATTCACTCTCTACAGACAATAGCGTCGAGCTCGTTAGCCCTTCGGGAATTGTCGACCAGGTTGGTTGGGGCAAGGCGACGCACTTTGAAGGCGTAGTTGCCCCGACGCCTGGTAACGCCAAGAGCATTGAGCGGAAGGCCCTCCCTTCCTCTGCGAGTGCCGATCTCGTTGACGGGGGCGCTGACGTGTTCCGCGGGAATGGAGAAGACACAGACCACAACGACGCAGATTTCGTTGGCCGTGACGTACCCGAACCGCAATCCACCACATCAGAACTCGAATTCATAACTGCAGCTGCGCCAGTCCCAAAACCATCGAATACGAATCAGCCAGCCGCAGCCACGCCCACAACCTCACAGCCAGTTTCGGTACAAGTAGTACAACCCGTCCCGCACACCGTGGCACTATCCGAAATACTGCCTGATCCGAAAGGGGCAGATACAGCCGAGGAGTTCATCGAGCTGGTGAATACCGGTGAAGTGGCCGTTGACCTGACCAACTGGAAGCTTAGCGATGCGTCGAAGACCAGCTTCACAATTCCGTCAGGCAGCCTCGCGCCGGGCGGGTGGTTCGTGGTGAAGCGCGCAGAGTCGGGCATCGCGCTGAATAATACCGGCGGAGAGACAGTGACCCTGACGGCATCAGATGGTGTGGTGACGTCTACGGTAACGTGGCAGGGGTCAGCGCTTGAGGCGCAGAGCTATGCGTTGGTAAAAGCTGAATGGGTATGGACAGGCAAGTTCACCCCAGGAAGCGCGAACGAGTACCTTGATTCTAATCACGCGCCTGTTGCTACCATCCGTGACGTAGAGACGAGCGTTCGTATCCGCGAAACTGTGGCACTCTCTGCCGCAGATTCTTCAGACCCCGATGGTGATGACTTGGAGTTTCGGTGGAGCTTCAGCGATGGGGGGACCGCCAGCGGTACGGGCCTGAAACGTACGTTCGCGAAAGCTGGTCGCATCACGGTCACGCTCACGGCAACGGATGTGAAAGGGAAGTCCAGCACAGCGAAAATGATTTTTACGGTGCAGGATTACCAGCGGAGTACCGCGATCGCCATTGGTAGTCTCGTCCCAAATCCGGCGGAGGGAGAGGACGAGTGGATTGAGCTTGCGAATACTGGGAAGACCTCGGTCGATCTGGAGGGTTGGTCACTGCAGTCGGGGAAGAAGACGCAGAAGCTCGACGGCATGCTGCAGGCAAAGGCGTACAGACGGCTCACGAGCGAAGACCTCAACTTCGCCTTGCGGAACGCTGGGGGTACGGTTGTGCTGCTCGACCCAGATGGGAAGCGCATGAGCGCGGTGACGTACGCGACGACCACGCGGGGCGCGATTATTCGTCGGCAGCAGGATGGGACGTACGGTGTTGACGCTCAGCCTTCACCTGCGACAGTACCACCGAGTGGGCAGGTCGCGGGTGACGCGGTTGTTGGGCAGCCGAAAACGCAACCGACGCAGAAGCCCGTCGCCGCGTTGCCCGCAGCCACGTCATTCCCAACGTGGGCCTGGGCCGCAATCGCGGGCAGTGCCGTCGTTGCATGGGTCGGGTACGAGGTGTGGAACCGCAGGCGTGCGAAGTAGGTTCCCGAAAGCGCGCTTTTCCAGTATAGTAGGTGCATGGCACTCGCCCGGAAGTCCCAGGCCGACAATCGGAAAATTCCGCCAACCATTCTCGTTATTGAAGACGAAATTTCTGTCGTGGCAGCGCTCCGCGAGTCTCTTGAGGACCGTGGGTACGCCGTGGCGGTTGCGCACGACGGCATTGCCGGAATTACCGCCGCACAAACCAAGAAACCGTCCGCGATTATCCTCGACCTTGGCCTGCCGAAGCAGAATGGCCTGCAATTCCTGGAGCGGCTGCGAGCGAGTAAGTCGCTCTTCAGCATACCCGTCATTGTCCTCTCCAATGTGGAGAGCAGCGTCGTCATGCAGAAGTGCGAAGAGCTCGGTATGCAGTGCTACTACGTGAAAACCCACACCAGCATCCAGAAGGTGATTGATACGGTGGCAAAGACCGTCCCGTTGCCCTAAACGTGGTACGCGTTTGCGACCCCTGCGTACTCCGTGTACGCTGTTTTTATGCCTGCCACCAAAGTCCTCCTCGTTGACGGGAATGCCATCATCCACCGCAGCTTCCACGCCCTGCCGCCGTTGACGGCTAAGGACGGAACCATGGTGAACGCGGTGTACGGCTTCGCTACGGCTCTGCTCAAGGCGTTGAAAGACATCAAGCCCACGCACGTGGCGGTTGCTTTTGATATGAAGGGCCCGACGTTCCGCGACGATATCTACGACCAGTACAAAGCCACGCGCGTCAAAGCGGCGCAAGAGCTCTATGATCAGATTCCGTTGGCGCACGACCTCGTGGCAGCTTTTGGCTTTCCCGTTGTTGAGCAGAAAGGTGTGGAAGCCGACGACGTGATTGGCACGCTCTCGCACCGGCTGGCAAAAGAGAAGGCGCAAGTCGTCATTCTCACCGGCGATATGGACACTATGCAGCTTGTCTCGAAGCAGGTGTCGGTATACAGTTTGCGGAAAGGCCTGAACGATACCGTTCTGTACACGCCGAAAGACGTTGAAGTGCGCTACGGCTTCGGGCCTGAGGATATCATTGACTACAAAGCCCTGCGCGGCGATCCTTCGGACAACATCCCAGGGGTGAAGGGCGTGGGGGAGAAGACGGCCACTGACCTCATCAAGCAGTTCCACACCATTGAAGAAATGTACCGCGTGCTGGAGCACAAGCCCGAGACGGCGAAGAACCTCTCGGCGAAGCTACAGGAGAAGCTTATGCAAGAGAAAGAGAATGCGTACATGAGCAAGAAGCTGGCGACCATCAAGCTCGACGTACCGCTCCAGTTCAGCATTGATGAAGCGAAGGTACACAGCGCTAACGCTGCGAAGCTCCACGAGCTCTTCGTGAAGTGGGGTTTCAAAAGTTTAGTCGCAAAAATTCCGGCCCTTACCGGCGAAGAGGTAGCTGAACCCAAGAGTAAGGATGATGCCGTCGAGAAGGTAGCTGGCACACGGCAGTCGCTCTTCGGCGAGAAAGCCACGAAGCACACGTACACGCTGGTGAATGATGAGAAGACGTTCAAGAGCTTCCTCGATGAACTCCAAAAGCAGAAGGCCTTCGTCTTCGATACGGAGACGACCAGCCTGATCCCGTACGACGCCAAGCTCCTCGGCATTAGCTTTTCTTGGAAAACTGGCGAAGCATACTACGTGAACGTGGATGGGCATAGCGCGTGGCTGAAGCAGCTCAAGACCATTCTTGAAGATCCAAAGGTGGGGAAGTGGGGGCACAATTGTAAGTACGACGGAAAAATCCTTGCCCTTGCCGGTATACACGTAGTGCCTTTGGCCTTCGACAGCATGATTGCCAGTTACCTGCTCAACTCCGGTTCTCGGGCGCACAACCTCGATGCCCTGGCCTTCAATGAGTTTGGTCACCAGATGATTCCTATTGAAGACCTGATTGGGAAGAAAGGGAAAGACCAGATCACGATGGAGGATGTCGCGGTCGAGAAGATTGCCGAGTATTCGGGCGAAGATGCCGATTACACGTACCGACTGGTGAAGAAATTTGCACCGCAGCTTGCATCATTTAAGCTCCAGAAGCTCTTCGACGATATTGAGATGCCGCTCGTCCCCGTGCTCACGAAGATTGAGCTCGCGGGTGTAAAAATTGACTCTAAGTTTTTAGCTAAGCTCGGCAAGGACATGGGCGTTACCATCCGGAAACTGGAGAAGCAGATCCATAGCTACGCGAAGACCGAGTTCAACATCAAGTCGCCCCTGCAACTCAAGGAAGTTCTCTTCACCACGCTCAAACTCTCTACTGAGGGCATGAAGAAGACGAAGACCGGCATTTCCACAGCAGTAGATGAGCTGGAGAAGCTGCAGGGCAAACACCCGATTATCGACGCAATCATGGAGTACCGCGAGCTCACCAAACTCCTCTCCACGTACATCGAGACCTTGCCCGCGCTCGTCCAGAAGCAGACCGGCCGCGTCCACACCGACTTCAATCAAACCGTGGCCGCCACAGGCCGGCTCTCCAGCAATGACCCGAACCTGCAGAACATTCCCATCCGCACGGAGCTCGGCCGGGAAATTCGCAAAGCCTTCATTGCCGAGAAGGGTTTTCAACTCGTATCCGTGGACTACTCGCAGATCGAATTGCGCGTGGTGGCGAGCCTGGCCAAAGAACAGAAGATGATTGATGCGTTCAAGCACGGCGCAGACATTCACCAAGCCACGGCCGCGGATATCTTCGGCGTGCCCGTTGTCGCAGTGACCAAAGACCAGCGCAGCGCAGCCAAGGAAGTGAACTTCGGCGTGCTCTACGGCATGGGCGCGTACGGCTTGGCCAGCCGGAAGAAGATCAGCCGGGAGAAGGCGCAGGACTTCATTGATCGGTACTTTGCCAGCCGGCCCAAGGTGGCGAAGTACTTGGAAGATACGAAAGCGCAAGCCCGAAAGCGCGGCTACGTGGAAACATTGTTTGGCCGTCGCCGCAACTTGCCCGAGATAAATTCCTCCAACGGTCAAATCCGCGCCCAGGCCGAGCGCATTGCCGTGAACTTGCCGGTGCAGGGGACGGCTGCAGACATCCTGAAGTTGGCGATGATCGCGTGCGATAAAGACTTGCCAAAAGTCAGTCCAAAGTCGCGAATGATTTTGACTGTGCACGACGAATTGGTTTTTGAAGTGCCAGATGCAGACGTCAAGAAAGTTTCCACCTTTGTGAAGGAGACAATGGAGGGCGTGTACGACCTCGCCGCACCACTCGTCGCCGATGTGAAGGTGGGAGAGAACTGGGGCGAGATGGAAGCTCTGGAGAATTAACCCTAGCGCAGGCCGGCATGCCTGCGGTAATTAAGCCCGCGGGCAGGGCCGCCCGCTCTAATTGGTGTCATGCTGAACTTGTTTCAGCATCTCTATTATTGTGAGATCCCGAAACAAGTTCGGGATGACATATAAAAAGGCGAACCGCGGGATTGACAACCGGCGTGCATTTGCTAGGCTCAGGAGTTCTTGAAAAACCCTAAAACTCACGGAGGAAAAGATGAAAGTTCGTCAGCTCTATACCAATCTCGCGAAAGTCATGAGCGTGGCGGTAATAGCCACTGACCCACGGTGCCGAGATGCGTACCTGGCCTGGCGCAAGAAGCGTACGCCGCACAAGGCGCAGTTGGAAGACGCGCTTGAGACGCCGAACATTGAACAGTTTTTCCGGCTGGAGGTTATGCAGCCATTCCTCGATCAGCTTGAATCGAGCCTGCAACGCAACGAAGGTATCTACGTGCTCGAGCAGCAGGCACGCACCTACTTCCAAGTTGACGAAGTGGAGAAATCCGGCATCTCCAGTCACGTGTTTGGTGAGATGGAAAAGACGGCCTTGCCCCGGCTCATTGCCAGGCTCCATGAGTGCCCTGCAGAAGAGCTTGAGCAAGACCTAGGTGCGCTCCTCGCCAGCCTCTTCAGCGCTGAATTCCAGAAGGTAGTTGAGCACATCCTGGCATTCCGTATGAAGACGACGGACCAGGTGACTATTCATCTCTTCGCCTAGCCCGATTCTTTGAAAGACCGTCTCTCGCGAGGCGGTCTTTTTTTTGTCCACTGTGGTAAAAAAGCGGACCGGTGAGGGTCCGCTGTGATGATGTGCGCACGCTATTTGACGCTTGGCGCTTGCTCTCGGCATACCTCCTCCACCCACTCCCGCAGGCTGGCGAAGGCGGCTCCGGCTTTGGGGCCGAGGGTGACGATCACCGGGTCATCAACCTCGCGTATTTCCCCTCCAGCTATTCCAAGCTCTTCCATCAAGGCACCGCCGAAAATATCGATTCGGCGCTGGTATTCCTTTTCCTTCGCTGGTCCCATTGAGCCGTTTAGAAAGCGCGTCTGGTACCTCTTTGCGAAGGCAAGTACTTCTTGTAAAGTGATCACGCCTACCCCTTTGTATTATTCTTCCTTTGTTTTGAATGTCCGTAGAACGTACTGTAAAGCAATTGTGCTGTCAATATGAATACAGGCGAACCGCGGGGTTCGCCTGGAGGACTGAGCATTTACAAACTGTGAATAGAGGAAGCCTCTAAGCAAAAGGCCAAGTGCCTTGCGGTGGGCCCTATCGATTATTGAAACGGACTATCCTTTTTCCCAGAAAACGTAGGTCACCTTGAGAAACTCTGGGAGAGTGCTATCGGCGTTTTTTATGCAGCTTGTGCAGTGACCATAGATGATAACCGATGCTGTTTTGCTATTCACAGAATTTTTGTGTTATTCAGATAACCACCGTACACCCCCTACCCATATGTGAGCAACTTCGGAGTTGGATGCTGAAGTGGCTCTAAACTTGGAAAACTATGGCTGGAATCGCTTGAGCAAAATTAATAAACTCAGTGGTTTGCGCTCGGGTAAGGATACAAAAAAGCGGATCCAGGTGGATCCGCTTTTGGAGAGCGCGGGGTTGGTTTGAGTTAGACGTTGGTCGGGTAGGCATCCATGGCGGCCTTGAGCCTCGGCCATTCGCCTTTGGGTTTCCAGGCGACGCTGCCGTTTGCGACGGCCTCGCACGAATGTGGCAAGGTCGTTTTGGGCACCACGGTCGCTACCTACAATCGACGGTAGGACCGCTGGTCGTTGTTCCGTTTTGGGGGCGTGGTGGGCTTCTTTTTTGCGACAGCCCAACCAAGTGCAACCAACAACAGAAGAGCAAGGGCGGCATTCTGCCAGTTGTTCCACCCGGCGTACAAACCGACCATAAGAAAGATGAAAAGGACGAAGAAGCATACCCAGCGCATTCGTACCTCCTTTGCGCTTATGTGTATTGCAGTTCACGCCACATGATTGCGTGATGGTATCGAAGTTTGCCCTACAGTAGCTCTAGGTTTCTCACTTGTCAACGCGTGTTGTTGCTCCCTCTCCCGCTAGGGGAGAGGAGGATGAAGAAGGCCTACGGCTTTATCCTCCTTCGCTCTTCGAGCTGCGGAGGACAAGCAGCTCTACGGCTGGTACAATCCACCCATGGACCTCCTCATCCTGCACGGCGCGGATACGTATAGCTCTCGCAAGCGACTCATTGTCCTGCGGGAAGGCTTTAAGAAGAAGTACGATCCAGCGGGCTCCAACGTCTCGTCATTCACGGCCCCATTTGAGATCGCCAAGATTCGGGCGAGCGCGGCGCAGGTGGGCATGTTCGCCAAGAAGCGCCTGGTCGTCCTGTACGACTTCTACTCCACAGCTTCGGCAGCAGACCGGGAGCAGCTCAATGCGTGGCTGGAAGCGGAAGCGTTCCCTGATACAGTTATAATTCTGTGGGAAGGGAAAGACTTAGGCAAGCCCGCAGCGCCGAAGAAGGCTGTGGCGAAAAAACCATCGAAGGTGAAAACGAAGAAGCCCGTTACAGCACCAGCTAAAATTTCGTGGCCTGCTCACGCGAAAGTGGAAGTGTTTGAACCGCTTGCCGCAGCGCAGCTCCTGGCGTGGATTCGGAATGAGGTGAAGCGCCTCGGTGGGAGTATTGATCCTGCAGCTGTCACACAGCTCGCCACGAATGTCGGCCCAGACCTGTGGGCGATGAGCGGGGTGGTGGCACAGCTCGTCGCTGCCGCCAATGGGAAGCCAATCACAACGACGCTGGTGGGGGAGTGGAGCAAGGCGCCGCTCGATGACAACATCTTCCACTTCACCGACGCGCTCTCGGCACGGAACGCGAGCGCCGCGCTCGGGCTTTTCCAGAGCCAGCTACAGCTCGGCGTGCACCCACTCGTGCTGCACGCCATGCTCACGCGACAGCTGCGGACGCTGCTCATGGTTGAAGATTGCTTGAACCGAGAGCTAGCACCTGGCAGCATTGCAGCTGAGACCGACCTGCACCCATACGTGGCGCAGAAGGCTATTGCTTCAGTTCGGCAGTTCCCCGCCGGTACCATCCGGCAGCTCTTCCTCGATTTAGCGCAGCTGGACGTCGACATGAAGACAGGCAAGGTTGATCCTGAACTTGCACTGGTCAATTTCATTGCTAAGGTTTGCATTCGGTAATGATCTCCGTAGCTACGCCTTGACAGGAGCAGATTCGTTGCATATAGTTGCATGAAAATAATTGAAGCAACATCAACGTAAAGGACGCCTATGGACCTTTGGAAACTTTACAATTCTGTTTGGGTCTCCCCAGCTGTGCGAGCGAATCCGGCAATGGTTGCGCCGACGTACTTGGCACTCCAGCGGAGCTACGCCGAGCCGCATCGCCGGCACCACGTGTGGTACCACATCGAGAAAGGCATAGAGCTCATCTACGAGTTCCGCGATGCGGTGGCCCACCTAGAGTGGCTCACGCTTGCGTACTTCAACCACGACCGGGTGTACGACACGCGTCGGCAAGATAACGAGCTCGTGAGCGCGAATCGGACGAGCGACGACCTTCGCCAGGCAAACGCACTGCCCGAGGCAATCTTGGGCATCCATTCGCTCATCATGGACACTGCGCATTCACTCGGGCGAACGCTGACGACTGTGGATTCGCAGCTCATCGTGAGCGCAGACCTGGTGACCCTCGGCTTCGCTCCAGAACTCTTCGACCGCTACAGCCGTAACATTTTCGTTGAGTTTGTGGAGTACGGCGGCGTTGATTCGCGTGAGTTCCTGAAAGAACAGAACGAGTTCTTCAAGAGCATGCTCGTCAAACCCGTCATCTACCCGTTCGCGCCCTTGCACCAACGCTACGATGCGCAGGCGCGTGAGAACCTTACTCGCGCCATTCGGGCGTACGAAGCAAAAACCGCAGCCAATTGACTGCGGTTTTCTCTTTGATAGGATTAGTTATTTCACTTTGGCCAGCGCCTGCATGAGGCGGGACTTCTTCCGGCTCGCGGTGTTCTTGGGCATGGTCTTCTTGCGGGCGGCCTTGTCCAGGAGCTTCACCGCGGTGCTCACGGCGGTTTTCGCCTCATCGAGCTTCTTTGCGGTAATGAGTTTGCGGGCCTTCTTCACAGCTTCACGGAGCTCAGTCTTCACGGCGCGATTCACGCTTGTGCGCTTCACAGACTGGCGGGCATGCTTAGCGGAGGCGGCTTTGATAGGCATACAGGAATGAAAAAATGAGATTGCAGTGTGCACAAGCTACCACGTGCCTGCGCCTGATGCAAGCCATGCGGGCATATGGTGTGGCCATGGTCGCAGCCCTGGTAGAAGGTGTAGAATACCTATAACATTGCACCTACTTACACACACGGAGGTTCACATGGCCTGGACGCCGATGCCCGACGGCAATCAACCGCAGAACCCACTGGTACTCATCTGCATTGACTGCCAAGAAGAATTCGTCTTCTCCGCCGAAGCGCGGCGGTACTTCGCTGAGAAGGGGATCGCCACCCCCAAGCGGTGTAAGTCTTGCCACAATGCACAAAAGCAAATAGAGCGCGGACGCGCGCCCCAGCACATCCCGAGCATCTGACCTTAGTAATCCGCCACACTACGATGGCGGATTCTCTTTTCCCCTTACCCCGCAGATTCTCTCCGCCCGGTTCTCATGGAGCGCACTTGCGAAATTGTCGCTGCCTCGTTATGCTGTTCTGCAACAGAATAACCAAATAGTCGAGGTTACGCCAGCGTAGCTGCTAAGTACAAAAAGAACCGCCTTCCTTGCGAAGGCGGTTTTTCTACTTCGTGAGGGCGCGTTTCCCCTGTAGCACCGCAGCGATACGCTTCTCCATTTTCTCCGGCGGCACCTCGGGATCGGAGATGTCGACGATCGTGAACACCTCCTGAAGAGCAGGTCGAGCCGCAGTCGGAAGCTCCTGGGTTTTTCGTTTCTTCCTGTACTTACAGTTGTACCGTCGTTGGTACTCCTTCGCTTTTTCCTTATGGGCTTGGTAGTACCGTCGCTGGTACTCGCGCCTCGCTTCACGTTCTTCTTCCACGCTAAGGTTCGATGTTTTTTGCCTGGGCATCCAGCACCTCCACGGTATGGAACATTCTGCAGGGTAGCTTAGGGAAGACGCTCGTGTACTGTCAAACTCTACGCTCTATTGACAAGCGTAGGCTGATTCATCAAGATTCCGGGATAAAAGAGTAACCTTGAAAACCCGAAAGGAGATTGCATTCATGTCTTCAGAATCTACCGTAGTGTACCGTGATCCGTTCCAGGTTACGCTGGACATCGTCAGCGGCACCCTCCCAGGTATCGACCTGGGCGCGTTGCTGCAGCAGTACCCGCAGCAGATTATCGATTTGGTTGCCGAAGGCGCCAAGGCCGGCGGCTTCACCGCCGAGATGGTTGAGAAGTACGTCGGCGAAATCTTCCGCGACACAGGCCCCGAGGGTGGCATGCTCGGCAACATCAACTTGCTTGGCCTGCTCTCCCACTTCACCGAGAAGTACGCCCTGCGACCGCTCGGTACCGAAGTGGCGCAGACCCAGGGTGATGCCGAAGTGTCCGCGCCCAGTAAGCCCTGTCGCACCACCCGCCCGCGGAAAGCAGCGGGGCAGCGCGCATCGAAGAAGACCAAGATCGTGGATGTACCGATCGGCGATCAGGTACGTGCGTACTTGGGTAGCCTGGCAAACACGAGACGCCTCTTGGCGGCTGCCGGCAGCAAGGCGAAGCTCGCGAAGCAGATCAGGGATATGGAGGAAATTCCAGTACAGTATGCGAACTTATGCTGGATCCTGAAGCACGCTTACCCGGAGCTCGTCAGCAAGAAGCGCTCGAAAGCGCGCAAACACTAGCCTTTGGAGAAGGAGGTCGTCGTGATCCACAAGGATCGTGATTTCTTGAGCGGCAATCTCGATGAGCGTGCTCAGGCAACGATTCCGTTCGATAGCTTGCTAGGCACTCTAGCTCGTCGCGTTCAGCCGCTGGCGGCCATGCCTCTGCCGCCGCCCGCAGTACCCCCACGGGTAGCAAAACCCGTCACTCCACTTCAGAGCAGTAGCCTGTCTGGTAAGGGCGTTGGCTTGGTGGTGCAGTCTATTACTGCCACGTACCAGCGAACGCGTTCCTGGCGGAGGACAGCATTCCAGCTCCGCGTCCCCCTCGCGCAACTGCGTGAGTGGGTGCACGAGCATGTTGCTGACTTTGGAATCCTTGGCAGCGAGGCGCTGACCGGATTGTTCAACCGTAAACCGAGGCTCTACACGCGTGAGGTTATTGCTCCTGCGCCACCGTTAGTCTTGCAGCAACCGGCGCCGACGCCGGCGCAACCTGCGAGTACTCACTGGTCGGGCTTACGCTTGAACCGTGACGTTGCCAAGGCAGTGGCAGATTTCTGTCAGCGACGCGGCATTGATGAGCGCGTGTACTTCCACGACGTTTTCGATGCTATGACGCTGCAGGAGACCGCAGACCTGATTGGCATTGGTACGGGCGTGCTGGAGGAGCTCATTCGTACAGCCAGCGGGCTGTTGGTGAATCACGCCGTCTACGAGATGCTACGTAAAGCGCGCGGAGAGCAGTCCCTCTCGACTTTTCTTGAGTCGAAGTTCAATCCCGATCGTATAGATACGATCGCTCGTGAGCTCAACGTGAGCACGCAGGTATTCATGCATCTCATCCAGAGCTTCTGCCCGCTCCTCTTGCAGAATGCCACAGTGTAGGAGGTTGCATGTACGGATTCCAATTTCTCAATGAGCTCTGCAAGAACCTCACCCGCTGCGATGTTGAGGAGTTCATCAGCTTCTGCCAACTGCATCCGGGCATTCGTCCGTACGCAGTCATTACGAACGTGGCGCCCGAGAGTGTCATACGTGAAATATCGGCGGATGAGTATTGGGCGTACCTCGCGCGTCGGGCATGGCTCTTCAAGCTCCATAGCAAGAACGGCGAATCATGTACCGTGAGCTGGGAGGACTTCCTCGCAATTGTGCCTTCATCTGAGGCAAGCACGTTGAGTGCTCTTACCACCGATACATTCTGGCCCATTGCTGAGCTGTTCGTTTGGCTCTTCCATGGGCCGGCGTACGGCGGCTTCACGGTAGTGCCTGGCAAAGAAGTAGCGAGCCTCGATGATGTCCTCATCCCGGTGAGCCCGAAAGGCTCCGCGCCGCGCCTCGGAGGCTTAGACTGGTACTACCGTGCAATTGAGCAGTACCCGTTGCTCCCCCGGGAAACTGAAGTACGGTTAGCGAGACTTGCTCGTATGGGTGACCAGTACACACGGAATGCTCTCATCCTGGCAAACCTTCGTTTTGCCACCTGGGTAGCGAGGCGCTACCGGAATTGCAATGTACCGATCGAAGATCTCATCCAAGCTGCGAATATTGGGCTGTGCAAAGCCGCGGATCGGTTCGATCCCGACCGCGGTTTCAAGTTCATTTCGTATGCGGTGTGGTGGATTCGGCAGAGCATTCTGCAGGCTATCCAGGAAAACCGTGTGGTCCACCTCCCGGTCAATCGCATAAGCAACATCCATCGGCTACGCAAGGCAGCCGACCGACTTTCGCAGGAACTCGGCCGCGAAGCAACCGCTGAGGACATTGCCAATGCGCTCGGCATTTCGCAGCACGATATTGAAACCGACCGGCTCCACGAGCAGAATGCAGCGTCTCTCGATGCTCCGCTCGATAGTAGCGACGACGGAACGGCATCGCTCTTTGATCTCATTTGGGATTTGAAGGCGGCACGTCCAGCGAGGGACCTCCTCGGGAGTGGGGCTCGCGAGGAGATTAACCGAGCGCTTTCAACGCTCGATGATCGTCAAGCCGAAGTCCTGGATAAGTACTACGGCATTAACTACGACGTACCCATGACGCTCGAAGAAATCGGCGAGCACTACGGGCTTACTCGTGAGCGCATTCGTCAGGTGAAGGAGGAAGCGCTCATCCGACTCCGTCACCACACGCGTGCAAAAACGCTCTTTGCCTATTTCCTCAAACTGGAAGGGAAACGATAGTAGCCTACTCTTGGAGGAGAGTAGGCTTTTTCTTTTTCGAAAAACCACAGGCAGCACGTTACCGTCTTTTCCGGCGCTTGCCGAAGCTTCGCTGCGGTTGATCGCCCTTCAGCTGCGTGATCTGGTCGCGGATATTTGCCGCGCGTTCGAACTCCAGGTTGGCGGCGGCTAAGGCCATCTGGTTTTCCAGGTCGCGCAGGATGTGAGGGAGCTCGTCCTTCGGGATGGACTTCGGGTCGATGATCGGTTTCTCGTCTTGCGGCTTCTGCTTGCCTGCCAGGCGGGACTCGCGAATAGCTTTAATTATCCCTGCCGGGGTAATGCCGTGCTCCTCGTTGTACGCCTGCTGGATTTTTCGGCGACGGAGCGTTTCGGAGATGGCGCGTTCCATGGACCCCGTGCGTCTGTCGGCGTACATGATGACATGGCCTTCCACGTGGCGAGCGCCGCGACCCATGGTCTGGATGAGTGCCACATCCGAGCGCAAGTAGCCTTCTTTATCCGCGTCCAAGATGGCCACGAGCGAGACTTCGGGCAAATCCAGGCCTTCGCGCAGCAGATTGATACCCACGATCACGTCAATTTCGCCGGTGCGCAAACTTCGTAGGATTTCTAAGCGGTCGAAGGTGTCGACGTCGGAGTGCAGGTACTGCACTTTGATGTCGAGATCTTTGAGGTAGTCGGTCAAATCTTCAGCAATGCGTTTCGTCAGCGTTGTCACCAGTACGCGTTGGCCTTTTTCAACGCGCGTCCGAATTTGCTCCACCAGGTCATCCACTTGGTTCTTCGTCGGCTTCACTTCGATGTCGGGATCGAGTAAGCCGGTTGGTCGAATAACCTGTTCCACAACCTTTTGGCTCTTCTCCTTCTCGTACTTCGCTGGCGTGGCCGAGACAAATACCATTTGGTTGATCTTCGTCTCAAACTCGCTGAACTTCAATGGTCGGTTGTCGAAAGCCGCTGGCAAGCGAAAGCCGTAGTCGACGAGCGTTGTCTTGCGGGATTTGTCGCCTTCGTACATCCCGCCGATCTGGGGGATGGTCATGTGCGACTCGTCGATCATGAGTAAGTAGTCTTTGGGGAAGAAGTCCATGAGCGTGTACGGGGGCGTGCCAGGCCTGCGGCCGTCGAAGTAGCGGGAGTAGTTCTCAATGCCCGGGGCGAAGCCCGTGGTGCGCATCATTTCCAAGTCGAATCGCGTGCGTTGTTCAATGCGCTCGGCTTCTAGTGGCTTGTCGTGCGCTTTGAAGAAGGCGACGCGCTCTTTCAAATCTTTCTCCATCTGCTTCAACGCCTGTTCGGTTTCGCTTGGGTCGGTAACGTACTGCGTGTTCGGGTAGATATCGACCGCATCTAAGAGCACGATGTTTTTTCCGGTAAGCGCGTCCAGTTCCTCAATCTTTTCAATATCGTTGCCGTAGAACTGGATGCGCAGCATACGGTCCTCAGACGCGGTCGGAAAAATCTCCAGTACATCACCCAGCACGCGGAACGCGCCACGCCAAATGTCCAGGGTACGACGTTCGAACTTCATGGCGACGAGTTGCTTCAGCAGGTCGGCTCGTTTGATGGTTTGCCCCTTCTTCAGCGTCACCACGCCGCGGCGGTACTCGGCAGGGGAGCCGAGGCCGTAGATGCAGCTCACCGACGCCACAATGATGACGTCCCGCCGTGAGAGCACAGCTTGCGTGCTGGCGTGGCGTAGGCGGTCAATCTCTTCGTTAATATCCGTCTCCTTCTCGATGTAGGTATCGGACTTGGCTATGTACGCCTCAGGTTGGTAGTAGTCGTAGTACGAGACGAAGTAATGCACGGCGTTCTCGGGGAAGAACTCTTCAAACTCGCTGGCCAGCTGCGCGGCTAAGGTTTTATTGTGGGAGATGATTAGCGTGGGGCGCTGGGTGTTGGCAATGACGTTGGCCATGGTAAACGTCTTGCCCGATCCCGTCACGCCCAGCAGTGTCTGGGCACGCAAACCCTGCTCCACGCCCTTGGTGAGCTTGTCTATTGCCTGGGGCTGATCCCCGGTTGGCTTGAACGGCGCGTGGAGTTTGAAAACCATGGGGTGAATATAGCACGTCCCCGCATTGACAATCCTGCGCTTTCTGCTACGCTAGACGGCCAAAAACAACCACCAACAGGAAAGGAGGAAAAGGTGTTTGGCATCCTTGAAAATTTTTTCCGGTACCTGATTTCTCCCGACGCGTGGATGGTCATGTACGTCTTCAACCACGATTTGCCCCTGTGGCTGTGCTTCCTCATCCCCATTGCCCATTCCATTGTGTGGATGGCTGTGAAGACCCGCCTCTTCTGGGTGGGAACGCAAATGCGCCAACGTCATATGCTCCAGCGCACATCAGTTCTCGTGGTGCGGCCATCGAGGAGCGGACGCTGGCGGCGGCTGTGGCGGTTATGCAAGCACTGGGTACACCGTGCTTACCATTGGGGGCGCAAGCGTGCGCACAATAAGAAAATGACCGAACGCGCATTCTTCTGGTTCGGCGTGGAACCCCAGCTTCAGAAAGCCGGCTGTGCAATCCTGGGCATCCTGTGGCCACGTTATGGCTACCGTGGCTTCATTGCTCTCTGCCTGGGTGGCAGCTGCCAGGTGGCATGCTTCTGCTTACTCTTCATGCTCTTTGGGAAGACGATTGCCAACATTGCCATGTATTGCATTTTTGTACCTTTGGGGCTCTTCGCTCTCTACCGCTGGATTCGCCGTAATGGGGCGAGCCAAACCAAGTAACCGACGTTTGCACATGCAGCGTCGGTTTTTCTTTTGGCAGGATGGTATACTACTCCTATGATCGCTTCGCTCCGCGGCACAATTACTGCAGTGACCTTGAAGTCCGTCGTCGTTGAGGTTGCCGGGGTTGGCTACCGGGTCTTCGCTACTGGGCAAACGCTGGCCAGCTTCGACGTCGGGGCTGATTGCCACCTCTTCACCCACCACCACCAGCGGGAAGATGGGCAGGAGCTCTATGGCTTCCGCACCATCCAGGAGCTGGAGATGTTTGAATTGCTCCTCACGGTGAACGGCGTCGGGCCCAAGTCTGCACTGGGTGTCCTGTCGCGGGCGACTGTGGCGGACATCTCGCGCGCCGTGCACGCGGGGGAGACGTCGCTGCTCACGAAAGTCTCAGGCATTGGCGCCAAAACCGCAGAGCGGATTGTGCGCGAGCTCAATGGCAAACTCGAAGCACCAGCCGCAGGCTCTGCAACGAGCGTCCAAGGTGGCGATGATGAAGTTGTTGCCGCGCTTGAGCAGCTGGGCTTCACCGTGGCGGAAGCGCGGAAGGCACTGGCGAAAGTTCCGTCGACCGTTACAGACCCAGCGCAGCGCATCCGCGCGGTCTTACGTGAGCACTAGTATGGAGGTGCAGCACTGGACAGACCAGGAGACATGGGACGCGTTCGTTGCGGCCCAGCGCCGTTCGCCGTTCCAGCAGAGCTGGGCGTGGGGTGCGTTCAAGAACCAAGTTGGCGTGGAGGTCATCCGCCTGGCTGCCATTTCAGGTTCGCGGATTGTCGGTGTGGCGCAGGTCATGCACGAGCCGTGGCACTTCCATCAGTCAACGCTCTCTGGATTCCACGCACCGCTCGTTGACGTGCATATGCCAGTCGCACAGTACCAGGACGTACTCGGGCTTTTGCTCCAGGCGCTCATTACCGAAGCGCAGACGCGGAAGGTCATCTCCCTCCACCTGGAACCGCCCATCGAACTCTGCAACGAGGCGCTCTTCAAGCAGTTCGAGGTGCAGTACAAGCTGCGGCGCGCGCCCGCGTTCCAACCGCTCGACACGCTCATGCTCGACCTCCGTCAAACAGAAGAGCAGCTCCTCGCCGCAATGCACGAGAAGACGCGGTACAACATTCGGCTGGCCGAGAAGAAAGGTGTACAGATTGCCGTCGCTTCAGCATCAACGCAGCGCGATGCCTTGGAAGCTTTCATCACGCTGAATAAGCAGACAGCAGTGCGCGACCGCTTCCAGAGCCATGGGCCAGGGTACTACCGCCGGCTCGCTGACCACCTGCCCGAGAACATGCTCAAGGTGTACCTGGCGAAATTCGACGGCCAGGTCATTGCTGCCAACCTCGTCGTGCACTTCGGCGACACGGCAACGTACGTCCACGGTGCGTCGGGGAATGCGCACCGCAACGTCATGGCGCCGCACCTGCTGCAGTGGCGGCAGATTCTGGATGCGAAGCTTGCAGGCAAACAGTGGTATGACTTCTTCGGCATCGAGACGCCACAGCGGAAGCGCGCCAGTCGGCAGGGCAGTACCTGGGCTGGAATTACGCGGTTCAAGCAGGGGTTCGGCGGGCAGGTGGTTTCGTACCTCCCAGCGTACGAGTTGCCGGTGCGGAGAGGTTGGTATAGGCTAGTGAACGCACGACGCGCTTATGGAAGGTGAATCACCAGAACTCGCTGCGGCAAATAAAGAGGCCAAAAAGCCGCCATTCCTGCGTGTGGAGTTTGACGGTGAGCACAAAATTTTCGTGAAGGAATGTACCGAGTGCGGCAGCACCTTCAGTACGAGCGTGCCGAAGAGTTTCTTCGAGAATTCCCAAGATGCGTCCACTGACTTAAAACAACGAGGGAACTACATTGAGGGGCATGAATCTGGAGTTAGCGCGATTACCACTGCTGCGGTGGAAGGCCATATTAAGAATAGAAATTGTGGTGACACTGCTCGTCACGATAAGAAGGAAGCGCACCAATGATTAAAACAGTCATCATTTCTGCGGCCGGGAAAGGCACGCGCATGAAGGAGCTGGCCAAAGATAAACCCAAGCACATGATTGAGGTGAACGGGAAGCCGTTCCTGTGGTACCTCTTGGAGAACCTCCGCACCGCCGGGTACGAGAAGATCGTTGTTATTGTCGGACACTTGAGCCAGCACATCGAAGAGTTCGTGAAGACCTACCCGCATCCCATTACCATCGTTAACCAGTTCGCGGTGATGGGGGAAGAGAAGTACGGCACAGCAATCCCGGTCATGGCAGCCCGAGAAGCGACCAATGGCCACGCCTTCCTGGCGCTGTACGGCGACAACTTGTACTCGGTTCGCGACCTGAAAGCCATGAACCACGACGACGGCAATTGCTACGTGGGCGCTCTGCCGCGGGACGATTACCAGAAGTATGGCGTGCTCATTCCCGACGCCGAAGGAAAGCTCAAGGAGATTATCGAGAAGCCAGACCATGACGTTGGCTCCAAGCTCATCAACACCGGCCTGTTCGTCTTCACACCAGAAATTTTTGCCGCCTGCGACCGCGTCCGCCCAACGCCACCGAAGAATGAGTACTACCTCACTGACGCGGTCACCGAGCTCTCGCGCCAAGGGAAAGTGCGCATCCAAACCATCCAAGACTACTGGAAAGATTTCGGTTCGCCAGATGACGTTGGCACCGTCAGCCGCTTCCTGCAAGAACACGGACGATGAGCACCCTCGTTGAATCGTTCTCAGGCATTCGGGGTATCTGGGGCGACAGCCTCACCGATGACGTCTGTCGGCGGTACGGTTTTGCGTACGGGCAGTGGCTACGGACGCACCACACGTCGCCGGTCGTAGTCATCGGCGCAGACACGCGGCCGTCGCGGCCGTACGTGAAGCGCGCCCTGGAAACTGGGCTCGCCGCCGCGGGTATTACCGAGATCATCGACGTTGGCATTCTCTCGACGCCAGCAGTGGAGAATGCTGTTCGCGCTTTCGCCGCCGCGGGCGGCATTATCATAACCGCGTCGCACAACCCAGTCGAGCACAACGGCATGAAGTTCCTCCAGGTGTCGGGGGCAGTACTCACGGCAGCCGACGCCGCGACAATCATCGCGGCGAGCAAGCAACCGGTGCCGCCAGGCCCGCGTGGTCGTACTGTTGGGCTGTCGGATAAGCGCGGCGAGGCAATCTCGGCGTACCTGGCGCACCTCGAAGAATCTACCGGGCTTACCCGTGATGAAGTTGAAGCATTCCACGGCCGCGTGCTCTTCGACCCCAATGGTGGTGCTGGTTCGGAGACAGCAATTTCTTTCGCGAAGTACTGGACGCTCCCGGCAGATTTCTACCACGAGCTCCCCGGCGACTTCTGGCGCGCCATAGAGCCGAAAGCTGAGTCACTCGCACCGCTGGCGCAAAAGCTGGCCGATGAGGGGTTAGCCTTCGCTTGCTCGTTCGACTGCGACGCGGACCGAATGGAAATTGTCCTGTCACCGAGCAGTGCCTTTGCGCGGCAACAGGGGACGCCAGTCGTTTCCGGCCAGTACATCCTCGGTCTCGTGACCCGAGCCATCCTCGAGACGCGGTCTGATGCGCGGTCACTCCCAATTATTACGAACGATGCTACTAGCCAGCTCATTGCAGCAGTTGCATCACGTTTCAATACGCCGGTGGTGGAAGTCGAAGTCGGCGAGACGAACGTGGTAACGCAAATGCTTGAGCAGGGGAGCGTCATCGGCGGCGAAGGTTCCAGCGGCGGCAGCATTGTGGCACCAGGGCAGTGCCGGGATGGCTTGCAGGCCTTAGCAGTTATCCTGAAGTACTTAGCGAAGACGGGTCAGTCGCTCGATGATGCACTCATGGAATTGCCCTCGTACACAACGCTTGCCACGAAGGTGCAGTGCGATGGGGAGAAGCAGCTCGTGGTTCGGCAAGGACTCATTGCGACGTACCAGCAGATGGGTGCCCGGGTCGTCACGACCGGTGGTGATGACGGTGGCGTGAAAGCGTGGGTCACGGATGAAGCTTGGGCATGGTTCCGGGCGTCCAAAACAGAACCAGGTATTTTTCGCTGCATCGTCGATGCGAAGGATCGACAGATTGCTACCGACTTGCTCGAAAAGGCGAAAGTAGTGTTTGATGAGGTAGCAGCGAAGTCTTAAGCGCCCGTAGCTCAATGGATAGAGCGTATGGTTCCGGTCCATAAGGTTGGGGGTTCGATTCCCTTCGGGCGCACCAGAAATTTCCGCACCACATTGAGTGGTGGGGAAATTTCTGTTCGGAGGGAATCGAAGGGCAGCAACGACCGCGAGTGTAAGCGAAGCGGGAGTGCCGACGGACGCGAGCGAGCGTAGCGTCCGGCGCTGCCCAGGACACGATTCCCTTCGGGCGCACCACTCGACGCATCCCGCATACGCGGGATTTGCTCGTGGTCTTCGACCAGGTATTCATGGAATGAAGTACGGTGGGTTGTCCCGCGTCGAGTGCCCCGAGCCTAGTCGAGGGGCAGCTCGTTTTGTGCCTCTTCGCTCCGTGTGGCCGGCTTTGCTGACCCCACTCCGCAATCGGCACGAAGCTTCACTTTGTCACACGCGCCCGTGCTCGCTACGTAGCGCGCCTGTCGCGCGGGCCCCCGGGAAAATAAAAAGCCCGGCCGGTTAGGGTCGGGCTTCTTGAAGGTGCTTAGGAGGCAAACATACCATCAATTTCGGAGATAGAACCGCCGGTGAAGTTTCGCCAAATGGCTTCAGCGATGAGCGGTCCAATGTCCACGACTTCAATGAAATCAGGGAGCTCTTTCTGCTCGTGGTTGATTGAGTTCGTTACGAATACTCGCTCCAGTTTTGAGTGTTCGTATGAATCGACGAGGCGGTCAATGCACCCATCGGCGAAGACGGGATGCGTGGCAACGTCGTAGATGCATAAGGCGCCACGTTCGCTCAGCTTACTGTTGAAACCGCACGTTGTCCCGCCAGTGTCGACCATGTCGTCACCCACAACAACAGGACGGTCTTTCACATCGCCAGCAATGTCTAGTATTTCCGGCTGGTCATCGCCGTTTCGGGTCTTGAAACCGAAAGCGATTCGGACCATGTGCAAAATACGCATGTACACCTGCGCAAGTTTTGCCGCACCAGCATCTGGGCAACCGGCGACGCCCTCTGCCAGCTTCATCGCAACGTGTAGATGCATGTGGTGCGCTTCGATGCGGCGAGCTAGCGTGACGGTCGGGTAGAGGACATCCGTGGGGATGTCGGCAAAGCCAGGAACGATAGACGAGTGCGGATGGACAAACATGATGTGCTTCCGAGACGCGGCCACCATTGCATGCTCTATTTCCTCGATGATCATTTTGGCAGTTACGGGCACCCGCGGTCGATCTTTTCGATCCTGCCGCAGGTAACCCATGTTCGGGACAACAGCGGTGACACTTCCTGCAGAGGCGAGCGACGCAGCCTGGAGCAGCATTTTCAGAACGGTGAAATTTCTATCCGGCATTGGCGTGGGTTGAATGACGAAAACATCCGCGTTGCGAACGTTCTCCTTGATCTGTACTAATGATTCACCATCTTTGAACGTGATGAAGTTACACGCCACCGGCCGGATCTGTTGACGGTTTGCCAGGGCATTGATCGTCGTAATCAGGCTCCGCTGGAGGCTTGGCGCACAGGCAGGGCCAAAAATGATTTTTAAGGTGCTCGTATCCATTCGCATTCCTTTCTTGAGGTTCATTTCTATTTTAGCCCTTCACCTTACGCCTGTGGTGCAGGAGCCGTCAAACAAGCTCCGAAATCCAAAGGAACTCCCCGAACGCTTGCCCATGAGCGTGCGTAGGCATAGCATGAGAGTACCTCACTCGCTTTAACATTCGCACTATGCCCACCATCCACAATCACACCGTCGACGGCGACCAGTACGGTCTGCGCGTTCTCCGTCAGCTGGATGACAGCGAAGCCGACGTGCTGTTCGAGCACGCCAAACGCCACCACGAGGCAGACTTCGAAGGCTCGGTAGAAGGCAAGCGTATGAACTTCAAGCTCAAGCGCGATAGTGACGGGAGCTGGACCGTTGAGACCGAGGGTCGAGAAGTGAAGTCAGGTTGGTTCTAACGCCATGACGAAGCGCTACGGCCCTTGGACACAGCTACGGTCGAAGATTGCGTACCGCAATCGTTGGATTACCATCCAAGAGGATGCGGTCATTCGGCCGGATGGGCGGCGCGGTACCTACTCCTTCCTGCAGAAGCCGCCGGGGATCTTCGTCGTGGCGTTCGACGGGAAAGGCGTGTACCTCCTCAAGCAGTACCGTTACGCGTTGCGCCGCGCAATTCTAGAAGTACCCGCTGGGGTGATGCAAGGGAAGAATCCTCTGCAGAACGCCAAGCGAGAACTCTTCGAGGAAACCGGTATTCGGGCGAAGTCCTGGAAGCGACTCGGCCACTACTTCATTGCACCAGGCCATGAGCAGACGCGCATCTACGCGTACCTCGCGAGCAACCTCGACACGCGCTCGGTGAGCATGGCGAGGCAGGAAGGTGATGAAAGCATTCTCGACATTATCTACGTTCCGTTACCGAAGCTTCGGCAGATGCTCCGCAACGGTGACGTGCCGTGTGGTATCACCCTCGCTGCGCTATCACTCTTCTTCAACCACCTCGCGCTAACCAAGAAACGTTCATGAGCTTGTTCCACCGCATCACCAAGGATCTCCAGAAGCAACGCAGCGTCCGTGAGATTGTCATCCGCCAGACGCGGGAAGCCCTGCAGCAGTCCAAGCTGGCAATCTTCGCCGTGCACCGCAACGAGGACAAGGACGCACAGAAGCTCGTCGGCCAAGCCGGCGAGCAGCTGGAGAAATTGCAGAAGAAGCTAAAAGACCAACCGCGCTTCCTCAACGACGGCAACCTCTTGGCGGCATTGGAAGAATTCGGTGAAGCGTGGCTCGTCGTCGAGTTCGCGCGCGGCAAGAAGCTGGCTTTCCCGAAGAAGCCGAAGTTGGCACCAGAGCAGCAGATTGGCGCCTTGGCAGACTTCACCGGCGAACTCGGCCGACGCGCAGTGCTGAAGGCCACCGAGCGCCAGCTGAAGGACGTGGAGAAGATCTACAAGACCGTCAGCGATGTCGTCCGCCACTTAGCCGAGGCCGACCTCACCGGGCAGGCGCGCCAGAAGTTCGACGACGCCAAGCGTAACCTCAAGCGGATTGAGGAAATTCGGTATGAGTTGTCGTTGAGGAAGTAGATTTGTCTTCATGTCCGCGCACCTTGCCTGCCCGCCAACGCCTAGGGCGTAGCCGTGACAGGCGGGGAGAAGGTGCGCTTGGTATCACAAAGAATCCCCAAGCGCAGGCTCTCTAGCTGTGCTATTCCAGCACATCAACCATGGGCTCCGCTATAAGCCTTGACTTTTTTAGTATGTGATGCTACGTTGCCACGAATAGAGAATGAACATTGGAGGTTTTCTATGCACGTTGATGAGGTATACGTAGCGCTTCAGCAAATGCGCAACGTGTTCAACCACTCGTTGCTCTCGCTTCTACCCCGCACAACATTCTTACTCGCTGCAGACCAGGAAGGCGGGGAGACATCGATTGAGGGAATCAGCATTGCGCAGTTCCCGTACCAAAACGGTACAGCGCACTACTGCTTCGTTCCAGAATCGGAAGGTTTAGGTTCTGGGGTGCAATGGGTGGTAAGCATGAAGAGCGGGGCTGATGCACGGTTCACGTGTGAGCCGCTCTCGGAAGAGACCATGCGTACCTATGCAGGGGATGACCCAACGCTCTTGTACGTCAAGGTACTCACTGGTGCTCTGCGAATCTGCGAGGATCTTCTGACGAAACGGTAGCCAATCACTGTTCCTTACGAGAGACCCATTGTAGGGTCTCTTTATCTATGCAAACAGATAGCGCCGCGCGTAAACCGTTGCAGAGGAACAACTGTCTATGACTATCGGTCCATCTGCTGGACAGTTTTAGGTACTGAAAGTACATCACTAACGTGCTAGGATACGGAAGCCATGTCCACCTACATCCTCAAGCGGAAGCCCATGAGCGACCTGAAGATTGACTACGCCAAGGAACTCAACGCGGAGCAGCTTGCAGTGGTGGAGAACGGCGATGGGCACGTCCTCGTCCTGGCCGGGGCGGGTTCGGGCAAGACCCGCACAATCGTTTACCGCGTCGCCTGGCTTCTTGAACACGGTGTTCTACCTGATCGGATTCTCCTGGTGACGTTCACCAACAAGGCTGCAAGGGAAATGCTTACCCGCGTGCAGGAGCTGCTCGGCAACGTGCCAACACCCATTTGGGGCGGGACGTTCCACCACGTCGCCAACCGTATCTTACGGAAGTACGCCAGCAAAGTTGGTCGCACGTCGAGTTTCTCAATCCTCGACCAAGAAGACAGCCGCAGCCTCATTGCTGCGTGCGTTGCTGATTTAGACATCGACACCACGCAGAAGCGTTTCCCCGCACCGGGCATTCTGCAGAACATGATTTCCTTCTCTCGCAACACTCGGCGTGATCTGGCGGAAGTCGTGCACGAACGGTTGCCGAACTTCAGCCACATGGCCGAGCAAGTGGAAGCCGTGGCCAAGAGATACGCCGCCAGGAAGGAGAAGCAGAATCTCGTTGACTTCGACGACCTGCTCGAGCTCATGCTGCGCCTCCTCACCGAGCACAAAGATGTATGCGAGCGTCTGCAGGAGCAGTTCCAGTACGTGCTCGTGGACGAGTTCCAAGATACGAACTCGTTGCAGGGCGATCTCGTCCGCCACCTAGCCAGCAAGCACGGCAACCTCCTCGTCGTCGGCGACGATGCCCAGAGCATCTACGCCTTCCGTGGCGCCATGATCCAAAACATTCTGCAGTTCCCGAAAGACTTCAGCGATGCGAAGAAGTTCCGCTTGCAGACGAACTACCGTTCTACGCCAGAAATCCTCTCGGTGGCGAATGCAGTTATTGCAAACAACATCGAACAGTTCCCCAAAGAGCTTGCCCCCGCCCGGCCGAGCGGAGAGAAGCCTTCGGTCGTGCCGTGCCGAGATGACGGCCAGGAAGCCGCGTTCATTGCGCAGCGCGTGCTGGAGCTGCAGGAGTCTGGCCTGGCGCTCGCTGACATCGCCGTGCTGGTGCGGGCCATCAGCCACACGCAAGCGTTGGAATTCGAGCTGGCGCAGCGCGATATCCCGTACATCGTCCGTGGTGGATTGCGCTTCTTCGAGCGGGCGCACATCAAAGACGTCGTGGCGCACCTCAAGCTCATTGCCAACCCGCAGGATGAGGTGGCATGGCTCCGTACGCTCGGTTTACAAGTTGGTGTGGGGCCGAAGACCGCGGGGAATTTATTCCAGAAATTATCTGGTGTCGTCGACGCGAAACTGCTCGCCACTGCGGACCTCGTCGCGCTTGCGGATAAGCGTGGTGCCCGAGGTGTTGAAGTATTTCAGAAGTTACTCCGCGCACTCCTTGCTGCAGCAGTGACAGACCCAAAGAAGAACGAACCGAGCTTCCACCCGCAAGACCTCATTCGGATTGTCGCCACCAGCGACTACGTGGACTACCTCCGCACGCAGTACCAAGACGCAGACGAGCGTCTGCAAGACCTGGAGCAGCTCGCGCTCTTCGCCGGGAAGTACACGTCGCTCGATTCGTTCCTCACCGACGTGAGCTTGCAGGAAGCATTCAGCGTTGGTGCTGCGACCAATGGCGAAGATACGGATTCCATCGTGCTCTCCACCATCCACCAGGCGAAAGGCTTGGAGTGGGAAGCGGTGTTCGTGCCGCGACTGCTCGAAGGTGGCTTCCCCAACGCCCGTGCCGTGGACGAGGCGAATGGTATAGAAGAGGAGCGCCGCCTGTTCTACGTTGCGGTGACACGTGCCAAGACGCACCTCACGCTCACGTACCCCTTGGTCATCAACCCTACAGGCTCGATGCTACTCACCCGACCATCGCGTTTCCTTGACGAAGTGCCGTCCAAGCTCGTAGAGCGGGTGGACGTGCAGGAGATGCAGGCGAGCGGGGATTGGGACGGGACTGACCGGATTATCAACTTGTAGCGAAGAGCCTGTCAGGATGACAGGCTCTGTAAACGAACGGTTGTTTCGGTGGGTTCCCACGGTGAGGTTGGCGTCTGCCGTTGGTACACGGCGAGTTTCGCAATGGTGAAACGCATGCCCTCGGGCGTGAACGCCCCTCGCAAGAAGTTCATCGCCGGCGCCAGCATGGTATGCGGGACCGGCCGCGCGATAGTGATGTGGAACGTGGGTGAGTCACTCACGAGAGCAATGAGCGACGGGAACATGCCGAGGACATCTTGGCGAGCTCGCATGAGGCTTGGACTCTCGCACCTCAGGTGGATGGCATTCCCACCTCGGTTAGTAAAAGTGCCGTAGCTCGTGATCGTGACGCGTCCCTGCTCCACGGGTTGCCCGTCAATTCGTTCCAAGTCTTCATCGGTGAGCAAGTTGGCGACCGGCTCAACCACGGTAATGTGCGGGGGGATTTTTGAGTCAATCAGACGGAGCGGCGGGAACCGTGTACGGAAGGTGCGGCGCAGCTCTAGCACCTGCTGCGCTAACTCGTCAGGCACAAGCCCAACAATGATCGTTTGGTACGCCATAGCCTGGCTTTCCTCCATGAAAGGTGGGTAGGTTGGTTTTCAGCCTTTACCCTAGCGAGGAGAGCAAGGAAGTCAAGGTGCGCGTTTCCTGACTGCGCAGTACAATTACCTTATGCACCCGGGTATTGCAACTTTCTTCCTCGTCATCATTTTGGCCGCTCCTGTTCTGACCATTCTTTGGCTGCTCTACCGGCAGAACATTCGCGCAGCGTTGCGGTCTGGCGGCCAACGATCGCTCAGTCGCTTGGGTTCGCAGATCAACGTTCAACGCTGGGCCACGCGGCACGGGCTGCGCTTCTGGGCAGCCGGGAACCAGTTGCGCCAAGCAGCACGGATGGAAGCAAGCCCAGCGAAGCACTTCTTCCGCGCCGACCGGGTGATGGAACTCGAAGATGACGGGCCCTACGCCGAAGGTGACGTACAGGGAAGACGGGTCTACCTCTACACCTTCGTCGGTCAGCCAAGGATGTGGAGCGCGAAGGGCAAGACGCGCGTCCGCAGCTCCGAAACCGTACCGAACTTCTTCGGCCTCGATTTTGGTATGCCCAAGGAGCAACGTGTACGCGTTCTGTACGGCTGGGCGCTAGAGGTAGTGACGCATTCTATTCCGCACCGCGCCAGCGTCGTCCGCCACGACCTCCATGAAGGTGACCAGCTCAACACCGAGAGCCGCACCTTCGAATCACGGTACGATATTACCGACGTGTCTGACAGCCTCGTTTTGCAGCTCATTGATCCGGCGATGATGCAGCACATCGAGGCCTCTCGCGCTGACGCCATCGAGTTCTCCGATACGAGCATCGTCCTGTACGAGCTCAGCGAGCACGTGACGTGCGACGTCCTGGACGCTATGCTCGAAGGCGGCCTGCAGATTGCCCGGCAGGTGGATCGGAATTATCCATTGGGGAAGTATGCACGTCACTCGGTAGACATTCCATCGCACACGTAGAATACCTTATGCAAACCGAATACGAAGCCACATTTTCCCCGGTTGAGAAAAACAACATGCGCCACCGTCTGCGCGGTATCGGTGCCACGCTCGTCAAGCCGGAATTCCTCCAGAAGCGGACCACCTTCAACCCGCCGGATGGCGTTCACCTACCTAGTGCCTGGCATCGCGTCCGTGATGAGGGGGACCGGATAACGCTTAGCCTAAAAGCCGAACTGGGCACTACTATCGTTGACCAGAAGGAAGTCTGCCTCACCGTGAATGACTATGCGCAAGCGGTTGAAATCCTGCGCACCGTTTGCTGCCAGGAAAAAGCCTTCCAAGAAACCAAGCGGGAGCTCTGGAAGCTAGGCGATGTTGAAGTGACCATTGATGAGTGGCCGTACCTAGAGCCGTTTGTGGAAGTGGAGGGGCCAAACGAAGAAGCCGTCCGCGATGTCGCGGAAAAGCTTAGCTTTGACTGGTCGCAGGCTAAGTTCTGCACCGTGGGTACGCTGTACAGCGAGAAGTACGGCACGCCCTTAGACATCATTAATAACCACACCCCGCGCATTGTTTTTGGTGAACCGAATCCATTTTTACATAACCAAGCCGTATGAGATTTATTCGGTCCATCATGGGGAAGGTAGTACTGATACTTGCTTTGCTAGCCATGGTGCAATTTGCGAGTAACTCTATAAAAATAGCTGAAAACGGCGAGCAAGCGCCAGCTAACTACTTGCAACCAGTGTTAGTACTATGCGGTCTTGTGGCACTGTTCTACATCCAGTACAGATTCTCTTCAACTCGAATCCTTGAACACTGGTTATCACGAGAGGAGTGGGATGTAACGCCGTGGGGGAAAGCTTCACGGGAAGCCATCCGCAAGCGTTTCCGTGAAAATCCAGAAAAGCGGTACGGTGGATTGCTCGAGAGTACGCACCCGCTCAATGGTCCGTATGCAGAGAAGAATATCGGCAACCATGCGGTTCAATGCTACGTGCTTGCCCAAGTGTACTTGTGCTATGAAATAACAACAGTCGCCAACCTACCAAAGGTTGCCATAGCCCGGAAGTCTACCAATACGCCAAGTAAGGTACGCGTGGAAACAAATGAGCTATCGGACTGGTACAATATCAATGCAGCCCGTGAAGCCGAGAATCTGCAGCTACTGGATCCGCATATGCTCCAGCTCATTCAAGAGGCACAGCCGTATGCTGTGGAATTTTCAGGAAAATCCATTGTCGTAGTGTTTGCCTGCTTCCCCCTGACCAATAACAAGTTAGACAGTACCCTGCAGCAGAGCATGGCCATTGCTGACCAAGCTGATAAGAATTTCCCTCTAGGCGTATATGCCACCCAAGCGCAGCCAGCAACGTAACCCTGACCTCTTCGACCAGCGTATAAGCCACGACGTGGCGCGATTCGTGCCGCTCGCCGACCGCCTGCGGCCTATGCAGCTGGAAGAGTACGTTGGCCAAGACGAGATCGTTGGCGAGGGCAAGCTGCTCCGGAAAGCTATTGAGAACGACGAGCTCTTCTCCATCATCTTCTGGGGTCCGCCAGGCAGCGGCAAGACCACGCTCGCACGCATCATTGCCAACCTCACCAAGTCGCACTTCGAGCAAATGTCGGCGGTGACCAGCGGGATTGCTGACTTGCGCCGCACCGTGGAAGCGGCGAGTGAGCGCCGGAAGTTCCACGGCGAGCGGACCATTCTCTTCGTCGATGAAATTCACCGGTGGAACAAAGCCCAGCAGGATGCATTCTTGCCTGCAGTCGAGAACGGCACGGTCGTGCTCATTGGTGCGACCACAGAGAATCCCTCGTTCGAGATTATTTCGCCCCTCCTCTCTCGTTCGCGCGTCTTCGTGCTCAAGCGGTTGGGTGTACCGGAGCTTTCGAAAATCGTGAAGCGCGCGTTGACCGATACGACGGTCGGGCTTGGCAAGGAGAAGGTGAAGGTAGCCGCAAAGGCCATGGATCTCCTCATGAGTGGCGGCAATGGCGATGCGCGTACGGTTCTGAATGCTTTGGAAATTGCGGTGAAAGCCGCAGCGAAAGATGCAGATGGCGTGAAGCATGTCAGCCTTACGGATATGGAAGATGCGCTGCAGCACAAAGCCTTGCAGTACGACAAGCACGGGGAGGAGCACTACAACGTCATCTCGGCGTTCATCAAGAGCATGCGCGGTTCCAATCCTGATGGCGCGTTGTACTGGCTCAACCGCATGGTGGAAGCCGGGGAGGATCCGGAATTCATTGCGCGGCGCATGGTGGTCTTCGCTTCGGAAGATGTTGGCCTGGCTGACCCGCAGGCGCTGCAGCTCGCCGTCGCCGTGTTCAACGCGGTGAAGCTCATTGGCTACCCTGAATGCCAGATCACCCTCGGCCATGGCGTGGTCTACCTCGCGCTCGCGCCGAAGAACAACACCGCGTACGCGGGGCTCCTGGCCGCAAAGGAAGACGTGCAGGCGACGATGAACGAACCCGTGCCGCTCCACCTCCGCAACGCGGTTACGGATTTAATGAAAGACCTTGGCTACCACAAAGGGTACAAGTACAGCCACGACTACACGCCGGAGGAGGGCAAGCAAGAATACCTGCCAGCGAAGTTGAAAGGGAAGAAGTACTTTACACCGAAGGAAATTAGGTAGTCCTATGGAGGAAAGTGAGCACTATCAAACGATTAAAGCACTGCCCAACTTTACGGGTTGGCAACCTGCTAATTCGGGAATCATTTCCTATGCTCTTCAAGTTAATGGTCCAAAAAATAGGAAACAATATGAATGCTCACTTCCTGATTCAATAGTGGTTAGGATATTTAATCAATTTGTAGGTAGTGATAGCACAATTAGTTTCAAGGATATTTTTCTTGGGCAGAGTGGACCAGATAGTAATAGAGATAGAGAGATGCTACCTGCTGCTTTATTAGCAATGTGTTTGCGTTCTTATAACAATCAATTTTATTGGCCAGTTGGTTTAGTACGGGAGCAAGGTAACCCTGTTGATTTCCTAATAGGGAAGATAGCAATAAATCCTCCGCACACAAGTGGATGTCTTTATTTCCAACAAAAGATTTTTCCAAACTATTTCCATAAGCTCCCTGCGAAGAAAAGGGTTTCCCGGGCAATTGACATTGTAACTCAAGCGCTGGAGAAGCCAGTTGACAAGAGTGCAATAAGTGGTGACGTTTTACATATACTTTTCTTTTCACAAATATTTGTTACTCGAGCTGAAAGAGATTTAATCTATAATGCGGCACTACCTACAATTAAGGAGCAAACGATATATAAAGAATACTGGTTTTTATATCCGGAAATCCCGGTCAATAGTGGGTGTCCGATCAGTGCTGAAAAGATTAGAACAGACGGTAAAGCGTGGTTTACAAGAATTGATGTGATGGATGAATTGAACAAATATGCAAAGAAACAAAAATGAAAAAACCATTCTATTATGATTATTATAGAGAGTTTGAAACCCGGGAAAACCACTTCTTTGCGAGCGTTGAATCGGCAACCATGGATGTGGATTTATTGCAAAAAATTTTCTCACGAATTGGCAAGGCATGAAAGCCTTGCCTACCCAGAGGAATGACGTTTCCCCGTTTCAACGAAGAAAGTTACGCGCATTTCGTGACGACGAAGACGTACCGTGGTCGGCGCGTATTTACTGATGCCGCGTGTTGCCGGATTGTGGTAGAGGACATCGAATACTACAGCAAGCGCCTTGGCTTTGATCTGGTTGCGCACTGCATCATGCCCGACCATCTACATGTAATTGTGTGGTGGGATACCGAGATGCATCCGGCGTTGACGATTAGCAAAATTGTCCACGCATTTAAGAGTCATTCTGCACGACGCATTATTGATTATCAAATAGGCAGGCGAGGTCCCTTGACCTCGCCGTGGATCAGCTCGGGTCAAGGGACCCGAGCTACCCAGGGCAGGGGATACCTGCGCCAGAGGATGAGTGACCAGGTACACCACATTTGGCAGCCATCCTTCTACGGCTTCAACATTTACTCCGCGGGGAAGCTCTAGCAGAAGGTAGACTACATCCACTGGAACCCTGTTCGGGCAGGGTTGTGTAAGCGGCCGAAGGAAGACGTGCAGGCGACGATGAACGAACCCGTGCCGCTCCACCTCCGCAACGCGGTAACGGATCTGATGGAAGACCTTGGCTACCATAAAGGGTACAAGTACAGCCACGACTACACGCCAGAGGAGGGGAGACAGGATTACTTGCCAGCGAAGTTGATTGGAAGGAAGTACTTTACGCCGAAGGAGTAGATTACAGTTCGTACATCCCTTGGTTGACGACATGCGTATTTTCTGGTATACTACCTACTGCGAATGAAAGAAAAGAAATACCACCTTTCTCCATTCATCCTCGCCGCAGCAATTGCTGTTGGCACGTTCGCGTTTGCGCACGCAGCTTCGGCGCTTGATAACGCGCAGGTGTACGGGCCGAAAGATGGGGGAATCGTCCTCGACCAACCGATGGTCGTGTCAGGGAAAGCTTCGGTGAATAGCGTGGTGTGGGTTTGGGTTGACGGTAAGTACGTTGGGAAGGCTGCTGTACAGAAAACGAAGAACAAGAAATTGAAAGTCAACTGGTTCACGTTCACGTACAAGAAGACTATTGGCGTCGGTAATCACACACTGGAGACGCAGGTGGTGAAGGGCACCGAGAAGAGCGAGAAGGTACTTCAGCGATTCTCTGTCCCTGCGAAGTGGCGACGGAAGATTGATGGCATGATGGTGCCAACGAAAGTCTGGAATCAATTGCCGTTCGCGGTGATGGTGGAGAATACGCCAGCAGCACGCCCGCAAGCCGGGCTGGGCCAAGCATCAATTGTGTACGAGACTTTAGCGGAAGGCGGGGTCACGCGCTTCATGGCCATTTTCCCTCAGGCAATTAAACCCAAGCTGCTCGGGCCGGTTCGGTCCACCCGCCCGTACTACGTCGATTGGGCCAAAGAGTACGATGCAATTTACCTGCACGCCGGTGGGAGCCAGGATGCCCTGACGGAAATAGGGAAGTTGAAGATGCGCTCCTACGATGGGCTCAAGAAGGTAGGCGCGAAGTACTACTCGCGCAAGTGCGTCGGCGTGCACTGCTTGTTCACCAGTGCCGTGCAAATGGATAAACTCGTGAAAGAGAAGAAACTTACTGCCATCAATGCGAAGTCGAGCGATGGTTGGACGTTCAAGAATGACATTCCGCTCAAGAGCCGTCCGAAGCACAGCAAGAAGCTGAGTATCGACTTCAACGGTCGGACGTACTTCGTGCAGTGGCAGTATGACCGGAAGACGAACCGCTACAAACGTTGGAATGGGTACGTCATGGCGAAGGACAAGAATACGAGGAAGCAAATTACGGCTGCGAATGTCCTGGTCATGCGCATTCCCAAAGAGAAAGTGCTGGATAAGAAGCTGCGGTTAGAGTTCAAGCTCATTGGCCGGGGTGATGCCACGCTCTACCGTGACGGCAAGGCTATCGCCCTCCGGTGGTGGAAGAAGGATAAGAACAGCCGTACTATGTACTTCATCAAAGGCACGCAGACCCCAGTAGAATTCAATCGTGGCACGACATGGGTAGAGGTCGTACCAGGTGCGCGGAAGGTGACGTACAAGTAAGTATGAAGAAGTTGCTCTTCATTCTCGTACTGCCCATTGCTCTAACCGCCTGCACGTTCGGGCAGAAGATTACGAACACTGCAAGTGAAGCGGCAGGTGACGCGGGTACGTTTGTGAATAAAGCCACGGGCGTCACGGATACGGCAATTCTCAAGGCGGCCGATATTGCCTTTGCCACGGCGCGGGCGAAGGAGTTCTACAATGCGTTCAAGATGCAAGGCGAAGATCTCACAAACGGTCCCTGCCTGACGGAGAGCCTGACCACTGGTTGGGTAGCCGACCTGGTGCACAACCCTCGACTCGCCGTGGATGATGTGCCAGCGAATCAATGCCAGAATTACCTGAATGGCACTGCGAAGCACTTCGTGGAAATTGACTTGAACGGCAACGTCGTTCGGGCGCAGTAGTTATCCACAGGTCTTACGCGGTAGGGCGGGAAATGCATGGAAAATTACCAACCTAACTATCCTCAACGAGGATTTTTTATGGTACACTAGAGTCCTGACAGAGCCTTTCAGCTCTTTCTAACAAAAGTTAGCCAATCTGGCCCTTTCCCTATACATTTTCGTCTTCTCCCTGTGAGAAGATGATTTTTTTTGCTAGGGTTCAGCCATGACAGTGCCAACCCCTCGTATGCTTCAAATCGCTCGGTTTGCCTTCGGGGCATGGATTCTGATTGAGGTCTTGAGCTGGGCGAAAGTGCTGCCACTCACGTTGGAGTTCACCTGGCTCGGTCTTGTCTTGACGGCGAGCTTAGCGTGGAGCGCACTCGAGATTATTTCTTGGCGGCTCCGAAAGGTTGGGGCGCGTTCGCTCTGGGCTGGGACGTTCATCGTAGCGCTCATCAGCCAGTGCACCGATGCGTTCGGCGACATTTTTTGTTTCTACGGCACGTACAGCTGGTATGACCAACTTGCACACCTCGTCGGCGGGGCGGCCGTTGCGCTCATCTTCTTCGACCTCCTCACGTCGCTCCACGCCGCGAAGCGCCTCCAGCTAGGCCTGGCGTTCCGAGGCTTCCTGAGCGTCTTGGGATCCATGGCTCTGGGTTCCCTCTACGAACTGGAGGAGTACGGCGAGGATGTCATCTTCGGTAGTCACCGCTTGGGCGATGCCTTCGACACAGGGAATGACCTGCTCCTCAATACGTTCGGCTCAGTCCTCCTCATCCTCCTCGTCGTTTGGTTCAGGCGCCGAAAGCAACTGCAATGATCAAACGTCTCCTCAAGGCAATTGTTACGAAGCGCATCATCAACACGTACCACGTGCTCGAGTCTCGTGTTGCCGCATTACTCGAAGGATTGCCAGCACGGAAGCTCCTGGTCATTGGGGTTACGGGGACGAAAGGGAAATCGACAACGGTCGCTATGCTGAGCCACTGCCTGGCCGCGTTGGGGGAGCGCGTTGCATTCTCTTCAACCGTGCAGTGGGGGATGCTCGGCAAGACCTGGCCGAACACGAGCAAGATGACCATGCCTGGGCGTGGCGAACTCCAGCACTTCCTCAAGCGCGCGTTGAAAGCAGGGTGCACCGCCGTCGTTTTGGAAGCTTCCTCGGAAGGACTAGTGCAAGGACGGCACCTCGGCATTGCGTTCGATGCCGCAGTCTTCCTCAACCTCACGCCAGAGCACGTGGAGAGCCATGGCAGCTACCGTGATTACCGTGAAGCCAAGGAGAAGCTCTTCGGGAGCTTGAATCGCCCATGGCGAAAGATGTTGAAGGGCAAGCGTACTCCCACGGTTATTGCGGCGAACGTGGATGACGCGTACGCGTTCTCCTTTCTCCGCCATGCTGCAGATGTGCACATCGGTTACACGCAAACAGAGAATTCGATACGGGCAGTACCAGGCTTAGCTGTGCTGCGCGCGCAGGATGTTTCCTGCACACCGACGCAGTGTACTTTCCGCATCGCCGCGGAGCAGTGCGTTGTGCCCTTGCTCGGCGCGTTCAATGTTCAGAATGCACTCGCGACAATCGCCGTGCTCGACGGTTTGGGTTACGACCGAACTCGAACAATGCAGGCGCTCGCGAACTTCTCGGGCGTGCCTGGCCGCATGGAAGAGGTAAAGCTGGGTGCACCATTCCGGGTATTCGTTGACTACGCCCATGAGCCCGCAAGCCTGCAGGCGGCGTACGCTGCGGTGCAGCTGCTGAAGCCGAAGCGGCTGCTTACGCTCCTCGGCGCGCAGGGTGGTGGGCGTGACCACGCGAAGCGAGGCGTCATGGGCGCGCTCGCAGCGGAACACGCCGCGGTCGTCATTGTTACGAACGAAGATCCCTACGATGAGGATCCGGAAAGAATTATTGCAGATGTGGCGACTGCCGCCGAAGCAATTGGGAGAGCGAATGTCATTCGTGTCACCGATCGACGAGCGGCAATTGGCAAGCTCCTCCGTCTCGGCCAGTCCGGCGATGTCTTGCTCCTCACCGGGAAGGGTGGCGAAGAAGTCATGGCAATTGCCGGTGGGAATCTCGTGCCTTGGGATGATCGTGTTGTCTTGCAGGAAGAATGGCGCGCCATGCAGACGTGACGTTGCTCCGGACTGGCGGACGTGCGATGATGTGCCTACACACATCCCTATGAAGGTCACAATTATCTACGGTACGAATTCGGGAAGTACCCACGAGGCGAGCACATTTGTACAGAATATTCTGGCCACGCGAGGTCACGCCGTCCGCATGGTGTCCGCTGCAGACGCAGCCGAGAGTGATATCGCGCAGGCTGACTTCGTCGTATTCGGTTCGTGCACGTGGGACGCAATTGGGCCCAACGGCACGTTGGAGGGGCAGATGCAAGAACACTTCCTATCGTTTCGCTCAAGGCTGCAGGGCAAAACGTTTCTTGGGAAACCTATTGCGGTGTTCGGGCTTGGTGATCAGAGCTACACAGAGTTCTGCGCGGCAGCGGGCAAGCTCGCTGCATTCGTGAAGGAATTGCAGGCTACGCTCGTGGGCGAGCCTTTGAAAATCGACGGTTTCTTCTTCCACCTGGATGAGAGCGAGCGACGGCTGACTACTTGGGTTGAGCAGACCCTTCGCCTCCTGAAAAGCCCGTAGGGTAAGCTATTTTTAGCCCGGAAGTTATCCACACCCCCAAGACTTGACAGGGGAAGGGGTTCCTTGTACGTTCATTTTATCCACACCTAGCTCCTCCCCACAACGTTTGGGGAGATTGAGCGCCCCTCAGATACTATCGGGGCAAGGCCACACATCATGCATCACGTTTCGTTGTAGGACGAGTTACCAAACTCATTCCAGTACTTGCGTACGGAGTGAGGAGTTTTGTGTCCGGCCGCTGAATTCGAAGAGTCTTTCAGGTTCTGGATCATGCACTGTGCTGGTTGTCAAATTCGCGCATCCCTTACTTCACTTCCTTTATCTCTGTGACGTATGTCTAAGAAGCGCCACTACATCCACCGCGAAGGCGGTACTGCGGGTTACAACCGCACCACCTTCACGAAGCTCCACGAGGCGACTGGCTTGCCAGACCTCATCGAGATTCAGAAGCGAAGCTACCAGTGGTTCTTCGAAGAAGGGCTGAAAGAGCTCTTCGATGAAATT
>Ga0172379_10001818_pt1 | contig 40731 bp, 41 predicted proteins | sample GrowelOW334metaG_FD_119756 | JGI IMG/M metagenome (GOLD analysis project Ga0172379, IMG submission 119756) | Groundwater microbial communities from an aquifer near a municipal landfill in Southern Ontario, Canada - Groundwater well OW334 metaG | ecosystem: Environmental > Aquatic > Deep... | reverse complement strand
TATCCACACCACAAACAGGAGAAATATGCCGTGATACTGTGGCTGACGCAGGTATTTGTACAAATTGTGGTGATGGTAGTTGTGGAAAAGGAGAAAATAAATGTAATTGTCCGAAAGACTGTCAATTTGTCTCACCAACACCAACTTCATCCCCAACCCCCCCACCTACAGCAACGGGTACTGGTCCAATGAAAATAAAAGTTAAATTTGTTGGAGTTACAGACGGAAGTGCAGATGGTGCAAAAATTACCTTAAGGGTTTTCAAAGAATCACACAATGACTATATAACTTCACCTTTCAGTGTTAGCCATATCGGAAACGGCGTTTATGAAGCATTGATTCAATTTGAACCAAACACTTCCGTATATCCGGGAAATGGAAATACATTCTATATTAAGGGAGAAAAACATCTCTCTCGCAAATTCTGTTACCAAACAGGTCAAACAGAATTATGCGGGAACAGTCAAGGACAAATTACTTTGTATCCGGCAAATAGTCTAGCTATTGCCGTTTATGATCTTACTGGTTTGCCTCTTGAACCGGGTGATTTACCTTTACAAGACGGAGTAGTAAATTCTGGAGATTTCCAAAAAATAAAAACTATTTTATCTAAACTATCTTCGAATATAACTCAAGAAGATCTTTATACCGCTGACCTTAATTATGATGGTAGAGTAAACATTCAAGATGCATTTTTGCTCAGAAAGACCCTGGAAACTAAATATGATGAAAATTAATTTTTTTTTAAAAACGTTAATATTCTCTTTCTTCCTTTTTTTAGGAAGTATAGTTTTTGCAAACAATGTTTCAGCAGCTAAACTCTATCTTTCTCCAAGCGATAAAAGTATTACTAAATCAACTGAATTTGAAATTAACCTTGTCATCGACACAGAAGGATCACAAGTTTTTGGAGCTGAAGCAAAAATAAATTATTCTTCCTCTGATTTAGAGCTCAAAAGTGTTTCTAATGGAGGCTTTTTTACCGATTTTTTATATCCTACAGGTCCTGGTCTTATCGAAATCAAGGGTTACCTATCCAGTATGTATGATACAAAAAGTGGAAATGGTAATTTGGCAGTTTTGAAATTTTTGGCCAAAAATGATTCTGGCTCTACAACAATTTCTTTTGACTGCGGAGGAACACAAATACTGGATACTAACGGAACAAATATTCTTTCCTGTGGAGCTTTAAATCAGGCAAACATTACTTTTACCAACGGGTCAACTGGAGGCACAGATACAGGTACTCAGACAGACCCTAATTCCTGTGACGGAACTTGTGGCAGCAACTACAACTGTAAATCCCAATACTACTGTTATCAGGGATTTTGCCGAAATCCTGCTTGTCCAACAAGTACTAACTGTGTCTGTACTACTGCAAACACAACAATAAAGCCATCAGTTAAACCAAAGGCTTCGCTTAATCCCTCTCCTACTCCTCAAGTAGTCACATTGGAAAAATATTCTACTCCATCCGGTAAGATTAATGAGATACCTGAAGAAACAGAGGCTCCACTTAAAACCAGTTTTAATATTCTTAAATATCTACCATATCTCGGCATTCTTGTACTAGTTATAATTTTATTGGTTATTCTTTCCAAAATGCTAAAAAAAGGAAATGATGATCCTCCAACTATTATTCAGGGATTAAAGTCAACTGAATCAAATCAAGAGATACCACAAAACCAGATATCTCAAACACCTCCTGTACAAAACCAGGAATATCCACCCACAAATTCTCCCCAAACTCCAGATAGTCAAAATCCGATTGTTTAATATTTCGGAAAATCTGATAAAATTGCGTTTAGGACGGTGTTTTATATGAAGAAAATTATAAAAACCAAAAAAGGAGGCGATTTTTAATGTTTATTGTAAAAAAACAAAAAGGAGAATCAGAAGACAAACTGATTGGTAGGTTTAAGAAAAAAACCCTTGATGAAGGTATTATTCTTGAGGCTAGAGATAGAGAAAGATACAAAAAACCTTCAGAGAGAAGAAAAGAAAATAAGTATAGAATTGCTCACATGATAGAGCTTGAGAAGAAAAGAAAATATTAATTTTCTTTTAAGAGAATCTGGAAGGATTAGCACTTCTTATCAAACGAACCAGGTTAGCTTTCGGTTCTTCCATTATGCCTGGAAACTCAGCGTTTCTGATTTTACTGGAAGTTAATAGTTGTCCTGCGATCCACTCTAAATTATGACCCCTGCCTTGAAGTAAAAAATTTATGGATTTTCTAAATGTTTCTTTTATGTCTCCGTCAACAACAAAAGGATTTTTTACATCAATTTCTTCGGTCAAACCAACATTAAAACCTTGAGTGTCTATTGATTCTAACCCATGGGTAGCAAGCTCAGTTACTAAAGGCTTTAGAGCAGATAATGCATAACCAGTCTTCGCTTTTAATGTCTTTTCTCTTCTTAATACTTTAAGCTCTTTGCTAGTTTTAAAAGGATGTTTAGTAGCTTCTCCCGTACTATCAACTGATATAATATTACCCGTAACCTTTTCGACCCTAAATGTTTTTGAAGCTTCTATACCTCCTAAATGCTCGCCTGATTCTATCTTCATGCCGTGATTATATCACGCCTAGAATATAGATTCTCATTTCTTGTTTACAACCTGAGATTGTGTTAAAATTTGTACTCGTGAACAAGGTTATTAACTACCTAAAAGAGGTAAAGTTGGAACTCTCCAAAGTTACCTGGCCCAAGAAAGATCAAGTAATAAAACTAACATTGATAGTTTTTGTTATTTCTGGTATTGTAGCAATCTACGTTGGGGGGTTAGACTTTGTTTTTACCAAAGTACTAGAATTAATCGTTAAGAGATAAAAATGGACGAAAATAAAAACATAAAAATAGAAGAAAAAGGAACAGGAAGTAAAAAAATCCCGGGACATATTGTCATTAATGATACTAAAGATAACAAATCCCAATGGTATGTAGTGCATACCGCTAGTGGACATGAGGTAAGAGTAATGGAAACCTTAAGACAGAGAGTTGAAACAATGAGTTTAACTGATAAGGTATTTGAGCTTTTAGTCCCCACTCAAGATAGAGTTATTATAAGGGGTGGAAAAAAGGCAACAGTAAAAGAAAAAATATTCCCAGGTTATCTTCTTGTTAAGATGATAATTGATGATGCGGGCTGGCTTGCAGTAAGAACAACTCCAGGAATAACAGGGTTTGTAGGTTCAGGTGGAAAACCAACTGCGCTTTCAGAAGTTGAAGTTGCCAATATTCAAAAATTCGTATCAGCACCAGCACCCAGATTTAAAACTAAATTTTCAGTTGGTGAGGCAGTAAAAATCACAGACGGACCATTTGCAGATTTTCTTGGAACTATTCATGAAATGGATGAGGCTAAAGGAAAAATAAAGGTATTAGTATCAATTTTTGGAAGAGAAACTCCAGTTGAACTTGATTTTCTTCAAATTCAAAAAGTTTAAGGATTAACCTTAGTAGTTAAATTGGGTTTTAATATATCAGGGACAATCTCTTGCATTTCATTTCCAACTTCAGCTTTTCTAACACAGTTTGATTCGTCAAGTTTATCGAATAATCCACGCACAATATAACCCCAACGTTTAGAAGCATCATTTATATCAGGCAAGCCGTTTTCTTCTGCTACCTGAAATGTTTTAGCTCTGTCTTCTGTTTCTTGCACAAAAGAACACTTCCCCTTCGGGAAGCTACATCCTTCTTCACCACATCTAGTTATTCTTTCTGCCATAAGTAATTTCTATTGAATAAGATCAGTATTATAACAAAACTATCAAGAAAATGCCAAAATAGAAGTTATTCAATAATTTTTAGAGCTCTTGCATCACAAACATATCTCGTTTGGTCAAGAACATTTTTTCCGTTAATTTGCCTTAATTCACCAACAAGGAAACCTTCACCAAAACTATATACTCTATCTAAAATTGATGGTTTTTGGTTTTTTTCTTCAGGCAATTTTGTATCTAAAAAGTAATTACAAGGAGCTACAATTACTTTAATTCCAAACATTGTCCGATCATTTGGAAAATATCCACCAGAATCGCCATTTAAAAATCCAATCGGCGAACGATAGTTTTTTACTTTACCATCATCAACTAAACTATCATTAATTTTTACTTTATATAGGGAAAAATCAGTAATTTCACTTAACATCCTCACCGTTTCTGTCCCATCTTCAAAACCCTTCGCAACATATGTTCCATTTTCTTTACGTAATTTAGGTTTTCTATCTGTAGTAAAAGAATCTATATGTAATTCTATTGATTCGGCAGATTTTCCAGATAATAAAGTTAATGGAAAATCTGGACCAATATCATCAAATTCTGGATCATCTTTCCCAAATAATTCTTTATTACCTTTGGACATAATCCCCGCAAGTGCAAATGCCCCAGCACCCTTTAAGCTTTTTATTAAAAAATCTCTTCTTGTTATTTCTCCCTTATCTTCAGTCATAAAACACATTATATTATACAAGATTGTAATTAAATTGTTTACTCTTACTTAAGTTGTGATATAATTTCTCTACCAAGCGTAAAGCGTGGCAGATACAAAGTATCGAAAAAGCTTCAAATTAGCTTCCCGATTCTTTGAATAAACAATAAATTATTAATATGGCAGGAAAAGTTAAAACAATTATAAAAGTAAATCTTAAAGCTGGTGAAGCTACCCCTGCGCCACCTTTAGGACCAGCTCTTGGACAACATGGAGTTGCCATCATGGAATTTGTTAAAGCCTACAATGACAAAACCTCCTCAATGAAAGGACAAGTTGTTCCAGCTGTTATTACCATCTTTGAAGACAGATCTTTTACATTTGAGATTAAAAAAGCTCCTGTAGCCGATATGATCAAGAAGAAACTGGGAATTGAAAAAGGATCAGGTAATACGCCTAAAGAAATGGCTGGAACCTTGAATAAAACACAATTAGAAGAAATTGCAAAAGATAAAATGGATGATTTAAATACTAGTGATTTAGAAGCTGCCAAAAAAGTAGTTGCAGGAACAGCCAGATCAATGGGTATAAAAGTTGAAGAAAAATAACATGGGAAAAACTAAAACAGCATTTGTTTCAGATTTATCTGAAGACACAAAAAAGGTCAAAAAAGAATCTCAGAAAAAGACTGAGAAGATTCATATTGCTGGTCTAAAAGGCGGACAAAGAATAAAAGCAATTGAAGCCGAACCAATGCTTCCTGAAACAGAAGAGGAAGTAGAAGCAAAAAAAGCTAAGAAAGCCCCAAGAGTCAGGGGTAAAAAATGGACAGATTCAAAAGCTCAAGTAGATAGAAATAAAGAATACAAACTTTCAGATGCTATTAGCCTTTGTAAAAAGACCTCATATTCAAAATTTGATGGCACTATGGAAATGCATTTGATTGTACAAAGACAAGGTTTATCAGCAACTACCTCCCTACCTTTCTCAGCAGGCAAACAAAAAAAGATAGAAATTGCAACTGATGAAACAGTAAAGAAATTAAAAGAAGGAAAAATCGAATTTGATATCTTGATAGCTACCGCTGAAATGATGCCTAAACTTGTCCCCTTTGCAAGGATCTTAGGACCAAGAGGACTTATGCCAAATCCTAAAAATGGAACTTTAATTACTGATATTAAAAAGGCTAAAGATTTTTCAGCTAATTCAGTCACCTTAAAAACTGAAAAGGATGCCCCTTTAATTCATACTACCTTTGGTAAAGTAAGCCAAAAAGAAGAGGAACTAGAAAAAAATGCACAAAGTATAATTGACTCAATTAGCTTAACTCAAATCGTAAAAGCTTATATTAAACCTACAATGGGCCCATCTGTAAAAGTAAAACTGTTCAAATAATAACTGCTCCAATTTATTAAATTTATGGGTAAGTACCAAAGCAGAACTAACGGTCTTCGTCAAAACCAACTATCAAATGAACTTTGGGAAAAAATTTCATCAGGTACACAATTTTTTCCACACGATTATTGTAGATTAAATTGTCCCAGTTTTAGCAGGTTAGGAGGGAATAATAAGGGCCACAGAAAGGATTCATATAACGAAGGAAGATGTGGAGAATTTGGAAACAAGAGAGTGTTCGCAATCTCAGATTTATGTTTAAGAAACAAAGAAAGATAAGGCTTGTCTTTCTTTGAACTAAAAGCTATAATAATTTTTGTTCCTAAGACAGTACGCATAAAAAATAAGCCGTACCGAGGAGTAAAGTCAGATTTACGCACCTCGGGTGCGTTTTTTAATGGCTATGAAAAAAATAGAAAAATCATTATTTATAGATAACTTAACAGCTGAGCTGAAAGATGCTACAGGAGTAGTTTTAGTTAACTACTCAGGCATGAATGTTAAATCTCAGCAAAAGCTTAAAAAAGCTCTTAAAGAGGTTGGTGCAAAAATGGTCGTTGTTAAAAATACCCTATTAAAACTTGCTGGAGAAAAAGCAGGAATTGATAAAAGCTTCTTAGAAGTTGAAATCCTTGAAGGTCAAAATGCTTTAATTATTTCTTCTAAAGATTCTGTTGCTCCAATATCAGTTTTAGGTAAATTCTTAAAAGAAAACGATTCTCCCAAATTAAGAGTGGGAGTCGTAGATGGAATGTTTCAAGATACTGCTTCCTTAGAAATACTCTCTACCCTTCCTGGAAAAGATATATTAATGGGGCAAGTTCTTGGGTCCTTAATGTCAAACCTATATGGATTAACAGGTACCTTAAATGCAAATTTACAAAATTTGGTCTCAATATTGGATCAAAAAAGTAAATCTAAATAAGAAAGAAGGTGATTATTTATGACAGATATAAAAGCAACAAAAGAAGAAAAGAAAGAATCTAAAGTTTCTTCTAAAGTAGAAAAATTAGTAAGTGAAATAGCAGAACTTTCTGTTATGGATCTTTCAGAATTGGTTAAAGCCTTGCAAGATAAGCTAGGAGTCTCAGCAGCCGCACCAGTAGCCGCAGTTGCACCAGTAGCTGCAGCCGCAGGTCCAGCAGCAGGAGCACCAGCCGCAGGAGCAAACCAAACAGTCATCATGACTAATGCAGGAGCAAATAAAATCGGAGTCATTAAAGCCTTAAGAGAAATAAATCAAAACTTAACTCTTATGGATGCAAAAGGAATGACCGAAACAGTTCCAGCAGAAATCTTAAAAGATGCAAAAGCTGAAGATGTAAAAGTCGCAAGTGAAAAACTTAAAGCAGCCGGAGCAACTGTAGAGTTAAAGTAAAAAATAATTATATTATTTTTTCTTCTCTACAACAAAAAGTCCACCTCAAAAGGTGGATTTTTTGTGTTCAATATGAATAGATTACTCTATATTGTTCAATAATTTACTTCAAAAAGGTTAAAAAATATTCTAATATTTCTCTCTCAACATTAACCCCAGTCTCTTTATTGATTAAATTCCATCTTGGTGCAGGATTAACCTCTAAAATATAAGCTTTACCTGTTTTATCCTCATGGATAATATCAACTCCTGCCACACTTACACCTAGATTGGCTGCAGCTTTAATTGCTAGATCAGCATCTTCTTGAGGAATTGGATTTAATGTTTTACCCAATACCTCAGAAGGATTTTTTAAAAAAAATCTTCTCCATCTCATCGGTCTTGCAATTGCTGCAATTGCTTTTTTACCTACAACTAATATCCTTATTCTTTCACTTGCTTCAATAAATTCTTGCACAAAATATTCTTTTCCAACCTTTTCATTACTTTCAAGTTTTATTGCCAAATTATCAAGTTCTTTCGAATCCCTTGCGATCCACACACCTTTTGATTTTTGAGAAGTTGTTTCTTTTAATACCATTGGAAAACCAATTAAATTTTCTCCTTGTTCTACAAATCTTTTTAATTTGGCAAAATATGTTTTAGGGATGGGTAGCCCTTTTTGGACTAAAAACATTGTCTCAAGCCCTTTTGTTAAAGGAATATTAACAGGTTGCTGTTCTAAAAATATTTCATCAATAACTTTAATATTCTTTTCTTTTGCATAATTAACAAGAAGATATGCATTTTCCTGTCTTTTTCCTACTAAACGAATGTAAATAAGATTAAATTCTTCCAAAGGTATCCCAGAAATAGTGATTTCAAAAACCTTATCACCTTCAACTAAATATTCAAGATTTGAAAAATCATCAACAACGAGGTCAATCCCTAGGTTTTTTGCTTCTTTTTTGAAAGGTTCTAAATCTTTAGTATCCCCTCCAACCATAATAAGAACCTTCTTACTCATTTATTATCTTGTGGATTTACCATAAAACCAATCAAATCTTTTCTTCCTATTAAAAGCATTGTCATCATTTTTGATCTATCAGTGACTGATGCGGAAGAAACAATTTTCCTTCCACCTAAAACATATTTAATTCCAATAACTGGCCTTGTTTGAACTCCAACCGCTGAACGGTATTCCATGCCTTTCCATAAGATATTTTCTTCATTTAATAAACCTAAATCTTTTGCCAATGTTCTATCAATTGAGGTTCTATACGCTCCTGTATCCACTTTAGCCAATACTTCCAGTTTGTTTTTAGAATTGTATTTATACACTTTTACCCTCTCTCTCGTCTTTACAGTTATTGTTTCTTCTTCAATTTTAACCTTACCTGAAAAAGCTGAAACAAAAAGTGCTTTAGCAATATTTACTCCATGATCTGCATCTCTTACCTCCAAATCCTCAATCCTATCAAGTCTTCTTCTTAACCCTGCATTATTACAAAGTTGGATTTGAAGTCCTGGTTGGGCGTTCATTTCCAGCACCATTGGTCCTTTTTCAGGATGCAAGACAATATCTACTCCCAAATAGCCCATTCCTGAAGCAATCTGAGCATTAACTGCAGTTTTTAAGACTGAAGTCCAAAGAGGAATTTTAATTCCATTTAATTTTCTTGTTGAGTCAGGTTTATATTTAATAAATTGACCATTTAATATAGCTTTTGTTGTTATTCCAGTTGGAATATCAATTCCAACACCAATTGCTCCTTGGTGCAGGTTCGCTTTCCCAGCAGATTGTTTAGTTGGAAGCCTAAGCATGGCCATTACTGGAACTTTATTAAAAACAATTACTCTAATATCGGGAGTGCCTCTAAATGCAAATTTCCTAAATGCATTATGGCGACCCACATATTCTTGAATAAAAGCAACATCAGGCTCATTCCCTAAAGAATATGCTCCTTCCAAAATATCCAGAGTGTGAAGCTTCAAGTCATCAATACTGACAGTCGTTCTTTGTGTCGTAATCCAGCCCGAAGTTGAAGGATTTGCTCTTTTTTTTACAACAATTATTCCCTGCCCTCCCAATCCTCTTGATGGTTTTAAAGCAAAGCTTGAAGGAAGACTGTCCCAGTTGAAATTTAGAACATCTTGAGGCCTTCCGAAAACTTTATATATTTCAGGAACCGAAACACCAACTTTTTTTAAAAACCTCTCAGTTAATATCTTAGAATTACATACTTTCCTACCTTTTGAATTATTGTATTTGTAGGAATATAACTGACTTCTGGCATTTAAACCCAAAATAGAAGAAATCTTCATGATTTTAATAATTTTCTAAATCTCCAAATTTCCAAAATTCTTAAGCCCACATACTTACCCAAGACAAAATCAATTAAACCAATAGATATTAATAGTTTTTCTGGATTTAATAGTGCATAAACTCTTACTGATTCTAAAGTTAAGGCAAAATATGATAAAAGTGCCAAAATCATTGTTTCTAACGTTAATGAAAAAGCTGTCTTAAAAGACTTACCCAATTGAATTCTCGTAAAATCTTCTGCAAGTAGAGCTAAAAGAAGAACTGGAAAAATGGAAACATTCTCAATTCCCGGAATTTTATATATTGGGGACAAAAACATTAAACCCAATACTCCCAAAGATACTGCCCACAAAAGAAGTGCAGCCTTAGGAAGGTATTGAAGCTTAATTTTTAATTTTCTTAAAATAAATTTAACAAACCATGAGATCGTAATAATAAAGAAGAAAAGAGCAATTCCTATTATTGGTCCTGTTGCAACAAATACAACTGATAAGGTGGCAGGTAAAAAAATTCCAAAACCTCTTAAACCAATTAAATGTCTGGTTGCTGCAATTATTGTTGCAACCATTGGTAAAAGAAGTAATAGAACTATCATATTTACAGGAATACCTGATCCAACTGAGGATCTGATCGCATACTTAATTGGATTGGCCGGCCAAACTGGACCAAGTTTTTGATTTCTTAATAACTCTTCTAATGGGCCTAAAGTCTCTTCTGTTTTTTGAGTCAAATCAGGTATAGAAGTTGGAGAAGCAGTAATTTCAACAATTGGAGATGCAGAAGGGCTAGCTGTTTCTTTTATATTAGCCAGAGCCCAAGCCTGTCTTGGAAACGCTAAAGCTACAACAAAAAGATAAATTAACAATAATAGCTTACGCATAAAATTATAATAATATTATACTATTTTTTAAAAGGAATTATTCAAGATGCTTTTTTTAGGAGTTTTTCTCTTGCATCCCTAGAAGCCAAAGAACTGCTTCTTTTTTGTAGCGCCTGTCTCCACGAGAATTAATTCTTATTGCAGGTAACTTTCCTCTCTTGCCCCATCTTTTTATTGTTAATGGTGAAACTCTTAGAAGTTCTGCTACCTCACGAACTGTTAATAAATCTGGAAGATCTTCTAACTTTAATTTTTTCTTTTTATTCTCGTCCATGTTTATACTTTAATGTATATTGTATTATTTTGATAATGTTCCATGCTTAGAACTTATCACAATTAGTCACAAGATATCAAAGCAATTCATTACTGTCAAGAGGATAATTGTACTTTTTTAATTATTTATTAATATTTTTTTCATAAAAAATGAATAAAATCAAACTAATAAAGAATTAAATAATTACGCGAATAAATTAAGGAAGATCAGTTCTAATTAGAATATTCTTGTGGCTAAGACTTCTTCGCCTAAAATTGCTTTTCTAAGCATATCTTTTTTAGTTGCATTTATTATCTGTGTTTCTGCCTTTAGCTCTTCTGCAATCTCCAAAGCTTCTTTTACTTTATGAATCATCCCGCCTGTCACATCTATACCCGATGAGCATCCTAAAGCTTTTTCAACCAAAGTGAAATTATTAGAAGTTATTTCTTTTATGGTCTTACCTTTTTCATCGTACACACCATCTGTCTCTCCACAATAAATTACTTTTATTTTTTGATAGTAATTATTAAGCTCTCCTGCTATAAGGTTTAAACTTTTCTCTCCTGAGTAGATACAAAATCCCCTATCTTCATCCATTATTACATCACCATAAATTACAGGAATTAAGCCTATTTCTAAGGCTTTTTTAATAGGCTGGGTTAAAGAAATCTTTTCTTTTTGGTTTTCGGTATAAATAAAGCTGAAAGGAGAAAAAGAGACTGCCTTTAAGCCGACTTTCAGTAAATTATCCATCACAATCACATTTATCTTTCTGGCAGCATCGGCAACCAATGGAAATCCTTTAATACTATCTTTATTTATAATCCCCTCTTGAGTTTTATACTTTGCTGCTACAACATGTCCAAAAGAACCACTTCCATGCCCTATGATTAAATCACCCTTAATATCTCCTAAAGAAGCTTTAATTTCTTTTGCCAATCTTAAAATAACATCCTTTTTAGCAGTAAAAGCTATATTTTTATCAGTTATTAAGCTTCCACCAAGTTTTACTAAAATTAAAGTTTTTTTCATTTTAAAATAAATGATTATTTGAGAGTCTACTTCCTACTCCGGCTTTATTTACTATCGTAGATTTAACTCCAGATATCTTTTTTATAATTTTATTAATAGTTTCTACATCTTTTTGCCTACAAATAATATGGACATTGGGACCTGCATCCATCGTATAAAATCCTTTAATTCCTTTTATCCTTAATTCTCTTAAAACTTCCATTACAGCAAATGTGGTTGGATTTAAATAGAATATTGGAGGTTTTGAAGTCATGGCTATTAAATGTAAATCTATAGCTTCTTCCTCTAAAAGTCTTCCAAAAGTATCAAAATCTTTTGCAAAAAACGCCTTTTTTAAGTTTTTGGTTCTTCCCACTAACTCTTTCTGTCTTTTTTCAAAATATGGGCTTGTTGTTGCGATACTGTGGCCTTCGGTAGAGCTTTTTTCCTTTTTTTCTGAAGAAACTATAGTAACGATATCTCTTAAATCCCAAAAGAACGGCTTCGCAATTTTAACTGCATATGAATTGTTAGTTGTAGCTCCTTTTTTCCATTCTGAAAAACCATCAATTACACTTCGTGAAGCTGATCCAGATCCCAATCTAGCTAAAATTGACAATTTCTTTTTCGAGAGTTTAAGCCCGGCTGATGAGCTTGCTGCAAGTGCTAAAGCTGAAAAAGCAGAAGCTGATGATGCTACTCCTGCGTCCGATGGAAAATTATTAATGGATGATACCTTTGCTTTTGATTTAATCTTTGCCCAAATTCTTACTATATCTAAGATTCTTACTACCCTGTCTTTTGCTTCTCCTTGAATTTTTTTGCAATCAACAATAACTTCATCTTCTTTTAATTTATCCAAAAAATGTACAGTTGTGGTAGTTATACAATTGTCCAAATTCATTGAAATTGAGTTATTAAAAGGAATATTTAATTTAGGGTCTTTCTTTCCCCAAAATTTAATAAAAGCGATGTTGGCCGGAGATGTTGCAGACTTTTTAGTTAATTTGATCATTTTTCTATTTTAACTCCTTTTCCTCCAAGAGTTACTGGAATCATATCTAATTTTTGAGATTTTACAAAATTTATTAGACTATCAGGATTTTTGTGATAAACCAGTAAAATTCCTGATCCATAAGTCTTTCCCCCTGCTCCTGATATCTTGACTGATGCTTTTTTTCTTTCTAGCAGACCAATCAAGTTCCTAGTTTGGGAAGACACTACTCCTAATTCCTCTAGTAAACGCTGATTTAAAGTAATTAAATCCCCTAAATTAGTATTATTTTCATCTAAAATGAGTTTCAAAAATTCTTTAGAGCAAAATTCGATCTTATTAAGAATATTAATAATTCTTTTTGGACTTTGTTCATATTTTTCTCTCACTAAACTTACCATCTCGCCTGTTGTTTCTTTAGGAGTACCAGAATTAATAATATATAAATTTGGTAAATTCTTTTTAGGAGTAATCTTAGAAAAAACTTTTAAGTTTTCCGCTTCTTTTCTGTACCAAACAAAACCTCCATGGGTAATAATAGTATTGTCCCCCCCACTTGGATTACCATGTTGTTTTTTCTCAATTTCATAAGCAACTTTGTTTATCTTATCCAAATTGAATTCTTTTTTTGCAATTTTCTGAGCTAAAGCTGACATATTCACCGCCAAAGATGCAGATGAACCCATTCCCGATCCAATCGGTATTTTTGAATTTACCTTAAAAGAATAATTAAAGCTATTCTTTACACCAAAAGATAGAAGAGCTTTGTTAAAAGCATAGTCAGCGTAGGAAGTTAAATCTAGCTTTCTTGAACTTTTAGACAATTCTACATTCATCCTAAGGCTTGTTGAAGCGTATAAACCAGGGTGTCCATAAACAACCGCATGCTCTCCTGAAAGAATTATTTTTCCTGGAGCTGATACTTTAATCATTTTGCAACTTTTTTAAGATTAAGTAATTTTTCTAAAGCCTCACCTGTAATTGCGATCGAACCATCAGCCAATCCTCGATAATAGGCTTCTTCCTTTTCTGGATTTGTTCCATTAATAACTTCTTTAGGAATTTTTTTAAACGGCCAAACTTTTAATTTTTGTTCTCCTTCAATATTTTGTGGCATATTTTCTAACTCACCTCCGAATTTGAAGCAATTATAGCAAAGAATAGGTTTCAAATCCTCTCAAGAATCATTTTAAACCATGGAGTATAGATATTCGGATTATCATCAATATCATTTTTAAGATCTTTAAGACTAATCCATTTATGTTCAGATATTTCATTAGGATCAGGATCAACCTTTCCTTTATATTCCCCTAAAAAAACCCAATCATATTCATTTTCTCCATAATTATTATCAAACTTAGATTCATATATAATCTTAAAAACTCTTTTTAACTTTGTTTTTATTCCCATTTCTTCAAAAAGTCTTCTTTCTGCAGCCTTTTGAAAGCTTTCTTTATTCCTTGGATGACTACAACATGTATTCGCCCAATACATTGGCCAAGTCTTTTTGTTTTTGGCTCTTTTTTGAATAAGAGTTTTATCTTTATCAAAGATTAAAACTGAAATAGCTTTATGGAGCTTTGTTGGATATCTATGAGCCTCTTCCTTTTTAAAAAGACCTTTAGGCTTCCCTTTTTTGTTAACCAATACAACTTCTTCAATATTCAAAGTATTTTTAATTTTGATTTAGTTTATATAAAACAGTTTTAATAGGAAAGACAACCACAGCATTTAATATTCTTATTATTCTTTTAGGTTCAGTTACAAGCCTCCAAACCCATTCCAAACCTGTTTTTTCAAAGAAAGACATAGGTAACCTCATGTTGCCTGCAATATAGTTATAAGTTCCTCCAACTGCCATTATTCCTTTTGAATTTATACTTTTCAGGTTACTATTGATCCAATATTCTTGTTTCGGAGCACCGAATGCAACAAACAGGATATCAGGCTGAAATGAATTTATTTTACTAATTACTTCTTTTTCTTTGTCCTCTTCGGCTTTAGAAACAGGCTGACCAGAATCGCTAAGTATCGGCCCTGAATCAGACTCAATCTTAATTTGTTTAAAACTTACTTTAAGCTTTTCTTTCGTCTTTAAGGCTTCATTTTTCTCTCCTCCCAGTAAAAATACCTTCCAATTCAATTTATTTCCAAGCTTAATAAGATCAATAAATAGATCTCTTCCTTTCAATACTTTTTTGTGTTTAGAAAATAATGTAGCCACTTCCTGAATTAAAAATTGAATACTGTATATCAAAAAGGCTAAGTAATTGTTCTTATAAGTTTTTTCATTCAAAAAATCATTAGCAATGGAAAGCCCAACACCATCGTTTATCAAAATATCTGAAGAAAGTAAAATAGAAGTTAATTTTATATCTTTTAAGGCTAATAAAATTATTTCGGGATTGGCTGAAAGTATTAAATAGTGTTTATCTAAATTATGCCTATTACGCACAATGGGTAGCACTCTATCTTTAGAATTGCCATTTTGAGCCTTTTTGATAATTAGTCCGATTCTTTGGTCCTTTTTAGTAGACATTTTTCTGTATTTTAGTTTTTCCATTCTAATTATAGGATTTAAAAATTACTATTTTACGTATTATAAGATATTAATTACCTATTAATTTTATACCTATTTGTAATTTACGAAAAAATTACAATAATTTAACAAATTTTAATTATGCCTAATACCTATATTTATTAAAATTACATGCTATAAGATCAAATTTGTATTATTCAATAATTCTTTTTATGAACATATTGTACACAATTTTTTATCAGATACTACGATCATTTATCTTATCTTATCCTCAATTGTTTCTTTGGTAACTAGCTTAAATTTGTTTATACTATACTCTTTTATTAATGTCCTATATTAGTATAAATTTATAAAATTATTATCTTTAATAATTGTTTCGAAATCTAATTTTCTATCAAAAATTTCTCAAAAATAAATCTTATAATATTATTTAATAAGCTATTTTTTTGTCGTAATACTTCTCTTCCAAAGTTCTATGTTTTCTAAAACCAGTCCTGTTCCTCTTACTACACAAAGTTTTGGTTCTTCTGCCACATGTGCAGGTACACCAGTTTCTTCTGATATTAATCTATCAAAATTTCTTAAAAGTGCTGTTCCACCACTCATTACTATCCCTTTATCAATAATGTCAGCGGCCAGTTCAGGAGGAGTATCTTCTAAAACTGCTTTTATTGTACCTATTATCTGGAGAAGAGTTGGTTTTAAAGCTTCAGTTACTTGTGTTGAAGTTATAACAATACTTCTAGGTAAACCGAATACCAAATCACGACCTGATATTTCCATTTTTTCTTCTTTGTTTAAAGGAGTTGCAGATCCAATTTTAATTTTAAGATCCTCTGCCGTCTGATCCCCTACAACTAGATTGTGTTTTTTCTTTAAATAACTCTGAATTGATTCATCTATCTTATTACCTGCAACTCTTATACTTTTATGAATTACCACTCCACCAAGAGAAATTACAGCTGCTTCACTTGCTCCACCGCCCATATCTACTATCATATGACCAGAAGGCGCCGAAACAGGTATTCCAGAACCAATTGCAGCGGCTAAGGGTTCTTCTATTAAATATGCTTTAGCAGCACCTGCTGACAGCGTAGCGTCTAAGGCTGCTCTTCTTTCAACTTGTGTACAACCTGCAGGGACACAAATCATTACAATTGGCTTAAAAAAAGAAAACCTGCCAACAACTTTTCCAATAAAATATCTAAGCATTGCCTCAGTTACCTGATAATCTGCAATTACCCCTTCTCTCATAGGACGAGAGGCAATTAAGCTCTCAGGAGTCCTACCAAGCATTTTTTTAGCATCTTCACCAACTGCTACAACCTTTGAATCTTCAGAAGAAATGGCAACTACTGTAGGCTCATTAGCCACTATCCCCTCACCCGCAACCCATAAAACTGTATTGGCAGTACCTAAATCTATGGCTATGTTTTTTCTAATCATATGTTTTGATATCTAATATATATATTATGATGTATTTGAACAAACTCTTTCCTAGTTTTTTCATTATATGAGATTTTCATTTCCGGACAAGTAGAAAATAAGCTATAATACTACCCATGACAAAAATTAGGCTTATCTTACTTTCTTTAACTATATTAGTAGTAGGATCCGTTGCAATTTTTGCTTCTTTTTATGCAAGAGGCTATAGATTTAATATGTCAAAACTTAAGTTTGAACCTAGTGGTATATTGGTGGTTAAATCTGATCCTACAGGCTCAGAAATATATCTAAATGGAGACTTAAAGGCTAGATCAGATGCAAGTATTTCACTTGCCCCTGGAACATATGATGTATCCATTAAAAAAGATGGGTTTATTAGTTGGAACAAAAGATTAACCATAGAAAAAGAAGTAGTTACTGAAATAAACGTTTCTCTTTTTAAATCCGTCCCTTCCCTATCCCCAGTTACCTTAAATGGAGCTTTAAACCCAGTCGCTTCAAGTGATTACACAAAAATTGTATATTTCGTCCCTCCTTTAGAAAATCAGGCAACAGACAAAACAGGACTTTGGATAGTAGAAAATATGAACCTCCCCATTGGTTTTTCTAAAGACCCAAGAAAAATAACTGATGGAAATCTTATTAACTCCAGTTGGAAATTTTCTCCTGATGGAAATGAAGTATTAATTGAAGCAGGACAAGGAATATTTCTGGTTAACTCAGGCTCATTTACTTCACAAAGTCAAAGAGTAAATATTGCTTCAAAATACCTGACAACTCTTCATACCTGGAAAGAAGAAAGAAATAAAAAGACTAAATCAAACCTAAAATCATTACCTGATGAAATTGAAACTATATTTTTAGAAAAAACCGAAGTTATTGAATTTTCTCCTGATGGAAAAAGAATGTTATATATTGCTAGTGGATCAGCTAACCTCAAAGAAGACTTGGTTAAACCTCTTCCTGGTACATCAACTCAAAAAGAAGAAAGAAATATTGAAGAAGGAAAAATATATGTATATGACATTGAAGAAGATAAAAACTTCCTAATTGAAACAAATTCAGAAGGATTTATTGTTGATGGTATTACTCCTGAAAACCCCAGAAAAAGACTTGCCTGGTTTCCTAATTCCTTTAATTTAGTTTTTGCAGAAGAAGGAAAAATATCCATAATGGATTATGATGGAACCAATAGACAAGAGATCTATTCTGGAGCCTACATTGCTCCATATGCATTCCCATTTGTCAGTACCCAAAAAATAATGATATTAACTAACCTTGGATCTGATTCATCTACCCCCAATTTATATTCACTCACCATTAAATAACTTGTGCTAAAATATCCTTAGAGTTTGCCGCTGTAGCTCAAATGGAAGAGCAGTCCCGTCCTAAGGGAAAGGTTGGAGGTTCGATTCCTCCCAGCGGCACTTATAAAGAAACAATAACAACCATTTCCCCTTTTAGAACACTTTTTTCTAATTTTTCAGTTACTTCTTCCACACTTCCTCTATATAAAATTTCATGCATTTTAGTTAATTCCGAAGCTATTAATACCTTAGTATCAAATCCGAAATACTCTCCCAATACTTTTAAGGTTTTCAATATCCTTTTTGGAGATTCATAAAAAGAAAATGTAATTTTCCCCATTTTTAGCCACTCAAAAAGCTTAGTATTACCCTTTTTAGGTAAAAATCCTAAAAATATATAATTAAAAGCCTTATATCCAGATGCTGATAAAGCTGTTGTAATGGCTGATGCTCCAGGAATAGGAATAATTTTAATATCAGGCTCTTTTTCCAATATAAAATCAATCAGTTCATTTCCAGGGTCTGAAATTCCAGGGGTACCTGCATCAGTAATAAGAGCTAGATTTTTTCCATCCAAAAGCATTTTTAATATCTCAAATTTTTTAGAGTCTGAAGAGTGTTGATGATAGCTCAAAGTAGGTATATCTATTTCGTAATGCATCAATAGCTTGCTACTAACTCTAGTATCTTCCGCCAAAATAAAATTAACTTCTTTTAATACCCTTAAGGCTCTTAAAGTAATGTCTTCTAGGTTCCCTATTGGAGTCGCAACTATGTATAAACTTCCAAACATTGCTATAATTCTATCACTATTTAGTTTTCGGGGTGTGGCTCAGTTGGTAGAGCGCTACTTTCGGGTAGTAGAGATCCCCAGTTCGAATCTGGGCACCCCGACATAATATTTTTTTGGTATAATACAATTCCTTATGAAGCAAGAAAAAAATGGTATACAGTTTGTAATTGAAGGACATGTTGTTTCATGCAATCAAAATCCTGAAACTTGTACTAAAAGACAATATGGTAATTCCAATACTTCAAACGACGTAAACGTAATTGTTCCAGATGGAGAATCAAACGTGGTTGGTAAATGTTCTGTAATTTCTGGAAAGGAAATCTTTATTTGTAGTCATCAAATTTACGGAATCAGGGTAGAACCTAAAAAAGAAGAAATTACAAATCCAAAACCTCAGTCAACTGTTTAAGCATTGATACAACCACAGGAGCTGCAAGTAAACTATTGCTTTCTACACCATTATCATCTTTAACGCTCCAGGGCTTTTCTTCTACTTTTACTTTCTTTCCGTCCAATTTAAATACATATTCAGGAGTTATTTCGTATTTATCAAAGTATTTATCAGCTTCTTTCACCGGAACATGATTTCGAAGTAAGACTTTAGGAATTCCATAAAGGTTAAATACACTTCTTAATATTCCTTCATCTTTATCAAGTCTTGGTCTTATTGGTCCAATCCCTAAATTATCACCTTCTTTTGCTTCCATCCTTGCCCCTTCACAGTTAGGATTATCACAAATGAGATAAAATTCTTTCTTTTTCTCATCATATTTAATTTTACTTGTGGGTAATAATTTTAAATTTCTGGAACTGTGGCAAAGTGGACAAATTACTCTATATTTAATTCTCTCATCAATAACTGACTCAGGAATGTCTATAAGTATAAAAAGATCAGGATCATCTTTAAAATTAATTAGATCTCTAAAATACAATGAATATGATACTTGGTCATTTTCTCTTGGAAGTCCATCAATAAAAATAGCTTTCTTCCCAAGCTTTGAAATATGGAGCTTTAATAGTGCCAAAACAAACTCAGTTGGAAGAAGAGTTTTAGTAGATCTTCCCAAAAGTGCGTTTACTGCATCATCAAATGAAATATAACCTCTATAAAGCTTTTTAAGCTCAATATAATCTTTACTTTTTACAAATGTATTCCAGTTTTCGTGGGTATCTCTGACTATATCACCTACAGAAACATGGGCTACATGTTCATTACCAAATATCTCTGAAAAAAGTACAGAGTAAGTTCCCTTACCAGAATTTTTCTTTCCCAAAAGAAAAGCTATGAATGATTTATCATTAAGGTAATTTTTAAGAAGTTTTATCTCCTCGCCTACTTTTGCCTCGAAATATTCATTTCTGGACTTGGGATTATTTAAATCGTATTTTTGGGTTACTCCGGTTTTTTTGGTTCCGATTATTGGAAATTCAAGTGCTTTCATATTCTATTTTTCAAAATTATAAATTACTTCAAGGCTTTTTCAAAGAGGCTCTTTTCGCCAAATGGTCCAATTACTGCCAAATTTAGTTTTTCTGGAATAAAAACTCTTTTTGCATATTTATAAATTTCATCTGCAGTTACTAAATCAATACTTTTAAATACCTGATCAGGAGTCCTAACTACTAAATTAAATAATGCTTTAATACCAAAAAAATCATTAACTGATACTGTATCCTCCAAGGAAAGCGCAAGTTGTCCTTTAAGATATTCTTTTGCCTTAGAAAGTTCTTTTGGAGTTATTTTCTTCTTTTTTTCAGACAATGCATAATATTCATCTAAAATTACTTCAATTACTTTTTGTGCATTTTTAGGATCAACACCCACATAAGTTAATATTTCCCCAGTATCTTTATAGTGATCTGAAGATACTTTTACTGCATATGTAAGTCCCCTCTTCTCCCTTACTTCTGTAAACATTCTTGAACTCATTCCACCACCCAAAATTGATGAAATTACGGCTTCAATATACTTATCTTTAGAATCTCTCTTTTGTCCTAAAAAACCCAACATTAAATGTGCTTGTTCAATCTTCTTTTCAACTAACATTACTTCCGGCTTTGATTGATTAGACTTAAAAAATTCGGTAGTTTGTTCTTGAATATTTTGAGGTTTTAAACTACCAAAATATTTTTTAACTTGAGCAATTACTTCTTTTTTATCTACGCCACCTGAAACCGAAATAAGGATATTTTCAGGGTAATAATATCTCTTTCTATATAAAATGATGTCATCTTTTTTAATATTTTTTACTGATTTTTCAAACCCGATTGTATCTCTTCCTAAACTATTTCCCCTAAATAGGGATCTCTCAAATACATCCCCTATTTGAAAAATTGGTGTGTCTTCATACATAGCAATTTCTTCAACAATTACCCCCTTTTCTCTTTCAATTTCTTTCTCACTTAAAACTGGATTTAATACCAAATCACTTAAGACATCAAAAACTGTATTTAATGACTCTTTTCTTGCCTTAATATAAAAGTTTGTCCACTCTTTCGAAGTTGCAGCATTAAATTCTCCACCTATTTCATCAATAGCTTCAGATATTTCTCTTGCTGTTGGACGTTTTTTACTGCCTTTAAAGACTATGTGTTCTAAAAAATGACTAATACCTGCAATATCGTCAGATTCATTCCTTGAACCGGTCTTAACCCAAACTGTGACTGTTGCAGACTCTAAAGAAGGCATCGGAACAAATAACACTCTAAGTTTATTAGGTAATGTTTCTAAGTGGTAATTCATACTAAAGTTAGGTTTATTATATCAACAAATTAGTTAATTAGAATCTTTTAACTTCAAACTACTTTTCTCTTAAAATTCCACTTTGAAGTATTTATCTTCAAATTCTTACGTATACCATGTCTATGACTTGGATCTTTGTATTCTATTCCAGACTGTTTATTATGTTGTTTTGAACAACCCCTTAAGCCATGAACTAAATACCAATCACTATTCTCTTTTAAAGCTTGCTTTTTCTGATTGTCATTTATTTCATCTTCTTTGCCAGGATAGAGAACAACTTTCCTTATTTGCTTTTCACCATTTCCAGAGCGCAAAAAGTAAAAACCTTGTTGAATAGCGTTTTTTAGAGCTGTTTCACCAACAAATTTCTCTATTTCAGATTTTAATTCACCAGGCACATCTGGCCATTTCTTTAAATCAGGAGACATAAAAGAATCTTATATTACATCTTCGAAGGACTTTCAATACCCAATAAACTTAAACCATTTTTCAATACCTGTCCTACTGATTTTGTAAGAAGCAGTCTAAAATTTTCATTCTCTCCCCCAATAATCTTATGTTTATTGTAAAAAGTATTGTATTTTTGAGCCAAGGAAAAAAGATAATTACAGAGAAGGTTCGGAGAATATGATTTTGCAGCTGAAACAATACTATCTGAAAATTTAATTAGAGCTCTTAAAACTGAAATTTCTTCGTCGTTAAGTTTAATATCAATGTCTTTTTCTTTTTTAAACCTAACTTTTTCTAAAACACTATTAGTTCTTGCATGGGTATATTGCAAATATGGAGCACTATTGCCTTCCAATACAAATATTTTCTCCCAATCAAAAATAATATCACTTGCAGGCTGATGCATCAGATCAAAATACTTAATCGCTCCAATTCCAACCTTAAGTGTCAGATCATTAATCTCAATATCTTTTAAACCTCTTGATGTTTCTGAAACTCCAACAATATCTTTAGCTTTTTGAATAGACATGTCTAAGATTTCTTCAAGATTGATAGTTTTTCCTTTCCTTGTAGACATTTTTCCTTCCTTAAATCTATAAAGACCATGTCCAACATGCTTAAACTCATTCTTTTTGATCCAACCTAATTTCTTTACTGTTTCGAATAGTTGTCTAAAATGGAGTGTTTGATCAGATCCAACTTCATAAATAAAAATATCTGGATTCCAATTATGAAGTCTATACTCAATAGTGGCTAAATCTCTTGTAAAGTAAGTTGTAGTCCCGTCTGATTTAACAATCATTGCTGGAGGCATACCCTCAAATTCAACAATTTCTGCTCCCTGACTTAACTTTGAAATCTTTTTATCTTTAAGTTCTTTAATAACTGTAGGCATTTTATCTTGATAAAAACTTTCCCCATAGGCAAAATCAATTTTTACTCCTAAAAGGTCATAAATTTTATCGAATTCTTCCATAGAGATTTTAACTATTTTTTCCCAAATCTCTTTTGCCTTTATATCTCCCTCTTCGAGCTTTTTAAACCATCCTTTTGCTTTGTCATGAAGTTTTGGATCTTCTTCCTGTTTTTTATTAAACTCAACATACATCTTTTCCAAATCATTGATTGAAAGTTTATTAATATCTGCATTTTGAATTTCTATTTCAGCAAGTAAAGTTCCAAACTGGGTTCCCCAATCGCCCAAATGATTATCTCCAACAACTTTGTAACCCAAAAATTCATATAGGTTATAAATAGCCTGACCTATGATAGTTGATCTTAAATGACCTATTGAGAAACGTTTTGCTATATTTGGAGCTGAGTAATCTATAACAACAATTTTTCCATCTCCTAGATTCTCTCTACCATATTCGTCCTTTCTTAAATCGATTTTTTTAAGTTCACGAACTAAATATTCTTTTTTTAGCCAAAAATTAATAAATCCAGACTTAAATTCAATTTTTTCAATATAATCTTTTAAAGATATATCCTTTTTAAGCTTCTCTATTAAACCTTCTGATATATCAACAAGACTCTTCTTTTCTTTTTTCGAAAGAATCATGGCAAGATTAGTTGAAAAATCACCAAAAGAGTCATTTTCCGGAATAAATACCTCAATATCTTTTTGGGAAGACACTTTAGAAAGACTTTTAGTTATTAACTCTTTTATCATTACTTTTGATTTTATAATTAAATAACAAAAAATACACTTATTAATAATATATAAATAGTTAACCTTACTTTTTAACCCACCAGGAAGCTCCACTGCTTTCAATTACTACATCTTTATCCTGAATTGTAATAAACACCTTGCCAATATTATATGTTTTTAATAAATCCAGTACTTCTTTATTAGGATGACCATAGGAATTTTCGCCAACTGAAATAACTGCAACCTCAGGACTACTTAACCTTAATAGTCCACTCGTGATATTGTTCTTAGATCCGTGGTGTGGCACTTGAAGAAAGTCAACATCAGGAATCTTTCCCTCAAAAGCCAACCTATTAATACCTTCAATCTCAACATCTCCAGTTAAAAGAGCTTTGAATTCACCAAACCTTAAAACTAAGACTACAGAGGAATTATTTAAATCTTTTTCTTCGATTATTCCTTCATCCAAACCCCGAGGATTGAGTATATCTAAATATATCTTACCCAACCTAAGGTCAAGACCATCTACTGCATAAAGGGTATTAATTCCCTTACCCCCCACTATATTCTCTAGCACCTGATAATCTTGACTGCTATTGGTAGCCTTGGACTTAAGAAGATTTAAAATTTCATATCTTTGGAATACATCTATTAATCCTCCAAAATGATCTTTGTCAGGATGAGTTAAAATAACAAGCTCAAGAGTGTTGTCCCAATAAGGCATATAAGATCCCAAACAATCTAAGACTTTTGCATCAGGTCCTCCATCAATCAATATCTGTGTATTGCCATATAAAGCCAAGGTTGCATTTCCTTGACCGGCATCACAGGAAATTAGTTTAAACTTTCTATTATTAAAAGAGAAAAAAGCCAATACAAGTGAGGCAATAACCAAAAGTTCAAGCATATAAACTATTTTCCAAATTCTCATATCAACTAAAAATACCTACTATTGAAACAAAATACCAGGTCAAAGGATATGATAAATATAATATTAGCTTCCCCAAACTTGGAATTATGAGCCCCACTAAACCTCCTAATGATCCAATAATCATAATTAAAGGAACTGCCCATAGGATAAGTGTATTAACTAAAGGAGATAAAAGATTAAACTCTCCAAAGGTAACAAATAATATTGGTGCAACACCAATTTGTGCAGCGAGTGTAGTCTTAAGATCTGTTTTGATATATTTAGGAATATACTTTAAAAACTTATCCACCTTTTTTGTAAAAAGCATTAATGAAGCTGTTGCAGTAAAAGAAAGAATAAATCCCAAGTCATAAATCCAGGCTGGTTTTATAACAAGCATGACCAAAACAGAAAGAAAAAGAGCATTGATTGAAAAGGAAAGTCTTCCAAATAGTTGAGCTACCAAAGCTATTGAAAACATTATTGATGATCTTACTATCGGAGCCTCAAATCCGGATATAAAAGCATAAATCCAAACACCAATCAAAACTAACAATGCCGACTTTCTTCTAGAAAAGAAAGTTAAAAATATCGACATTAAAAACCCTGCAACAAAAATAACATTCATGCCTGAGGCTACAACTACATGCATAGTCCCAGTTTTTCTTAACTGATTCCAAAATATACTGGTTTGTTCTGACTTATAACCTAGAATAATTCCAGCAACCAAAGAAGAATACGGTTGAGGAAGACTACTTTGATAAAAACTTATAATTTTTTTCCGAAAACCCAATAAAACATTTTCATTTTTTATTAAATCAATTAGTTTTGCGTTAATTACTTTTCCATCTTCTACAGTCCCCTCTACAACAACCTTATCACCATAATTAACTTGCGGGTATTTTGGTAAATAAAAATTAAATCCTTCTAAATTAAATTTTTGAGAATTTGAAAATTTGGAAGGTTCTTGAGAAACTTTTGCAGAAATTCTAATTTTATGTCCATTAAAAAATTTTAAACTTTTATTAAAAATAAATAGTCTAATAATAAAAACTAACACTAAAAAAAGATAAAAAAAGAGAATTTTATAAGATAACTTTTTTAAGGAAATATGTGGATTTATTGATTTTATGTTTAGTAGACAATTATTTGATTTTTTAATTTATCAAAGGTTTTTTGTGGAATTTGGGCTTTTGTAACGATTTCTTCAACTTTTGAGTACGGTCTGTATTCAATGATCTTTTGGGCGTAAACTGGGCCAATTCCATTAAGAGATTCTAACTCTTGTTGAGTTGCAGCGTTAATATCGATAAAACCACTCCCCTGAGCCGAAATATCTGATGATATATTTTGATATGTACCCCCATCATTAGCACTCAAAACATTAGACTGCTCGTTAGCATTGGGTATAAAGACCTTTTGTCCATCAGATAGTTTAGCTGCCCTATTAAGACTTTTTTCCATCCAATTTCTATCAGCATTTTGACTAACTCCACCCGCTAACACTAAAAGATCCTCTATTCTTGAACCGTTTGATAATTTATAAACACCCGGTTTTATTACTTCTCCTGCAATTTCTACAATAATCTCTAAAGTAGTACCATTATTTTCTTTTTCATCAATAACTTCTATTTTACTTTTTCCAAAAGAAACATTTTTAAAAATAAAAATTCCCAACAGTACAAAAATTATTCCCAACAAAAAAAGAAAAATAATATAACGATATTTATAAAACAAATTATCTATTTTAGAAGAAAAATTGTCAGAAAGATTTTGAAGATTTTCTTTCTTTTTAGACATGGCAGAAAATATTTTTTAATAATTAATTAATAACTAAATTTACAATTTTTCCAGGGATATATATTGCTTTTATTATGTTTTTTTGGTCTATCCATTTTGAAATTTTGATATCATTTTTTACTATATCTAGTATTTTCTCTTTATTTTTAACGTCTGAGGAATTAATAGATATCTGTCCCCTAAATTTACCGTTTATCTGAACTGCAAGCTCAAAATTATCCTCTTTGAGATACTTTTCTTCATAATTTGGCCAATTAGCCTTATGAATTGACAATTTATTATTAAAAATGCCTCTCCAAACCTCTTCCGATAAGTGTGGAGTAAAAGGTGCAGTCATTAAAGATAGATTTTTTAAGGCTAAATCCCAAGTTTGGCAACTCTTTTTATTATTCTTTGAATTATTCATTATTTCTTGGAGCAAATTAACATATTCCATTATGGAAGATATAGCAGTATTGTAAGCAAAGGCTTCAATATCTTTGGATACTTTCTTTATAGTTTGATGCATTTTGGTAATTAGAATTTTTTCTTCTTCCTTAGATAAACTTTCCTTTTTTGAGTTAAAAATATTCCAGAGTCTACTAACAAATCTACTCATTCCCTCCATCCCTGTGTCTCTAAAATCAGGACTTCCATCCATGGGACCTATGAACATCACATAGAGCCTGAATGCATCTGCACCAAACTTCTCTATATACATATCAGGATTGACTACATTTCCTTTGCTTTTACTCATCTTTGCTCCATCTTTGATCATAAGTCCGTGGGCAAAAAACCTTGGAAAAGGTTCATCGAAACTAATAAATTTCAAATCGTTTAAAACCATAGTGATAAATCTGGCATACATGAGGTGAAGTACCGAGTGTTCCGCTCCTCCAAAATACAAGTCAACCGGTAACCATTTGTCTGTTATTGCAGGATCAAAAGGTAAACTATTAGAACTTTCCATATCAACTGAAGGATATCTCAAGAAATACCAAGAAGAATCAACAAAGGTATCCGACACATCAGTCTCTCTTTTAGCTACTGATCCGCACTCGGGACATTTAACTTCATAAAATTCTTTATGTTTTTCTAATGGTCCTCTACCATTTCCTTCAGGTTTAAAATCTTTAATATAAGGAAGCTCAACTGGAAGATTTGACTCCTCTACTGGATACCAACCATAATGATTCCAATCAGACTGATCTTTATGTATAAGAGTATTTAAGTTTTTATTAACATAACCTTTTTTTTCTTTCTCACACTTCTCACAAAAAATCATAGGAATTGGTGGACCCCAGTATCTTTGTCTTGAAATTAACCAATCACGAAGATGATAATTAGTAAATCTTTTACCCCACTTTTTATCTTCAATATCTTTTATTATTTTTTCTAAATCTTTAGGATAAGTAAAACCATTCCAATTATCGGAATTAATTATCTCTCCCGGCTCTGTATAAGCTTCTTTTTCAATATTTCCTCCCTTAATAACTTGGATAACTTCAATTCCGTTTTTCTTGGCAAAATCCAAATCCCTCTGATCATGTCCAGGAACCCCCATTACAGCCCCTGATCCATAATCAGTAACCACATAATCTGAAATCCAGACGGGGATTTCTTTACCATCTGCGGGATTAACTACATAAGAACCTGTAAATACTCCTTCTTTGTCAAACGTTTTCTTTTTTTCCTCAGCAGTTTTTTGTTGCACCTTTATTTTATACTTTGATACACTTTCCAAGCATGATTTAATGGTAAGTTTTTCTACCCAATCTGATTCGGGAGATATAACCATAAAGGTTACTCCATATAAAGTATCTGGCCTTGTTGTAAATACTTCTATTTGTTCATCTGAACCCTTAACTTTGAATTTAATGAGTGATCCATTAGACTTTCCTATCCAATTTATTTGTGCTGTTTTAACTTTTTTGCTCCAATTGATTTTTTTGTGGTTTTCTAAAAGCTTTTCGACATAATCAGTAATTCTGAAAAACCATTGTCTTAACTTTTTCCTTTCGACAGTTGAACTACATCTTTCGCAAACGCCATCAATTACTTGCTCATCTGCCAAAACAGTTTTACAGGAAGGACACCAATTAACTGCTGCTTCTTTCCTGTAAGCAAGTCCCGCTTTAAATAGCTCTACAAAAAGCCATTGGGTCCATTTGTAATAAGAAGGATCCGAAGTTGTTACAGTTCTTGTCCAATCATATCCATGACCCAAACTTCTAAGTTGTCTTTCATAATTCTTTGTTGTTCTTTTAATTACTTCTTGGGGGTGTTCTCCAATTTTAATAGCGAAGTTTTCAGAATGTATTCCAAATGAATCATATCCAAAAGGTTGAAATACTTCTTTTTCATTCATTCTTTGGAATCTTCCGTAAACATCACTTCCAGTTGATGCATAAGCGTGACCTGCATGAAGTCCTTCTCCTGAAGGATATGGGAACATCCAAAGATTGTAGAATTTATTCTTTCCGTTCTTTATATCAGTGACATACAGTTTTTCTTTTCCCCAAATATCCTGCCACTTTTTTTCAATTTCGCTTGCTTGATATTTAATTGCCATAAGACGATTATATAACTTGAATATCCTTAGGACAAAAGGCTACTATTAGAGTACCATGACAACTGCTCTAAAAAGAATACTAAAACATACTCTTATACTTAGTCTTTCTTTCATTTTTTCTTTCTTCTGGACCAACAATGTAAATCTATCTATATATACTCTTCAGTTGACTGCCTTTTTAATACTTACCTATTTAATCTTCCAGGCAGTAACTAAAAAGAATTCAAACTTATTAAGATTTAAAATACTTTTTGATGTATCAATATTATCTTTTGTAGTTTTTTTACTTGTTTTTTCAACCGGTGCTCTATTCTCTCCTCTATTTTTCCTAATGTATTTTTTGCTTTTTGGAGTTTCACTTCTTTTTGAACCAGAGTCTGCAATTACTTTATCCTTATTGGCAGGAATTTTCTTTCTTTTTACTCCCAAGAAAGATTTTCTCCTTGAAATACTCCAGCTTTCTTCTCTTGTGATAATTTCTCCTCTTGCTGTAATATTTGGAAAACAATACCTTAAACTTCTCCAAAGTGAATCAAAGATTAAGATTTTAGAAGTAACGGAAAAGGCTTTAGAAGAAGAAGTTGTAAGACAGGAAAAGGAAGTAAAAAACTGGACATCAAACACCCTTTCCCAAAAACTTGCTGAAATACAAAAAGGATTAAACGCAGTTTTAAAAGACAAAAACATTCCAGATAAAGAAAAAGTGGAACTTAAAAACATTTTCTTTCAAATTTATCAGGTCTTCATGAGTGGAAAGGAAATGGAAAAAAAGGTAGAAGAATGAAAAAGGTAATTAAGTTATTAATACTTCTCAGTTTTACAATCTTTTTGTTTTTTTCTATTGAAAAACAAATATTAGCTCAGGGGGTAATTAAATCTGACAATTACGAAATTCAAATGCCTAACTTAAACTCAGGAGCTGGAATTCCATCTTCAACTAACTTTGGAATCGATTCAACTATTGGTCAAACTGCTTCAGGACTATTTTCTTCAACTGGATATAGAGTTAAATCAGGTTTTCAGTATATTCACTCGATAATCCCCTTTTCGTTTTCGATAAGTAAACTTGCAATAGCCTTTGGAACTTTAGTTCCTGGAACACCAAAAACAGATTCACACACCTTAACAGTTTCAGCAGGAGGAGCAGGAGGATATCAAGTAAAAGCATTTGAAAACAACCCTTTAAAAACTTTTAACAATTCAAGTACAATTTTAGACACATCCTGTAACACTAGTTGCGATGAAGAAACTGCAGGAGAATGGACAAGTGATTCTAAATATGGTTTTGGATTTAATGTAAGTGGAGACGATATTCCAGGTGATTTTACAAATGATGGCTTTTTTAGACAATTTGCTGATATATCTACTTCAGAAATCCCTCAAATCGTAATGTCCTCAATTTATGTTGGTAGAAGTCGTGAAGCCTTAATTACATATAAAGTAAATGTCTCAGGGATTCAGGAAGCTGGAATATATACAAATTTTATTACTTATATAGCGATACCAACTTATTAAAAAATGAACACAAAAATTAAATATTTCTTTAAACTATTCATCATTCTTTTTATTTTTCTAAATTCAATCAGTAATGTTTCTGCACAAGAACTTAATATCTCTGTTTCCCCTCCTATTACAGAAATATTAATGATTCCTGGAAAAGAAACTGTTCAAACATATACGTTAACTAACGGATCTGATTCAAAACTTATTTCTATCGATATTGTTCCCTTTTTACCAGATATAGAAAATCCTGAAGAGATAGTTATTAACGAAAAAGATGGATTAATCCAATCAAAGACATATAGTAGTTGGTTTAGTATTGAAAAACCTGAAGTAGTGTTTGGACAAAAATTTAATTTACCAAGTAATTCTGAACAAAATATTTCAGTTAAAATATCAGTTCCCAAAAACGCAATTTTAAAAGACTATTACTTTACTGTTCTTTTCTCTATTGAAAAAGCAAATTCTCTTATTTCGGAAAATTCTTTACAAACAAAGGCTCAAATTGGATCAAATATATTGATTACTGCATCAGAAAAAGAAGACGTTTATAAGGCTTCTAGCACTGTTCTTTTTTCCTCCCCATTCATTATTGATTCTTTGCAAAAAATAGATTTTAAAATAATTTTAGAAAACACTGGAAGAGGTTTTGGTAAACCAATCGGAAAAATAACAATCGAAAATCTAATTACTAAAAAGACTGAAGTGTTAGATTTAGCTCCTTTAAACATTCTTTCTTCTTATTCAAGAGAAATATATTGTCTAAAATCAGAAGAAATAGTTCCTTGTGAATCTTCCCCAAAAATTCTTATTGGACTTTATAAATCAACATTAAGTTATAATCTTGATAGTGAGAGTCAGATTCATCAAGAAGAAACTTATACATTTGCTTTTCCAATTTCATTTATTGTTGCAGTAATTGTAACTATAATTATATATAAAATTATTAATTCAAAAATCAAAAAATAAGATCAAAAAAATATTATTGTTGTTAACATATTGACAACATTAATAAAATGTTTAACTATAGTAATAAGGTTTGTGAAAAATGAAAAAATCTCTATTTAGAAAGATTTTGATTGGTATCGCAATATTTACTCTTACTTTTGCGATTGTTTTTATTAAAATTATTATTCCTAATAAGGCAAAATCCGCAAACTTTACTTCTGCTTCAGCAACAATGAGTAATTCTCGACTCTCTTTCTATGCGGGTGTTGCAAGTGGAACTACAGGACAAACTTTAGTTACTATTGATGGATCTGGAAGCCCAGATATCACTACAAATCACTTATTTGTTAAAGACTCTGTTTGTTTTGCACCATCGACTTTAGTTGGATGTACAGGAAATACTTCTTATGTTGTCTCCACTGTTACTGCTGTTGATGGAACAACTTTTAATACATCAACTGCACTTGGAGCTACTCTAAATGCAACGGACTTAGCAATTTCTACCCAATCAGGAACAATTTCACTTACCTTTACTTTGGCAAATGGAATTCCAGATAATGGAGACCTTTTATTAACTATTCCTATGGCTGATAGCAAAGATGGGAACGATGGATTTCCGGATTTTGGTGCAGCTGCTTCCTCAAATGGTTTTGATTTAAATGGACTAGCAACTGGTGATGTTTCAGTCACAGAAAGCTGTGGTGGAACTTTTACTGTTGCAGCGGTTAATGAAGGAAGTGGCACAACTGATCACACGATCGAAATAAATAATGCCACAGGAGCATGTGCCGCATCTTCCGTAATTACAGTTGTCATTGGTGATACCGACACAAAAATAATAAATCCTGCACCTAGAACATCAGGTCACGTTCAAGGACAGGCAGACGTTTATACAATAAATGTTAAATCAAGAGATGGATCAAATAACACAATTGACACCTCAGATGTTTTAGTTGCTCCAGTTGAAGCAGTATTTGTTTCAGCAACCGTTGATGAGACACTTGCCTTTAGAGTTTGTGGTGTAAAAGCTGATCTTTCTACTCAAGAAGCAACTTGTTTTTCAACCCCATCAACTGTCTGTAACCAAGCTACTCTATCAGTAGCATCTTATGCATATTCTGTTCCTTTTGGATTACTTTCAACAACAGATACTTTTTATAACGCAGCGCAATATTTGCTGGTATCAACCAATGCAGATGCAGGATACGCCGTAACAGTACAACAAAATGATCAAATGGGTAAAAACGGAGTTGCTTGCGCAGGAGATCCAACTGACCCAGTTGCGACTAACTGTATTCCTGATAATAAAGGAGATGCCACATTAAATTATGATACTTCTGATGACTGCGATACAGCCGCAAATAACGGTCTTTGTTTTTCAGCCGATAATGGCGAACAAACAGGATCTCCAACTTTTGCAGTTAAATATGATGTTCAAACAAATGATTGTGATGTCTCCCCAACTTTTTGTGGAAGAGTACCAGCTGATCAGGAACCAGGTACTCCTGAAGTTCCACAAACATTAATTTCTTCTGCTGGTCCAGTTGCCAACAATGATGCATTTGTTTGTTGGAGACTATCTGTTGATGCTATACAACCAGCCGGCTATTACTATAATAAAGTTAAATATACAGCAACAGCTACTTTCTAACTAAAATGAAAACTGCCTATAAAAAACTTCTAACAATTTTCTCAGTAATATTTATTTTTTTATTATTTTGTAAAGTTTCTTTTGCTCAAGAAGGAAATATTATTGTTGGTCCCGCTAGACAAACATTAAAAATTGATCCAGGAACCACCAAAACATTAAGTATTAGGTTTGTTAATCAATCTGCAGTACCTATAAATGGAATCTTTGGAGTATCCGATTTTATTGTAACTGATGAAAAAGGAACTCCTACTTTTATTGATAGTCTCTCTGGAGGATTTTCTACCCCTTACTCTGCATCTAATTGGGTTTCTCTTCCCTACCAAGAAATTACGATTCCTGCAAAAGATTTTGTTACTGTACAGTTTAAAGTTGCAATTCCTAAAGATGCTTTAGCAGGTGGAAGATATTTTGGAGTTTATTTTGAACCAGGCGGAAAAATTAAAGATAAAGAAGAAGAGGTTGTTAAAGAAGTAGGAACAGCAATTGAAACAAGAATTGCAGGATTAGTTTACTTGAAAGTATCAGGCGTAGTTAAAGAAAGTGCTTTTATAAGTAGATTCTATGCTCCAATCTTTATGGAATACGGTCCACTTACTCTTGAAACACAGATCTTAAATAGAGGAAACTACCATATTAGTCCAACAGGAACAATTACTGTAAAAAATATGTTTGGAAAAGTAATTGAAGAACAAATTCTAAAAGAAGCAAATATTTTTCCAGATGCAATTAGAATCTATGAGAATAATTTTGGTAGAAAATGGATGCTTGGAAAGTATACCTACAATCTTACAGCCACCTACGGTGAAGGTGGACAAGTACTAACAGCTTCAATTTACACTTGGGTATTCCCATACAAGGTGGCTTTAATAATTATTCTTGCCATAATAATTATAATTCTTACCACAAAATCTATTTGGAAAACCTTGAAGAAGAAACAAGAAAAATTAGAAGAGAAGCTTGAAGAAAAGATTGAAGAGTTGGAGGGTTTAAAAGATAAATTCAAAGATAAGCTACCTGATTCAGACAAATAAACTTCATATTATGGATTAAAATATTATTAGTTATTTAATTATTTTTTGTTTTTAAAAAAGTAAAGTAAACTTAAATAATATTAATATGGCAAAAAAATATACTGCTCTGTTTCTTTTGATAGCATGGCTTTGCTTAATCAATTTTAACAAGGTATTAGCACTCACTGTTGAGTCAGATGATACAACAGTTTCAACAACTATTTCAGGAACAACTACACCTTCTCCAACTGCAACACCTACTCCTACTTCCACTGCAACTGCTACATCTACCGCTTCAGCAACAGCACAAGCCACTTCTTCGCCCACAATTACCCCAACTTCTACCCCACTTCCCGAAGGAGAAAAATTAATAATTTTCGGATATGGTCCATCTTTTTCAGATGTTTACATGGAAGGAATTGGTGTTTCTGAAAACACTAAAACAGTTGGAGATGGATATTTTGAATTTACGAATTTAACTTTTCCCACCCTCCTTTCAGGACTTGTTGGACACCTTTACCCTGAAATTTGTATCTGGTCAAAGGATTTGTTAGATAGAAAAACACCTCCAACATGTGTTCCCCCACTTTCTTTAGCCATCTTAACAAGAAAAATCGGTCCGATTCTTCTTTCTCCCACTTTGGGAATAGAAAGCTCTAAAATTCCACAAGGAAAACAAGTAATCGCATATGGTACAACTACTCCCAATACAGAAGTAAATATTTTTTTGGCGAATAAAGATATAAAAAGTATTTTCCAGTTTATTCCTGAAATATCTGCATTTTCCTTACCTAAATATTCAATTACTTCAAACCAAAAAGGTTATTTCGAATTTACTCTACCCACCTCTGATTCTGACAGTTGGAAAGTATATGCTGCTTCAAACTATCAAGGAAATAACTCTCCCAAAAGTTATACTCTTGCCTTTGAAGTAAAAGGACCAATAATGACAATAATCGAAAATTATGAAGACGCCTTAAGAGCCAAAAGACCTAGTTATTTATTAATAATAATCTTAATTGAAATACTAATAATCATTGTTCTTTCAATTACTACTTCAAAAGAAAAATCTAGGCACATTAAAAGTAAGAAAAGAAAACATCATAATGTATCAGATAAGATCTACCAGCTTCAGAATAAATATGAGAATCTACAGAGAGAGTATGAAGATCTTATAAGGAAGAAAAATAACCCATTTTAATGTTACCTAAAAGAAATTTTGACCATCTGATCTAACGCTTTACCTTCAACAGAGACTTCAATGATATAAGTACCGGCTTTATTGGACATGACATCAAAAAATGCTTTTCCATAAGCATCGGTTTCTCTAACATTGCGATCAAAGACTAAATCAGGGATATTTCCAACAGTTACTTTTTTATTGACCATACCACTTCCTTCTTGGTCTAATACAAATACAGTTACCCTTATATATTCTCCTCCTGACTTAGCTTCAATGGGACTAGCGAAGACGTATGAATTATTAAAACTCACCTGCCCGCTTGTAACAGGAGGTATCTCACTTTCTGAATATGAATAGGCTTTACTTTTAATATAAGTTCTCTGTTGAACTAAATATATTGCTAAGACTAATCCCAATATAAGAACTAATATAGAAATAGAAAGAAAGAAATAAGGTTTACCTTGATTCTTTACATTAATCTCATCGACTTTTATAATCTGATCTTCCATATAAATAGATTATAAGATCAAAAAAAACAAAAAGTATAGTCTAAAAAATAATCTTCCGAAATTACGGGACTAATCCCATCTATAAATATCCTAGCAGCCAATAAACATAACTGCCAAATTATAACAATGTTGACAAAAATCATAAACACTTTAGAAGTGATATGTTTTGTTATATAGCAAAAAGCTAAGTTTAGTCATTTTACGCAAAATATATAACTACAATAATATTCCCGCTATTTACCGCATATAATGTTTTAGGCATAATATATTCAATTATTAAATACAATATTCCGTAAAATCGGATGTTTATATAGATATATCTGATATACATAAGTCTATAAATGTTGATGCGGAAATAATACTATATAAGTATGTGAAATATATATAAATTTTTAATTAATAATTATACTTACTATATTATAAAAGCCTCTTGACATGAGTTTATTTAAATTGAAAAATGGTATAAACAGTATAACTCGTATAATCTAGCCTTAAATGAAAGACCTAATAAATAACTTTGAAAATCATCTCTTAAATTCAATTAAGATTTCAAAAAAATCCTTGAAGTATTATCGTTCTGATTTGTCTCATTTTGTAGGTTGGATATTTTTAAAGATTAAAACTTTAGGAATATTAGCTGACGATTTCAATCAGGCTATTCCCTTTTTAAGTCAAGACTTACTTAACGAATATAAATCTTTTTTGATTTCAAATAAGGTAGCTTTAAAAACAATTAACAGAAGATTATCAACTTTAAGGCATTTTTCCAAATACTTAGTCTTAGAAGATATTATGCAATTTGATTTTATGGATAATATTGTGAATGTCCAAATAGAAGAATCTAACTTACATCACAATCATTTAGTTAAAGATTTTTCAAGATTTCTTGATTCTCAAAAGGTGTCTCAAAGTACCTCCAAAAATTATGTTGCAGATATAAACCAATTTATTTCTTGGATAAATAATCAAAAATCAACATTAACTAATTAATTTTTTATGCCCAACCTACCCAAAATTACAGCTAATGACATTAAAACTTACTTAGATGGAATCTTAAAGACTTCCTCCTCATCAACTTATGACAGAAAATTATCTTCATTAAGAAAATTCTTCTCTTGGGCACAGAAACAAGGATATTTCCAAGAAAATGTAGTCGAGGATTACTTAAATCAAAAAGAGAATCAAATTATTTCAAAGGTTGTGAAGGCAGAACAACTAAATAATCAAACAGTAAATAAACCAAGTCAACCTTTTTATCAATCTATTCAAGCCAGATTAGTATCAAAATTTGAAGGTAAACCAAGAATCCAAAACTTTCTTTTCAAGGCTTTTTACTCAAGACCTGAATGGTACAAGACATATCATAGTATATCATTTACCCGTTATTTTCATTTTGCAATCCTAACTATATTTTCCTTTGCTTTGGTATTAGGTATATATGATCAATTTAGACAAAAAGCTACTCCAGCTGCAGCCTTCCCTACTTCACTTGTAAGACCAAAAAGATATCTTTCCTTTCAAGGCAGACTTACAAATCAATATGGAAACCCTGTAACAGACGCTACAGCTATAACTTTTAAACTCTGGAATCATGCAACTAATAATACAGAAGTCGCTTGTAACGGTGGTGGAGATGAAAATTGTCTTTGGTCTACACAGACTCCTGTCTGTTCAGTTGACCCGGACGAAGATGGAATATTTAATGTACTTTTAGGAACTACTTCCGGGGCTGATTTTACCTGTGCTGGAGCTACTGAAATAACTAGTGATGTCTTTAGCGAAAATGCAGAAATATGGCTTGGAGTAAAAGTAGCATCAGATGCTGAAGCAACTCCAAGAATTCAAATTGCTACAGTTGCATATGCTCTAAATGCAGAAACCTTACAAGGCTATCCAATAACTGCAACAGGGGCAGCTACTATAAATTCTGTAGTTACCATGAATAACGGTGGAGAAATAGTAATTGGAGAAACTGCCCCTAAAATAAAAAGCGTATCAGGTAATTTTTTAATCCAAGGACAAACAATGACACTCTCAACACCGGATACTTCAAATGGCTCTATCGCTATCAATCCTGATGGAACTGGTACATTAAACCTTACTTTTGAAGGAGCTGCTGCAGGAGGAGGTGTTGGAGGATTTGTTAATGCAACTAACGCAAATATAACATCAGGTGCTTTGTATTCTGGACAAGTTGCATCCGATGCAACCGGTTATGATTTTATTCAATTTAAATCAGGTAGTTCCCCTACTGAGAAGTTTGCTATTGATAATGCAGGAAATACTACAATGGCAGGAGATCTTACAGTTTCAGGAGACGATCTCTTCATGGGTACCAATACAGATGCATATATTCTTGTAGCTGATGGAACTAACTTTAATCCAGTTGCCGTGAGTGGAGATATCACAATAAACAATACAGGAGCTACAGCAATTGGTGATAATAAGGTGGTTGAAGCTGACTTAAAAGCAGTTGATACAGCTTCTGATGAAGAATGTTTGACATATGAAACAACAACTGGTGACTTTGAATGGCAAACTTGTGGAAGTAGTGGAGGTGGAAGCAACTGGACAGTGACAGGTGATGGAACAATATATCCAAATAATGAGACTTTAGATGTGCTTTTCGGAGGAACTGCAACTAATACTGCCAAAATAGGACTGATTAATCTTTTGATAGGTACTCCAACAATAAATCTCGCCAATCAATCTTCTAATATTGCTATTAAAGATAATGCTTCAAATGCTTTGAAAATCGTTGAGGGAGCAAATACATATCTTGATATAACTACGACAAACAACGAGGAATCTTTCTCCTTAAACCTGCCTTCAGGAGGTGGAACATCACAAACTGCCAATTTGTTCACATCAGACATTGCAAAAACTATTAATATGGGAGCAGGAACTGCAATCGATAACATTAATATCGGTACAGGCGGAACTGGAGCAGATGTAATAAACATTGGGTCAACGAACGCAGGTAATGTAAGCATTAAATCTAATGCGGTATTAAATTTAACTGGTGGAGCTAATTCCATAATTGATTTTCCGAACTTTGATGTAGCAACAACCGGAACGATAACGACTGCTGGAAACTTAGTTGTTCAAGGAACAACTGGAATTACGTTTAATACTGGTGCTAGTGGAGACATAACCTTTGCTTACGGAGAAAAAATTGATAATGATACAGATGGAACTGTAACTATTACTTCCCCATTAACTACAGTAAGTGGCGATTTAACTATAACTGGAGACGATTTATTTATGGGAACTAACACTGCAGGATATATTTTAGTTGCAGATAATACCAACTTTAATCCAGTTGCTGTGTCAGGAGATATAACAATTGATGGAACTGGTGCTACAGCAATTGGCGATAATAAGGTGGTTGAAGCTGACTTAAAAGCAGTTGATACAGCTTCTGATGAAGAATGTTTGACATATGAAACAACAACTGGTGACTTTGAATGGCAAACTTGTGGAAGCGGAGCTACTAGTCCAAACTACTGGCAATTAAACGATGAGGTATTATCCCCATACAATACTACATTAGATTTAGCAATCGGAGGAACTGCAACAGGTACTGCAAAATTTGTAGTTAATGCGAATACAGGAAATATCACAACTGCAGGAGACATAGCTGTTAATGGAGATGATATAACCTCAGATGGAAATCTCACTCTTGCAGCAACAGGATATGTGAGAATTGGTGATACTGGAACTCCTGGAAGTGCCAGTGGCGATGATGATTTATATGTAGAGGGAGATCTAGAACTCGACGGAGTTTTATATCTTGATGGGACTTTAGACACAATATTTACTCAAGGATCGGTTGTCTTTGCTGGAACAAACGGAGTTTTATCAGAAGATAATTCTTACTTTTTCTGGGATGAAACTAATAATAAACTCGGTTTAGGTACAACCGCTCCTATCTCAAGATTACATGTAAAAACAGATACAACCACTCTTACAGGTAAATCAGCTCTAATAATTGATCAATACGAAAATCAAGATATATTTACGGCTTCAGCTTCAGGTGATACAAAAATGACTCTTGAAAGAGATGGTACTTTAAGACTTTATAATGCCACTTCTTCCATCTCAAACGATGCTGGGGATATAACCATAGATGCAGCTTCAGATAATATTTCTTTTGCTGGAGATAATTTATCTGATATTGGAACAGTAAATGCTGGTACTGGAATTTTTTCATCAGTCTTACAAGTTGCTGACACCACAGCTCTTACCTATTCTAGATTTGGAACAGCTACAACAAGTCATGTTGGAAACTTTACAGTAGGAAGTGATTTATTAATTTCAGGAGATTATGAACTTGATGGAACATTATTCTTGGATGGAGGAACAATTGCCAACTCGGCAGGTACTGGAACAGTAATTTTTACAGGTTCTCCATCAACTGGTCAGAATGCCCTATCAGCAGGATCTTGGTTAATTGAAAATACAGCTAATGTAGGGAAGGCTGCACTTACAGTTAACCAGACAAAATCGGGAGATATTTTTGCCGCCAGTGCTTCAGGCAATGCTAAATTTACAATTCATAACGACGGAAGCATAACTTTAGCTACTATGCAAACTACTAGCAATATTGATGAGGCAACTGTTTACTATGATACTGATATCGATCATCTTTATATGAGAGCTGGTGATGCAGCTTGGCATAGAGTTGCATTAGATATGACAAAATATGCCTCAACTTCTGCTGATATCATAAACCAAAGTTATATTGAAGTTGCCCACAACCAAAACACAAATGATATCGGAATAACTGGCTGGTTTTATGATACGGTTACCTCTCTTTGGAGAAGTATCAAAGATTGGACTTCTTCAATCGTCCATGATTTGGATAATGAGTTTAATCCTGTATTTAATCAAAAGAAAAAAACAACAGCAGTTGCCATAAACTACAACCAAAATGATTTTGGTACAGGAAGCGATGGAGCCATTACCGTATCGGGAACAACTAATTACAATACCAGTGGTTTGATTGTTGGTCGAACCTGTGCTGATGGAGGAGGAACTTTATCTGATGCCCCTAATTATTCAGTCTCATCTTTAACTTCTAAT
>Ga0172379_10001817_pt1 | contig 40739 bp, 35 predicted proteins | sample GrowelOW334metaG_FD_119756 | JGI IMG/M metagenome (GOLD analysis project Ga0172379, IMG submission 119756) | Groundwater microbial communities from an aquifer near a municipal landfill in Southern Ontario, Canada - Groundwater well OW334 metaG | ecosystem: Environmental > Aquatic > Deep... | reverse complement strand
TATTCAACTTTTTATTCATCTTTTTAAAAAATATCTCGATAAATTCATTTTGTTGAATTAAATTTACGATAAACAATTTATAATTAAAAACTTAGAACAGCGTCTATGAGTTTCTATCCCCAACCTTATAAATACCAGTGCGGACCTTTCGCTTTAAAATATGCGTTAGTTATGCTCGGGCAATTTCAAAATGAAAATGAGATCGGCAAAAAAGCCGGCAGCAACTGGTGGTACGGCACTGACGAGATAGGACTTGCAAAAGCGGCAAAAGCTTACAACTGTAAAATGAAATACTTCCGCCGTGAAATTCGAACTGAAGCGTTAAAGGTTTTGAACGCTCAATTAAAAGAAGGCTATCCTTGCGTATTAAGCGTTGATAATTGGGAACACTGGTTTACGGTTATCAATTTCCAGCAAAATAAATATATTGTTGTAGATAGCGGCTTGGATAAAGTTATCGTCATTTATACTCCTACTCAGCTTTTAAAAAGATGGAAATATCTTGATGAAGAAACCAACGAGACAAGTTATGACGCTTATGCCGTTGTTCCGAAGCAAAAAGTTTCTACTAAAGCTCACTTCTCTTTAGAAAAAGCGCGCTACGTTATGCGCGAGCGGAATAAAAACCTCGCCGAAAAATGGGATACTTATTTTAATGATTTAATTGCCATCTGCCGTCCGCAGTCTCCAAACAGCTATAAGACCATTTCCTTTAACGAATTTTTACGGCGCTATGAAAATATTTTGGTTAAAGAGGTCGCTAATTGGCACGGAACTCCCACTTACCAGGAATTAAGAAAAGTTTTAAAAAATTTAAAGTTTGTTGCAGAAGTCTATGATTTGGTAATTTATACTGATGACCAGAAAAAAGCGCTTGTTGATCTTTCCCTCTTGTTAATGATGTACGCTTGCGGAAAATATGGGATGGATCCGATTTATTGATGCTGAATTCCAGAACCCAACTTTGTCTGAAGAAAAAAAAATATCGAATAACGAACAAGGAATGCTGAATTATGAACGAGTGACCTCATCATTCGTTATTCCATGTTCGATGTTTATTATTATAATTTCCTAAAAGAACCTACGTTTCTACCTTATCAACAACATCTTTTTTGTTTGAACAAAATCTCCTGCCCGAAGTTGATAGAAATAAACTCCGCTTCCTAAATTATCTGCCTTAAATTCTATGTCATACTTCGCTGCCGGTTTTTCTTCATTAACCAGTGTCGTAATTTCTCTTCCTAGCACATCATAAAGTTTGAGCGAGACAAATCCTGCTTTTGGAATTTGATAATTTATTGTGGTGAATGGATTGAATGGATTGGGATAATTCTGATACAGTTTGAATTCTTCTGGTGCCGCGATTGTTGAAAAAGTAAAAGCCTGTGACCAGTATTGGCGAAAAGAGGACCGGTAATCCAAAGTTGATGTTTCTATACGCCAGAAATATCGTGTTTTTGCATCTAAAAGATCAATAACTTTTAATGTATCAGGAAGTTCAACATAATCATAAACTGCACTAGCGCACAGAGAATCAGTAGAAATTTGTAATCTGTAGGAAACTGCATCCACTACTTTACTCCATTTAAAAATAGAAAATTGAGGAACCCCTGAAGACCCATTAGATGGTACTAGCATATTTGTAATATATTTCAGATTAATAGTAGTAAAATTTGAAGCGGATGACCAATATTCGCTACCGTCACTACCTAAAGTACCAATACGCCAATAATATTTTGTGAAGTTTTCAAGTGGACCAACAAACTTAGAAGTATCAGTCAACCCGGAATAATTGAGTACTATGTTTCTAAAGTTAACATCTTTAGAAACCAGCAGGTTGTATGAGGTTGCCTCTGAAACTTTATTCCACTTTAAATTAACTGTTGGAAACAAATCAAGTGAGCCATTAAAAGGTGAAAGTAGCGTTGCGGCTCTAAATGGATCAGGAAAATGCGCGACAGTAAAACTAAAAACCTGCGATAAATAGTAACCACTAATAGTTGTTGCCTCTACACGCCAAAAGTATTCTGTTTCCAGATCTAAAGAGTCAATGGTTTTTGTTGTATCAGTTAAACCCCAACGATCATAAGCTAAATTGTAAAAAAAAGGATCGGTGGAGATTTGCAAATAGTATGAGACTCCTTCTTGAGCTTTTCTCCATTTAAACGTAGTTAGTTGGGGAATAATTGTCCCGTCTTCGGGTGAGAGTAAATAAGGAATGTTTTTTGTGTTCATAGTTCTAAAATTATAATATGAGGACCAATATACTTTTCCATCACTACTTAAAGTTCCAACACGCCAATAATAATCTGTGTTGTCTTCAAGTGGACCAACAACTTTTAGTGTATCAGTTAATCCTGAATAATCACCAATAAGATTACTAAATGTGGTATCTGTAGATACCTGCACTCTGTATGAGACAGCTTCTGAAGGTTTACGCCATTGTAAAGAAACTGTTAGAAACATACCATGCGAACCATTTAGAGGTGAAAATAGATTCGCCGCTCTGTATGGGTTAGAAAAAATGGTGTCTCCTAGAAGTTCTCCATTTCTATACAAACCTATTAAATATGTAGAATCTCTATCCCCCACATCTTGTCGAGGATAACTTGAAGACCATGTTCTGATTATTCCTATTTGGGGTGAAACGATTACAGTTTGTTTAAAACTTACAATACTTGCAATCGCCCCGCTACGGGTATAGATTTGTGCAGAATCAATAATGTTGAACATTGGATATTCTACCAATTTCCAACAATCATTTGCCATATTTGATCCACCAATGTAAAGACAGGAATCATGGGTTAAAAAGTTGTTATAATAGACTTGAGCATAATAGTCAATGGCGGGAGAGTATGAGTTAGCATAAAACTTGCCGTCTATAAAACCCCAATATTCTTTTCCAGTCGTTACACCGGTACGGGAAAAATACTTAGATGTGATCTCTCTAAAGCCATTACTTAAAGTATCGGTAACCTCCTTCACAATGCCATATACTTCATTGCGGTTTGATCCGGCCTGATAATACCATTTGTTCCCGAGTTCTAATGGGAATGATGTTTGAGAAACAATTTCAGTAATTGAAGTTGTATGTAAAATCAAACCGCCCGCTCCAACAATCCATCCGTTTTTCGCATCAGTAAAAATTACTTCATTCAAAGAGTTGGTTGTTCCGCTTGGTTGTTTGAGCCAATTTGCACCACCATTAGTTGTTCTAACGATTATGCCATTATTCCCTACCGCAATACCATGAGTAGAATCTGTAAAGCTGACTGAAAGTAATACTTGGTCAGTACCGCTGGATTGTGGGATTCCAGTACTATTCATTATTAACCCAGTATTTATGCGGGTGTTATACCCTACTATTGAATAATTATTTCCGTTAAAAAAAAACACATCATAAAAGTCAAACAAAAAATCATACTGCCCAAATCTCCAGGTTGTCCCACCGTCATTAGTATGTATAACTGCACCACTCCCTGCAACAATTAACCCATTGTTTCGATCAGAAAAACTGATTCCATATTTTTTTGGATCTCCACCACTCCCAATATTAAATACATTCCCCCATGTGGCTCCGCCTGTTGTGGTCTTTATAATCACCCCATCCCCAATCGCGATAGCAATGTTCTCGTCTATTCGATAGAGATTATAAAGCGAAGAGGAACCTCCACTAATTTGGGGTACCCAGTTAGACCCCCCATCAGTAGTTTTCAATATAACACCGCTATTACCAACCGCTATCCCATTGTTTGCCCCGATAAAAGAAATGTCATTTAAATTTTCAGTTGTTTCACTTGATTGTGAATACCAAGTTGTACCACTATTAGTTGTCCTAAGAATTGTACCATTTTTGCCAACAGCTGTCCCGGTGTATCTGTCCGTAAATGAAACTGCATTTAAATCGTTTGTGGATCCGCTATTTTGTATAACCCAATCATCTCCCTGATATACGGGCGGTGGTGATAAAGTTGTATCGCCTAGTACTTCGCCATTCCTATACAAACCGACCAAATAAATAGAATCTCTTGTCGCTGACGTGAAATAAGAATAATGCCAATCTTTTACGATACCGAATTCAGGAAATATTGTCACTTCATCGGCAGCAGCTCCGTGCATACGGATCCAATTAGAATAAACTTGTGCAGTGTCTGTAATTTCAAAAATTTGATATGGAATCAAATGCCAACATATTTCTACCATTCCAGTAGAACTGCATGTGTCATGAGTTATATAGTCGTTATAATAAACTGTACTGAAGTCATTTATATAAAATTTCCCGTCTTTGTAAGCCCAAAGCTCTGTACTAACACTTATACTATCTTGATAAAAATACTTTACTGTAACTTTTTTAAATCCGTTGCTTAATGTATCCGTAATTTCTTTTTCAACTCCGTAATAATAGTAATCCCTTGTAGAGCCAGCTTTGTAATGCCATTTGTTCCCAAGTTCTAATGGGAAAGACGTTGTGGGAAGAGGTCTAGTCTGAAACCGTAAATTATCAGACCAGTACGTATTGCCATCTTCGTTCTTTGCACCAACACGCCAAAAATATTTTGTACCATAGCTAACATTAACAACGGCAGATAAACCTACTATATTATCCTGGTCAATAAAGTTTGTTGTGAATAATGAATCGGTCGAAACTTGTAATCGGTAGTTGCTTGTTTGAGCGGTAGGTGACCATTGAAGTGTAATATTAATTGGACTAATTGTTGAATTATTAATTGGACTTAATAATCGAGCAGTTTTTGCTAAAGTTCTAAATTGCCATACTGATGACCATTCTCCATAAATATTATTTATTTTTGCCCGTATTCGCCAGTAATATAGCACATCATCATACAAACTGCTCAAATCAAAATTATTGATAGAAATTGTACTATCGTTAAAAAATGGTGAAACAAAACTTGGTTCCGCGGATACCTGTAATTGATAGGTATCAGCATTTAAAGTGACATCTGTCCATATAAACGTTGTTGCAAGAGGAACATCAATTGAATTATTAGAAGGAGAAGATAACACAGGCGCACCGGCTGTAGTTTTAAAGTTCCAAACTTCACTCCAAGGTGAATAGAAATCACCGAATTTCTCTTGCACTCTCCAGTAATATATGCTATTCAAGTTCAGCGAGCGGATTTCTTTAGTTGTTCCGAAAATCATAGTATCAAGTACTAGTTTACCCAAAACAGCATCCGCAGCTATTTGCAATTTAAAAGGATTACCTGATGTAAACGAACTCCATGACAATGCAGTCGTCAAGGGTAAATCTATGCTATTATTATTTGGACTAACAAGAGAGGGACGTGATAATCCACCATCAACAGTTTTGTAAAGACCACCGCTGCTGTTAAGCACAAAACAAGTTAAGGAATTTATTGATGTAGTTTTATACAGATCCGCCAATGGAGTAAACGATTGATGCGCCCAACTTGAACCTGCATTCCTGGAATTTAAAATATTATGATAACCGACAGCCCAAATTGTATTCGTACCGGATATTGTAAAATCAACTATGTTTGGTCCATAATTGCTATCATATAGGATAAACCAGTTATTCCCTCCATCAGTGGTTTTAACTACTTTACCTCCTGAATAATTGCCTGCTAATCGATACCCAATATTTTCAGTTACGAACTTAATTCTAAGATTTCTAGCAAGTGGAATAATATCATTGATCATGGACCAATTATCTCCTCCATCAGTAGTTTTGACCATACTATCTCCTACGAGATAGCCTATTTTTTCATTAATAAATCCGAAATCATAAACATAACCGGTACTATTGGAAAATATTTTAGTCCAAGAACCTCCCTGGTCAGATGATTTATAGATATCGTTTCCGCTTCGCTGACAGATAAAAAGAGTTCCTTCAGGGGTAGCATATATGGTTCTTAATTCAGACTGGTCACCAACACTTCCAACAGACCAAGTATTACCATTGTCAACAGATTTTATTACTGTTCCGTTTTTTCCAACTCCGAAACAAATATTATCATTGTAGAAGATAATATTAGAAATTACATCTGAAAGACCAGTTATATTTACTACACTCCAAGATATTCCTCCATCAATTGTTTTATAAATTTTTGCATTAACTGCCCCCGAAGCTAAACCGGTTAAGGAATCTTTGAACGCAATGCTGGTTATTCCCTGTTCAAAATTATAAATTAAATTCCATCCACTTTGAGCAAAAACATTTAGTTGCAAAAGAATTGTGATTAAAAGACTGAAGAATAATTTTTTCATAATATTTGTTACCTCAACAACACCATTTTCTTCGTTTGCACAAATTCACCGGCTCGAAGTTGATAGAAATATACTCCGCTTGAAAGATGCGATGCATTAAAATCTACCGCGTAATTACCAATCGGTTTTTCTTCGTTAACCAAGTTTGCTACTTTTCTTCCCAACGCATCATAAATTATTAGCTTAACAGTACTTTGTTGGGTGACTGAATAGTTTATTATTGTTACTGGGTTAAACGGGTTGGGGTAGTTCTGTAATAAAGAATAATTTATTGAAGTTTGATCCGATTTTGTGTCAACATCTGTCAATGTCAATTCTATTAAAGTTTCAGTTCTTGGATCGTTACTATATGGATAATAATACTCAACTAAACCAAGACTATCCGATGTTTTATAATAACAAAAGGGTGACGATGACTCCGCCCTTAGTTCAAGAACTTGGGCATTATATTTTTTATTGTTGAAAATGTAATTTGGAATCCAAGCAAGGCGATGATATATTTTGCCAAAATATGGATAGAGCGAACTTGATCTGTAGACATACTCATCTCCCATCAGTGATGGATTGTAACAACAGACAGAAGCGTCAATATTGGGAGTAGTGGAAATGTAAAGTTTATTATTTTGATAAAGCCAATACTCTTTATTAGTACTAGTACCTAAAGAGTAAGTTACACTTACTTCTCTAAAATTATTAGATAATATATTTGTGATTGTTCTTTCTGCATATCCTACATTGCCATTATTATATTTTACATAATATCTCCACTTATTACCGATATTCAACGGGAAAAAGGCAGTTATTGTATCTATTGGGGCCTGAAATATAGTATCACCCATCATCGCAATTTTATTATACATCCCGATTAGATACGTTGTATCACTTCTTGTGGGGGCAATACCGGTATTTGAATAACTATAATGCGTAGATTTAACAATACCTATTTCTGGAATAATCGAAATACTTTCATTAGAGCCACCACCAGCATTTCCAGATCCGGAAGAATATTTCTGGCCAGAATATATTTTATCAAAAATATCATAATTTATTATTCTATTGCACGTACTTCCATATATGGAAGATATGCAAGAATCTTTTATGATGAAATCGTTATAGATAATTTTTGCACCATCAATCGTGGGTGTTGAATTCACATAGAATTTCCCCCCAATATATGCCCAAAACTCTTTTTCAATTTTCACAGTATCTATGTAAAAATATTGTGCCGTGACTTCGTTAAACCCATTACTTAAAGTATCAGTAATTTCTTTTATAGTACCATAAAAATAATCTCTATGGGTTGATTTCCCTTGATAGTACCATTTATTTCCGATATCTAACGAAAAAGAGGCTTGTCCAAAACCATTGAACTGTAAAACAAAAGCCACAATGAATATTAAACAAAACGTTTTCATAACTCTCCTAAATTATCTTATTAAAATCATTTTTTTTGTCTCCAAAAAATCTCCAGCTCGAAGTTGATAGAAATATACTCCGCTTGAAAGATGAGATGCACTAAAATCTACCACATAATTTCCAACCGGTTTTTCTTCATTAACTAAGTTTGCTACTTCTCTCCCTAACGCATCAAAAATTATTAGTTTAACATTACCTTGCTTGGGGACAGAATAATTTATTACCGTTGATGGATTAAAAGGATTTGGGTAGTTTTGGGATAATCCAAATTCGCCGATAACTAATGTATTATTATCGTCAGTTGAAGTTATAGGCATTGATGTGTGAAAAACTCCCGATGACGTACCGCAATAAAGGTAATTATTTGCATTAAATGCTAGTGAATGAACTGTAGTATTTCTCAGATTGTTATTGATTTCAATCCAATCATCTCCATTATTTGTAGATTGGAAAATTCCGTTTAGAGTTCCAGCAAATATATTTAAACCTGAATTGGATGCTAGAGCTTCTATATTTGTATTGCTGATACCATTATTAATTTCACCCCAGTTATTGCCAATATTTGTTGAACGATATACTCCTGAATACGTACCTATAAAAACATGCTGAAGGGAATTTATCATCATACACTGAACAACAACTGGATTTGCTAAGTCATTGTTTATTTCACCCCAATTTATTCCGTCTGTTGATCTGTAAATACCTTCTCCAGTACCGACAAAGATATGCCCATATGAATTTACTGCTAAATTCATGCTCCATCTAACATGACTAAAATAATGTCCCAGATTAAACCAGGTTTCACCATTATCTGTTGATTTGAAAATTTCTCCATCAAATTCCCCAGTGCCTGCATAAAGATTACCAGTAAGGTCAGCTGCTAATGCCAGTATATTTGTGCTTGAAAGTCCATTATTTACTTGCATCCAGTTATCGCCATTATCATTAGAACGGAAGATACCCTTTCCATAAATTCCAACAAAAATAGAACCGTTGGATTTTATTAGTGAGGATTTTATAGGTGGATCATCAAATATCCTCTCCCATTCAAATCCATCATTTGTTGAGCGGAAAAGTCCATTCTCCCATGCACTCGCAAATAAATGACCATCTGAACTTGTCAATAAAGAAAGAACATAGGAGTTTAATCCATTATTTTTTTCAATCCAACTTTCTCCATTATCAGTTGACTGATAAACACCTTTTCCATCAGTTCCAGCAAAAATATTTCCGCTCAGATCGACATCTAAATCGTAAATATTCCTAATATTTTCCGGAAGATCGTTACTCTTTTCAAACCAAGAATCTCCATAATCAGTAGAACGGAAAATTCCACCTGCAAAAACTCCAGTGCCCGCATAAATAATACCACCAGGGCCTATCGTCAATGCTATCACATATGAGCTTGAAAGGCCATTATTTATTTGAACCCAATTTTCTCCATCATCAGTTGAACGAAGTACTCCATTTCCTTGAGTTCCAGCAAATATAAAATCATTTGCAGTAATAGCTAAAGCCCGAGTGTAAGATACACTTGGTTGTGTCCATGTGTTTCCGTTATCAGTTGAGCGGAGAATACCACTACCATTTCTACCGTTGAAACCTGAGAAGATATAACCTTTTGAGTTAATAGCCAATGAATAAAAATCTGTTATACCATAATCATGATAAACAACTATCCAATTCTCACCCTCATCGGAAGAACGGAAAATTCCTCCCCCGGTACTTCCTGTATATATATTCCCATTTGAATCAATAACCAAAGATTTGTAGGAACCATATAATCCATTAGTGATATCAATCCAATTTTCTCCCTTATCAGTTGAACGATAAATCCCTTCTCCGGCTCCAATAAAGATATGATCAACTGAATTAATTGCTATGCATTCTACAGATCTATAAGTAGGCAGGCCGTTATTTATTTCTGCCCAATTATTTCCATCGTCAGTGGAACGATAAACACCCGTTTCAGTCCCCGCAAATATGGAACCAGAAGAACTGAATGCAAAAGCATGAACAAAGCCCCCATGCGGTCCATTTGTTGGTTCCCAAAAATTTTGTTGTGCTATTACATTTAATTGTAAAAGAACGTAAATAGTGAGGAGGTTATAAAACTTTTTCATAAAAAATCCCAGTGGTTATTTTAATAAAATCATTTTTTTAGTTTCAACATAATCACCAGCTTTAAGTTGATAAAAATAAATTCCACTTGCCAACTGCTGGCTGCTGGCTGCCGACTGAAATTCCACTTCATAACTTCCCGGTTGTTTTTCTTCATTCACAAGTATTGCAATTTCTCTTCCCAACGCATCATAAATTATTAGCGTAACATTACTTTGTTTAGGAACCGAATAATTTATTATCGTTGTTGGATTGAAAGGATTTGGATAATTTTGATTAAGTTTGAACTCATAGGGAGACAAGCTGGTTTGCTTAGAAGTCTCTATAAAAGTAACACCTCCATTCGTGGTCTTTAATATCGTACCCGCTCGCCCAACTGCCCAGACATCAGAATCTGAAAAGAAATTAACTGACATTAAATCGTTGTAAGTTCCGCTTTGTTGAGCAATCCAATTTTGTCCACCATCTGTTGTTGCTAAAATTGTTCCTAAGTAACCAACCGCCCAACCGGTTGAAGATGATAGAAATTTAATTGAGTATAATGGATATATGGTAGTAGAATACTGTTCATTCCAAGTTAATCCAGCATCTTCTGTTTTTAATATTTTTCCTAAGTTTCCCGCGACCCATCCCGTTGATGGTGATATGAAATGAAGAGAAAAAAATTCGTCTGTTCCATAATATTTCATTTTCGTCCAGTTGATTCCTCCGTCTGTAGTTTTTATAACGACTCCATAATACGAGGTAGAACCACCTGCCACTCCAACTGCATAACCGGTTAATGGGGAAACAAATTCTATTTGATTTAGAAAAAAATTTTCATTTAATAGTACTGAATATAATAACCAGGTTAAGCCGCCATCCGTTGTTTTATACACAGATCTCCCCCCTGTACACCAACCTATAGTAGGAGATATAAAAAAAACAGAATTTATATTGCCTATTGTTTCATTGGAATGTACCGACCAATTCAATCCTCCATCCGTTGTATTAAAAACTCCATGCTTATGACCACCCAAACTATCATATATGAGTCCTGCAGCCCATCCTGTAAGCGAGTCTATAAAAAAAATACTCGCAAGGGAAGTAGAAGTTAAGGACGCTTGAGGTAACCAAGTTTTACCACCATCAATCGTTTTAAGGGCTCTTCCACTATAACCTACAGCCCACCCGGTCAACGAAGATGTAAATTGAACCGAATTAAAATCAGTCCTATAGCTTATTGTTTTATCCGTCCAGGTTTTACCGCTGTCCGATGTCGTTAAAATTGTTCCTCCGTAACCAACTGCACAACCCGATTGCATTTGCGAAAAATCCACCGAACGTAAGATAGAGTTGGTTGCACGTATACTCCAATTTATTCCTCCGTTGGTTGTATTCAGGATTGTTCCACTGCCTGCGATATATCCAATTTCGGAAGAGAGAAAGTTTATTGAAAATAAATTAGAGGTTGTTCCACTGCTCGGTGTAGTCCAGTTCAATCCGCCATCGGTACTCTTTAACATCGTACCTCCGTATCCAACAATCCAGCCTGTTAAAGATGAAGTAAAATAAATAGAGTTTAATGACCAATACGTTCCAATATATCGATATGCCCAGGTTAATCCTCCATCAACAGTGTTAAGTATAAGACCATTCTCCCCAACTGCACAGCCATCTGTTGTTGACGTAAAAAAAACTGAACAAATTTTTGTTTTTACTCCGCTTGAATAGGTCTTCCAAGTGATTCCCCCATCCGAGGTTTTTAAGATTGTCCCTTCATCACCGACAACCCACCCCTCCGTCTGGGAGGCAAAAAATATTGAATTAAGACTTGCTGATATACCTGTAAATTGTACTTCCCAATTTGTTCCGCCATCGGTTGTCCTTAATATTGTTCCATTGGCACCAGCTGCGTACGCATTTAGGGATGAGGTAAAACAAATAGAATATAAATTGCCTGATGTGCCGCTTTTAACTATAGTCCAACTGGTTCCACGATCCGTCGTTTTTAGGATTACTCCTGCACCCCCAACAGCCAAACCTGTTGTTGAGTCAACAAACTTTACTGAAAGTAAGGCATTCCCCTGAGGCAAAGGGTTTTGCCAAAACCATTGTGCTTGAGTAACACTAATAATATTTACAAGAATAATTATCACAATCAATTTTTTCATGAATTCTCTATTTTGTTTATCGGAACGCTCCCGCGATTTTCTTCCATCGAATTTAATTATGTAGTGAATGGTCGTGACCATTCCGTTCTTAATAACCAATTACAAAAGTTACCACACCAATACCATCTTTTTTGTTTTAATAAAATCACCTGCTCGAAGTTGATAAAAATTCTTTCTCAACTTAATCCCTTCATCATCTTTGAAATAGATTTCTTTACACCGGGCGATAAAGATTCTAAATATCTCTCTTGTAGAATAAAAGTGATCTCTTTGGATAATTCGGGATGTTTTTTTACAAGCTTCATGATGAACTTAAAAGCTGTCATTCTTACTGAAGGAGTTTTATTTATCTCTTCCCAAACATCCAGACAAAGATTAAATAAAATTCCTTCATACTTTTTATCTATCTCCATTAGCAAAAGTATTTTAAGCAATTCCCGCTGATGACCATCATTTTTTGATTTAACAGCTTTAACTATTTCTTTTATGTATTTCTGTATCCGCCGGTCATTCACTTCCATGCAGCTCCATAATAACCAGGCTGCCCGCCATGCAAAAGGCTGCTTGTCCGAAATTGCTAATTGAACAGCTTCCTCATAAGCTTCGGGATGAGATTCCATATACGCGATCATCCCATCTTTATAAGTGCTTATTAATATATGTTCTAATTCTGTTTGCATGAGAATAATATATTTGCTGTAAATATCATTTCTACTGCAACAAAATCATTTTCTTAGTCTGAATAAAATCACCAACCCGAAGTTGATAGAAGTAAATTCCGCTTGCCATCTGTGCTGCATTAAATTCTACTGCGTAATTACCAGCCGATTTTTCTTCGTTAACAAGGTTTGCGACCTCCCTTCCTAATGCATCATAAATTATTAATTTAACATTACTTTGTTTAGGGACAGAATAATTTATTACAGTCGTTGGGTTGAATGGATTGGGATAATTTTGTAGTAATTTGAAATCACTTGGGAGTTTAATAGAATTGATCTGCTTATTTTCTACCGAATTGACTACACCATCTCCCCATTGCAGGATGGCCCCATTATTTCCTACGGCCCAACCATTGGACTTATTAATGAAGCATATTCCATTTATATTTGATTTGATACCAGAAGGTTCTTCAAACCAGTTTGTTCCCCCGTTCGTTGTTCTATTACTCAGACCATCTTCCCCTAAAGCCCATCCGTTTTCCGTATCGACAAAATGGATGTCTTGAATCCATTTGTTTGTTTCAAGCATTTGTTCTTCCCATGTAGTACCACCATTGATGGTATGGAGTATGAAGCCGTGTCCTCCTATCCAACCTTCACTTTGATTGATAAAGAACACAGATTGAAGAAAATTGTTGTTCTTACTGTAAGACCGATCACTCCAAGTTTTTCCACCATCTGATGTATATAGAATAACACCTGAGGTGTCCATCGCCCATCCTCCAACAGCCCACCCATTTTGTTCATCTACGAAATAGATATTATTGAGTGTAATGTCTGTATTTGAATTTTGTTTGGTCCAAATATTACCTCCATCAGAAGTATGATATATAACCCCAAAGAGACCTACTCCCCATCCATTGTTACAGTCAGTAAAATAAATTTTGTGCCCATACCGAAGAGTATCCTGAATGTTCCAATCACTCCCTCCGTTTTTGGTATTAAAAACTATTCCTCCCCTGCTCAAAACCCAACCAGTATCGGAATTTACAAAATCAACACTCAACAACAAATCGTTGACTCCGGTAAATTGTTCTTCCCAATTTTCTCCCGCATTGGTCGTGTGCAGTACCTCGCCACTTCCAGCCGCAATCCAACCATGTTTAATATCTGAAAAATCCACACCCCAAAGATTTTGAGATATTATTGAAGTCTGCGAATTCCAATTAACGCCACCATTTGTTGTATGAAGCACTAAACCACTATAACCAGCAATCCAGCCATTCATTGAGTCGGAAAAACTTATGCCTTGTAAGCTTTGCCCAGTGGAAGAGTTCTGAACAATCCAGTTATTCCCGCCATCCTCAGTGGTCAAAATCAGGCCGCCATCTCCTACTGCCCAACCTTTGAGCTGATCGATAAAATGCACATTCATAATATTAGGAAATTCTGCTGGAATGGATTGACTTTCCCAATGTAATCCCGCATCAGTTGTATGAAATATGGAACCAACACCAACAACCCATCCAGTTTGTGAGTCAACAAATTGAAGATCGTTGAACCAATTCCATCCTTGCGAATATTGAACACTCCAAGAATTTCCACCGTCGGTTGTATGTATAATTTTATCCGTTGAAGTAGCCCACCCTGTATTTCTATCTGTAAAAAAGACGCCACTGATATGGGTATATGTGTTTTCTGATTTGATTGTCCAAGTAGTACCGCCATCTTCAGTTTTTAATATGATACCATACTGGCCAACAGCCCATCCAAATGAGGAGTCAATGAAAAAAGAATCGAAAAGGTAGTTATAAGTTGGACTTGTTTGATTGTGCCAAGTATTTCCACCATCACTTGTATGAAGAATTGTCCCTATCATCCCAACGATCCAACCATTGCTGGAATCAATAAAACGTATTCTTGAAAACCACGTATCCACTCCAGTATCTACAATGTTCCAATTTTGTCCTGCGTCAGTTGTGTGTAATATTTTCCCTGATCCACCGACTGCCCAACCTATGTTGGGATTGATAAAACACACATCCGAAAAATCAACATTTAAAGGAGTTGGGTTTTTTATCATCCACTTTTCTTGTGAAATTACCTGCATATTAAATAGTAAGAATATCACTATGAATGTAATAATATGTTTCATAAATAAACTCCTGTATATATACACTGGTTAATTATTTATTGTACTGCCAAAATTCTTTTTATCCCTCTGGCAGCAAGAATGTTCATCATTTTTTTGTCTTCATCTCCCAAGGAGGATAAACAAGCTCTCGCCCGTCTATCATCCTCAAAGAGTTTTCAGTTATCCGTTTTCAGTAATCAGTTTTTGAACTTTCAACTTTTTACTTTCAACTTTTTACTTTCAACTTTCCAGCTATATAGCTTTCGGTTTTCTTACCGGCTTCTTTCTGTCTGATTTTCTTGTACCGCCGAGCTGTTCGTATTCGTCGGAGTCATCTCCAAATTCACTCACAGCTCCGGATAATACTTTTGTGCACATTTCACTAAGTTTCTTTTCCTTCGCGTTCCTTCGTAAAAACCTTCGTGCGTTTCGTGAAAGAATTCTGTTACAGGAAGTCACTGAAGAATGCATAAAGTTCCACGAGGGAAATACTTTATTGCAACTTCAATCATTTTAAATAATTTGTTTTGATTTACTTGGTTGGGTTTAGAACTAACTACCCCATGCCGAAAGCCCTTTTTGAAGCGGGATCGGCTTCTGCAATTAGTTCTCTACCTAACTGTATTTGTTTTTACAGTTGGTAATTTTTAGGTGTATGGACATCAAATAGAACCTCCTCTATTGTTGAAAACCATTTAAGTTTTAACCCCGCTTTTAAAATTTTCTTTTAAATGCGGTTGTTGTGAGCAAAAATAAAATAATGTTCTGTAAAAATAAAACTGAATAGACCTCCAGGTTTTTAAAACCTTGGAGGTCTTGGAAATCCTAAAGTCCCCCGGTCTTAAAGTCACACAGTCCTCAACTCCAGTCATTTCCCATTCATCCATTCAAATTCATTCATCCATTCCCCCTTTACTTCACCGCTGATTTCTTCTCATTCATCAAACTGTTAAGCTTTTTAATTCTATCGTCAAGAATTTTAATCCTGCTGTTAATATCCTCTAAAAACTTATCAAGCTTTTGCTCGTAGCCGGGTTTGTCATACATCCCGCGCTGTTCAAAATAACTTTTAAATAGCCAGTTATATTTTAAAGCTTCCATATTTTCAGCAAATCTTTCGGTGCCCAATTTGGTTTCATCCGTAATTTTTATCAAGTTGGCAAAAACTGCGGTAATGGAAGTATCAAGCGGAGATTTATCCGACAGCATCTTCCCCAAAACCCCTTGCCCGTCTTGAACATTCTTAACTAAATTATCAATCCCGCTAATTGTGTGATCAACATTACGCACAACCGATTGCACATCCGCACCCAAAGTATTAACTACGTTTGCAAGTGTATCAAGTTTATAAGAGATCGAGCCAAGGCTTCTATCCGCCGTAACTATTAATCTGTTCGTGTTGTTGTAAAGGTCATCGTTGTTTACAAGTTTACCTATCGACCCCGATCCGTTATTCACCTTCTCAACAATTTCTGCAAGATTACGCGCCATATCTTTTGTGTATTCGAGCGTTCCTTTTGCTTCTTCAACCAAAGCGCCAAAATTTAACGGATCCTCCGCCATGATAGTTCCCCCGCTTTCAACTTGCTTTGATGCGTTTGAACCAACATGTAATACAATTATTTTGTTCCCGACAAGACCTTCCGTTTCAACCGAGGCACGCATATCTTCTTTTATAAATGATCTGATGTCGGAGACTAAACGAAGCGTTACTTCAACCCTTGCCAAAGAATCTTTCATAATTCTCAATTCACTCACGTTCCCCACTTCAATACCGCTTAAGCGAACGGCAGCTCCTTTACGCAATCCTTCGATCGTAGAAAAATATGCTTTTACTTCAAAGGTTGAAGCAAAAAGGGATTGCTTGTTGCCCAAAAGAAAAACTGCCACAAGAAAGAGTATCGAGCCAATGAGAATGAATATTCCCAGCCGGATGGTGCTGCCTTTTGATTCCATAAAAACTCCGTTAATCTACTTTTGTGTCACTCGTAAAAAAGTCATGTAAAAAAGGATCGGTTGAAACGGTTAATTCCTTCAAACTTCCTTCATATTTAATTTTCCCTTTATCTAAAACCACTGCTCTATCAGAAATGATCTGCGCACAGGCTAAATCATGCGTAATACTGATGGAGGTCATTTCCAATTGATTTTGTAAATCTCTTATCAACCGGCTTATTTCTTTTGTGGTGATAGGATCAAGTCCGGTAGTCGGTTCATCGTAGAGCATCAATTTCGGTTCAGTAATAATTGAGCGTGCAAGCCCAATACGTTTGCGCATTCCGCCGGAAAGCTCGGAAGGCATTTTATCAACCGCATGTTCAAGCGAAACCATTTCCAAAGCCCGTTTCACCTTTGCTTCAACTTCTTTTTTTGTAAAATAGAAATTCCGTATCAATGGAAAAGCGAGATTTTCTCTAACCGACATAGAATCATACAACGCCGCGCTCTGAAAAAGAAAGCCGATATTTTTTCTTAATTCTTTTAATTCTTTGTTCGAAAGGGTATGAACATTTTTCCCTTCAATAAAAACTTCTCCTTCATCGGGCACCAAAAGTTTCACCATACATTTTAAGAGTACACTCTTTCCCGTTCCGCTTTTCCCGAAGACCACGAGATTTTCACCATGATCTACCGAAAGCGAAACATCATCAAGAACGACAAAGTCATCAAACGCTTTTGAGATGTGCGATATTTTCACCATTTCTACGGCCATATCCACAACGTAATTTTTACGAGAACCGTATCGGTCACTAAAATCAACAAAGACGCGAGAACAACGGAAGTTGTAGAGGCTTTCCCGACCCCTTCTGTTCCTTTATCAGCGTTATATCCTTTGAAAGCACCGACAATTCCGACTATAAATCCGAAGAAGAAAGTTTTACCAACACCCGGAAGGATATCACTGAACCTAATTGCTTCAACAACGGATACTACGTAAAGTTGCAACGACATATTTTGTGTTAAGATGATTGCAAGGTATCCGCCAAATATTGCAAGGAACACCACGTATAGCGTTAGCATAGGTAAAATTAAAGCACAGGCAATAACTCTCGTTACAACCAGATAACGAAACGGATCAATCGCAGAAACTTCCATCGCGTCAATCTGTTCGGTTACTCTCATTGAACCAAGTTCCGCTCCAATACCGGAGCTAACTCTTCCGGCAAAGATTAATGCGGTAATAACGGGACCAAGTTCCCGCACAACCGAAAGTGAAACCATCGCCGGTAAAACGGATTCCGCTCCAAACCGGGCAAGGATCGGTTGACTCTGCATCGCCAAAACAGCTCCGATGATAAATCCGGTTACACTTACAATCGGAAGCGTTTTAACGCCGAGTTCATCCATGTGTTTTTTTATTTCGTGAAATTCATACGGAGGCATGAAGACATTTTTAAGGAAGCGAAAGCAGAATTCAAAGAATTGCCCCACACCTAAGAGGAAGCCGGAAAAGTTGTTATAGACTGCGCTATGTTTTTTTACAAGATTTTTCAATTATGAATACCGGTTACGTTAGATTCTTTTCTTTTGTTAAGATAAAAATAAGAAAAAATGTTTATCCAAGAAACCCGCCCGTGGAAAAGCTTAGAAAGCATTCTCGTAATGCTCGATCGATATTTCACCTTTTAAGAACAAAATAGCAACCACATCAAACCTTATATTCTCGTCTGTTATATTCTTTTCGGCAAGGTAGGCTTCGGCAATCTTTCTGATCTGGCTCATTTTACGTTTTGTTATTGCTTCTTCGGGCAAACCGTATTCTAAGCTTTCACGAGATTTCACTTCAACAAAAACAAGAAAACCTTTTTCGCGCGCAATAATATCAAGTTCCCCTTTTCCGTAGCGGTAATTGCGTTCAATAATTTCAAAGCCTTTTTCTACAAGAAAGGTAACCGCAAGTTCTTCTCCTTCCTTTCCTTTTTCTTTAGTCGAGGAGCGCAAGTTGTTCTCCAGTCAGGATGTTCTTCAAAAAAGTTTTCCGATGATGCGGTGTCGCGCCATATTTTTTAATCGCCAAAATATGTTTGGCAGTTCCGTACCCTTTGTTTTTCTCCCATTTGTATTCCGGGAATTCTCGGGAAAGTTTTACCATAATTTCATCACGCACAACTTTAGCCACAATTGAAGCCGCTGCAATGGAGAATGATTTCGCATCACCTTTCACTATCGCTTTATGATAAACATTACTTGGAAAAGTTTTGTTCCCATCAATTAAAATGAGATGAGGAACCGTTGCTAATTTCTCAACTGATCTTTTCATTGCCAGCAGAGACGCTTGCAAAATGTTTATTTCATCAATCGTTGTATGCGGAATAATTTCATAAGCGAAAGCCAATGCTTGTTCCGTGATTTGCGTAAAAAGTTTTTCCCGTTTTGCCGCCGAAAGTTTTTTTGAATCGTTCACTCCTTCAATAAAAGTTGATGGATGAAACACAACAGCGGCAGCAACCACGGGACCCGCTAATGGTCCGCGTCCGGCTTCATCAACGCCGGCAATTAATTGAATTTCCTTTGTGCGGAATGTATCATCAAATTTTTTCATGAGCCTAAAAAGATTGCGAGCAAACCAAAAACCATTTGCAATTTTAACAACAAACTAACTTTGCCGAATGATGCTGTATCATTTTTTTTATGCAAGATTTGCATACCGTATATCAGCATCGGAACAACGGCAAAAGTAATTAGCGCCAGATATTTTGCATTATATATTTTTAGAAGAAACGGAATAAGCATTGCAATCACCAGAAAAAGAGCTAATACATAAAGTAGTGTTTTAGCTTTTTCAAATCCAAACTTTACGGGGAAAGTAAAAACGTTTGCGCGCACATCACCTTCGGCATCTTCCATATCTTTTACAATTTCCCTCATCAAATTTATGGTGAAAGCAAAAATAAACGGAAAGACCGCCGCACCAATATTGCCAACCGAAACGCCGCCGAATAGAAAAGCCAGTCCGGTCATGAAAGCGACAATGACATTTCCCAGCAGCGGAATTTTCTTAAACTTGTACGAATAATAAAATGTCAGAATAGCAGAACACAAAACAATAAGTAAAGCCAAGACATTTACAAAGATGGATAGAATTATTCCACCAAGAATAAAACAGAAATAGAGAATGAATGCAGTTCGCTCTGTCATTTTACCGCTTGCCAAAATTCTATCAGGTCGGTTTATTTTATCAATTTCAATATCGAAATAATCATTAATGATGTTTGCGGAGGCGGCAATAAAAGCCGCGGCTAAGGAAGCGAAGAGCAATTTTATCGAAATAGTTTTGTTTCCAGAACAAATGACTCCCCCAACGAGAACTGAAAAAAAGGTTATCGCTGCATTAAGTGGCCGTATGATTTTTAAAACGTTTATAGAAATCTAGTCTTTTATTTATTGAGTTACATTACATACTTGTTAAGTGAAAATATTCTTAATCATAATCGTTTTCTTAATCTTACTCGTTTTTATAAAATTAATGTAGATTATGAAAAAGATTAAGATTATGATTAAGAACCTAGTTCAATCTTTTGCTTAATTTGGTTTACTAAAATTCATTTATAATACCAAAGTGGATTTTCCCTTCGCTGAAAGAATCTCCTTTTGCAAAAGCAAAATTAACATTTAAAATGCCGAGTCCCGTTTCAACATGGAGACCTATTCCATAGCCAATTTTCGTTCCAAATGATTTTTGGATATTCAAATCAACATTTTCTCTTTGCAAAAAATATCCAACATCAAAAAAAGAAAATGCAAAAGTCCGCCTTGTTAGTAAGAAACGATATTCGAAGTTAGCCCACGCAACACGCGATGCAAGAAATTGATTTTCACGATAACCGCGCAGCGAATTTGTTCCGCCTAACATAAACATATCGGAGATTTCAATTTGCGGACCTTGCAATTCTTTTCCGTGAAGTCCAAGAGCAGCTACTTGTCTCTTGAACGGTTCGTAATAAATATTAAAATCAGCAATAATTTTTTGATGCGTTACCTTGGTCTCCGTTGATGAAGTAATAAGCTGCGCCGGACCATTAATTTTCTTTCTTGTATAGACATATGCATTCGCAAAATACATTCCTTCGGTTGGTGAGTAGGGATCATCGCGTGAATCATATTTCAAAGTGAGACCGGTAGAAATTGATGTTGCATCAAAAACGGAAATAAACCCGTAATCGTTTAATGAAGGAATAACTTTTTCATAATCGAAAGTGCCGGAAACAGTGACCTCGCTCGTTGCGGTGTAGTCAAGCGCAACGCTGTATTTACGCTGTACAAATGAACTGTCTTGTTTTTTTTGAAATAATCCAAGATTAAGATGAAAGGGAAAATCTAACAACCAGGGTTCAAAATATTTTAGTTCAAGCTCTTGCGAAAGGCGGTCAATTTTCTGCCAGCGGAAAGCGGCGGCTCTGCCTGTTCCGAAAAGATTTCGCAAACTTACATTAACCAAACCGGAAAAATATCCGCTTCCGGTTTTTGTATCACCGGGAAGATAACCGATAATTCCGTCAAAGTTATTCGTCTCTTTTTCTTTCACATCAATTTGCAGAACTCCTTCATCTTTTTGTGAAAAATAAAATTGCGGTTCTGCAACCGGATCAAAAAAGCGAAGGCGATTTAACTTCCTGGGTATTTCGTTAATTTTTTTTTGCGAATATTTTTCATGGTATTGCAAACCAAGTTCACGGATGATGACGTAATCTTTTGTTTTACTATTTCCCGTTATTTCAATCCGGTCAATCTTTCCTTCCTTCTCTTTGTTGAGTGAAAGAAAAACATCGGCAAAATATTTTTGTGAAGTTGAATCGGTAAAAAAAGAAACAGATTCAATTTTTATTTTAGCAAACGGATACCCTTCTTCATCCAACAAATTAAATATTTGATCGATGAAGTTCTCAATTTTTTGTTTCGTGAATATCGTTCCTTCCAGATATTCAACTTCGCGTAAAATAATTTTATCGTTTAGAGAATCGATTCCGCTAAAAATAATTTGATGAATGTTGGTCGGTTCTCCCTCTATTAGAAATGAGTGGATTTCGTGTCGCAAACTATCTTCGCTCAGAACAGTGGTAATGCTGTCAAGCCGGAAATGAAAATATCCCGCAACGCTATAAAGTTGATGCAGGTTATCGTTTATTATCTGTTTACTGCTGTCGAGGAGAAAATTTATTTTATGAGAAGATATTTCCCCTGACAAAATTTTTTCAGAGAGAATTTTATTCCCATGAAAAATAATTTTCGGCGTTGTCTGCGAAAATAGGAAGGAAGAAAAAAGAAAGAAGAAAATTATCGAATTATTGAGGCGAGTCATCTAACAATTTCATTTTTTTACCAACCGGTTTGAAGACGATCTGTTTTTGAAGTTCGGAAACCTCTTCAACGCTTACCGTACAAATATCAAGATGCCCGGCATTAACAGCGCCAAGCGCTACGGCTAACTTGCATGTCTCTTCAAAAACAAAATCGTTGTGCCATCCGTAAACAACTCCGGCAACAAAAGCATCGCCGCTGCCTGTTGGATAAACAGCATTTACTCTCGGGGGATTTATTTTAAAATGATAATCAAAGTTCGAAGCATAAACCGAATGTTCTCCATCGGTGATGAACGCCTGCTTAATTCCCTTTTGGTAGAGATGGTCAAGAAAACTCAATTTATCTTTTTCTGATTTTAATTTAACCTGCAATGATCTTTCAAGTTCTTCAACATTGTTATGAAGGATCGTCGGCGAGGCATCAATACAATTTGCGAGATGATTGCCGTAAGTATCAAGAACTGAGATCTTATCATACTTATTGGCAAGCAAAATTCCGTACGGGAAAATATCATCTGTTGCGGGTGATGGAGAAGAACCGGAGAAAACGACAATCTCACAATTCTGAATCATCTTGTCGAGCTTCGATTTGAATTCATTTGCCTCTACCGAAGTGATGATGTTGTTTTCCTGGAAATAAGTTGTTGTAGTTTTTTTTGATTCGTCAACAACAACCGAAGCTATTCTTGTTTCGCTTTCGGATCTGATAAAGGAAAAAGCAAGTTCTTCCTTCTCTAAAACCGAACGGAAAATTTTACCGTTTGTTCCGCCATAAAAAGTAAACCCAAAACTTTTTGTCTGCAAATATTTTAATTGTCTGCTTACGTTTATTCCTTTGCCGCCGGCGCGGTACGCAAGCTTGCCGTTTCTATTTTCAGCATCGAATAAAACATGATTATAATTCAAACATATTTCAAGCAGCGGATTAATTGTTACGGTAAGGATCATTTTGTTTACCGGTAATGATCAAGATCGTTATAAAACGGCGTGGTTAAGCGGTAATCGCCAAACCCTGTGGAATCAACAAAAATAAATTGCCGGTTAATTTGATAATACTCCCAAATTTCATACGGCTTGGAATCATATTCAAACGGATGGCGGTCAACCGAATTCGGCGCGCCGAGAATGATGTACACCATTCCCATATCGGATTTCCAGCCTTCCGTGTAATGTGAAAAATGAACGTTGGCGTATTCTACACGACGATAGTATTCGTTAAACGCTTCGTTTTCAGGCGTTGCTTTATTCGGATCTTTTGTTTTCCAGAAATTCAAAAACCGTTCAAGTCTTTCTGCGGAATTTTTTGCTTCTTTAATTGAATCGAGTTCTGCCGTAGAGGCTAAATAGATCAGCTGTGCGATAGCTTTATCAACATTTGTAATTGTCGGCGGAACGCCTTCAATCCGGGAAAAAAAGGTTTTACTTGATGAAACTTTTTTTGAAGAGTTCATATCATCAATTGTGAGAGTAAAAATATAATTATCAAGAGGAAGAACTAGACTGTCTGTTTCAAGCGCAATGTGGTTAATTCCTTTCTGCAAATCTTTTTCCGAAGTTTTTTCGACGATAGTTTTTTTATCCTTTGAAGAAATAAAATATTTCATCAAAACCAGTGTGTTGGAATCAGCGTAAACTTCAGCGTAAACAGAAAGTTTTCCTTCAGAGGTTGAAACAATCTTCGAGATATTCGGGAATATTTTTTCTTTTCCGTTAACAGCCATTTTATTTCCGATAAACAGAATATCACTTACATCAACCGGATTTTCAAACTGTTTAACCGCGAACTTTGCATCATAAGAACTTTTCTTTCTTGAGTCCTTATCTTCAACTGAAATTACAAAAACATACTCACCGGGCTGAAGTGAAAAAGATTTTAAACTTAAATTGAAATTTGAGCGCGAATGGGTTTGATCAAATTCTTGCGAAGAAATTTTTTCGTTCCAAAGTTTTTCGGTCAGCAAACTTTCTTTCTCTTTGCTGTAAACGGAAACCGAAACAGTATATTCCGCTTTAAATCCGGAGCCATCTTTAATAAATTGAAGAGAATTAAACGGCACCTGCACAAAAACATCAACGCGAGTAAGTGATGAATTTTGATCCTTATAGTTTAGCAATTCATAATAAAAGGTAGGCAAACCTAAATTATTATATGTCTCGGAAGATTGTTCAACTTGACCGAACATTTGTAAGGAGACAAGCAAAAACAAAAGGATCACAACTTTTTTCATATTTCCGCCGTTAAACAGTTGCAAAAAGATCATACTCGTTACAATCAAAAACCGTTGCATTATAGAACTTCCCAACTTTTAATATTTTATTTTTTACGGGAATTAAAACTTCTCCGTCAACTTCAGGTGCGTCTCTATAACTTCTCCCAATATAATAATCTCCTTCCCTACCTTCAACTACAATTCGTAACTCTTTTCCGGTAAGTGAAAGATTTTTTTCGTGCGAAATACTCTGTTGGATTTTCATCAATTTGTTTTTTCTGCGAAATTTTTCTTTCTCAGGAACCGGATCGCCTAAAAGATAACTTGGTGTATTTTCTTCAACCGAATAGGTAAAAACTCCGATGCGGTCAAATTTATATTCTTTAACGAAATCACAAAGTTCATCAAAATGTTCTTTCGACTCATTTGGATAACCGACAATAAAAGTTGTACGAATGGTAACGCCTGGAATTTTTTTCCGTAACGCATTCAAGGTTTCAACCGTTCTGTGCTTGGTTATTCCTCTCCGCATCGAACGCAGCACATCATCGGAAATATGTTGAAGAGGAATGTCGATGTACTTGCAAACTTTCGGATTGTCCGCCATTACTTCAATTAAATCATCCGGGAAATGGGATGGATAAACGTACATCAAACGAATCCATTCAATCCCTTCAACTTCACTCAAGCGATTTATGAGTTCTGCAAGATTTCTTTTTTCATAAAGGTCTTTTCCGTAATCGGTGGTGTCTTGTCCGATAAGAATTAATTCTTTGGTATTATTCTTTGCAAGAAATTCCGTTTCGCGCACAAGTTCTTCAATAGATTTTGTTTTATGTTTTCCGCGCATTAAAGGAATTGCGCAAAACGAACATGGGTTATCGCAGCCTTCGGATATTTTTAAGTACGCGGTGTACGAAGGCGTTGTAAGCAAACGCTCACCAAGTAGTTCGCGTTTTAATTCACCGCCGATCTCTTTAATTATTCCTTCATAATTTTCAGTTCCGAAAAAGACATCGACTTCGGGAATTTCTTTTTGAAGGTCATCTTTGTAACGTTCCGATAAACAACCCGCAACAATAACTTTTTTAATTTTTCCTTCATTCTTCAAAGCAATTGCGTTAAGAATAGTATTTACTGATTCTTCTTTCGCCGCTTCAATAAAGCCGCAAGTGTTGATGATAATTGTGTCGGCTTCATTCGGATCCGATTGAAGTTTAAAATTATTCGCTTCAAGTTGACGCATTAACCGTTCAGAATCAACCGTATTTTTTGAACACCCTAACGTGATAACGCTTACTTTGTTTTGTTTTGCCATGAAAAACTTTTATTGAGAAATGAAATACTTGATATATAAAAAAACAATCGGAGCAGAAAAAATGAGCGAATCAAATCTATCAAAAATTCCGCCGTGCCCTGGAATTAAGTTTGATGAATCTTTTACGCCGGCATCGCGCTTTAATAACGATTCAATTAAATCGCCTACTTGCCCAACCGTTCCCAGAATAATTCCGATAACAATCACATTCTGCCACGATAAAAAATCAACCACTAATAATTTTGCAGCAAGCATGGTAATAATTGAAAAGATAAAACCCGCAATTGCGCCTTCCCAGCTTTTCTTCGGACTGACACGAAGGAACAAGCGGTGTTTGCCGAATGACAACCCGAAAAAATAAGCGGCTGAGTCGCATATCCAAATGGTAGCAAGCATCGAAATAATAACAAACGCTCCGCGTTGATAATCACCAAAATATTCTCTTACAGAAATAAATGAACTTAAAAACAATCCGATGTAAAAAATTCCAAGAAACGTTATCCCCAAATTTATAATTGCGGATTTTTCATTTCTAAAAAGTTCATGTAAAAGAGAAAGAAAAACGATGCCAAAAGCTAATAGAGAAAAATCGGTAAAATTAAAATAGGCATTCAAGATAATCAGCAATACCGCGGGCAACCCGATTACAAGCGATCCGGAAGCCACTTTCTGTTTTGCAAATGAGATAAACTCATAATACGCCACCATACCGATGACCAGCGTAAATCCAAGGAACAAAAGTTTTCCCCAAAAACAAACCGCTAAAATTAGTGGTATAGTTAATACCGAAACTAAAATTCTTACAAACGTATTTGACACTGTTATTCCTCGTCTGTTGAAGGAGATTGGTTATTTATATTTTCCAAATAATCGCGGGCAGAGTTTTCGTCTTCTTTTTTTACAAAAATTTTTATTGTGCCAAGAAAAGGATAATTACGATCCTGCTTCGAAAGAATAAATGCATTAATATCGGCGCTTTCTAAATTAGCTTTAATAAATTCAGCTTCGTACATCTGAGTACAAATTGTAAGCAGCGCCAAATTATCTTCATCTAAAAAAAATTCCTTCGGGAGCGAATCAATAAGTTCAGTTCCGCAGTCGCTGCAATTTTTTACTGATTCTTCAAACTCTATTTTACAATTCGGACAATACGGCATAATTGTTTACTGATTTAACGCGGCTGTTACCCGCTTTTTCTTTCGGTAATAATATTGAATTCCAATAAGAACAAGAACAAACAAAATGATTTGATACGTCAACGAAATGAGCGTTGGAGTTAATTCTGTCGAAGTTATCGCTTTGCTTTGTTCAAGTTCCGAATCTCCGAAAACCATAAACAAAACTACGGCAGATAAATTATTTATAAAATGAAGCACCACGGGAACAAGGATTGAATTGCTTTTGTAGGCTGAATAACCAAGATAGAAACCAAGTATTGTTAATGGAAGAAAAGCATACGGATTAAAATGATAAAGCCCAAAAAATATTGCAGTTATCAGCGCGCCTAAAAACGGTTTATATTTTAGTTCAAAACTTTTTTGAATAAAACCGCGAAACATCACTTCTTCGCAAACTGCAGGCGTGATGGCAACAACCGCAATTACAATTGCTCCATCCATTGCCGAATGTATTTTTAATAAACTGCCGTAAGAACTTTCAACTAATTTATCTAAAGAATCCAGAGAATCTTTAATCATGTGGATAAATCCGTTTTGCTTTGCCAGCTGTTCGAGAAAATAATTTTGAATGTATAAATAATTTTGGAGAACAGGCGTTAAGGCAATAATACCAACGGTAAACAAAGCTATTTCAATCCAAGGCGCTGTGCGAAAACGAATAACCCGCGTTACATCTTCGTAGATAATTTTTGAAAAGATCAGTGCCGGTAAAAGAATAAAAAGAACCTGTCCTGCCATGGTTATTAATCGGAGAGCGTTCGCATCTGCTTTTTCTAAATTGAGACCAAAAATAAGAACGGTCAAAAGTCCGCCAAAAATTTGATAAAAGAAAAATCCTCCGGCTAATCCAAGTAAGCCTGCTTTTACGGGAGAAATTTTAGGTGTTAATTCCGGTTTTCCATTTTCATCTAAATTTCCCGGCTCGGAGATGTTCAAATTATTTTCAGTAGGTTTCTGATTTTTGAGCTCATTCATAAATTGTTATTTTGCTTTCAATTTTCCGTTCAGACCTTCAAATGCTGTTAGCTCTGCATCAATTGCGCCGACAATAACTTTTGTTTTTACTTTTATGGGAACTTTCAACTCGTCATCCGTCAACCAAATAACAATCGTTCCTTCGCTTTTAAATAATCCGCCTTCCTGCACTAACGGTTCTACCATAATACAATCAAACGTTCCGGCACCAACTGTAATTCTCTCTTTACCGAGATACCTTACCTCTAAATCAAATACTTTGTCTTTATAGAAATTTTGAAGATAGACTTTCTCTCCGGCTTTCATTTTTGAATAATTAAAAGTACGTGCAAAATAAAAAGCTGAAATAATATCGTTGACATATTTTGGAATATCATACGATCCGCCGGAAGTTTTTGCTTTTCCTTTTCGCTGATCGAAGAAGGCGGAAAAATCCCTCGAATACTTTCCTTCGCGGATATGCTGTTCAAAACGCCATGGGAAAATTCCTTCAACATCGATGTAGGTTTCATAGCGGTCACGCACTTTGTAGAACCAGTCAAAACTTGAAACCGAATTCACTTCAAATAAAACTTTGTAGGTATCTCGTCCGGTAATTTTTTTTATCTCGGGAATACGCATAGTTGCAACGCCTGCCGTAACGAATCCGTATTTAACATCATAGGTTAATTTTTCACCGACTTTAAAAGCTTTATTTTCGATCTTTCGAAAATCTGTTCCTGAATTTTGCGCGAAGAGAACTCCTTTAAATAAAAGGAAAACTAAACTCCCTGACAAAAGCAGGCAAGGATTTATTTTCATTAAAAGTCTCCGTTCTTTTGAAGCAACATATAATAATTTTTGATATTGGCAAAAACTTCATCAATTGAAATTGTCTCCATGCAATTCAAACGTTCGCACTGTTTTCGAGTACAATTCTGACAATTGATTGCCGGTTCGTAAATCATTTTCTTTTCGGTAAATGGTCCCCACCTGCGTACCGAACACGCATCAATTTTGGGGTAAAACCCGACAACATATTTTTTCAACGCTGCGGCAATATGCAACGGTCCTGTTGAATTAGAAATAAATATAGACGACTTTTCAATTAACGCAATTAAAGAAGAAAGCGAAAACCTTCCGGCAACGTTTATTATCTTTTCATTTAAAACCAGCGATTGACAAATTTCTTTTTCATTACCACTACCGGTAATCAGCACCGTAACATTTAAGTTTAAAAGTTTTTGTACTAATTCTTTCATCTTTAATAACGGAAGATCAACAGCGCTGCCACCGCTTCCTGGGTGAACAATAATCAATGGTTTGGCTGTATCAATTTTATTTTCAAGAAAGAATTGTTGTACATCCTTCTTTCCTTCTTCGCTAATTTGAATATGAAAATCAACTTCACCTAATTCCAATTGCTTTTCAATGCCGAAAACTTTTAACAAATTCATATTGTATTGAAGCTCATGACGTTCGGCATATTTTCTATGCTCGTAAATTTTCTTTGTAAAGAAAAAAGAATAAGAACGGTAACCGGTTCCGATCCGATTTTTTATCCGCGTAAGAAATAAGATAAACGCAATTCTAAAAGTCGGATAGACGACAATGCAGCTGTCAAAATTTTTCGATCCTATTTTCCGTACATTAGAAAAAATATTCGGAATATTGTCTGTTTCGTCCAGTGTTAACACCTCATCAATAAATGGATGATTTTTTACTAAATCCAGAGTATAAGCCTTTACAAGAAACGTAACTCTGCAATCCGGGAATTCTTTTTTAATTGCTTCGGCAAGCGGAAGCGAAAGAACAACATCGCCAATCCGGTCTGTACGCACGAGCAATATATTGTTTGGCGTTATCATTTAGCCGAAACAAAAGGATTATCTTTTAAATAAAATCTCCAGAGTAATTCCTTTGATTTTTTAATTCCAATTCTCGGCGACTGCATAATATTTTTCTTCGAAATCTTTTCTCCTTCGGCTAAAAAGATATTTTCGCCGCAAAGATCAATACCGTTTTCATCTTTAGAAATGTTAAACGCCTTACAAATTTTCCCAGGACCGTTGGTCAAATTTAAGAATTCTTTTGCGGTAACTTCATTTTTTTGAAATCTTCTTTCCGCCATTATCTCAATTCCTTTTAACGGTTCAAGCGCGCGGATTAATACTGCGGAACCAACGCCTTCTTTATCGCACACTACATTGCAGCAGAAATGATTTCCATAAATAAAATAAACGTATAACTTCCCGCCGGAATCAAACATCAATGTATTTCTCTTCGTTACGCCGTTAAATGAGTGAGAAGCTTCATCAATTTTATCGGCGTAAGCTTCAACTTCAACTATTTTTCCTATCAGAAATTGTTGCTTTTCTTTTTTTACAAAATATTTTCCAAGAAGTTTTGGAGCAATTTTAAAAACATCTTTTTGATAAAACGTCTCCGGTAATTTATGGAATTGTTTGGTATTCATGTTAAAAATGAAACGGGGAACTTTGGCTTTTATTCAAGATTATACTTGGCTTGAAGTTCTGAAATTCTACCAAGGAAGTAATCTTCTTTTATGGGGTTTTTCCGGATTAGGCGGCGGTACATTTCAATTGCTTCTTTGAATTCACCCTGAGCAATATAAATTTTAGCGAGTGTTTCCGAGGCAATCTTAACTTCAGAAGGGAAATCGAGATCGCTTTCTTCTTCTTTTTCTCCTGAGTCAGGAGGCGGTTGAATTTTTACTGCTGAAATTTTTTCCGCAATTTCACTAAGTCTATCTTCAAAAGCATTTTCATTTTTAAAAAAACGGGAACCATCTCCGGGGGGAAAATCTTTTTCATCCTGAAAATCTTGTTCAAAAGTAAGTGATTGGCGAGGAATTTTTCCAAAAGCTGAGCGTTGTTTTTTACTTGAAGCAACTTCTTCAACAAAAAAATTATAAGACGCATTAGAGTTAATCAACCCGCAGCCTTTTTTGTAAGAAGATAAAGCTTCATCATACTTTCCGAGCATTGTTAAAGCCTTTGCAAGCACTATATGTGCTGTCGGGTAATCGGGAAAAAGTTGTAAACCTTGTTGTAAAATTTCAACAGCTTTTTCTACGTTATTAGCAAAAATCTCCGTATTTGCCTCTCTGACAAATAACGGAGATTTTTTATTATACTCGTAAATTAAACTTACTTTTTCGTCGAAAATATTCTTTGCGGTTTTTCCCACTTTAAAACCTATTTTTTAGAATAGGCATGTCTGATTGACGTTACTGAGACGAAAGAAAATCCGATAAAAAATAAAAGTTGAAACGGGATGGCGGCAATTTCCAAAAAGTAAATGGATGAACCGATGCCGACCAAACAATAGAGCGCCATAATTAATTCAACAATTACGGAGGGCTCTAATTTTTTGTTTACGTATTTGTTGTTCGACCAAGAATCTTTTTGATCAACAACTTTAAATTTTGGAGTTCTAACAAACTCGCTCTTTCTACTTAACAAGCCTTCGATTACTGCGCGCGAATTATTAACCGCAAAGCCCATACTTCCAGCCATAAAAAGAGGAAAGAGAACAATTTTTTTGCGCCAATCTGTGCGAATATCTTTCTGAGAATAAAGATAGAAGATGAACGAGCCGATAAAAGCAAGAATGAAAATTGACATCACTGCGAAATAAGCTTCGTGTGATCCGCTGTTTTTAATAAATATCAACGGTACATTTAAGATAGCTGCAAGTAGAATAAACGGAAAAGCTAAATTGTTTGTTAAATGGAAAGTCGCTTGAATTTTAACTCTCAAAGGTAATTTTGATTTCAAAACCAATGGAAGAATTTTCTTTGCGGTTTCAATAGCGCCTTTTGTCCAGCGGAATTGCTGGGCTTTTAAAGCATTAATTTCTGAAGGTAATTCTGCAGGAGAAATTTCATCACGGAGAAAAACAAATTTCCAGCCTTTTAATTGCGCACGATAACTTAGATCTAAATCTTCAGTTAAAGTATCGGCATGCCAGTTGCCGGCGTCTTCAATACAGCTTCTTCTCCAGATACCGCCAGTTCCGTTAAAGTTGATAAAAAATCCGGCTTTGTTTCGAACGTTCTGTTCAATAACAAAATGACCATCTAAAGCCAAAGCTTGCGCCTTTGTTAAAATTGAATAATCACCGTTGAGGTGTTCCCAACGCGTCTGCACCATCCCGATTTTATCATCGGTAAATTGAGCAAGCGTCTTTTTTAAAAAATCTTTTGAAGGAATAAAATCAGCATCAAAGATGGCGATGAATTCACCTGTCGCGGTTTTCATTCCTTCTTTCAATGCGCCTGCTTTATAACCTTCTCGTAAAGTTCTTCTTACGTGAAGAATGTTGAAACCTAATTCTTTCTTTTCTGCAACTTTGCGAGCAACCAAATTGACTGTCTCATCAGTTGAATCATCCAGCACTTGAATTTCCATTCTATCTTTCGGGAAATCGATTTCGCAAACGGAATCAATTAACCGTTCAACTACATATAATTCATTGTACAACGGAAGCTGGATCGTTACCTTCGTATCGGGATTAATATCAACATTTGCAGCCGGCTTAACGTTTTTGTATTTGTTGTAATAGTAGATCATAAAAAATCCATGACTACTAAAAACGAATAAAATGAACAACGAAACAAAATATGAGATAAGTACTATCTCATCCATAAATTCTCCTATAAATTAAATTACCAACCTGACACCGTATCTAACAGAATATCATCACTTATTTTATTAATTGCATCTTCAATGCCTAAATTTCTCTCAGGAATTCCACCCGAATAATCACCATAGTTAGAGAATTGTTTTTCAAAAACGGTTCGTCTCTGCACTAAATCTTTAAAAGTAACTTGCACCGTAATTGTTATTCTTCTCGAAGCCACATTTTCACCGGCAGAAACAATCGCCGGAACGTCAGAAAGCGAAACCACTACACATTCAAGAACCGCATCGGCGCTGCTTTTCTCTGCAATCTGCAGATTGTTATCATCAATAAACTTTTGCGTTAATTTTTCGGTGAGCAACTCTCTCAACCGAGGTTCGCCGGAACCGCTTCTATCTTCCGCAAATGGTATTGCTACTGATTTCAAATGTGGAGGAACAGAAGCTCCGGAAAATGAATAGGGGCATCCGAAACACCCTGTAAAATTACTCAATATTCCGATGATAAACAACAAAATGAGAGGTTTTAGAAACGATCTGAATTTGATAGAATTATTCAATTTTTTCACGTTTTACCAAATTTTTAAAGGTGATATTCTTTTATTTTTCTATACAATGTTCTTTCGCTGATCCCGAGCATTTCTGCCGCTATTCTTTTGTTCCCTTTAGATTTTTTAAGGGCGAGTATTATTGCTCTTTTACCAGCTTCTTCAACGCTATGCACGTCATTTGGATTATCTTGTATTTCGAGATTTTCCTTTTGTAAAAGAATTTCCTTTATATCAAGAATATCTTTTTTCAATTCAAACAGCGCCCGGTAAATAAATTCCCTTTCAACTTCCTCGGGAGTTTTCCTGGTAACAACGGGAAAGTTCATTGAAGTTCCGGATTTCGGGTAAGGAATTATCTGCTCGAAAATTTCTTTAGTGAGTTTTGCATTTTTTGTTAAAGCGATGGAGGTTTCAACCGCGTTTTTTAACTCGCGGACATTACCGGGCCATGGATAATCGTGCAGATAATCCAAAGCTTCTGTTGTAAAAACGGGTTTGGCTGTTCTATTTTCTTCGGCAAATTTATCTGCAAAGAAATGGACTAATTCAAAAATATCCGCTTTTCTTTTCCGAAGAGGAGGAATATGGATCGTTACGGCTTTTAACCGAAAAAATAAATCTTCGCGAAATCTTTTCGCATCAACTTCGTTTTGTAAATCTTTATTTGTCGCCGCCAGAAATCGCACATCAACTTTTGTGAGCGTCTCAGCGCCGATACGCATAAATTCTTTCGTCTCAATTGCACGAAGCAGTTTTACTTGCGTGGTTATCGGCATCTCGGCTATTTCATCAAGGAATAACGTTCCGCTGTTGGCAAGTTCAAAATATCCTTTGCGCGCATCAATGGCGCCAGTAAATGAACCTTTATTATGACCGAACAATTCGCTTTCCAAAATTCCTTCGGGGATTGCGCCGCAGTTTACGCTTATCAGCGGATTTTCTGCACGGTGGCTTGCGCTATGAATGGCGCGGGCGAAAACTTCTTTGCCAACTCCGCTTTCACCAAAAATCAAAACTGAAATATCGGATGCAGCAACTTGAATGATGATATCTATCAAGTCGTGAATTTCTTTTGACTTTCCTACGATGCCGAATTTTTTTTGTAATTGTTCTATCGTCATAATTTTAAATTAAGTTCACTTCACCAAAAATAAGAAATAAATCGATTGCATAAAGAAAGAAGAAAGGATTAAAGAAATTTTAACTGAGCCGGTTTCGATAATTTGCGACTTTACTCTCCATCGATTATTTTTCTTTCGGAACAACTCTGCCGTTTAACCGAAAATCGAGATTAACTTTATCTAATATTTTTTCAGCGGATTTTTTATCTTCAAACTTGCCGAGATATAAAACATTAAAAATACTTCCGGCAACGTTTTTTTCTTTCAAATCAATTTCATAACCGGAATCTTCAAGTTCAGCTTTTAATGCTTCAGCGTTTTTTACATTACTAAACGCGCCAACTTGAATTGTGAAATGATAATTTTCACTTTTTTGAGGAGTAATTCTTTGAACTATAGTTTCTTCGGAATTTTCAACAGCAACTTTTTCTGGTGAAGAGAGATAATTTGATTTCGGATATTCGATTTTTAATTTATTAAGATAGCCTGCCGCATCTTTTTCATTTCCGATTGCAGTATAGTAGTTATAAATTCTAAAAAGAGCTGCATCGGCATATTTTGATTTTGGAAATACGTTAACAATTTTTAGATATTTCTCATTCGCTTTTGCTCCGTCTTCGGTAAGCAGCGCCGAGAGAAAAAGTAAAGATGGGTCTCCGGGATTCCGCTTCAATAAAGGTTGAAGTTCTTCTTTCACTTCACCGCTTTTTCCTTCTTCAACTTTTTTTAGGAGAGGAACAATGTTGTATTCTTGCGAAAAAGATTTTTCCGTAAAGAAGAAAAGAAGTGATATAAAAAAAATAAAATTTTTGATTGCCTTTGTCATTTACAAACCACTATCTGTTAACTTGTCTCGATAGCTACTGGGATCGTTCCGACTAATCTTACGTCAGGAGATTCTTTCTTGCCTATAACCGAAACTACCGTTCCGAATAAAGTTGCCGAAGTTGCACGATTGATTGAAACCTCAACATAATCTCCTTCACTGATATTTTCTTGACGTGGAAAAATTACTACTTTATTTGCATCCGTTCTACCGGAAAAAAAGTCTTCTGATTTTTTACTTGCACCTTCCACCAAAACAATTTCTGTTTTATCTAAAAGAAGCTGGTTCAAATTGAAAGAGATTTGCTGTTGCAGTGCAATAATTTCCTGCAGACGTTTTGATTTTGTTTCTTCTTTTACGTCATCTTCCATTTTAAAAGCTTTTGTTCCTTCTCGCGGTGAATATTTGAACATATAAGCGCCGTCGTATTTTACTTTTTGCATAATGACTAAAGTTGCAAGATGATCTTCATACGTTTCGGTTGGGAAACCGCTGATAATGTCTGTAGAGAATGAAACGTTTGGAATAATTTTTCTGGCTTTATCAATTAAACTTAGATAATGTTCAATCGAATAAGTTCTGTTCATCAATTCTAAAATTCTATTTGAACCCGACTGCACTGGCAGATGAATGTAGTTACAAAGATTTTCATTTTCGGCAATAGTGTAAAGAAGTTTGTCGGATAGATCTTGCGGATGAGAAGTTGAAAATCTTACACGCATTTTTTTATTAACGCCGGCAACTGCTGCAAGCAGATCGGCAAAATCATTTTGTTCATCTAAATAAGAATTTACATTTTGTCCAAGCAGGGTAACTTCACGAAAGCCGCGCGCGCCAAGCATCTTCACTTCGTTCACAATGGATTCAAGACTCCTGCTGCGTTCTCTTCCGCGCGTAAAAGGAACAACGCAGAAAGTGCAAAATTTATCGCAGCCGCGCATAACCGATAACCACGCGTGCAAACCATCTTCACGGAACGGAAGAATATCATCGTATGTTTCAGATCGTGAGAGCTTAACTCCGATTCCTTTTTCGCCGCCGAAAGCTGCATCAATAAATTCAGGCAAACGCCTGTACTCATCGGGACCAACAACTAAATCAACAACTTTTTTTTCTTCAATTAAATCTTTGCGCAACCGCTCAGCCATGCAACCGAGAATCCCGAGAATCATTTCCGGTTTTTTATCTTTTAAAGCTTTAAGATTTCCTAACCGCCCGTAAATTCTTTTCTCGGCGTTATCGCGGATGCTGCAAGTATTAAGCAGAATAACGTCCGCATCTTTTACTTCTTGCGTAATTGCATATCCTTGAGAATTTAGAATTCCCATAACTACTTCGGAATCGGCTAAATTCATTTGACAGCCGTACGTCTCAATATATACTTTACTTTTCTGCATTAAAACATTTCTATAAAAATTATGAAAGCTAAAAGGTTTAGTGAATTGGAATGATCAAAATCCACTTAATTGATAGAGCACAACATTAAGAAGAATGAAAGCAACAACTCCGGCAACATACAAAATAATCTTTCTTCTGCGTTCTTTAAGAAGATGTATTTGCTTAAAATCTATAAATATATTTTCTTCTTCATCTTCCATTTTTAAAAATCCAAACATCCGGTTCCCCTGCAATTGGAAATAATTTTCTATTTTTGTGACAAATATAATGTATTATTCACAAAAGAATCAATCCATAATTAAATATGAAACATTACGACATTCTTGTTATCGGCGGTGGTATTGTAGGAACGGCAACGGCGATGCAGATTCTCCGGCAAAAACCACAACTAAAACTTTTGCTTATTGAAGAAGAAAATTCACTCGCTCCTCATCAAACAGGAAACAACAGCGGAGTTATTCATTCGGGGCTTTATTACAAACCCGGTTCGTTGAAAGCGCAAAATTGCGTTAAAGGCAGAAAGTTGATGTATCAATTTTGTGAAGAGAACGGAATAAAATATGAAAGATGCGGAAAACTTGTTCTCGCAGCAAATGAAAATGAACGCGAAAAATTAAATGAACTTGAAAAACGGGGACGAGAAAACGGATTAACTCAATTGAAAAGAGTTTCAAAAGAAGAGATAAAAGAATTTGAACCTTACGCTTCCGGGATTGATGCTTTATTTGTTGGAGAAACTGGGATTGTAAATTATACCGAAGTTACCGAAGCCTTCGCAAGAAAAATAAAAGAGTTGAACGGAGAAATTCTTCTCAACACGAAATTTCTCGCCTGCCTGACGGACAGGCAGGGAATAAAAAAAGAAGGTAACCGGTTGATTGTTGAAACTTCAAAAGAAGTTTTTGCGGTTTCTTATTTGGTTAATTGCGGCGGATTGTATTCGGATAAGATCGCAGAAATTTGCGGCGTTGATCCCAGGGTGCAGATCATTCCGTTCCGCGGTGAATATTACGAAATTAAGGAAGAGAAAAAATATCTGGTAAAGAATTTAATTTATCCTGTTCCCGATCCGCGATTCCCGTTTCTCGGAGTTCATTTTACACGAATGATAAACGGCGGAATCGAAGCCGGTCCCAATGCAGTTTTAGCTTTTAAGCGAAAAGGATATTTGAAAACGGATTTTTCGTTGCCTGAAATTTCAGATTATTTTTTCTCGCGCGAATTCTGGATAATGGCGAGAAAATATTACCGGATGGGATTTGATGAATTTAGAAGAAGTTTCAGCAAAAAACTTTTTACCGAAGCGCTCCAAAAATTAGTGCCGCAAATACAAGAAGAGGATATTGAACCAAGCGGTTCAGGCGTGCGTGCACAGGCTTTGGATAGAAATGGAAATCTGCTGGATGATTTTTGTCTGGTTGAAGCGGAAAGAATGATGCACGTTTTAAACGCTCCTTCACCGGCTGCGACTGCATCAATAAGCATCGGTGAAACTATTGCAGAAAAAGTTATACATAATCTTGTGTGATGAGAAGAATACGATAATATGAGACGATAGTAAAGACGGGGCATGCCCCGTCTCTACAGTTAGAACTCAAAAACAATCCGGGATATAAAAGATTAACTCTTCAAAAATTCAGCAATTGAGTCAACTACAAATTTCAACTGAGCCTCTGTTAATTCCGGAAAGATCGGTAAAGCGATGGTATCGCTTGCAGCTTTATTTGACACCGGAAAATCAGCATCATTGCAATTGAGATTTGCAAAACACTCCTGGCGATGAAATGGAACCGGATAATAAATTTCAGTTCCAATTTCTTTTTCACCTAAATATTTGCGGAGTTCATCCCTCTTTTCAACTCTGATGATGTATTGGTTATAAATGTGGTAATTCTTTACGTTAGGATTTTTATAAACCGCTTTTGGAAGCAGGACTTTATTCTTTTCATCAAAAATAAGTTTTCCTTCTTCTTCAGCTAAGCCAGCATCAATAAAAAACTTTGTGTACAACTTTGCATTTTCTCTTCGCTTCTCAGACCATGCATCAAGAAATGGAAATTTAACATTTAACACAGCCGCTTGAATTTCATCAATTCTAAAATTTCCACCGATAACTTTGTGATAATATTTCGGCTTGCCACCGTGAACGCGCATGATCTTCAGCATTTCACCCAACTCATCATCGTCGGTAACCACTAAACCGCCGTCGCCAAAACAACCGAGATTTTTACTTGGGAAGAAAGAATAGCAACCAATATCACCAATGGTTCCAACTTTCTTTCCGTTTTTATATTGAACGCCTATTGCTTGTGCCCCATCTTCAACAACTTTTAATTGATGTTTCTTTGCGATCGCCATAATTTCATCCATTGCTGCGCTTTGTCCGTAAAGATGAACCGGAATGATCGCTTTAGTTTTCGGTGTGATAAGTTTTTCAATATCATTCGGATCAAGATTAAATGTAACGGGATCAATGTCTGCAAAAACCGGAACGGCATTCAAGCGGGAGACAACACCGGCAGTTGCAAAAAATGAAAATGTTGGAACAATAACTTCATCACCCGGTTGAATATTTAGAGCCATAAGCGCGAGGAGTAACGCATCTGTTCCTGATGAAACGCCAATTGCGTATTTGCAGCCGAGATATTCTTTTAAAGAAGTTTCAAGTTTTTCAACTTCTTTTCCAAGGATGAAATATTGAGATTCAGCCACACGGATAAGAGCTTCATCAAGTTCCTTTTTGTGTGATAAATATTGAAGTTTTAGATCTAACAACGGTACTTTCATAATGTTTTTCTCTTTTTAATTTATAGTGAGTTTGGTCTTAATTATTTTAAGACTCTTTCTATTCTTTCTTGTAAAAAGAATTCTGTTTACAGTAATGTTCCTTTTAATAAAAGTAATGCAATTGAAAAATAAATCATCAATCCGGTAACATCCACCAATGTGGCAACAAACGGAGCTGAAGATGCCGCGGGATCGAAACCGATTTTTTTTAGTCCAAGCGGCAGCATCGAACCCATTAGTGTTCCCCACATAACAACACCTACTAACGCAAAGCTAACTGTGAAAGCAATCGGCAGCCAATGTGGTCCGTAAATTCCCGAAAAATTTTGCCAAAGTGTTATACGCAAAAATCCAAGGATGGCTAAAATTGTTCCGAGAATTAAGCCGGAGATTATTTCCCTTTTCATAACAAAATACCAATCCCGGATGGTCACTTCACCTAAGGACAAAGCGCGGATAACAAGTGTGGCAGCCTGCGAACCTGAATTTCCTCCGCTGGAAATAATTAACGGAACAAATAAGGCGAGAACCACGGCTTTGCTTATTTCATGTTCAAAAAATCCCATCGCGGAAGCGGTAAACAATTCACCGACAAAAAGAACACTGAGCCAACCGGCTCGTTTCTTAATCATCTGTAATAAGGGAATTGCAGCGTAAGAATCTTCCAACGCTTCAACAGCGCCAAGTTTTTGAAAATCTTCGGTAGCTTCTTCTTCTGCAACATCTAAAACGTCATCAACCGTTACTATACCGACTAAAATGCCGGATGAATCGGTAACGGGAATCGCGATTCTGTCATATTTCTTAAATACTTCAACAGCTTTTTCCTGGTCATCAAACACTTGAAGATAAGTGAAATTGCCATCCATTAAGTCATTAACGTTTAATTCAAGTGGAGCTAAAAGAAATTCACCGATTCTTATATCATCAATTAATTTCCCTTTTTCATTCGTAATGTAAATGATGTTAAGCGTCTCGATATCTTTTCCGTGCTTCCGGATATAATCCAAAACTTCTTGAACCGTCCAATCTTCCCGGATTGCTAAATAATCAGGAGTCATTAAACGTCCAACACTATTTTCGGGATATCCCAAAAGTGATTGAGCGACATGCCGTTCTTTTACGGAAAGAAGATTCATCATCTGCTTTAAAATTGAAGCCGGGACTTCCTCCAACATCGCAGTTCTGTCATCTGGAGACATATCGTTTAGAATAAAGGCAACTTCTTCATTCCCAAGGGCTTTTAAAAGAGAAAGTTGTACATCAACATCCAAATACTCAAAAGTATCGGTTGCAATATCTTTTGGAAGGATGCGGAAAAGGATGGCTTGTTCATGATCCGGTAAATCGGAAAGTAGATCGGCAATATCAGCAGGAGTCCAATCATCTAAAACCTCTTTCAAAGAGGAGAAATCACGGGAATTAATTAAATCTTTAATTTCCGGTTGTAAAATTTGTCCCAGCATGTTGGTCTCCTAATCTTGACGAACAATTCTACATTGGATTATAGCTTTTTATTAAATAAAGGAGATCATTTAAGTGATCAAATGATCTTTTCGAAAAAATTTTTGATTTCTAAAAATATAGTATTAAATTTGCAATTCAAAATTATTTTGAACGGGCGCGTAGCTCAGTGGTAGAGCAACACCCTTTTAAGGTGAAGGTCGGTGGTTCGAGCCCACCCGCGCTCACAAAAAAG
>Ga0172379_10001816_pt1 | contig 40742 bp, 23 predicted proteins | sample GrowelOW334metaG_FD_119756 | JGI IMG/M metagenome (GOLD analysis project Ga0172379, IMG submission 119756) | Groundwater microbial communities from an aquifer near a municipal landfill in Southern Ontario, Canada - Groundwater well OW334 metaG | ecosystem: Environmental > Aquatic > Deep... | reverse complement strand
TGTCAAATAAAGCAAACATTGCGGCCGAGCGAGTTTACTCACTTGTTGCATCACTTTTATCGGATTGCGAACGTGTTCAAGGACTTCAAGCATTACAATTGCGTCATAGGCGTTTTCAGGCAGGGAAGCGTCGAGTATTTCTTCCTGTGTAACGTCCAGTTTTAAATTATCGCGGCAGAATTTCGCCGCTTCCGCTGATGGTTCAATTCCTCTGGTTGTCCATCCCCGGGTTGCCGATTCTAAAAGAATGCCGCCATATGCGCAACCGATATCCAGCATGGCGCCCGGCGGGATTTTATATTCCTCGATGTTGTCCACATGTTTTTCATAAACTGAAAAACCTGACACGAATTCCTGTATAGGATCCGGAATACTGTGTCCGTCTATCTTCCTGAATTCCGGGTCCGTATAGATTTCGCTGTAAAAAGTATTTATTGATTCTTTGGTGGGTATCGGGTCGAGGTAAATCAGGCCGCAGGCAAGACATTTGAAGAAGCTTGCGACATTGCCGCATACCGCAGGCAGATTTATTATATGCGTTCTGTTTTCAGACCCGCAAATTGCGCAATTGCACAAGGTTTCTGTATCGAATTTGAATTCATTGACGTTCATAAAAGAGACTCCCAAAATCAACGTCGGACGCTGTTTCATCCTCGAATGCTATTTTAGTTATTATATTGCCTCACAACTTCTATATTTTGCAGCGCAAGGTCGAACCGACGAAAAAATCGTTAGGAAGTTTGCTCTTCCTTGAGTTCCCAGGCGTTTTTGATTTTCATTTTCATGAGAAAGCCCAGACTGATTGTCAGGCAGACGGGACCGATCAGGAAAATGACGCGGGCGTGCATTCCGTTGAGAAGCGCCGTGCAAAGCCAGCCGGAGACGAATACGCCGACCGCTCCGCCAAGCCCGGTCGCCGCGCTTAGAACGCCCATGTAAAGCCCCATCTTGTCCTTAGGCATAAGCGTTGGCGCAATCGTGCCGACGAGAAGGAAAACGTCAATAATCGCAATAGCGGCGACTGTCACGATTACCGCCGCGCTTGTCATATCCTTGATGAAAACGAAACCTGCGGCCATCGCTAAGATCGCTCCGATAAGGCCGACTATAAACATTCCCTTGCGGCTGATCTTGTCGGCTAATATGCCGATCGGCACCGCGAACACAATTGCCACAATCGGAATAGCTCCGAGCAAAAGAGACGCTTTGGCTGCCGGCACGCCCACGTCAGCGTCCATGAACCGCGTAAAGAATTTCACGAACCCCTGAAGACCGGTCCACATGAAGAAATTCAATCCCATGAATAGCGTAAGGTCTTTATATTTCGGCAAGTCGGTGAGCACAGATTTCGCGCGTTTGAGAATCGGTTCCGGCGCCGGCTGATCGGCGTAATTCGTATCTTCTCGAATGAAGGCAGTTGTGATGAGCATTGTCACGAGCGCAATGCCGGCGGTAGCGTAGAAAGGCAGGTAGCGGTACAGCTCCGGATACTTTGTTTTATCCGCCAGCATGCCGCCGATAACGAGGTAGCCAACGATTGTTCCGATAGCTCCGAAGACCGAAAAGAAAGCGTTGCAGGTTCCTAGTTTGGCTTCAGGCGTTGTGTCGGGTATTAGTGAATAATATGGAATCGCGCCCCAAACGAGGGCGAAATATACAATTGTCTGAATGACAATTAGAGCGGCGATGTTGTTAACGTGTGGGATCATCGCATAACCGGCAGCGACCACAAGAACGCCGCTTATGAGAAATGGCATACGTTTGCCGAACCGGGTTCGGGCGCCGTCGCTAAGCAGCCCGATAATAAATCCGATGCAGATCATGAATTGGCCGATCGAAAGAATTGAACCGGCGGCGGCGTCCGTCAGCGCGAACGGGCTGTAATCTTTCTTCGTCAGATAGTTGGTCATGAAGGCGCCGTCCACCGACCAGAAAGCGACAAAGCCGATATTTATGATGTTCAGGAGAATCATCTGCGGGATTGTGGTTACAGTTTTTCTCATATGATGCCCATGCTCCTTAGCGTTTGATGAAAAGCATACCATTCATTTTTCCGACAAACAATATCCGCGAAGTAATGTCGTTTGCTTCCTGCCGCCGGAAATATTTTCGTTGGGTTTTGTATATGTGAGGGAAGCGAAGATTCTGAGGATTCAGAAATCATTTCGTTTATCAAGAGTAAACGAGGTGAATTATAATGTTGATTTCGCTAAGGGCTTTGACGGGATTGAAAAATGGATTTCTAGAGCGTCACAGATAGCCGCTTATGAGTCTTGAGAGCAGGCCGCTTGCGCCGGAACTGAGACTGCTTGTATACATCGTCAAAAAGCCTGCGCCGCTGGTGAGTCCAAGCATTTGGCTGACTGCGCTCTTGGCCTTGGCGGCGACGGTTGTGACGAAAGTTGTATCGTTGAACGCGGTTTGGATGTCTTCAGGGTTGCTTGCGGCAGCCTCTTTAAGAGCGGCCGAATCAACGACAAACTTTCCGGCGTTGTCGATTGTTATTCCGATGGCTTCGAGCGCGGGGGAGTTCGCTCCGGCGATGGCCTTGAGGCTGTCCGCGTACTGATTGCTTATGGAACTGGAGCTGCCGGAGAGCGATGTTACGGTTTTGTTGAACGCGGTTACGAAGTTTGTGACAGCTTTTTCGATCATTGCGGCGTCCTGATCGCTTGAGAAGACTGAGAGGGGATTCCCGACCGTGAGCGACCCGGCGGTGGTGATCAGGCTCACCGTTGCGAGGTTGGCCGACAACTTGCTTGTTGCGGTTGTGGCCGACAGCAGCGACGACGAGCCGGCGGTGTTGCCGAGCAGGCTGTTCAGAGAGTTTGCGCTCATCGAACTGTTGAGCAACTGGTTAACCAGGTTGAGAGAATTCAGATTGCTTATCAGTGAAATGTCAAAAGTCATTTTCGCCATCTCCATTCTTAGGCCCGGTTCCGGCCAAATAACCTTGTTAATCTTATTATCGGCATATTTCCGGCATAAATAAGAACAAAACAGATAATTAGCGTGTGATGGAGGTCACGTCCCTGTGCGGAATTTTGAGCAGTCTGAAAATTGGGAGTGTTGGTGGCGAAGCCATTGAAAGGCTGGAAGGCGGAAATAGCAGGCAACAAACGGGAGACATAAGAAAGAGAGATACGGGAAAAGGATCTGCGGTCTTTGTCGGTATTGATAATTTTGCTTATAATCCAGTATAAGAAAACACCAGTCAAAGGAGACGAATCATGGAGCGGTTGAGGAAAACAATATCTATTTTTTTCGCATGTCTTTTATTTGTGACGGCAATATTGGCGATAGACTGTCAGGCGGACGCGGCAAAGAGCGGAAAGTGGGTGGAATTGCCGGGAAAGGCTATAGATATCGGAATCGGCGCTAACGGAGCCGTATGGGTTGTAGGAACGGACAAATACATGAACGACTGGAGCATACACAGATGGAACGGCGCGGTATGGGAAAAAATTCAAGGAGCAGCGACGCGCATTTCTGTCGACTCGAAAGGGAATGCGTGGGTTGTTAACAGTCTTCAGGATTTGTACGCGTGGGACGGTTCAAGTGAATGGATCGACATGAAAATCAAGGCAATGGATATAGGATTAGGCGCTGACGGGACGGCATGGGTTATCGGCTCGGAAAAGGTGGGCGCCGACGACTGGTCGATCCACAGACTCGGCGCGAACGGATGGGAGAGGATGCCCGGCGGCGGCGTCGGAATAGACGTTGATGAAAAAGGGAACGCATTTGTTGTGAACAGTCTTCATGATATGTACAGGTGGAATGGCGCCGCATGGGACAGGATTGCCGGCAAGGCAACGGATGTCGGCATTGGCGCGAACGGGAAAGTCTGGGTAATCGGAGTGGACAAGACAGGGGAGGACGGAGGCATTCATCGGATGGAAAACAATCACTGGAGAAAGACGCCCGGCGAAGGCTATAGGATAGACGTTGACCCGGCCGGTTTTCCGTGGATTGTAAAAAGCGACACAAGTATAGTCAGATGGAGTGAGGACGATAAGTAACCGGCAAATGAATTGCCAGTTTAAGGCTTGCCGATATCGCAAAAGACTCAGCTAATTTATTTCGCAGGCGCGAGATACGGAAGTTCCAGAAATGATCCGTCGGCGCCTCCGGCGTAGATTGAATTATCGACAGTTTCGTATTTAATCCCTTTGTGAGCTGAACTATTATCTTTTCCTTTAACGGCATTGAACTCCGCCTCAAGCAGGTCATGCGGGAAAGCGATATCCGGGCAAGTGTTCGTATTGACGGAAAAACGGGGGTGATTGGAACTTGAAATCGCCAGCCGCATTATGTGGCCTTTGTTGAAAGTGTATGCGAAATCTCCGGTGTAAATTCTGACCTTCATCTTTTCATTTTTTACCGCCGGGAGCATTTTCCCGCTGTCGGCCTCTCTAAAACTCACTCTCGCGATTCCGTCGTTGATAAGCATGGAGCGCCCATCGGGATAGACATCGGTGATCTTTGCTGTGAAGTCAGTGTCGCAGCCTGTTGTCGACACGGTTAGATCGGCATAAATCGGGCCCGCGATCGCGTAAGGCTCAGTAAACTCCGGGGAGTTAAAAATCAATACATCCGGGCGGCTCTCTATGTCGCGTTGGTCTATAGATCCGTGTGTGCCGATCGTCAGGTTTCCGCCGCCGACGGTCTTCACAGGATTGGCCGGATCGAATTTATAGGTGAATGTCTTTGATTCTTTCGTAGCGTTTGAAGCGTCCAAGCTCCCCGACGGGGCGAGGAACCATTTCTGAGTTTTGACGCCGGCGGGCGGCCACGTCGCGCTTTTTTTCCAGATGTTCCAGCGAACGTCGTTTGTGTCCACGTCACCGACCATATAGTACTGGACAGGCAGCGTTTCCGGTTTCAGTTTGCCCGACTCGCATTTGCTCACCCAACCCAGAATATTCGTAATCATCGGGATTATGCTCGCATTTGCGGGGAACTTGAGGTCTCCCTGTTTATCGCTTGCCTCCCCGCCGTGCGTCCATGGGCCAAGAATCAGATGCTGCATTCCGCGGGCGCCGGGGCCGCCTCTTTCCTGTAGGCTGCGATACGCGTCGATCGTGCCCTGTGTGAAAATATCATACCATCCGCCTATGTGCATGATGGGAACCTGCACTTTTCCGGCGTTGTATGAAAGATCGAATTTTTTTACGAAGTCGTCATAGAAGGGGTGGTCGGACATGAAATGGATGGTTGACACGTCGTAGCCGGTGCCCACTGCCCAGCCTATGGCGAGGTCTTTGCGCAACTGGCCGCCCCAGAGAATTGCCTCGGACTGCAGGTTCGCGGGGGCGACTGCGGCAATCTCGCATGTCAGATGCGGCCGGTTCGCTATCGCGGCCTGATATCCGGCGATCGCCAGCGCCGACCCGCCAACGATCGTCACTCGTCCATCGCTCCACGGTTGCGAGGCTATCCATTCCACTGTGTCATATCCGTCTGTCTGGTCGAATATAAATGGAATATTTTCGCCTTCGGAGTCGTATCGTCCGCGCGCGTCCTGAGACACAATCACATATTTGCTTCCCACGAATCCTCTGAACATGCCTAACGCGCCGCCAAGCTGCCGGGTGTAAGGACTGCGCAAGAGTATCGCGGGCATCCTCTCCTTCGCTTCCGCCGGAATATCCACATCTGTAGCAAGCTTCACGCCGTCGCGCATGGGCGCCATGAAAAGCTGTGCGTTTCCCGGCCCTGCCGCAACCTTGGGTTTTTTAGCCGCCGCAGTTTCAGCGAACGGTATGCTGAGCGTTAAAGCTATTATGATTACGTAGAAAACTCTTCTTGCGTTATTTGATATAAACATTCCGACTGCCTCCCGCATTTTATCGCGCGCCATAACCCGCAAATTCTAACTGTTCGCGGCTGATTAGGCTACAAGTTCTTGATTTTGTTCCGGGAATGGGCGAGCCGGAAAAGTCGAGATAGTGATGTTGCGGCGATTCGCGGCAGAGAACTGTTCGGGAATACGCGGTTATGGTATGATTGTAAATCTTAATGCCGAGTTCTGTTTTACAGAGAGCGCCAAAACGAAAAATGGAGCGATATGAAAAACGATAAACGAGACGGGAAATATCCGATGGAAAGAAGAGAGTTTATCCTGAGGTCGCTCGAAACGGCGGCGGCGATAAGCATGCTTCCATTAGCGGGCAGGCTTGCGCTGGGCGCAGAAGCGAAAACAGGCGCTGCGTCAACGGCGAATTCCGTCTCAAAGGTATGCCTTGTGCGAACGGAACGGAATATGTCGCCGAATAGCGACAATGCTGAAATAATCGGCAGGATGATTGATGAGGGGATAAAATATATAACGGGCGGCGATGCGCCTGAAAAATACTGGAAGAAGAATTTCAGGCCCGGCGAGCGGGTCGCCATAAAAGTAAGCGCTGTGATCAATAAACAAATAAATTTCGGACCGCAGATCGCCGGCGAAATTATTAAGAACCTGAAATCGGCCGGGCTCAAGGAAGAGAACATTTTTATTTACGAGCGCAATTCCAGAAGCCTTAAGGCCGCGGGATATAAAGTAAACAGGGGCGGAAAAGGGCCGCAGAGCTACGGAAACGACGAAGGCGGCTATTGCGACCATGAGGATTCCCACGGCAAATTCAGCGACTCATTCTGCAACGTCGTGGACAGAGCCGACGCCCTGATCAACATGCCGATACTCAAGGCCCACACTCTGACCGGCGTTTCCGTCGCGTTGAAGAACCATTACGGTTCGTTCAAATCTCCAGAGAAATGCCATGCCAACGGCTGCGATCCCTATATCGCGGACGTGAACGCGACCAGGACAATAAGCTCGAAACACCGGATTGTAATTTGCGACGCGATGAGAGTTCTTTATGCGGGCGGCCCGGAGTTTGTGCCGGAATACACTGTGGATTTCAATGGAATAATCGTTTCCACGGACCCCGTGGCGGTGGACGCTGTTGGCGCGAATATCGTCAGGAAGCTCAGGAATGAATCCGGCAAGAAACCGCTGCCGTATTACACTAAACCCAAATACATTGAAACCGCCGCGAAGATGGGACTTGGCAACTCCGCTCCCGATATGATTGATTTTAAGACCATTACGATATAACCATAATTGGAATCGTCTCCCGGAACGATCAGGATTAAATTAGGATTAATAGGGAAGGGCGCGTCCACGCCTGTCCCCAATCAACCTCGAAAGTTTCTGCTTTTGAATATCGCGTAACATCATTTGCGCGCCTTCCGGAGTGTAATATAATAGGCGCGGGGTGACACAGTGGATTCAAATGTTTCGGCAGCGCAGAGTGAAGGCTCCGCGCAGGCCGTTAAACCTTCTGCATTGACAACGCGCGTGATGACGTTATACGCGATGGCCAACATCGGTCTGTTCGCGGTTGACGCCATTTTCGATAATTACATCGGAATGCTATATATCGACCACAAATACATAACCGTCCCGATACTGCTCGGAATCGCCTGTCTGATCGGCCGGACGGTGGACGCTGTCGCCAACCCCGTGATCGGATACCTGAGCGATTGTTCATACGGGCCTCGGGGAAAACGCATACCGTTCATTCGTCGCGGCGCGTTTCCAATGATCATTTTTTTCATACTTCTCTTTTTCCCAATTTCCAAAAGCAATTCATTCAATTTCGTCTACACGACGATTTGCGCCAGCGGCATGCTCTTCTTTTTCACATACGTCTGCGCGCCATACAACTCGCTCATTCCCGCGCTCGGCGGCACTAACGAGGAACGCGTTAAGCTCGGAACTTTCTACACCGTCGCCGGGATATTCGGCATAGTCATCGCATTTGTCGCCGCCGGCCAGATAGTGGATGGCCTCATATCATATTTCAAAGCGTCCGGCCGCCCCGGCGACAGCCACTATGCATACTCCGCCATGGCTCTGATCACCGGCGCGTTTTCGCTGTTTGTCATCTATGTCACAGCGCTGACCGTTAAGGAAAAACCGTGCCCGATAGAAAACCGCGTCACGCTCAGTTTCCGGGAGAGCTTCGTTCCGTCTCTCAAAAATCCGCTTTTCATCCTGTACGCGGTCAGCATTTCTTCGTTCTGGATCGGTTTCAAAACGCTGCAGACATCCGTCAACTTCATCTGCAAATACGTTTTCGGGAAAAGCGAAGCGTACGGCTCTATCGTCGGCTTTGGAGGCATGATCGCTGTGATGCTCATAGCCACGCCGTTCGTGTTTTTTCTTCAGAAAAAGTTCGGAAAGAAGGCGCTCTTCGCGGGAGCGCTGCTGCTGATTTCAATAATTTCGTTCGCGCAGGGATTCATCGGAGTCGTTCCGAAAAGCTACGGGCTCTATTTTTATATCGGGATGATTTTTCTGTTCGGAATTCCTTTTTCCGCGATGCAGGTGCTGTTCAGCGCCATCATATCCGACATCATAGATTCGGACGAGAAGGAGACGGGTGTTAGGCGCGAGGCGATGTATTTTGGCATGGAGGGATTCGTGTCGAAGCTCGCGCGCGGAGGCGGGTGGGTGGTAGTCACCGCTCTTTTCCAGATATTCGGGACTCCGTCTCCGGCGAATCATACCGCGATGATAGTCGCCGGCCCAGTCTGCGGTGTCTTCGCCTTCGCCGGCTTTTTAGCGTTCACTCGATATCCGATCAAATACTAAAATGGTTATCCGATAAACGCGAAGAACGGACTCGCAACAGGATTGTATTTGATGAATTATATGTACGCTCTGCTTATCTTATAACTATTTCGTCTTCTTAGCATATTTTGACAGTGATTCAAAATCCTTATTCCAGTCACTATTTTCAGCTTTCTGGTACAGATCCAAAAGAGGCTTATATTGGTCCAGCGTCACAGGAATTATCTTGATTTTATACATTTTTATTAAAGAACGATATTTCTTTGTCGCTTCTTCCTTTTCAAAATTCATTAACAATGATTGAAACTTGTCTGAAAAATCTTTAGGCGTTTTTTTTGAACGCAGCACAGGCTGCGCCATAAACGCCGGAGAACACGCAATTTCCGTAATTTGCTTTACGGGCCCGGGATTTGTCAGCTTCATAATCGCCACTGTATTGTCGAGAATAAAAGCGACGCCGCCTTCATTTAATGCGAGCGAATATATGGCTGACACTCCGTTAGGCAATATCTTTATAGAATTGAAATATTTTTCAGGCTTTTCATCCAGAAAAGACCTCAATTTATAGTAATCTTCCAGCCAGTCAACCAATAATAACTTTCCGTTTTTTAACGAAGCTAAGCTTTTGTCTTCACGGTTTTTGTTCACATAAAGACACATTTTTTGTTTTTCGTATCCTAAATGGGTAAAAGCGACGAAAGGCAGATAATGTCCTTCTTTTAATATTTTTATGATATTTTCGCCTTTGTAGGCGCTTAAGAAGTCTATCGCGCCGCTATCAACCGCAGTGAAAAAATCTTTATCGTTATTGAACCATACTATTTTTATATCGATGCCGTATATTTTTGAGAATGAAACGGATAAATCATTAAGTATCGTTTTTGTCTGGCCGTCAAACTCGTTGCTCACGCCGCTTCTTATTCCGAATGTATAAACCTTCTTTTCTTCTGCCGCCATCGGACTCGCCAACAGCCCCGCAATCGCAATCGCTATAACCATCATCACGCAGCTATTCTTCATGCTCGCTCCTCCGAATGCGGTTATTATAGTCTATTTTCCGCAAAAGGCGCAAATGAGGCCGATACAACGGAATTGAAAACCCGGAATGATTTCAGAGATTATACTAACTGAATATTTATTAGATCGCACAACAGTTATATCGCATTATTCACAGTAGCGAAACCGTCAGGAGCGTAGCTTTTCGTTAACGCGCTCGGCCTGCTTCAGGAGATGCTCGCGCAGTTGCGCGCGGGTAAGCGCCATCGGGTCCTTGGATGTCTGAACGGGCAAAAGGATTTCGCGCATGACGACTTCGATGAAGCGATACTGCGGAATGCATGGCTTCGGAACGGCGTATTCGAGTTCGTCAACGAAAGTTTTTATTAGCGGGTATCGCTTCAGGTATTCGGAGTATCTCTCGCCTTTGAGGATGGAGTTGCGGAGCGGCAAAGCTCTATCAATGGCGGAAATTTTGAAGAACATCGATTCAGACGTGAGATATTCGATCAGTTTCCAGGCGGCCGCCTTGCATTCGGGTGTGGCGCGCGCAGAAATTGCAAGCGCATAGATTCCGCCGGAATCGCCGTAAGTGTTGGCGCGGCGTTTCCCTGCGGGGAGCGGAGCGATGAAATAGTTAATATGCTTGTAAAGCCCGAACATGTTGGAGGTGACGCTGATTTTCATAGCCATGTCGCCTTTTTCGAAATTCACATGGTTGGGCGAGTATTCATGAACCCGGCGGTAAATATCGAGCGCGTCCACGGCATCCTCGCTTCCGAAAGTGGATAGGCCGGTCACGGGGTCTGTCACGTTAAGTCCGGAGGAGAAAATTTCCAGCGGGAACTGAAAAGAGCATTGCGAATAACCGAAGACGTCGGGTTTGCCGTCGCCGTTTGTATCGCGAGTGCAGCGGCGGGCGATCTCGACGGTTTTTTCCCATGTAGTCGGCGGATTCTTGATTCCGGCGGCGGAAAAGAGGTCGATGTTGCAGAACAGGGCGTAGGGGTTGCCATAGATCGGAATGCCCCAGAGTTTTTCTTTGTAGGTAGCGGAGTCGAGGACGGAGCCGTAGCGGCTTCGGTGGTAGTCGTCGCGGGAAAGCCCGGACGAAGAGTCAATGAATTCGTCGAGAGGGCAAATGGTTCCTTCGTCGGCGAGTTGGGCGAGGGCAGGGCCGCGCGCGAGGAAAACGTCGCCGCTTCCGCCTTCGGTATACCATTCCGGAGCGCGGTCCGTGCGCGCTCTGTCATATTCCCAGCCTCTGTCGCTGTTCACGTAGGAAGATGTTGCTGAAAGGCCTTTGTGTTCCTTTGAGAAGCCGGACAGCAGCGTGGCCATGATCAAATCAGGCATGAGGTCCTGCCTGAAAATTATTTTCTGCTTTGATGTGAGAGGCGCAGCCCAACTCGCGACTGTGGACAACGAGCCAGTGGCCGCGATTCCGGCGGTCGCCGCGGCGGCCTGCGCGAGGAATTTTCTGCGGGTGATCTTTTTCTTTTCGTCCATCATGCTTATTCCACCTCCGTGAAAAGCGCCGGTTGTCCTACTCGTCTTTCCCTTCATCAAAAGAGGATGCTGTTTGCATCTCATATCTTCTAAAGAACACAGCCATCTCAGTGTCAGAGAGGCTTCATAATGCCTTGTTTCAGATACCAGTTGTAACATTTCTCGATCGAGGCGCGGATCGGCGCTATTTCGAAACCGAGAAGGCGCTGCGCTTTTTTACTTGTGTAATAGTTCTTGCAGGAACTCCAGAATGCCTTGTCGAATGTGATGTCCGGCTCCTTATTTGTGAAGATCGAAATAAAGTCGAATGTTTTTCCCACGATGTGGGCCACTCCGGCAGGCGCGTACAGCGACGGCGCTTTGCCTCCGACCACATCGGCCACTGTTTCGAATAATTCCTTGAATGTCACATTCATGCCGGCCACTATGTGACGCTCCCCGACGGCGCCGCGTTCGGCCGCCGCGATGTGCGCCTTAGCAACCGCGTCAGCGTCGCAGACTCCGTTTCCGCCCGGCGGGCAGATGGGCATCTTGCCGCCGCGGATGTCCAGAAGCATGCTGCCGCCGTTCAGATTCACGTCGCGTTCTCCGAGGATCATGCCCGGATTGAGGATGACCGCCTGCAGTCCCTGCCGGACGCCTTTTTGAACTTCCTTTTCGCCCTCGCGCTTTGAGTGGTTGTAGGCGAAGTCGAACGGCAGGCTCCATTCGAGCGATTCGTCTCCGACCTCTCCGTCCTTTGGAACGCCGAGAGAGGAAATGGAGCTTGTGTGAACGAAGCGCTTCACTCCCGCCTTCAGAGCCGCCTCAACCATATTACGGGTTCCGCCAACGTTGATTTCGTGTGACTGTTTCCAATTCCCCTTCCACATGCTCACAGAGGCGGCCACGTGGAAAACCCAGTCCACGCCATTCATCGCCGGGGCAAGCGAAGCCGGATCGGTGATGTCGCCCCACGCTTTCTCATACTCAAGGTCGTCGATCGCCTTTGTGGACGACGTTTTCCGCATCAGAACGCGCGTTTCGTGCCCTTGTTGAATGAGGTGGTTGACGATATTGGCTCCCAGAAATCCCGTGCCGCCTGTTACCAGCGCTTTCATATAATTAGATGCTCCTACTCATTATTCTACGGCCCTAATTATATCCTGAAACCGGAAGACGTTGACGTTTTATAGAGTTTTTCTTTGCGCTGAATTCGTGTTCCGGATTCTGTATTCTCGTTTTAATTCATTTCCCTGTGTTCTCGCTACTCGCTACTGGTTACTTACTTTGCCCCTATCAAGACACGAACCTGGCCACCGGGATACACATTTCAACTGCAAGAGTTCACGGAGCAGATCATCGAGTAATGAGATTGCCGAAGCAGTGAGGACAGTTGTTGACAGAGGGGAGAATGTGATATGATGGAGAAGGGAAGAATAGGTAATATTTAAAAGGAATCTATTTTTATTGGAATACATCAATAACTTTTTAAATCAATATGAATACGTAATCATAATGTTAAGCGTTTACATAATCTGTTATCTGTATTTGGTTTTGACATATTATTTTATTTATTTGATTGCTGAAAGAAAAAAAGCGAATATCAGTGAGACTATACATATAACATCACTATTCTCCTTTGGCACTTTCTTCATTTCATTCACAATATTGTTTATTATAGACTTTGGTATATTTCCGAGTTCAGTAATTGCATGTATATTCGCGATGTTAAATATTTTGATACCTATTATATCCACCACAATATCTTTTGTGTTCTTGAAAAAAATAGGTTGGCATTATAAATGGGTGTTAGCCAGCACAATATTATTATCCATCATGGGTTGGTTTTTATATGAGATGATAGCAAGTGGCGATTATGTTAGGCTTCTAACTTAACCCACACATTTCACCCACTTCCAACTTCCTCCCCACGCCCTCATTTACTACTCGCCGCTCCATATACCATCCTTCATCTTTTTGTTACAGCTTTGTTACAGGCAAAATAATTGATTTGAAAATCAGCAGATTATAAAAAGCTCAATAGACATTCTGATTGTTTTGAAGGGATTTTATATACTTCTTTAACGCTTTTTCCTGTATTCTGTCTGCTATCTACTGTCTACTTCTTTTAATGCCCCTACCAAGACTCGAACTTGGCCACCGGGATTAGGAATCCCGCGCTCTATCCATCTGAGCTATAGGGGCAGACGCCCAAAGCAAAAAAGATTATAGGACAAATCGCGTCGCCGGTAAATACCGGAAATGGGGTAGTGAATAATGAGTTGGAGATTGGAATTGAGATCGGGATTGCTTCGTCAGCCCAATACAGCTTCCTCGCAATGACGTTTCTTCGCTCGGGATTGCTTCGTCAGCTCAATACAGTTTCCTCGTAATGACGTGTTTCTTCGTTCGGGTTTGTTTCCCCCGCCTAAATAAAGAGGGGCAGGCTAACAAAATTTCGAAAACGGCTTTCTCGCAATGACGATTGTTTGCTGATGCGCCCGACAGGACTTGAACCTGTGGCCTTTAGATCCGCAATCTAACGCTCTATCCAGCTGAGCTACGGGCGCGACTCTATGGCGGCGTTTCCACCGACTAAAAGATTGTAACAGGTTTTGTTAGGGTGTCAAGAAAACCGCCGCCCGGCGCCGTCCTATTTTTCGCGGCTGTGTTATGATTTCTCGCGCGTTTTAAGTATAATTCCAAATGTTTATGAAAAGCTCTGAATCATTCAGATCTCCAACCCGCGCCGAGTGGGCGATGATTGTTTTGAGCCTGCTTTTTTTCACAGCGCACTGTATTTATGCTGCGCGCGTCAACTCGGTGACCGCTGACGAGTATGTGCATCTTCCCGCCGGAATCGCGATTCTGCAAACGGGCGATCTCGAACTGGACCACACGGGCAGCCCGCCTCTTCGTGCGATAACTGCGCTCGTCGCGCTGCCGTCCAAGCCGGCGATGGATTACACGAGCGATAAATGGGGAAAGCGGGACACTTACGGGTTTTCATGGCTGTTCATGGCGAAGAATTTCGCGCGCTATCACCAGCTTTTCTTTTTGCCCCGGATGGCGACGGCGCTGTTCGCGCTTCTGCTCTCGCTGTTCGTGTTCCTGGCTGCGCGATCGGTCGCAGGCTCGAAAACCGGCGCTCGCGCGGGCGCGCTCTCCGTCTTTCTTCTCTGTTTCAACCCTGAAATTCTCGCTCACGCGCCTCTTGTGACGGTCGACGTTTTGGCAGCTTGTTTTTTTTTGCCTCGTTTTATTCCTTCATCCGGTTTCTCGAAGCGCCAGGCGCGCTTAACGCCGTTCTGCTCGGCCTGAGCGCAGGGCTCGCGCTACTCTCGAAGTTCACTTCCGCGATTCTGCCGCCGCTTCTTTTTGTTCTCCTGATTTTTTTCTTTTTCACGCGCGAATTCAAGGTGACGGGCTGTTCGCGCCTGTCTTACGCCTGCTGGTTCGCCGCCGCGCTGGCGGTCGCTGTTTTCGCGCTCAACGCAGGCTACGGGTTTCAGAATGTCGGCATGACGCTGTCGGCGTCCGACTGGCGGAGCGGATTGTTCAATTCATTAAAAGACACTGCGATCGGGCGTGTCCCGCTGCCTTTTCCGCGCCTGTATCTTGACGCTTTCGATGCGCAGTTTCTGAGCAAGAGCAGGTCGCCGTTTATATATTATTTAAATGGCGAACTGTCGCGGACGGGCTGGGCGTCATATTACTGGATCGCGCTGTTACTGAAAACGCCGATACCGCTGCTTGCGGGGTCTGTCGCGGCGCTTGCCGGGGCGTTCCGGCGCGGGGCGTCATTCAAGGAGCGTGCGCTCTGGGCAGCGCCTGCGGTTTTTCTTTTGGAGTTTACTTTCTTCGTGCGAATAGACATGGGGTTGCGTTATCTGCTGCCGATCGTTCCATTTCTGATAGCGCTGTCGGCATGCGCGTTCGTGCGGATAGCGGCGCGGGGCAGGGGAGCGGCGGCTGCGGTTGTCGTCCTGTGCGTGTGGTATGGCGGCTCGATATTCTGGACGTTCGGAAACGGGCTGGCATACTTCAACGAGATAGCGGGCGGCCCCGGCGGCGGGCATAGATACCTCGTCGAGTCCAACCTCGACTGGGGGCAGAATTTGGTTCGCCTGAAGGAATATGTTGACGAAAAGCATTTAGACTCGCCGCTGGTTTCGAACTACGGACTCGTTCCGGCGTCGGCTTATGGAATAAAAGCGGGCTGGGTTCCGTGCGAGCCGGTTCGCGCGGTCATCGCCGTGAGCGTGAACCACCTCATGGGCGTCGACCCCTATCAACGCAGAAGCAGGGAATGTTTCCGCTGGCTGACGGAACGCAAGCCGGTCGTGGCGCTTGGATACGGGATGTACGTTTACGATACGAGGAAAGAGAAAGATTTACAACGGATTCACATAGGCGCGGAGAAAAGCAGGTAGAACTAAAAGTTCATTTGAAGCGTGACAAAGGATTCACGATAACAACATTCGGGAATGACGATCTTTTTTATCGTCGGGGCTGATTAACAAATATCCAATTCAACTATTTCGGCATAGACTGCATTATTCGCGGCCAGTTCTTCTTCGACCTTCGGTTTGTCCGGCGTGAAAAAACGCATGCAGACGCCGCAGCTTGAGCTGAGTTGCCGAGGCACGGGAAGCAGCCGGATGCCGATGTTTGCTTTACGGCAAATCTTTTCAGCGTGCATGGCGTGGCTTGTGCTATTGAACAAAACGACGCAGTATTGGCTCTCGCTCATGATGATGACTTTCCGGCGGCAATGGCGCGCAGCGCGTCAGCGGCGCGTTCGATTTCTTCATCCGTTGAAAAATAGCTGAGGCCGAAACGGACGGCGCCGGCGGGGAAGGTTCCGAGGGTTTTGTGGGCGGCGGGCGAGCAGTGCAGGCCGACGCGGCAGAGGATTCCGAATTCGTCGTCGAGCCGGAACCCGATGTCTGATGGCGATAGGCCGCCGATATTGAAGGCAACCGTGGCGACTCGAGTTTTTGGGGCCGGGTCGCCGATGATATTCAAGCCGGGAATATCGCGCAGCAGCGCTATGAGATTGCGCATAAGCGATTGCTCGCGCGTGTGGATGGCGTCGACGCCCTCTGACAGAACAAATTCGAGGCCGGCGGCGAGTCCCGCGATTCCGGGAGTGTTCGGCGTCCCGGCTTCAAACGCGTCCGGCATGAAACCGGGTTGCATTTCGTATTCTGAACCGCTGCCGGTGCCGCCCTGTTTCAGAGGCGCCATTTTCGCGATGTCCACCCGGCCGCCGACGACGAGGCCGCCTGTTCCCTGCGGGCCGAGCAATCCTTTGTGGCCGGTGAAAGCGAGCAGGTCGATCATGTCCGCCTGAACATCGATCGGGAAACAGCCGCCGGTCTGCGCGCAATCGACGATGAGCAAGATGTCTTTTTCGCGGCAGACACGTCCTATATCACGGACCGGAAGAAGCGTTCCGGAGACGTTGGATGCGTGGTTCATGACAACGAGTTTCGTATCGGGGCGAATTGCGGTTGCGACATCCGCCGGCGTGAGCTTCCCTTCTGCGGAACAGGGAACAACGGTTACCGACACGCCGGCGGCTTCGAGCGCGCGCAGAGGGCGCATCACGGAGTTGTGCTCCATTCCGGTGGTTATCGCGTGGTCGCCCGGGCGTAGAAGTCCCTTGAGCGCGAGGTTGAGCGACTCAGTGGCATTTGATGTGAATACGCAACTGTTAGGGCCGGGGACGTTGAAGAGTTGCGCGACGAGTTCACGGGCGCCGAACAGAACGCGCGCGGCTTCGATTGAAGCCCGGTGTCCAGACCTGCCGGGGTTCGCGCCGATCTCGTTAATGAAATGGGCGACGGCTTGCGCAACGCCCGGCGGTTTCGGGAAGCTCGTCGCCGCGTTGTCGAAGTAAATTGGTTTATTTTTATTCATTACGTTTCGCAGTATCCATTTCCACCCACAACATGGTTGTGAGCGCCACCTTCTTCATTATTAGAATGTGATTACGATCGGCTTTCCGCCGACGGGCGCGGCCTGTTTTTTCTTCCAGGGAAAAGTCATTTGAATCGGCCTGAATTCCTTGTCGAGAAAAGTCACCGGGCCTGCCGAAAGAAAAGTGACGCGGTCGCCGGGTTTGCCGGCGGCAGTCAGGCGAAGCGATTCGATATCGGCAGGTCCGACGCCATCGGGAAGCCAGATTCCGACGCGCGCTTTGCCCGGCCGGTTGAGGCGCATCGGCGCTATTCCCTGATCGGCTGCGTACCATTTGTCCTTGCCGCGAATTTTCAAAGCGACTTCAATTGCAGAGCCGAACGATTCCGTGTCGAGGTCCACAAGCGCGTAGCGCCGTAAGTCGTCGACGCGGCCCATCCCGAAGTCGGGAACGATGCGGGAGAGCTTTTTTTCTTTTTCCAGTTCCTCGTAAGCGATTCGGTTAATCCATGGCAGCCGGTCCATCATTCGCTCGCGGGTTCCTTCGGTATCGAATTGCAGGGGCAGATAAGTGAAAATGAATGGGGAGTCGCCAGTGTCGTCAACCATATTGTTCGTGGTGCAGGTTCGCAGAACCGGGTGGTTGCCGATCTTACGGCCGGCGAACGAGCGGACGACGTGATCTGCGCCCTGAATTATTTCAGAGACGACTGCGCCGGATTTGTCGAGCTTCATCGTGTATATGCTTTCAATGTCGACGGTCCGGCCGTACTTAGCCAGCAGTTGCGCTGTCGGAGTTCCGCCGTCCTCGTTCGACCACACGACGGTATAATCGATCAGTTTCCCGTCCGGCAACGATTTTTCGGCATACCAGAAAATGAGCGGAACGTCCGAGTTTTCATTTTCAGGCCTGCCGAGAAGGATCGGGGAGTGGCTAAGCGAGTCATAGCTGGAATCTACCGGCGCAAGCATTTTAATAGAGATTGGAGCGACGTTAAGTTCACGCGTCGTTTTAGCCGGGTCGACGAGCGAAACTGTGTGCCGGCCGGGTTCGACTGGCCCGAAAATGAAATCGTAATCTGCCTGTTCGTCGCCGCGGAAAGGAACGAGCGAAGAAACTTTTTTGCCGTCGAGCCGGATTTCAAGCGGAGGGCTCCACGGCCCGGCGCTCCAGCGGTAGCCCGGCGCGGACAAACTGATTTTAACAATCGCTTCTCCGACAGCCTCATTATTGAACTTAGCGGCAGCCGCCTCGCGTTCAGCGAGCGCAACGCCGCAGGAAAGAAATATAAGCGCGCCTGCGAGTATGGCTGCTTTTTTAAATGTCATTTTCCCTCCGGCCGTAAACAATCCGTTCGCAGATCAAGCTTCTGGCCCGGCCCGCGCATCTTCTTATTATATTGTTTGACATGAAATTTTTGTTAAATAAGTTTAATAATTGTGTATAATTGAAAATGCTTGTTATAAATGCGTGTATATAAGAAGGAACGGCGCGGGGCGATGAATTGAGAGTCCGCGGCGCCGGGTGTAAAGCGATGAATCTGATGAGCGAATCGAAACTGCCTCCGTCCGTGATAGGTAAGCTGGAGCGAATAGTAGGCGCGGCGAATGTGAGCATAAAGGATACGGATCGGGCAGCGTATTCGAGGGATTTGTGGCCTCTGGGGCAGATATGGATGCAGCACGGACATGTTCCGCATCCGCCGGACGCGATAGTCTGGGTGGAAAACGAGGAACAGATCGTGGCGCTGCTTAAGCTGGCGAATGAGGATAAGTTCCCGGTGATTCCATTCGCGGCGGGTTCCGGAGTATGCGGCGGGGCTCTGCCGATCAGCGGCGGAGTCATCATGGACATCAAGCGGATGAACCGGATACTCGATTTGAATGACGCGACGCTGACGGTGACAGCCGAGGCTGGCATAATCGGGCAGCATCTCGAAATGGAACTGAACCGAAAAGGATACACGATGGGGCATTTCCCGTCCTCGATATATTGCTCGGCGCTGGGCGGCTATCTGGCGGCGCGGAGCGCGGGGCAGCTTTCCGCAAAGTACGGAAAGATCGAGGACATGGCGATGTCGATGCGGGTGGTGTTGCCGAATGGCGACATAGTCGAGACGCGGACGGCGCCGCGTTCGGCTGCGGGGCCGAACTGGGATCAGGTTTTCATCGGCTCCGAAGGCACGCTCGGCGTCATAACGCAGGGAACGATGCGCATCTATCCATATCCGGAGAGCCGGTTGTTCAGGGGCTTCATCTTCCACGGAGTGCATGACGCGCTGGAATCCATGCGCCTGATATTGCGCGCGGGCGTGGTTCCGGCGGCCATCCGGTTATACGACGAGCTCGACACAATACTCATCGGCTCGAAAAAGGAAGACTCTGTAGAAACGCCGATCAGGTTCGAGCCGGAAGAGAAGAATCTCGTTAAGACAGCGATGCACAATTTTTTCGACGCTTTCCAGAACATAATGCTCGGCGTTCCGAAAGTCGCCGGAAAGCTTGCCGAGAAGGTTAAGGGCAAATGCCTGATGGTAATTACGTTCGAGGGGCGGCCCGACATGACGGCGACTGAGTTGAAGATCGCGCAGGAGATATGTCTGAAAAACAACGGAATCGACGCGGGCGAGGAGCCCGGCAAGCGCTGGTGGGAAAACCGCTACAACGTTTCATACAACCAGTCGCGAGTGTTCGACCGCGGCTCGTTTGTTGATACTATCGAGGTGGCGACGACGTGGGACAAGGTCGAGCCGCTCTATGACGCGGTGCGCAAGGCGGTTTCGCCGCGCGCGTTCATCATGGCCCATTTTTCGCACGCATATGTTCACGGCTGCTCGATTTATTTCAGCGTCGTCTCGCGCGCGAAAACCGAAGAGGAAGCGGTTGCGCTGTACCGCGAAATCTGGGACAGCGCGATGGAAGTGACGCTTAAGGCCGGCGCGACCGTGACGCACCACCACGGAGTCGGCATGCACAAGGCCGCCTACATGGTTCGCGAGCTCGGCCGGCTTGCCGACGTCTATCAAAACGTCAAGGACGTGATCGACCCGAACAACATCCTCAACCCGGGAAAAATGGGACTGAAGCCGTTCAAAAAATAGGGGGCGCCGCGTGCTCGACAAATTCAAACACGAAATATCATACTGTACGTACTGCCCGAAGATGTGCCGCTTTTCGTGTCCGGTGACGAACGCCGAGACGCGCGAAACGGTGACTCCCACGACGAAACTGAATTTCATGCAACTCATAATGGACGGAGCTATAGAACTGGACCGCGAGGTCGCCGAAGTTTTCTATCACTGCGCCGGTTGCTTGACATGTCGCGCATACTGCAAACACCGGATTAATGTGCCCGACGTGATTGAGGCGGCGCGGCAGGAGGCTGTCTCTAAATGCGTTCAGCCCGCGCTTCTTGACCGCCACATCAAGACTTTCGCTGAACACAAGAATCCTTACGGAGACAGGCTCCGCGCGAAACTGGACGGCCTCGAACAAGCTCACAGGCTGGGCAAACCCGCTCAATATCTCTATTTTATTGGCTGCACGACTCTTTTTCACTATCCCGACCTCGCGAAGAGCGTGATAAAGCTGATGGACCGAAGCGGCCTTGATTTCGCTGTCTATGCCGGCGACGCGCTATGCTGCGGGACACCGGCGTTGCTGAGCGGCGACGTGAAGGCGTTCAAGGAGGTCGCCAGGCAGAACGCGGAGATTCTCAACCAGTATGAAACGATAGTTACCGGCTGCCCGAGCTGCATGGCGACGTTGAAGCTTAAATACGCCGAATACGGAGTCCATATTAAGTCGAAATTCGTTCATGCGACTGAGCTTGTGGCGGAGAACGTTAAATCCGGCAGGCTGCAATTGAAGCCGCGCCGCAACGAGACGGTGATGTATCACGATCCCTGCCATCTCGCGAAGTATTTCGGGGTGTTCGATCCGCCGCGCTATCTTCTCGAAAAAATATATTTTGCGGACAACATAACCGAGTTCAGTTGGAACCGCGACAAGAATTACTGCTGCGGCGGCGGGGGGTTGCTCCCGCTCACTGCTCCCGGAGTGTCGCGCGATATCACGAAAAAAAGGCTTGAGGAATTCAACGAAGCGGCGGCGGACATACTCGCGACAGCATGCCCGACGTGCGAGCGAACTTTCCACCGCGCCGACCCGAAGATGACGGTGAGGGATGTCATTTCGCTTGTCGCGGAGCGGCTCGATGGATGAAAGACGGGCATGTTTTTTCACGCCCGGATTTGATGGATTAACAACAATGGCTGAATATTTTAAAACAAAATTTGTAGTCAACCCTCGCTCGGCAAATGGGCGTACGCTTAAGATATGGCCACAAATCGAGCAGACTATTCACGAGTATCTTCCCAATTTCGATCACGAATTCACGAAGGAGCCGCGCGACGCGACGCGCATCACGGCGGAAGCGCTGAAAGCAGGCTACGAGATGATTGTCTGCATCGGCGGCGACGGAACTATCAACGAGACGGTCAACGGTTTTTTTGAGAACGGCAAGCTGATCAAGGAAGACGCGGTTCTCGGAATTCTGTGCATGGGCACCGGCTGCGACTTCATCAAAACATCCGGAATACCGAGGGATTTTAAAGAGGGCGTGAAGCTTCTGAGCGGCCGCGACACGCAGCGCTGCGATGTGGGGCATGTCACTCTCCAGAAACACGACGGCGAAACGGCCGAGCATTATTTCATCAACATAACCGATTTCGGGATGGGCGGCGATGTCGTTTACCGGGTGAACAACTCGTCGAAATTTCTGCGCGGGTTCATGTCGTTTCTATTGGGGATGGCGAAGTCGCAGATTTATTACCGGAACAAAATCGTCCAGTTGGAAGTTGACGGCAAGCCTATCGGCGAACGAAGGATCAAGAATGTGATAGTAGCCAACGGACAATATTTCGCGGGCGGGATGCGGATCGCGAAGAACGCGCGGCTGGATAGCGGCAAATTCGATGTCATTATCATGGGCGACATGAATATTAAGGAATCGATCAAGTGGATTCGCAAGCTATATACCGGCGATATCATCGAATTTACAGAAAAAGTGGAATATTTTCACGCATCGCACGTCAAGGCAAATTCGGAAGATGATGTTATGATTGACATGGACGGCGAACAGCCTGGGAAACTGCCGATAGAATTGAAGATAATCCCCGGCGCGATAAGGCTGAAAGCGCCTGCGCCTCAAAATTAATTTCCAATACGAAAATTAACGCGATCATTTCAGCGCTGCTTGTCCGAAGTCGCAATGCTTGAGCAGTTTGCAGGCGTCGCAAAGAGGCTTGCGCGCGTTGCAGACAGCTCTGCCGTGGTAGACGATCTGATGAGAGATCTGCGTCCAGCCGTCTTTTGGGAAAAGCTCCATCAGATCGAACTCTATCTTGACGGGATCTTCGTTCCTGGTAAGTCCGAGCCGTTGGGATAAACGTAAAACGTGCGTGTCGACAACTATGCCGGGGACTCCGAAGGCGTTGCCAAGGACGACGTTCGCAGTCTTGCGCCCGATGCCCGGAAGCTTAACGAGTTCTTCCATCGTTTTCGGAACTTTGCCGCCGTGCTTCTCGATTATTTCAGAGCAACAGTTCTTTATGTTTTTTGCTTTGTTCTTGTAGAAGCCCGTCGAATGAATGTCATTCTCGAGTTCCGGAAGCTCCGCGTTCGCATAATCCTTAACGGATCTATATTTTTTGAACAGATCTTTAGTGACGATGTTCACGCGTTCGTCCGTGCATTGGGCGGAGAGAATCGTAGCGATCAGGAGTTCAAGCGGATCTGCGTGCCGCAGCGAACAGCCGGCGTCCGGGTATTCTTTGCTTAGCAAGTCGAATATTTGTTTGGCTTTCTTTTTAAGGTCTGCGCTCGCCATTATTTCCTCCGTTATTGAACCTTTCAGCAATAAATTATTCTATCATAATAATGATCTCAAAAAAATGAAACGGATTCCCGATAGTTACATTCGGGAATGAAAGTCTTTGTCAGTGTTATTTGCTAATTGTTCTAAAAGACTCATTTTACCAATTCAGCGACGGACCGCCTGCAGTTGATGATCCCGAGGTTGAGGATGCCGCTGTTGATCAAGCCCTTGTTCGCGAAACCCTTATTGATGAAGCCCTTGTTTAGGAGGCCACGGTTGATGAAACCGTTATTTTTGATTCCGTAGCTGAAAACGCCGGCTACTTCGAGGCCCCTGTTCACAAGCCCGTTGTTGAACAGTCCGAAATTCACGAGTCCGAAGTTCGACATGCCCTTGTTGACGATACCCATGTTGAATCCGCCGTGATTGACGATCCCGTTGTTCACGAGTCCCCGGTTATAGATGCCTGTGTTGAAAACCCCCTTGTTGACGATGCCGAGATTCATCAGGCCCTCGTTTTCGATCCCTATGTTGATAAGCGCGTTGTTTTTAATTCCGATGCTGAAAATTTTCATATTATTCTCCTTCTAATAAATGGCCGGCAGTTTTCCGGATTTGTTGCTTAACTATAATGCGATAGCGCTGTTTTTGAAAGAGGGGCGCCGGCGCAACGTACGGTCAGGGCGGGCCGAGATCGACATTCTCGAATTCGAATTGGTTGTCGGCGTCGGTTTTGAAGACGTCAGTCCACGGCGTATAAGTTTTTACAGACACTTTGCTCTGATTCGGATCGATTTCAACGATTCTCAGATATCCAGTGCCGCCGAAGGGAAGCGTCTGGTAGTTTGCCATCATCTGATAAACATTGTTTCCGTTGTCGCCGACGCTGACTTGCCGTGAAGCCTGTGTGTCTGTTATGTGCCCGTTAAAGACAAACGATATGTTTTTATGTTTTTTAACGAATTTTGTCCAGATGTTTTCGCCGATGCTGTCCCTGTGGTTATATCCGCTCAGGTAGGCGTGAGTGAGGACGATCACCCGCCGGTCGGGATGCGCGGCGACGATTTGATCTGCCCACGCGAGAGCTTCATCCCGCGGGTCGAATTCGAGAGCGACTATCATCCATCCGATTCCGCCGGCCTCAAAGAAATGATAGGTGTTGTCGATTTTATCAGGCTCGAAGACGCCGCCGAAAGAAGGCAGACTGCTGAAACGACTCACCGGGAAGGCCGCATTGAATTTAGCGGTGTTCCGGCCGCTTCCATCGTCGTGATTTCCGGGCGCGATCACGTATGGAACGACACCTTCAAGATTCGCCATAGCTTCCGACGCGTTGGTCCATTCTTCAACGGAGTTTGTGTGCGTGACATCGCCTTCGTGCAGAACGAATAAGATGTTCTTGGCGGTCTTATTGTCGGCGACCCACTGCGTTTGTGTTTTAAACAGATCCGGATAGCTGAGAGAAAGATATTGTGAATCGGGAAGGGCAATGATTGTGAACGGAAGGAAAGAACAGGTCGCTGAAGCGAAAACGCCGTCCGAGTAGTTAAGGTTCTCGTCGAAGGCAAAAGCAGAGTAGAAATAAGCCGCTCCACTCGTAAGGCCGGTGTCGGTGAAAGTTGTAGCGGCGCCGGAATAAACAATAATGTCGCTCGCGACGCCGGGAGCGGCCGGGTCCTGCGGGAATCCCTGAGTTCCCCGCCGGATCAGAACGCCTCTGAAGTCTGGATCGGCTGGGGCGGTCCAAGTCAGGACGATCCTGCCGTCATTATTCGCGGCGGCGAAGCCGGCGGTTTTTTGGGGCGGCAGCGAATCAGCATTCTGCCACGAAATGTCTTTCCCACATCCTGAGAAGAATAATATCGCGAGAAGGCACGCCGCCGTTCCGATGCGCCTGAGAGAAATGAATCGAGAAATCTTTTTCCTTTTGTAAGCAATACCCATATAATTAACATAATTATAAGAAGAAACAGCGCGGTTGAAAGCGCTATTAGTGAGAATCGGCGGATCGGAAAGGAAATCATAATGAACAGCATCAGCGGCGATTCAAAATCTGTAAGGACAGGAATGAGTAGTTCAAGCGTTTTATTGGCGCTGACGATCGTGTTTTCTTGCGCGCTCGCTTTTTTGGCGGCGCACACGGCGAAGTGCGCCGAAGAACCTTACTTTAAAACCGAGCCGGTTTTTCAATTCGACGCGAAGAGGCCGTCCAATCACGCGTCGTCGATAGCGAAGATGCCGAACGGCGATTTGTTCGCGACGTGGTTCGCGGGAGAACATGAGGGCATGCCGGACGTGGCGATCTGGTCGGCGCGGAAACCCGCCGGCGGGGAATGGTCAAACCCCGTCGTCTTCATAGACGACACGAAATACGCCGAAGGCAATGCGCTACTGTTCACGGATTCAAAAGGAGTTGTCTGGCTGTTCTATGTAAAAAAATACGACACTAAATGGGACGCGTGGGACAAAACCTACTTGTACATGCAGACATCGAAGGACAGCGGATTCACATGGACCGAGCCCGTGAAGATGGTCGAAGAGATGGGCAGAATGATCCGGAACAATGTAACCGAACTGCCCGACGGGCGCCTGCTGCTGCCGATTTATCTGGACACGAAGCCGCTTCAGAGTTTGATATGGATCAGCGGAGATGGTTTTAAAACCTGGGAGGAGCGGAATGTGCCGTTCACAACCCCGTCGAACCTGCAGCCGGCGTTCGTATGGCTCGGCGGAGAGAAACTTCTAATGTACGCGCGCCACAACACCGTTCCTGGAAAAATCTGGACCGGCCGCTCGGACGATCTCGGAAAGACCTGGCGCGACCTCAAGAAGACGAAGCTGCCGAATCCCGACAGCGGCATCAATATGATCAAACTGAAAAGCGGCGCGCTTGTCCTCGCTTACAACGACAGCCTGCTGAACCGCTCGCCTCTCTGCGTCGCGATATCCGACGACGAGGGCATGACATGGCTGAAAAAGAAATGCATCGAGAAAACGCCGATGGAGTATTCCTATCCGTTCATGATCCAGACCGATGACGGAATCATTCACCTAACCTACACCGCGGACGACCGTAAAATCATCAAATACGCGGAATTCAACGAAGCGTGGCTGAGAAATTAATTCGAACTGGCGGTTGCGCCCGACAGGATTCGAACCTGTGGCCTACGGATTAGAAGTCCGTTGCTCTATCCAACTGAGCTACGGGCGCTGGTGGCTTAAACAAAAGCTTTTTTAGTTATTCCTCAAATGCCACAACTTTGTCAATAGCAGTATAATAGCAGAATTTCTGAGCAAGGGAATTGATTCCCGCTTTTTGTCTGTCTGCAATTGGGCGAGCATATCGCATGGTTGTTTTTATATCTCTGTGTCCGAATGCCTCTTTTACCTCTGAGGGTCGCCCGGACTATGCCATCAGGCGAGTTGCGAATGTGTGCCGCAATGTGTGAAAGGATATCCGGTTATTCTTTATCGCCGCCGAGCGCTTTGTCGGGTCTGATATGCCTTCAAGTTGAGCAATCTGCCGCGCCTCGATATCTGTTGCTCTTAAAGCTTTTTCATGCGCTTTACGGAAGGCTTCTATAGGCTTCTGCTTCAATTGCAAGGCTATATGGACAACAGATATTGCAACGAAGCATCTATGAGCAGGGTGTGGAATCTCAGCCGATTTATTCCAGGACTCAATGATACCTGATGAAAAAATAGCGATCTTCAACAGGCTGATCGGAGAAAAGGCAGAGACAAAACGGCTTTAACGCTTCATGGCGACACATTTTTTTGGGGTTGTCAGTACGCGACATAAAATAATCGGCAATCAAGTCTTATGATGTGGGCTGGCGTTTTCCTCTGGATCTGCTCGAATGGCCTGATTGATTCCTGTAAGCGACATCACACGCAGCCGATGGATGCATTTAGGCAACCCAGGCCACATTTTCTGCGCCTGTTGCGATCTGAGCCGCGAATGCTCGTCTTGGTGAACCGTTATGGAATTGTTCGCGTAGCAAATGATTAAAACGGCGTTGCATAAATCCGCTTTATTGTTTCATTAAGCAAATGTCATTCTTGGTTCAAGTTGCTGTCTCAGCGAGATCTGTATCTATCAGCTATCTGAACTTATTTATCCGACCTTAATTCAGCCGGGAGCAGGAAGGCCGGGAAGTCGGATGGAATGTACTTCTGCTGAGTGACCTTTGAAGCGACTCTCGCCATGGAAACTTGTCCGGTCGGTATTCTCCGCGTGTATATCGCCATGGCGCCGAAGCTGTCGTCGCTCGCGACGAATACTATGTTGGAGGAAGAAGTCGCCGGCATCGTTCCGGAGTACGAGTATTTCCCGGGGATGCCGCTCTGTACCATCTGGAAAGGTCCCTGAATGACCTGAAGCGTGTCGGCGTCGAGAAGTTTCCCCATGATTCCGGTCAAGTTCGGATCGCCGTAAAAATCGACCGTGTATTTGCTGCCCGGAGTCAGGCTGCCTGTGCCATTGAACCCGAAAGGGTTGGTGTTGTTTGCGATATCGATTCTGTATTCGCCGGGATCGGTTTGGTTCGACATGAAGTTGTCGAAAATGGCGTCGATGGATGAGTTATTTCTGGCTGAACCGTAGATGAAGAATGTGAGCCGCTGGCCTTCGAGATCCGCTTCTATCGTACCGATGAGCGCGCCGTTGAAATAAAGGCTCGCCTGTCTGTTCTGATAAACGATCTTATAGTCGCCTTTGCCGGAAGGGACGCTGACAGCAGAGTAACCGCGCGGAGAAGAGAGATAAATCGTCGGTTGCGCCATGCTTGAGCCGGCCGAGTATCCAGCCGCGATGCCTGTCGTTCGCTGATTATAGATTCCAAAACCCTGCACGAAATAAGAGCCGGATGAGTTATCAGCGTTGAGAGATATCAGGATTTCGAGTTTCTCCCCCTGATTGATCTTGAAATATTGAATCGGAATGAGCTGTCCGAATGAGTACGACCCGCCCTGAATTCTGAAATTGCCGTTTTCTTCGGTCATTGAGCTTGTGCCCTTGAAAACGTTGGTCCACAGTCGGGCGTCGATGCTGTTGTCGTCGAACAAGTCGTGAAAGCCGCCGTTATAGATAACGAATATCGAGACCGGAGCGCTTGTCATTGAGCCGACTTGAGCCGTCACCGAAACCGGCCCGATATTTGCGCCTGTGAGAAAACCGCCGGCTGCTACCGTCGCCGCGCTTGAGCCGTTGGTCTGCCACAGCGCTTGGTCGGAGCAGTCTTTGTCGACTGAATTGTTGTAGTTGCACACAGCGGTCAGCTTGATTGTTTCTCCTATTCCCATTGTCTGCGGCGCCGCGGCAATGCTTACCATGGTGAGCGTCATGAGTTGGATTATCGATTCGACGTTTCTGATAGCCGTGTCATATTCGGAAGTTGAATATACTATTGCGTTGATCAGGTCGTCCTGTGTTTCGCCGCCGTTTCCGCCGTCGATCAGCGGGTAAAACTCTGACTTGATGATTTCTTTCGCTGTATCCGGGTCCTGCTCTTCGAGACTGATCTTCGCCTGATCGATCAGATCGAGAAGGGCGGATTGAGAAGCGCCCGCCGGATTCTTGAAGTAACTGTCCGGCGCGTTTTCCAGCATCGCGCTGATTTCGCCGATGATCGCAATGAGATTCTGCCTGTATGCGTCCCATGACGCGTCAGCGGCGCGCGCTGCGCTTTTCCCGTTGTTGTCAGCGCCGTTTTTCAATGCGTTCAGCAGTTCCGTGGATTTAGCATAGAGGTTAATTGCCAATTCACAACTGATAACGAGATCGTTTTCATCATTTCCGCCATTGCAGCCGTCGAATTTTGGAATCAGTCTCTTTTCGACATCCTTCGCCGCCTTTTCATATTTGCCCGTTTCAATGTTTTTGTCGATTTGACTGACAATATTTATCAAAAGTTCTTTGTGATTTCCTGCCTGAACACCGTCATTTCTCTTCCCATTCTGAATGACAAAATCGCTATCTTTCAGACTCAATACCCATGACTCCAGTTTTAGAAGAGATTCATATTTATTCTGGTTTTCAGGAAGCACATTCTGTGATATGGAGCCGATTTTTGTAGCATTTGTAAAAGACAAGTCGTTTGACGACGGAGCAACGCTTACTGGGTTGCCTCCACCGCCTCCGCAACCCGATATTAATATTATCATTGCCGCTGATGATATTATTGTTGATATTCCTCTTATAATGGTTTGACTTTTCATTGTCCTCGCCCCCTTTGCCGTCCTACTCATCTTTTCCCCCCAATTCATCTTGTTAAAACAAATAAGCGCATAATTAAAAGTTTTTATTTGTGTTTAACATTCAATAAAACTGCGTATATACACATGGCTGTCAGAAGCTAATAATTATCATCATAAATTAATTTACAAATAGTGCATGGTATTATATACAATAATAATCATTTAAATAATGTTAATCGCGACGACAAACAAAAAGCGCACGTTGTTGCACGTTAGTGAAACGCATTGCACTTCGCGATGCGATGTGACTAATATCACGCGCATTTTAACAAAATATAATCTCATTCTAATAGCTTTAACTACGGTTTCAATAAACATGACAAATTAGAAACATAAAATAGTTGTGTATTCCTTGATATTGTAGTTATATTCCAAACACTACTATATCAATCTTGATAAATTATACATTAATGGAATTATACTGTAATTCAATATCTCGTGGCTTTATTATTGATGGTACTTGTCTGGAATTCAGCTTAATATTGCTATTCAAAGAGGCCTTAAAGGATGACAAAAAAACTTAATAAAACAACATTGATTGATATGATTCCAAATATCGAAAAAAACAAGGTTAACAAAGCAATTTTGCTGGCAGCCATAACTCTGTCGCTGATTTTATTAATATTTTCGCCTGCCAAGGCTGCGATCACATCAATAAGCAACTCACCGGACCCATTTGACAATCAGGTTGTAGGCCAAACATCTTACATGCAAGCTTCCCCCGGCAGCGGCACATCCGCGTTTCCGAACCATAGTGACTGGCTCGGAACAGACATGTGGGACCTGACATTCGACATATTCGATCCATCCGGCGCATTCGTGAGGCGTCTCTGGGCGAATCACCTGAACGCATGGCCGGCGCGCCCAAACGGCAATCTTCCGCCGGACTTCGACGGTCGCGGCCAATGGAACTCCGCGACCGGCGTCCGAGGGAACCCTCTTGCGTACGGCACTTATACCGGAAAGCTCACGCAAGGCATAACGGAGACTTTTTCAACAAAGGTGCCGACTCTTTATCTGATGGGCAGACCCACTGACATCTTCGTCAGCAGTGACGGGACGATATACGTGTTGAACGACGCGACAAAAAAAGTTCTGAGATACAGCTCGGACGGAACGCTTCTTCTTTCGGGTTTCGATGTAACGCTCGACAATTCGAATAATGAACTACAGGGATTGGTTCTCGATTCCTCCGGAAACATTTTAATCGCGGAACACGATATGGCGTCAGATATGAGCAGGATACAAAAATACAGCTCGACAGGAACTCTTGTAAACGCCTGTTTCATCCCGTGGAACCGATCTTCATGCCCGACGCCGAGAAATAGTCCGGGAATACAGATCGCAGACGGCATGGCCATAGATTCGAGCAATAATATTTATTTAGCTGATTCCATGGCCGGCAAAATATATAAGTTCACAGCGGCGGGCGGCAATCAAGCGCCGGTGACAGTCGGCACTGCTACCTCTGGCTGGACCCCGAGAGAAGTCGCTGTTGACCCTTCCGACAACAATAAAGTTTATTTCATTCAGGCGAAAGACGGAACTCCGAACGGAAATAACGAAACAGTGTGCAGGTTATTCTCCGGAAGCTGGGGAAGTTGCGCGAACCCGTGGAATTCAAACTTGAGCCTGGTATCAAACTGCGATCCTCTGGGTGTCGCCGCGGACAGTACGTACCTTTATGTTTCATGCGCATGCGACGCCGCCAACTACGTTTATGGCGGTACAGACACCAACTGCGCTGACAATTTGCACACTGTTTATAGCTTCAACAAAGGTACAAAAGCGTCCGTAAGCAATTTCGGCTCCACGCCGCCGGGGAGCGCGAACGATAAATTTAATGTTCCTCACGGATTGGCGTTGAGTTCCGGGTTAACGAATACAGTGGGATCAATATTATACGTCGCTGAATCCGGAAACAACCGAATCAAGAAATTAAGCCTCGCCGCTGGAGCAATGACCTTCTCCAACCACATTTTTGATGAATATTCCACGCCTTATCCTACAAGCATTGATATGGACGCGGACGGAAACGTTTATGTGGCGCTTGCATCGTCCGGGTTGATAAAAAAGTTTGATCAGGACGGGAATCTGAAATGCGCTATAGGCGGCTTCGGCACGGGCAGCGGATTGTTCCAGAACCTGTACGGACTCGCTGTTAGCGACGACGGAACATACCTGTGGGCTTCCGACGTAAACGACGATTCGGTTGATCGATATATAATGACGGATAAAACGACATGTACGGGAAGCTGGACGATAATTGATACGCCCGCTCCAGGAAACATGAACGCCGGGCCGCGCGGAATAGTTGTCGAACCGGGAGTGGCCGGTTCATCCGCGCACGCATATGTGCTGCACGATCAGAATAAGAAAATATACAGGTATACCGCAGCTGGAGTGAGGGATAATTTTGCTAGCCTTTCGGCGGACCCGAGATACATTACGATGGATAAGCAGGGATTTTTATATGTCGTCTATGAAAACGGGTCTATTGATAAACTCAGCAACACGGGAACTGTGATTGAGTCTTTTTCAAACGCTGCGACATATGTCACGGCGGGCGGCGGAATAGCGGTTGACGATTACGGAAATTTATATGTAACGGACAGAGGCGATTACACGGCGGACCCGCCCACGAAAGGAATGACCGTACATCGTTTTGGAAACTATGTAAACTACAATCAGGTATCCGGCGCTCTGACTGCGCATGTCATCAACTGGCAGAACCAGTTCCGGGGCGTATGCGACCCGCGGCTGGCGACCTGCACACCGCCGGGCTCCGGCGACACGCAGTTGAATTCTGCGTGGGGCGTGGCGGTGTCGAATGACGGCAGATACGTATGGGTGGCGGATTACGGCAACAACCGGCTTGTTAAGTACAACATCGGATATGCCGCCACGGTCACCGATCAGATCACGATCGGGAACGCAGCGGCGCCGCCGGACGTTTCGTCGGTCAGCGTAAACCCTGTTTCTCCTGTTCCGGCAGGCCAGATGAAGGCGGTTGTGAGCTTCAACAAGGCGATGATGGCCTATGAAACGCCATCAGTGCAGGTAATAACGCAAAACAATTGTCAGTTGCCGATATATGACGAAGCCGTTGTGCTGGACAACGGGGACGGCGTGTTCACGGCGGCGGCCGACACAAAATATTTCGGAGTGACTCCTCCCGACGGGACGGCGCTCGTATCATTCAGGACCGTTGCCCCGAAAGAAGGTTTTATTGATTTTCCGCTTGGCGGCGGAGGAGACGGAATCTGGAATTACAACACTGGCGAGCCGATAGTCGGCGATAGCGCCAGTTCCGCCAATCAGATATTCAACGCGACCGCCGATAGCGTGCTTTATACGATGCAGACAACGCCGAGCGGCATCCCGATCGACTTGGACACGAAAGCGTTCATAACCATGAACGCAAGCGTGAAACACACGGACACCGGGCCGACGGCAAATTATTTCGACGGTTACTATAACGTAAATGAATGGCGTGGATGGATAACGATACCCGCCGGGAGCACAGCATGCTGCGGCGGATCGTGCGACGGAACGGCGCAGATACAGGTTGCCAACGGAAAGGACTCGGCAGGCACGATTGAAAGCCCGAACCCATGGAACGTGAACACTTCCACCGGTTTTCACTTTGTGATAGACACTACGGCGCCGACCGAGCCGACAATAACTGTCCCGTCCGACGGAACGTATACATCTCAGAACAGCGTAGCTGTGGACGGTTCGTATAATGACGCCAACGGATATCAGGTGACAGTCTCATCGACCGATTTTACATGCGTTGTGCGTGAGGCGGCCGCATCCAACAACAACGTTTATAACGCAGGCACGGACACATTGATATACGGTTCGTGCGCGGACGGAACGGCGCTGCTGCCGATGACAACCAAAGAGGGCTGGATAGACGCCGTAACGGCAAATAACCAATATGACGCCGGCGAACCTATAATCGGCAACTACTACGACATAAACCCGGCAGATCCGCGATACGATCAGGGGACGGAACCATGCTCCAACTGCGACAGGATACTTCTCAACCTCGGCTCTTTCAGCAACCTTGCCGTTGTTAAACTTTTCAGTTCCGCGGACGCTCGAATAAAAGTTAACAGAGTTTCGACGCAGACGGTCGATTCAACCGGCACATATTCCGCAAACAATATCAGTCTTCCTTCGCTTAGCACATATTACATAACCGCTATCGGCGTCGATACGGCGGGCAACTACAGTCCGTACGTTTCGAAAAGGGTAAAAGTGTCGAGAGGACAGGGCAACCCAGGCGTGGCGGGAATTACTCCGTCGACATCGGTTGGAATCAGCACTGCCGGCCAGTGGGCCATATCATATACCGCGGCGTCTGCTTTCAATTATCCGACGCCGACGGCTGCCTGTTCGTGCGGAGCGACTCCGACCCCGAGCACGGAAGCTTTATGTTACGTCACGATCACGATTCCATCAGGCTGGGCTCCGCCGACGGAAACCCCAAACACTTCGGGCACAGTTTCAGTAAGCGCGACAGGCGATACCATTCTTTGCCCGACAGACACTTTCAGCGTTAGCGGCCGGACGATCAAAGTGCATGTATATTCGATGAACGCAGGCCAGACGCTCACTGTTAATTACGGATATCCCTCTTCAGGCATCGACGTTACGGAACAGGCGGCGATTGGCGGCAACTCATTCTCAGTTCAGTCAAAAAACTCAGGAGACCCGTCGCCGGTGACGGTCCCGCCGGAAACCGGGAAAACACTTTCGATTATTGTTGAAGGCTATGCGATGAGAGTTTCGCATATAGGCTATCTGCCCGGAACTATTTACGATAATCAGACAAACATCAAAGTCATGACGCTCAACTTCGAGAATCCCAATACTGTCGGGTCCGGGAAAACGATACAGGTATCGTCGATAAAATTGAGATTCAAACCGTCCGGAACTCAAACAACGGTTGGAACAATCGCGCGAATTGTGGCAAAAAGCGGCGCGACTGAATTTCTGAACTCTAACAATATCAGTTCAATGACTGACATTTACAACGATCTTACACTCACGCTCACAGACGCTGATTCCAATCCGCTTACGGTAGGTGAAAGCTCGGTAAAAACGCTTGACATATATATGGACTTCAATCAACTGTCGACATTGTATCCGGTGGGAAGCGCTCTGGAATTTATTCTGGACGGGGACTACAACACTGAATCCGGGACAAGCACGGGGCTGACCAGCACGGTTCTGACAAAGGCAACCGCGGCATGGACGACCAACCAATGGGTGTCGCACACGCTGATACCCGATCTCACTGTTCCGACGAAATCTTATCGAATCAAAGCAAATACTGCCACGACTCTTACGATCCGTTCAGGCGACATGATTGCTGACGGCGCGGTGTCAGGGCGCACATTTGCGATAGGCGACGCAAGCAACTATGTGATAGCAAAAGATCAGACCTCTGGAACCGCAATACACATTGCGCCAAGAACGGGATCGGTCACGGACACTTTTTATCCCGATCTCGGCGAGACGAACCCGCAAATGACAACGGGCGTGACAACGCAGTTCAAGGCGCCGCCGATCGCAAATGGGCTGTTGGTCGTCAAGAAGGACACGTGGGCGGTCGGGCAGGTTTTATCAAGAGGACAGACTTCCACCAAGCCGATTGTGCTATCAGTTCGGCTTTTCGACCAGATAGTCACAAGCACTAACGCCGGCGCGAACTGCGCTCCGAACTGTTCCACGCTTTTCGTCGGCGACACGAGCGTTTTCACGGGCATGGAAGGGCAGACGGTAATAATTGGCGACGACGACAATTACACCTCCGCCACTATCGCTCCTGGAGGTATAGACGCGGTCGGAAAAGCAATTACGCTGTCATCGACCGTAGGCCCGTTCTACGTGAATAAAAATATGTTTATCCTCCGCGACGGCGCGTCCGCGAAAATTGCAAGGCTGGTTTTCTCATTGTACGATTGCGCGACAACGGGCTGCGCGCCTTCAACCGTGACAACCAATCCGCGAGGGCTGCTCGACAGGGTTGCTCTACGGCAAACAGGTTCAGACCCGTCTTTCTTTTATGTCAATAAAGAGGACTCGTCGCTTGAAAACACTGGCTCAACCGTAACCCTTGATTTCTCAACATACCTTCAACTTTCCGGCGCGGAAAAGAAATCGATGGATCTGTTGCTCGATGTTGACAGTGTCACAACAGCGCAGTCGATGAAGATTTCGCTTCTGGACGCAAGCATGGTGTATCCGAACTCAAGAAAAGCGCTGACGAATAACTGCGCGGCCTGCTCGCGCGTTTACATCAATAATTCTGTCACAAACGATATCATTCAAAACGAACGCATGTTCATTTCCACGAATGGTTCAACCGGCGAATGGAGCGCAGTCTCCGGGGAGAACGCCAGTTACATCGACGTCACTCCCGCTTACACAGGCAGTTACACAACCACTTCCTTTGTAGAACACACTAAAGTGCAATCAGGATATGAGTCTACGGCGCTTCAGGCTTTTCCGCTGAATTCGCTGAGCGTGAGCATCGTAAACGCGGCGCAGATACGAGTTAATAAAATGTATGTAAGAGACGCAAACGGCGCCGCGCTTTGTCCAAATACTGAAGCCGGAACAGGCACGGACAATCCCGAACTTTATTATGGAACATCCTTCAAGGTCTATCTTGATATTGAAAACATATCAACCGCGCCGAGTTCGATGGCGTATATCGACGCGACGGCCAGCGACCTGTCATTCATCCGGTTGTCTGATTCGACGGATTACAGAAGCGAGTTCGTGGTCACCCCGCCGAGCATAGTGGGCGGCACATGCATGCATCAGGCGTGTCTCACAACCGCCGCCACCTCAACGCTTGTTTATACGGTAGTGCAATCCGGCGGCACTACGGTCGCTCCGACCGCAAGCGCAAACTATTTCAAGATCGACACATACACTACTTCAATGATTGATGCGCCTGAATGCGACACGAGCAAAACCGGCCGATACAAACCGAAATCGGTAGACAGCAACGACTACACCGATCAGGATATATTCTGCGTGAATCCCGACTCGAACGGCGTGGACGCCGATCCGCCGAATTGCAGGCTCTCGACCAAAACTGCTGAAGCGTATGTTTTGACAGACCCGGTTCAGTTGAAGTATGTCAACGCAGGAAGCACGTTTGTGCCGATAATGAATTTTTTGGTCTACGACGGGCCGACGGGGAACTCGGGACAGATTATTACTGAGATGAAATTCCAGAGCCAGAACAGCAGCGATACATACGTGAGCGCCGTTCAACTGTGGAAAGACGACGGCGACAATGTTTTCGATCCGTATGTCAACAACGGCACGGCAAAACAGATTTTGCTTGATGACTGCAGTTCCTGTTCAGTGCTGAAAGTCAACGACGCCGCGCGGTATGCGGTCGGCCAGAACGTCACTGTGTGTCACAATGCGGCCTGTTCCGCGAGTTCGGCTAAAACGGTTACAGCCGTGGACACATCCGCGAGCCCGAACACGATCACTCTTAATTCGGCGCTCGCGGTCAGCATTAGCCAGAAAACAGCGTTGGGATATATTTACATAAACAATTCGCAAGTATGCAATGCTGGCGCAACAAACTGCGACACGCTGCTCGGCACGGCTACGTTCAGCGGAGGCGTCGCGACTTTCAGCGCCCTTGCGCAAAGCATACCTGACACGAGCAATGTCAGATATCACCTTTCGTACAACATAAATACATCTCTGGATTCAAACGGTTACTACGCCGACGGCTCGACAATAGACGCGGCGATCAAAACAAGCGGCATCACGTTCACGAACAACCCTGCGGTTGTCAGCCCGATACCGAGCGCGGACACCGGTTCGTCCGGAAGTTCCAAGATAGACTTGGTCGCCGTAATGGTGACGGCAGATCCGCCAAACTCACAATCCTGCGTTCAGGGACAGCGCCTGATTACCTTCAAAGCCTCTGATATTTTTGAAAATATAGACCGCGGCTCATACGGAAATCCAACTACGTATGCCAATGCTAACATCACTGTAACATTCACTGAATCCAAGAATACTGGCGGAAGCGCGAACACTGTGGATTTTGTCAGCAGTTCCCTGACCGGAGCGACATATTCGCCCGCAAATCCGCCGGGCGACGCTAATCAGGTTAAGGGCGATTTGACCAACGGCATTGGCACGGTCACCATAACGGATGTTGAATCGGCGCCGCCGGAGGATGTTACTATCAACTTGACGACTTCATTGACATATAAACCGGCGGGCGGCGCTGTGACGACTTTCGGAAACAACGTTTGCATGAGCGCAGTTGATATAACCGGGCTTGAGCCGCCTGCAGGACAGGTTAAAGCGCCTGTACTGACGCTTCAGGTTATCAATGGCTTAGGTTCTTCAATAAATATTGACTCATTAAAAGTCAACAAGTCATCTTCTGACACTTTAGCCAGTTCTGAGCTTTCTCTTATACGCCTATGGCGCGATGGCGGAACAGCGGGCGCTTGTGAAGTCTGCTATCCGACGCTCGGCGCTGGAGACACTCAGATCGCAACCGGCAATTATTCCGGAGGCTCGGTTACTTTCTCGGGATTTGCGCCCGTGCAGACAATAGCTTCCGGCGTTAAAACATATTTCTACGTTACGTATGACATTAATACGACGGTGACCGACGGCCGCGTTATAGACGCTGAAATTCCCATTAACGGTTTAACATATTCGGTCGCCGGCGTTCCTACTTCCCTCGACCTTACAAGCGCCAATTCGCCAGGAATTTCGAGAGTCAATATTCAAGCTCACACTCTGGAGCTTTACCCTTATGCCTCAACTTCGACTGTTACTGTCGACTGTAACGAAGGGCAAGGCGTCGGCACGAACTGCAGGACATTCAGCGTAAGCGATGTGGCGATATTCGTAGCCGGCGATAGAGTTTCAATACAGGACAACGATTCCGGAGTCATAAGCTCTTTCCTGACAGTTCAGAGCGTCAACCCGTCCGGCGCTATAACGCCGACTGCGGGCACGATAACATTCACAAGCCCGGCGACAGGCACATATACATTAGCTCAGGAAGCTTACGTTTCGAACACGCCAGAAGTTTCCAAACAGATCACCGTTCGCGCGGTTGACACTTACGGCAACATCGCGTCATACGCCGCTAACGAAACGTATGAAGCGACGACACAATTGAGCGTTACGGCAGACACCACACAACCCGACCCGTCCGACACTAAGGTTATTGCGACAAGTCTGGCTGGCGGCTCGCTCGGCGGCCCTTCGACAAACGGAGCGATCAGCAACGGCGTCGGAACAGTCACTTTCATCGAAAATTCATGCCCGCCCCGGAGGGTTCTTATAACTCCGGGAACCGCCGCCGCCGGATTCACCACTTTCAGAACCGCGACGATCAGGTTCCCCGGCGACATCAACAGAGACAACGTTAAGCCGGTCGCTTCCGCCATCGCATTAAATGTTTCCGGCAGTTGCATCACTACAAGCACGCCGGAAATCAGCACGATCGAAGGTTCGGACAACTGCAGCGGCATATCCGGAATGAGGTTCGCCTGCAAGGAATCTGAATTAGCGAACGCGCCTTGGGTGTCGATACAGCCGTCGCAGATCGATCTCGATGTCTGCTGCAACTGCACGGGCGATTCGCGCGACATAAAATGCGGTTTCGACGTTACGAACGGACAGACATGTCTCAACTGGGACGGAACCGCTTGTCTGTCCGGCTGGATTTCGAATACAGGCGATCCGAATGGGGGCTGCGCGGACAGCGCAAACAAAACAGTTTATTTGCAGGTTAAGGACAGAAACGGCAATCAGTCCGCTATCCCGACAGTTTATACTTCCCCGCCGGTCGTAATTGACAACACTCTCCCGGCCATCACGGGCGTTTCGGTGACTTCAAACCAGAATGCTTATTTCTACGGATCTCAGGACAACGGCAGCATCTGCGATGCTAATCCGCAAAGCCAGAATAAAGCGGGCCTTAACGCGGACTGCACGGTGTGGTTCAACAGTCTCGCCGGAATGGGCGCCGGTCAGATTCCTTCCGTTCAACTGATTGGAACAGATAACAATGCTATCACCGCGCTCGAGGGCGACGCTGCTTTCGGACTGCCGGCCCAGTGGAATTATGCAAGTCCCGCCGGAACTCCGAAAACTTTGTCAGTCAGCTATAACAACATCACCGCCGGCGCGGCGAGCTCGACCGTCTACTTCACCGACTACGACACTTGCTCCAACACAATAAGAGTGCGCGTGGATTTCGGACAGGACAATCAGGCGCCTGTCACTCCTGCTGTCAGCGGTTATTCTGATAGCGGAAAGACAGTCGCGCTCACAAGCGGAAACTGGTACAATTATTCGAATCCTTATTTCGAATGGGCAGCTGTTTCCGACCTTCCTTCAGGCGCAGCTTCGGGACTTGCCAAATATACAATTAATTTCAGCACAGACTCAACGGCGACCCCGATTTACGATATGACGGCCAATAATTTCACTGCGACCGGGCCGCTCGTTGCGGGTAATAGTTACTACATGCGATTCACCGCTTACGACAATGTCGGCAATTATATTAATCCCGCAAGCACCACCTTCGTTTTCAAGTATGACAATTTGCCGCCCTCAACCACTATCGTCGGCCCTGCCGCAAGTTCATGGCATAGTTCGGCATTCACAGCCGACGTCACAAACGCGGACACTGGTGGCTCTGGTCTGAATGTTTGTTATTATCGTGTTTTGAGCAACGCTGTTCAAACGCTCGCGTGGACTTCCTATGCCTGCGCCACTGATCCTTCAATTTCCGTCGGCGCGGCGGCTAACTGTCGCGATCAAGGCGCTGACAAATGTCAGGTCGAATTCTACGACACTGATCTTGCCGGCAACACTGGAACGACTGTTACTCGAACATTCTCGATCGATTGGACGGCGCCGACATCGACTATCACGGCTCCGGCCGCCAGCGCTTGGGAGAGCGCAGCTTTTGACGTAAGCGTAACTAATTCAGACGCGGACTCTGGGCTTAACTTGTGCTACTATCGCGTGCTGAGCAATGCGGTGCAGACGAAAGTATGGACTGCATACGGGTGCGCGACAAATCCGAACATTACAGTCGGCGCCGGCATGAACTGCCGCGATCAGGGCGCGGATATGTGCGATGTTCAGGTATATGCCACAGATAACGCCGGCAATACCGGAACCTCAACATCGCGTACGTTCTCGATCGATTACACGGCGCCGACTACAACTATCGTCGGTCCTGCCGCAAGCTCGTGGCAGAGCGCGGCATTCACCGCCGACGTCACAAATGCAGATACAGGCGGTTCCGGACTCAATGTTTGTTACTATCGAGTGTTGAGCAACGCTGTCGAAACTCTGGCGTGGACTTCCTACGCCTGCGCCACTGATCCGTCGATCACCGTCGGCGCCGCGGCTAACTGCAGGGATCAGGGCGCCGACATGTGTCAGGTAGAATTCTACGACACAGACAATGCTGGCAACACCGGAACAACTGTCACCCGCACGTTCTCAATTGACTACACAGCGCCGACT
>Ga0172379_10001815_pt1 | contig 40758 bp, 49 predicted proteins | sample GrowelOW334metaG_FD_119756 | JGI IMG/M metagenome (GOLD analysis project Ga0172379, IMG submission 119756) | Groundwater microbial communities from an aquifer near a municipal landfill in Southern Ontario, Canada - Groundwater well OW334 metaG | ecosystem: Environmental > Aquatic > Deep... | reverse complement strand
CCATTGGGAGTTTATTACTCCTTTTGGGGGTGTATTCTCCTTTGGAACAAACCAAGTCTCCCATAACATTTTGCACTTAAGACAAAATACCTGACCATTAGGCAGGAGCGGTACAGGAGAATACTATGAAAACGATTATTATTGGAGCTATTATGGCATCTTTCTGGGCATTTGCTCACTTGGACGCTAAAAGCGAAAACAACCTCGCTCAACACGCTGCATCTGCAATCGTTACTTCAAAATAAAGGAATCCAAGTGGAAATCTTAATTGCTGTTATGATTGCTTCCTCTGCTGTCTTTGGCACCATTGGAATATATGCGTTTTTTGAGCTTGCATAGTGCAACAATACCCGACTTGGGTATCCGTAGAATAGAGCGTCCTTTGCTGGGCTAATAATGCGGTTTGTGAATAATGACCGGACGGTCTCTTTAAGTATTTAATAAAAAGTGCTTAAAGGGGCCGTTCGGCCACCATTACTTGCAAAGGGTTTACTATGATTACAATAGATGCAACTACACCTGGTTATTTTGGAAGAGAAACTGCAACACTCCGCGCCCACAAAACAACTCGTCGCGTAAACAATAGTGGCCTTTTGGTCAAAGAGAGCAATTATAGCTCTTTGTTGTATACCGCAGCCGTGGTTTCGCCCCTTTTGGCACTTGCTTATGGGGCTTATGTGGTATTAAGCGTCGGATGTTCAATTGTTGGGTGATGAGTGTTTCTGAATATAGTGCAAACAATTGTAATATATTCTCACTCCGCTATGATGATCGGGATTACACAGAGGGTCAAGCCCTCCATATTTTCGCTGGAATAAAACTGAGTGCTTTTCGAATGGAGTATTTATTTTTAGGTCAGCGCGATCGCTGATAGTAGTACAACGCTTTTTCAGTCTCTTCAGCTATAAGGCTCAACGAATCCGCAAACCCTGCAAAAGCATAAGTATCAAAAGAAAAGCCAATTTTGATACTTCCTGATGCAAAATTTATAAAATAATTGATGGGATTTTCTGTTTTTCCAAACGATATATGCTTTTTCTTCCCATTTGCGCCTGCAAGATTCGGGTCAGTATATTTTTCATATTGTGTCTTGCCCGTTTTGAGCAATTCTCGTACACCATAGACCATCGAACGCATGTCACTTGAGGTTAAGGCTAGGACAGACTTACGTTTTGCCTCATAAAGCTCTGTGAACTCAAAAAACACAACATCACTGTATATACGATGCCCCTCTTTTAACTCTTCTTCAATCCATGCCGAAATAGCAAAAAGATCTTTGCTGGTGTAGGACTTGTGCGCAACACGGTATTTTTTCTTATCGGTCATCTATTCCTCCTTGGGAGGTTTGTCGTACACGCGTCCATTTTGGTGCATTTTCTCCGCAAATAATTAAGCGGTCTTTAAAAAGCTCAGGATCTCCTCCGGGGGCAATCAATACCTCATCACCATCATCATGCACTTCTTCACAAAAAAATACGTTCTTATTGCTGGTGACAAGCGTTGCATGTTTGAGCACAGCCAAAGGACCATTGACAACTATGTCCTCTGTATAGCCACTATCGTCTTCGGATATAGGGGTGGCAATGCACCGTTTTCCTTCAGGGATAAAATGAGCCTCATATACATGGACACTCTGTGTTTGGTTTTCGTGATTGTAAAAATAGGCATTCTCGCCTTTGTTGATGTTCTCTAAAAAATTGAAATTCGGATCATCCGTAACGTCTTCGGTATTGCGCCTATACTGCATTTCTCCAGATGGTGTTATGCACGATAGGGCAACGATATTCAAAGATGTGTCTGTAATAGAGAAGGAAATATCCTCAATCTCAAAAGAGTAGGGGGTGGCAAGGCGGCAGTACGGGCATACGGCATCATGCGCGTTTGAGAAAAATACTTTTCCGTCACGATGGATAGAAACCATTTCCACGAACGTATCGTTGAGTTGTGAAGCACGATGACCAACAACATCAAAACCTTTTCCACAATAAGGCGTTGCACATTCAATACATACCGTTCCAAATGTCAGTTCGACCGGTTCTATGACCAACCCCACTTCATCATAACGATCAATCTTCACTGTCATCATCCTTGCACACCTGCTCCATATAGTAGACGTCACCGAATGGATTTCGTGATGATTTGATAAACTCATCAATCTTTATATCGCTTCGATAGCGTGTGGGGTTATAGTATAAAATATTCGGCACCAAAACCGATAAATGTTCGTTTTGTTTCTTCTTTTCCCCGTCAAAGGTATTTACATATTGAATGTAAGGAAAATACTTTTGGTGGGTAAAACCCGCAATTTTAACGACAACTTTATCGTAATTTTCTAAAATATATGCCAACTCGCCTCGGGCAATCTCTATTTTATTGTTGACTTCTTCATTGATAATTTCTATTTCATGATCGCTTTTTTGGTGAACGGATATTATTTCCTTTGTATCCTTAAGCAGTGAATTTTTCCATACCTCAAAGTCCCCTTCGATGTATCTTCTAGTAGACTCTTTTTGAGTAATCTGCCGGTGCTTTCCTCGGATACCCACCGAATACTTTTCAATTGCTTCGCCCGGATTGATATAATGGCAAACCTTCCTGACATCTTTCTCCTCTGCCTCACTAAGAATAGAGCGCAATCGCATATCTCCAACCTCATCCACAAAATAAATCTTTGCCTTCCCGACCTCTCTAAACCGATACTCCAATATTACTTCCATCACTCGTCCTCGAAGTTCCCCCACCTCATCCATAACCTTTTTATCCACGATAGACTCCTTATTTTAGTGTTTTGTCTATCCTGTAATATGTAATTTAGCCATGAAATTTTCATACCCCCACTCCAACCCGCTAAAATAGGGCATCTTCAATCTACTTCCTCCTGACAAACTCCCACCTTTTCCCCTATTTAACCCTTCTCCTCCTCCCATCATCTTTTTCAATTCTTTCCATTTGTCACCATGTTTTCCAATTTCCCCAATGGGGTGTTCAACCCCAATACCACTTTATTAATCAAAATCCACCCCTCCAAAATTACTTCCAAAAAATCCGCACACACACGTCCCCCTTAAAAGCCTCTCCCGCCTTTTGCCTTTCCATTGGAAAAATTTGGCGAAATTGGCGCACATGGTGAAATTTGGAAGCGTGCGGGAAGGGGGGAGGGAAGCGAAGAAAATGCAGTGAAGGGGGAGAAAGAGCCCTTTTTTTGCTTTGTAGGTGGGGGTTGAATATGGGGGCGTACTGCGTGGGCTAAATTACATAATGCAGGACGAATGAAATGAATAAGCGTGGAATAATAGTTGATGTCTTTTCTGAAAAAAGCTTGAGAATGTCTTAATCGTCTTGCGATTATGTGAGTCTGAACAAGAAGGATTTTCGACAGACTCAAGCGCTTAGTTGGGATATGTTAAACTCCAAGGCATGCAATAAAAAAGATGGCTTTTTATTAATCTCGATCAGGAGGTTTTAACACCTTGTCATACTACCATGCTATAAAAGACATCAAGGTATTTCGATTCCACTCTCAATGTTTTAACACCCTGTCGAACTACCATGTAATAAAAGAACCATATAGTGCTTGTCGAAAAATTGAATGCTTTAACACCCCATCAAACTACCATGCAATAAAAGAAAATCGAAGAAAAAATGAATTAATCCCCCGTTTTAACACCCTGTCAAACTACCATGCAATAAAAGATTTTTTATTGGCGTACATCTAACTCGTCCGTTTTAACACCCTGTCAAACTACCATGCAATAAAAGGTATAATATCTTGTGGTTCAAATTTCATGTGTTTTAACACCCTGTCAAACTACCATGCAATAAAAGAGCATACTCTCTCAACCCCCATTGCGCAATATGAGCGGGGGGATTCTCCAAGAAACAAATGACGAAATCAGATAAGGATTTTATCTAATTGTATATTTTCTTCGGTAATATTTTCAAGCCAACCATCAAATATCCCAACACATCGATTGCCCTCTTCGTTGAGTTGTAGATTGGTTGTTACGGTGATCCCGTTTGGCTGCTTAACTGCCGTATTCAAAGAACACCCATTCATAAAGCTAATGCTATACTCCACTTTCCCGTGACCTGTGTTTGCTCCTGCTCCAAGACGTTTCTTAGAAGCCCTTTCCAAGATACGTATCATCATCCCTTTTTCAAGATCAGTAAAAGGAATTTTTTCTTCAATACTGCCGTAAAATTCAACTCCGGGAATAACATACTCTTGAGATTGAATATGTTTGATCGTTTCTTTTTTGACTCGTTCTTTATCGGACTTGTCTTTTGTTTGAGCACGTAAGGCTTGATTGTCAGACGCAAATACTTCCCAGTCGGAAACTTCTTTTTCTTCCATATACTGAGCATTCCCCGTATGGTCAAGCATATCATCTTTTTTGACAAAGGTGCGCTCCGCGACAATGTTTGAATACAGGGAGCCTTCTCTCTCACCGCTTGCAACTACTCCATAACAGTAGTCATAATCACCAGTTCCAGTCTCTCGTTTAGGGATAAAGTTGTCAACAATAAGCTTGCCTTCAACAGCTAGTGATGCCCCAAATACACTTACAAGAGGACTTAATTCACGAACTTTATTTTCAATAGCAATTGGTTGACCCTGAAAGTTATTCCCGCCGCCCGCATTATGGAGATGAAAATTTGTTGGTCCGCCAATTGCCTTATGATCACTTCCTTTTTTGAAAAGTGCTTCAAGTATAAGTTCATATCCTACGCGACGAATCATTCCGCGAAAACCATTGGCTGTATAAATCGGTGTTCTAAGTGTTTTTGGTGCATTGCCATCAACACTAACAATAACGGGCATTCTTTTGATTTTAATAACTTCCCCACCCTCGTCAATTTGACAAAGAGGGGTTGCTGTGGTGAATTTAATTTCGAACATAATGTTCTCCTTTTTTTGTGTTGCATACAAATATATTTTTAACATCAAACTTCTATACGATAAAGGCCGAAAATACTATTTCAGAGCACCTATAGAACTTTAACACCCAACCAAACTGCTATACGATAAAGGACTGGCTTCCTCTTTATATTTTTCACGTAAACTTTAACACCCAACCAAACTGCTATACAATAAAGGTAACAAACCGATTTTATACCGCATTCCTACTTTAACACCCAACCAAACTGCTATACGATAAAGGAGCCAAATCTATTTCAGATCTGCCACCATAAAAATTAGTCTACGAATCGTAGAATCATATTTCTTTTGAAAGTCATCAATGATCTTTTCGCTCTCATCTGTCCATTTCACTCTTTGCAACTCTGGATGATTTCCTCCCGCCCAATTGCCAACTAAGTGCGTTCTGCTAATTCCATGCTCTTTTGTGCCCGCCACAACAATTTGCACCTCATCGATCGCCTTCATAAGAAGATCTCCATCAACAAAAAGAGTAGATGCTCCAAGCTGCATCGGAAACATTCCATTTGAAATAGCCACCCGCCCCTTAAAACAAACATGCTGTGAATTTGCAGTGGTCTTTACGTTCAGAGAAAAAGGAGGCTTGAGCTTCGTCGGATCTTTAATAAAGTCCGGAAAGCGACTGCCGTCTTCTTTTTTCTTTCCTTGTACATGAATAAGAGCATCTTTTGTAATAAGGCTATCACCCAGCAATGTTAACTGATCCTTTTTAATACTCCATAAGAAATCTTCAGATACAAATGAATTATTTTGAAAATAAGCTTGATCTGTAAAGTTTTTAGCATTTATCCCCATCATTGTCATCATATCCCCAGATGCTCCCTTAGAGTGCATCGTACCTGTAACTGCACATTTTAACGGCTCTCCATTATACGGTTCCCATCGTTTTTTTCTATCTTGCGGTATATCATCAATGGTGAATCCAGAAAATCCAGCTTTTCCCTTTACGCACTCTCTGACAAATGTCACGTTAGCAACATATTCTTGTAGTTGATCCACACTTAACCCCTCATTATGCCAGCTCTCGTCGCTCGCCTCATAAAGAGATACTGTTGGCATATAACATTGTGCTAAATCATGATTAGACCAATAAGGTGGACGAGTGCGGTAAAAGGCTATTTTTTTACTGGTGCTTTTAAATACTGCGCATGGTAAAGGTTTGGAGGGAGTGTTACCATCAAGCATGTGCCCTTTATCAGCCTCAATTTCTTCCATGAAGATTTGTCCCACTCGGCCAAATCCGATTGCCCCTTTCTTGCCAACAAACTTTAGTTCACTCAACAATCTACCAATAAAGTCTTTATCCCCTCTCACGAAAAAATGTATACTTTCAGTTGCCATTACTTCTTCTTCAAATAACCCCGCCTTGAATTCTCCGCCACTTTCATCTTTTAGTGTTTGGCTGTTAAGCGCAGCGGCTATTTTATTTGATTCTGGCTTCTTGGTATATCGAACAAAATCGAATGATACTTTCTGCTCAGGGTTAATATACCAAATTGATCCGCTTAGTACCCCTTCTTTTTTATCGAGAAACTTAATAGAGTCAATTGAATCCACAAAAGGAGATTTGCCATTTTTCTCTGTCATTAGTCGATAGTAGATACCAAGAAGAATACTGTCAATCGTAAGAAAACGATCGACCATTGCCGGGCTTTTGAGACTTACTGTGATTTTTAGATTTTTAAATTCAGACATTTTTTTCTCCCGATGTTTTAATTTTATTTGTTTTCACATGGCTAATATGCCTAAGCTCCCCATACCCCATACCTATTTTGTATCCAACGTATCCTGGGAGGCGAATATTGCTTACAAAATTCATCATTACTGCCGGATAGTCTCTCTTCTCTTTATAGTGAAGAAGGAATGGCTTAAAAGAACTCTTCATAACAATCATTAAATTGTCAGTAAGATCAACACCTTCTCCAAACCAATGCCGCGATTGTGTCTCAATTGTTTCGATGATGGATTGTCGGATAAATTGAGACATTTCGTATGCTGCATCATTTCCAGCATCAAGGAGTTCCATAAAATCTCTTTTGTGCCCTGGGGTTGTCCCTATAATCAAAGGGGTTCGTGTTTGGTACTCATACATGCCAGTGGCAAAAGAGGAATAGTCAATATTTTTAAGGGTTACGTTTTTTATTCTTGCCGATGCACCGTTAAGCTTGAGTATTGGGTTGGCAATAAGTTTTCCACAAAGATGTTCAATCGCATCTTGAAGGTCGCTTTGGTAGGTTTGAATTGCAATAGAATGCTTTTGAGGCATAGAATAGATAAAAGGAGCTGTGGAGCGTTCATGCCACATAAATATATCTTCAAACTCTTTTGAAACAATGCTTCCCACATAGTTACGAACATCTCTTGGATAGAAGGGCTTGTCGTTCTCACGGGTTAAGTCAATAATTATTTTTTTCATCTTCCAACACTCCTCTTGATTTATTGGAAGCATTGTAATATAATTCTAAGGATAAAGTCAAGTATTTATTAATATATACACATATAGGAGGTAAAATGTTACTCTATAAAAATCAACAGCATTTAGTTACAGAAATAGTCGATCAAATAGAAGACTTTAGGATGTATGAGGCCCCAACTGGTTTTGGGAAAACTTTTGTTCTTTTGGCAGCGGCAGTAAAACTTTTACAAAAGACGGGAAAGAAAGTTATAATTTCTACTTCCAATAATAAACTTGCGCGTGATCTTATTACTACTGCTCGTAACCATGATTTTGGTCTTGGCTCCGATGGATTCAATTTAATAATCGGTAAATCAAATTATATTGACAGGGATAAATTGAATTGCCTTATTGAAACGTCAGAGCTTTTTAATTATATTACTGAAGAGAGCTATCAATTGTGGTCTGAAGCACACTCATCTGATAGTAGTTTATTCTACGATGAGTTTGATGATGAAGTGCAATGCATCGATTTAGGGTTAAAAAAATACCTTCATGATGCCATTGTGTATGATGTGCGCCCTCAAGAGATGGTTGATTTTTCCAGCGGGATCATCTCTATTACAAACCACTTTTATCTGCTTTATCGCGCCGCAGTGGCTAAGAATCTTTATCTTGGAGATTATTATGTATTGATTGATGAAGTCCATGAAATTGCATCTTGTGCGGAAAATGTATTTGAAAGCTCTTTCTCCCCTTTTAATCTCAAAAATATTTCACATAGGTTATCCAGCCTGCTGGAGGAATCTGAGGTTGAGTGGAAGGGGAAGAAAACCCTCTTATCCTCGTTAGACACCACCAAGTCAAAGATGAGCAACATAATTTCCAACGTCTTGTCAACAGCACATAGTTTTATTGGGGAATATATTATTGAGGGGAGCACCTATAAAAGCTACATAGACGAGATAGAGCGATATTATAAATCTACCTACTATTCGGAGTCAAATGCTTCATTATCAAAAGCTATCACTGTATTGTCAAAAAATACCTCAAAATACAATGAAATACTCGGATGGATGTATGCAACAAAGAAAGAGTTTAATGAACTTGAATCTGTATTGAATGCTCGCACTGTTAAAAATGGCGGGCTTGGGATTTATTTATCTCCATCAAAGGGTTATCCAACATTTAAAGCGCTAAGAGACGATCCATTAAAAATTCTCCATTTTCAGTTTTGGGAGAAAATGATTGGATTTGCCGGATTATCTGCGACTCTGCTGGTAGATACAAAAACGAATGACAAAAGTCATCTCTATTCCTATCTTAGACTTGGGATAAGCTCAAAGAGAGCAAAGCCGATTAAGCAACTTCATCGTGTCTTCCCAAAAGAGAATATAACAGTCTATATGCCAAAGGAGGATTTTGTTGATCCTGTATCTATTGAAACAGCGGATGAGAAAGAGGTTGAAAAATGGTCAACATTTGTAAGCGGCTACATAAAAGACCATTTCAATAACAAAAATACGTTGATCATAGCAGGAGGGTACAGAGAAGCAAAACATATTGCTCTAGCACTTGGAAAGGTTTTACCGGACACTATTATTTCTTATGCGACTTCAAATGTTCAAACATCGGCAACATTAAAAGAATTTGAAAAAACAGGAGGGATTTTAGTTGGGACGAGAAATTATTCGGTGGGCATTTCATTGGAGATGGAGAAGCTTGAGAGATTATTTATTTTACGTTTGCCATTTCCCGTATTTACATCAAAAGTTTGGCTTGATCTAAAGAAAAACACCCCTGAGTATTATTGGGGGAAATATAATAATGAAATGCTTATTTCTATGAGACAGGGGTTTGGAAGATTACAGCGTACCGCAAAGGATATAGGCGAGATACATTTAATGGATAGCCGTATATTTTCTCGCAAAGAAGGTGCTCATAAAAAATACACAAACCCAGGGCTTAAGCGACGAATTTGGCATTTTGCAGAAACGTATGGGGTTTTTAGTCACGTTGAGGTTGCAACAAGACCTGCAAATATGTCTGATGATGTAACAATAATTACAGCAAATAAAAATAGAGATCTTGATTGGCTAAAATAAATAAAAGTTACTATTTTTCTCTCTTAAATCCCACCTAATGCTGTATAATTGGGGGTTGAGAGAGTATGCTCTTTTATTGCATGGTAGTTTGACGGGGTGTTAAAACGAAGCGCAAATCCAAAAACTAGAAGAGTTTCTTTTATTGCATGGTAGTTTGACGGGGTGTTAAAACGTATACGCAATTGCTAGTATTAAAGCACAACTTTTATTGCATGGTAGTTTGATAGGGTGTTAAAACTCAGATCTGGTATAAAGAGCTCAAGCAATTCTTTTATAGCATGATAGTTTGACAGGGTGTTAAAACCAAGCTTACGATTGTCATTGTTTCCATTATTCTTTTATTGCATGGTAGTATGACAAGGTGTTAAAACCTCCTGATCGAGATTAATAAAAAGCCATCTTTTTTATTGCATGGTAGTTTGAGTGGTGTTAAAATACTTGGCTCTTTTGATTGCGGTGGTACGATCTTTTATCGCATGGTAGTTTGATAGGGTGTTAAAACAAGCCTAAGCTCATCTTCATGGTGCGACTACTTTTATTGCATGGTAGTTCGACAGGGTGTTAAAACGATAGGTGTATTGCTTTTTCATCCACCATACTTTTATAGCATGGTAGTATGACAGGATGTTAAAACTCATATTGCTTGTGAACCCAGTTTGCTTTAACTTTTATTGCATGGTAATTTGGTGGGGTAAGACTAAGCAATCTAAGCATATCGTCGTTCAGATTGTAGTCCATAGTGCGTGTGGGGAAGATTTCCCTGCGGCTATAATAGATTCTATAGAGGGCTATCTTAACAGCATATAGCAGTTTTGTAGAGTTCTGTAGAGTTGTTCAAAACTTTGCTCGTTTAGAGATGACTCGCTAATTTCCAATAGTAGTTTTACATCCATCTTTTTGAGTGCTTCTAAAAAGTCTATCTTGTTTTGTTGGGTTTTATTTTTACGCTGAACATACCCATTTAAGAGAGAAAAGAATGTCGTATTTGAAGCTGCTTCCTCTGCATCACTGATTGAACCAAGATACTCCCCGATTGAATCTAACATCACTTTGTCATTATCTTGGATAGACATATATATGGAGCCGACAAATTGGTCTGGTGATCCGCGTTGTGTCATTGATCTGTATATAACTGAACGGTCGTTTTGAGCTATAAAAGCCTTAGAGATTGCTGCTTGCGAAAATCCTAAAAAATCGGCGATTACTTGCTGTTTTATTTCTACAAGATTTATTAATCGTTCAACTTCCTCATAATAATGAATATGCTGCGGAGTGTGTATGGCGTTGCCATGAAATGCGGAAAACAATTCTTTCTCCATGAAGTCGCTTAAGAACTTCGAGTAATTGCCATCCATACAAATTTTATTTAATAGTTTAGTCTGCGCATCATTGAATTCAATTGTGACTTTCATAATGGTTTATTCCTTTGCTTTGTACCGAGAATTATATATCAATTATTCTCTTAAAACAATAAGCATTATTGTATATTTTGTATTGACATTGTTAGTGCATTTTGTTTATACTATTGAAAAAGAGAAGACATGAATTTTGGAAGTCGCTTAGAAAAACTAAGAATTGTTCTTGACTTAAATAAAAGCGCCTTTGCTGATGAATTGGATATCCCTGCAAGCTCTATAGGGAGATACGAAAAAGGCGATGTAGAGCCTGGGCTTGATTTCTTTGTAAAAATCGCTAATAATTTGCCACAAATCAATTTAGACTGGCTTCTTTCTGGACGAGGAAATATTTTTTTGGTCGATAAAGAAAATATTGTTGATAATCTCATAAAGAGCACAAAAGAATCTCCGTGTGTGATAGAGATAGCAAAAGAGATTAAAAGTCGCTCACTGCATCTGGAAACAATTATTCCAAATGCCATAAAAGATGCATTTCACAAGGGTGCACAAACGATTTATATTCAGTATAACAATGTTGAGAAATAAATAATGAAGATGATAATTAATACAGCGATTCCCGATGTTGTTAAAAACCATCAATGCGCTGGATGTCTAAGGGACGCTTCTGAAGGATGCTATGTCAAGAAAGATGACTCTAATATCTTATGCCGACTTTATTACCCAACAACAACTTTTGCGACAAAAAACGTTATAGAAAAAATGAAATGCTTAGGGAATGAGCAAGTTGACAGAATGCGCATAATATCAAAAGCAAAAAATGACGCCTCCTTAACTCGGATAATAGGGGTTTCACGGGGGGTAGTTCACCAATGGCGCTTCCGAAAATCTGGGATGACTGAAAAAATGCTAGGAAATGCAGCAGAAAAGCTCAATATTGATATTGAGTGGATCAGAAGCGGAAATAAAACAAATATTAATTTAGAGGAATATCCATGAAACACCAAGATAAAGAGCCTATTTCTATAGTTGTCTTTAGCGAAAGAATGACCACTCCAATCTTCTTGAGACACAAAATCGTAGAGGATTATAATGCAATTATTCGCTCTATCAGATTGCTTGCTAATAATAAAAAAATACCGCCACGTTTTGATGTAAGGTTTGACTTCCAAGGTCCCCTATTGGAAGAGATTGAACACATTAAGAGTCAGGACGAAAACCTGTGTGTTTATTGGATTAAAAGCAACAATAGAATTTTACCAAAGACGGTAGGTTGTGAGGTTTTTAAAAAAAATAATCAGCCATGGGGGTATGAGGTTTTTACAGTTATTGGTGAAAACCCATGGGGAGTACTGCTTTACAATTTATTGATATTTAAATATTTCGTTGTTAAAAAAGATATATTTGAGAATGATTTTGTAAAGTTCTCTTCGCATGGAGTATCTATTGATAGCCATGGCATAAATGTTGATAATTTTCAAATGATGTGCATTATGACGGATTTCAGAAGAGCGATATTGGATCATATCAGGATGGATGAAATTGATGCCATGCGTGAGGAATTTAATAAAATAATAGCTTCTGATTTTTTTCCAAAAAACCCCGTTAGTAATGAATTTACGATGAGCGATGGTAGGATATTTAAGCAAGGAGATATCTTGTCCTTAAGTATTTTTCTTGAAATAAACAGGTTCACACTTAATACATTGTTTAAAAATATATACAGCGATTTGGAATTTGAAAAATATACAGCACTAAAGGAAGAACATTATAAAAGCACTTCTAGTCGTATGAAAAAATATGACATAGCATATGAGTATCTTAAAAGAACCGGGGAAATACCACAAAGCTTTTTATGTGTGGACCCCAGCAACTCTGCCCTGACAGAGACGATGAGTTAATTATGGAAGACAAAATGAATTCATTAGTGATTGTAGAAGAAATGTGTCGTAAGGCAACAAAACCTATCCCGCCAACACACCTTTATTATGTGGTGTTTATTTTTTCAGGGGGCTTACTGTTAAAAATACACACTTCTCGACAAGCCCCAAATATTTATATGCAAAGCGCTGGAAAGTCTCTGCCTTTATCTGATGATAATCTAGTATTCAGCTATCTTTCTTTTGAAAACGAATCTGATGCAGTTGAAGTTGCAACAAATATAATATTGGATTGCAAACCACTCCGCAACGACCGCCTACCAAATGGGCATAAATATTTGTTTCGCGAAAAGGTAAAGCAATATTTTTACTTTGAGGAAAAAGAACTTGATGAGATATTTATCAAGCATGGAATTGAGTTTGCTGGCAAACAATATGTGCATCATGACATCTTGCTCCATTTTCCTTCGGACAGAATAAAAAAGCCCCTTCACGAAGATAGTTTTTATGATAAAGTGCGAAATTATGAGCTAGACATCGGGAACAGTAATGAGTAAAAAGACTGCTGGTAAGATGTCAAACCTAACAATACGTATCGATGAAAATCTAAAACACGACTTTATTGTTGCGGCAAAAGAAAATGACATTGATGCGTCAAAATTAGTGCGTCAGTTTATCAAAAAATATGTCCGTGCCAATACGATTGAATATCAAAAAAAGGAAAAACATGAAAATTGAATTTGGAATCGGTGCGGATATAATCACAGAAGAGTCACTTGCAGAAAAAATGCGTCAGGCTTACAGCTATAGTGAGGGAGACACCCCCGAAGCCGATGCAAAAAGACTTTTAGAGTTTTATCAAGAGGTATTTACAGTAATACGAAAAGATTGGAACTATTCGAAGGACATGAAGCGCGTAATGGTTGGTGAGGTTATGAGCATGGGGATGACACATGATTATAACGCGTCTGAGTTTATCCCATCATGCGGGGAAGATGTTAATATTACAGCCTATTATATTAAGAAGCATTTTGATGAACTCTCAGATAAAGCGCGAAAACAGTTTTTAGAGTTAGAGGCCGAGGAAGATGATTATTTCTTTTTGCTGCCTTTGGAGGGACATTTAACGCTTGGGTATATGATGAATGATGAATAGATGGGCTTTATGCCCGAAATAAAGATATAACGATTAGGCATATAGCTTGTTTTTTTTAATATTTGACTTTCCTCTTCCTGTTTAATATTTTCTCTCTCTTCCCTATGATCTCTAATCAAACTTGTGACTTTTACGACTATTGCTATTTATTGGGATAGTTGATATAATTTTCAAGGCTACACAGAGCCTGCTGCTTCCGCCTTAAAAGGTATGGTGAATCTGTATTTTCAATAATATGTCAGTCACGTTGTTGCTTTAAGCGTTTATTCGCGAAAAACAATCTGTGCAATGGAAGCACCACTAATATGGCTCAAAAGAGCGTTTTTCGTCAATCAACATTTAAAGGAACCAACCATATGGCATCATACAAAGACATCCTCACGGTCGAAGACATCAAAGCTACCGCAAAAATCATCAAAGACACTCTAAAAAATAAATTTAATATAGAAATAAAACAGGGATGGGCGTTAGAAACCTCATCAGCAATCTATGGGTATAAGGATTGGAATACTGCATCGGCTGATCTTGTTCAAATTGCTGATGAATTAAAATTGTCCGATGAGGTCTTTCGAAATATGCTCGAAAGCTTTGACCCACGATCAAAACTAAGCAGTGGGTTTATTTCAGAAACAGCTTTTGATGGGCTATTGGCTAAAAATGCAAAAAAATATGGGCTAAGCAAAAGCGACAGTATGATTAAAACAACCTCTATACAACAAGTGGCGGAAGAAATAGGGATTGGAAAAGATCTTTTATTTACTATTGGGCATGACACCAAAAAAGCCGATGAAATTACCATTTCAGAAAATACAAGTCTTGCTGATTTTGGTCTTCTTATAGGGAATAAAAGAAGAACAATGCGGTTGGCATTACTAGCTGAGATGGAAGCTCCGCAAGAGGTTGTTGAACACGAGAAAACTAGAGAGATACAACTGCTTGGATTAAACATACACGGGGTGGTCGGTCCAAATGAAATTATTTCCAGTATTTTTGTTTCATCGCCCAATACGGTTCTTGATGATTTTGTATATTCAATAATTAGACAAACATATGGTGATGATGCAAATTATTCTGTCTACATCAAAGGGGTCGAAACAGAAAGATACCGAGACGCTTTTAAAAATGCTTACGATGAGCTATTTAGAAATCTGCCTAGTAAGTTGTACCAAATAAGCATTAGTTCTGCACATAATTATAGAGAGGGAATTTTTATGGCACCGGACTTTTCTATTTTTCAGAAATATAGTGTTGATGACTTTGGTGGGTTTATTAAAAATGAACTCAGCATGGGAGATAACAAAGAAATGATTAGAGCTATTAAAAAACAAGCAAAAGCTCTTGCTAATATTATAGTTGCCATAAATGAGGAGCAAAAATGATTACCGTTACCTTTGTATGTCCATGTGAGAGAATCACTGAAAATTTTGTCCTTGAGTCGTATCGCAACTATTCAAATTTTGATGAGATCAAGCATCTGGCTCCTGCTAATTTCTTATTTCTAAAAGACATCCAGGAAAATATCCTTGATAAATATCTTGATATAAATCGATATATTGCAGATGAGATTAGTGATTATGAGATATATGTTGATGGCTATGATGATGTTGGTGGTTATGGCAAAGACGGGTATAGCCTTAATAACCTTGTGGAAAAACACTTTAGCGAGCTATCAGTTGAAGCACACAAAAAACGCGTATTGGAAGCACTTGGAGATGGTACTGAGGAAACAAACTTCTTAAGTGAAAACCTTGAACCGTTGACTGATTGTTATCTTATTGTTAAAAAAGTACAGGTGGAAGCTATCCTTAATTACAAAATTAAGGAATAAAAATGGAAATTGATCCTTTGATATTGGATACATACCCAAGAAAACCAGTTCGATTATACAAAAAAGCTGGCAGACGCGATAAAGCAAGAGCTTTTTTAGAGTGGTGGGGAGATCATAATTCTGATTCAATACAAAGACAACGCTTTTATGCCAACGAATGGGGGATAAGTGTCAGCACTACTAACGCTTGGATAAAAGAGTTTGATGGGCATCGGCAGGAATTACTGTCTTTTAAGCTATAGAAGTAAGCCTGAAAAATGAGAATACTTAAATACCTGTTAATTTAAAAGGATAAAAAAATGATCGCCTTTGAAGTAAACCTGGTTCCTAACAGAATCAACAAAGAACGTGTTTCTGACTTGTTTGAACTTGCAGATGAGACATTTCTCTTGCTGAAAGATATACAAGAAAATATTTTAGACAAACATTTTGATTGTGATCGATACGCTGCACAAATGATCAGTTTGGATTTTTTAGAAGTCTTTGATATAAATATGTCGAAGGCTTTTAGTGTTGAGGAGTGCAAAGAATATGATTTAGCTGACGTGATAATGGATCATTTGAATGAGTTATCTTCAAGTGAACATGTTTTGCAAATTTTGGAATTAAAATCAGCTGACTTTCTTTCAGAAACAATTGATCCTCTATTGGATTGCTACCTCCCCACTATTAGTATAACAAGACCTATGAGGGGTAGCGATGATAAGTGATGAGGCGTTGCAGTTTATAGAAGAAAAATATCCAGGACTTGGAATGAATCTTTCCATTTGTGTTGGAATGTACCATGGGGAATACTGTTTTATAGAAAATAATAATGTATCAAATGATGCTTTTAAAGCCAGCGTTGAATATGTTGTCTCTCACTTGGATCAGCTGAAAGATATCAGCCGTTATTATGTTGTTCCACATGGGCTACATTGGAACCTTGAAAGCGACAGTAAGATATATTCTATAACGGGCAATCCAATCGCAATTTATTTGAGCGATGATGAGCTTACAGTGAATTATGTGTATGACATTATACGTGGAGGATATAACCATATCTATGGCATAACCGCAAGAGGAGAGAAAATTCTATCTCCGTGGCGAATTGGGTTTGTGAAAACATCAGATAGGGCTGTGGCGGCGTTAAAAGAACACACAAGCTTAATGGAACGAGTAGCGCATGGTTTTGCCTGCTATGATAGTGAACTTAGAGAGGTTTCAGCAAGTCTAATCTCATTCCCATCACATAAAAAAGCCGATTTTGAGAGTGATTTCCCAAGTGGGAAAGTAGTTGTCGGTAATAAACATGACGTTGATAATGGGAAATTGAATCTTCATACGATAACATCAGTAAAAGCCAATAAAGCTTACGACGAAAAAGGAAATCGGCATTATTGCGGGCATCTCTTTTTGTATGATCCAAAACTTGATTACGTGAAAGTTGGAAAACAAATTGAAGCAATTGAAGTAAAAAGAAGCCAATTATATGATGAACAATTCAGTAGTTGGGATAAGTTGGATGAAATAAAAAGAAGGTTCTCTGCTTCTCCGACGGGTAACAATAATCCAAACAACTATCTCTCCCCAGTTTTATAGAATAAGTTCAATGGCAAAATTACTCTTTTCCGGAAAGCTCCTTGACACACTTTGAGCTAGGAATTATAATACCACCAACGCCTAAACTTTTTATATTTTTTGTGTTTTAACTTTAAGGAGATTGTATGCTCGACTTTTATGATGCTTATAATGATTTTAAAAATATTAATGCCGGTCTATTTGATCAGAATGAACTAGAGCTATTATCCGGTTTAATGGGAGATATCCATTATGATCCTTCAATTAAATATCTCAGCGAAATAACATCGAAAGAAAAAAAACATATTGATGATAAACTCACACTATTTATGAAAAAGTATTGGGACAAATACCCAGCTGGTAGCTGTGGGAATCTCCACAACTTTCACCTAGAGGAGATAGGAGCTATATTTCCTCGTGCTAAGTTTTTATATCTCACCGTTGGGTCGTTAATCGTAGATGGACGCAATATTTATAATGTCCCACCGCCTGATCAGGTAAGCAGTATTTACCTCCCAACGAATAATCAATTTCATATTTGGATAACTTTGGATTCTGGAGAAATTATTGATCTTGCGCACAATACAACCCTGTCGCTTGTTCGCAAAGACAAGAGTCTTTTGAAGCCAATATATGGTGCTCAAGAAACAATTTTCAAAAAATATGGAATGGAATATAACCCGTATAATATTTCAGGTCATATCGACAATACTATTGACCATTTTTGAAAATCTTTAAAAAGGATTAGGTACTGTATTGGTCTGAAGTATATCTATTTTATCGGGCAGATTTTTATCCCTTTTCATCTCTTCTATTGATGCATCAATAATTCGTTTTAAAACCAACGCATCAGCTAAGCCCCTCTTATCTTTGGTGATATCCAAAGAACCATAAATTGAAATCCGATCAAGTCGGTTTTCAACTGTAATATCTCCTATCTGAAATGAATCTGTTTCATTTTGAAACGCCATAAACGGTTTGGTTGTTTTAGTCATTGTTTAGAATCCTTTCTTATAAAACCATTTAAGCCCTTTTTCGGCTAAATCCAAATTATGCCCTACTGCTCCAGATGTGCCACCTTCACGAAGTCCAGCTGAATCATATTTAGCATTCGGAGTGCTTGATCTAGCTTTTGGTTCTGGGAGCCCCATAGCGTCAGATTTATTACGTTGGCTCATCTCCGGAAAAACACTGATACCAGAGATATTTTCGAGTTGTGCAATGCTGATTATTTGGTAATTATACCCTGGCGCATTATCCACCAAGTATGCAGCCCCTTGGCCCGTAGAAGGATCAAATATTGCTTTATAGATTTTTGTTGGGATTAAAACTCGATTGTTCGCCTGCTGTATTGCATTGCCAATAAATAATGGACCTGTAATAACATAGAGTTCGCCGTTAGCTTTTGCTAAACGACGGGTAGCATCTTCAATATCAGCCCACAACTTAGTATTGTTGTCATGATTTTGAAAAATTAGATTTGACAGTGTAAAAGATTCATACTCACTTTGTTCGGTACTAAAATCTCTTGCTGGAGCTAAGTGCCCACGGTCATACCCAGATTTTGAGAAATCAGCTAACTCTGAACGTTCATCTTTTGGTAATCTATCTTCGGGATGAAACTGATTGCTACGTTCTACTTTTGTATTAAGTCGTGAGCCATATAGATGTTCTGCGCTCCACAAGGGGCTACGTGCAACTCCTGAATGCATAACCGCATAAGCAGAATAGCACAACTCTCTTGCCTTTTGAGTGAGGTTTATATTGAGAATATCTGGTGCATTATTGGAATAATAGATATTTGCACACTGTGTTTGAGCAGCTGATAGTGACAATGATAGCAACACAGCAAGTGAGGTTATTTTCTTCATGATTTCCCTTTATTTAATCGACGCAAGATCGAAGAGATTTATTAAATTGTCTGTATAGATCGAATTTGTATCTGTCGTACTTTTTGCTGAACAAGCATAGATAATATTCTGGTTCTCAATCAGGTTATTGTGTATCGGTGACACTTGGCAATCAAAGCTCTCAAGAATGGAGTGATTTAGTTTGCGCGAATAATCATCACGGAAAAGCGGTTTTGAAATTGTATTAACGATCAATGTTCCTTCATTTGACATAGTGGCTGTAAGTTTACTGTAGAAATCAGCAGTAACGAAAGAGGAGGGTATTGAGTTTTTGTTTGAATAAACATCGACAATAATAATATCAAATCTCTCTTTATTTTTAATCAAAAAATGTCTTCCGTCATCGGCTACAAACTTACCGGTAATTGCTTGATTAAGCAAAGCTTTTTCAGAGATGACTTTAAGATCTTTGTCGATATCCACATAGGTATATTTATTTTTACTATCATTGAGTGATACAGTAAAACCACCGGCACCTATGACCAAAATGTTTTTTGGTGATGCACTGCTTAATGATTGTATATAGGACTGAATGATCTTGATATACTCAAAATCCGATGTATTGCTTTTTGGGTTATAACTTGATGAACCACCATCGTTTATTATGAGATATCTTGATGCATTGTTTTCTGTAACTCTGATGTTCGAGTAATTATTTGTTTTCAGAAACAGGTAGTTCGAGTTAGCTACTACAACTACCGGGGTTAGTAATGCCACGAAAATCATACTTTTTACAAACCGACTCCGTTCTTGCCATGATAGAAAAATAATCAATAATCCTAATAGTAAAATCACAACCATCACTGTAGCATTTGCCCCAAAGTAATTAAGCAAAATCACCGAGGTAACAATAGACCCAAGGAAGGAACCAAATGTTGATAGAAATAATAATTGCCCACTAATTTTTCCGTTTCGCTCATTTTTGATTAAATTTGTAAGAATAGGAATCGTTTGCCCAAGATAAAAGACAGTTGGTGCCATTATAAACACTGAAAACACAAGTAGCCCGACCAAACTCTCAAAGAGACTAAACAGGAAGGACAAAAACATGTATGAGAGCCCAAAAGATACAAAAGCGAAGGTCTTGGTCAGATTTGATAACAAAACGCTCTGATAGCGATCATTGATAAGCCCTCCACGATAATACCCAATCGACAAAGAGAGGAGAAAGACCCCAAGAATGATGCTTGTGTTGAGAATATTACTTCCAACAAACGGAACCATCTGCCGAATACTTAGTATTTCAATGGCAATTGTTATGAAGCCTTCAATTAAAATAATAAGAAAGAGGGTGGATTTTGTCATCAACAACTACCAATTTTTGGTGTACAAAATACTCTATGGGCATCTTCTGTATTAACCACATCGATATGATGGCCATTGATCGTTTTGAAAGCCATAGACTTGCCGTTGTCGCCACACATTCTATACTCATTACCATCTACTATACTAAACAATTGTTCGTTGCCTTCGAGATGAAGAAAGAACGTTAATTCCGGACTAATTTCACAATCATGCAATAGTCGATCAATTCCTTCTTCGGTAAGCTCTTGAGTAATTTCAGCCGGGAAATCAATTGTCTTTCCAAATGAATTTACATGAGCTCTAAATGCCTCGGCAATCAACATAAACCCTTCTCTGCCATCTATTGGCTGTATGTCAGTGATGAAATCAAACATCACCACCGAAGACAAATTAGATGATAAATAAAAAGCAGTGCATTCAATCATTAATTATAGTCCCATAATATCGGTGATAATTGATTTTAGGGCAGTGTTTATTTTAGCACTAACTTCATCATCTGTAAGATCTGCATTCTTTGCCAGGACTTGGATCGCTTCTATATTATTCAATATCGAAGCATCAACACCTTTGAATTTTAAAAGAAGTTGATATGCGATAGGATCAATTTCTTTTGTTGTTTGATAGTGATTAATTGCGATTTCAACCCCAACATCAGCAGCCTTTTTATCGCTTGTAGTGTTTTTTCCAATTTGTGTGGCAGCAGCATAAACCTCATCTGAAAGATTTACACGCTTTAATTTATCGGTACTCATAATTGTTTTCCTTGTTTAGTTTTCCATTGCCCTTTTGGCACAATGTAAGAATGCTCTTTGCCCGCTATGTATTGACAAATCTCCAATTCACCATTTTTCAATATCTTAGTGCACATTTCGCCTTCATCATGAGGAGTTGTTCCATTCATATTGAATACTTCGGCAATACCCTCCATGAAATTCTCAAAACCGGTTCCAGCTTCCACATTCAAGAGAATATTTTCAAGCCCACTTATCCCATATGTCATTTTTGGGTCAACAATAGAGACTGTCATCATCATCTCATCAGTGATATACTCACCTTTACCAGTTTCATTCCAAACAACCTGCCTAGCAGCTTCTTCGTCTCTTACTGTATTTAAAAATTGACCGTCCTTAAAGACATTCCACCAAGTGGAGTTTTCTCTCGGCGCAATCATATAATTTTGATAGGTTTTTTTCATTTTGATCCTTTTTTTGTAAGTTTAGCCCATGCCTTTAGCTGAGTATTTGTTTTACCTGCTTCCCGTGCGACGTCTGCATAGTGAGGCGTCTTACGGTTTTTTGAGCTTGCAATTCCCAGCTTACGTGCGTCAGTGATTGACATTTTCATTTTTGCTCCATTTAGTTATCTATATGCTCGTTGTGAATCGTTAGATTCAATACGCTTCCATTCCCAACCAAGCGATCGCATACATGAGTCGAAGAGAGAATCCCTGTTTCGCTCATTGAAGTCTACAGTTGACATGACAGGTGGTATATAATCTCCACCATAAGTCGTACATTGCACCTCGTTACCAATCTTTCGACAGTTCGTCTGCGTTGGGGTTCGATAGCCACTTGCAATTTGTTCAACTGTGATTATTGGAGGGTAAAGCCGTGCAGCATTGCCTTCACATTGATATTTATCTGAAGAAAACTCTCTTTGCCCTTTTAGTGCATGCTGCCATCCCATAGGTGCACATCCTTGGAGTAAAAAACCAGCGATAATAATCGTTGGAATAGTGGCTTTAATGATACCCATTAATTTACTCCTGCGCAACAGTGGTTAATGCCTAATATTTTAGCGGCAATAATAGCTGGAGACAATCGTAGACCATACCCATATACGACATCATCCTTAGCCTCTTCCGTTGTATCTTGAGCATTAGAGCGTGGCATTTCACCAAGCGATTCAACCTCATCAGCAACGGCCTCTTCATAATCAGAAAAATTTCTAAAGTGAAATCCAGACATTAATAAACCCTTATATTGATTTTATTTATTCTGTGGTGCACCTTGCAGGATTCGAACCTGCATAATAGCTTTTGGCTATCATCCCTCCATTTTGGTTATGGTGCATATTCTACTGATATTTCTATCAGTAGAAGAATTAATTATTTTCGATCAAATCGCTTTTATTCAACTTAGTAGGAATGCCTGCTTCTACCTTAACAGCGGGATTGTTTCGAGCTGCTTTTTCTTGCTTGTAGCCTTCCATCACTTTTTGAAACCGATCATCTGAGGATAGTTTTGGTTCATCAGATGAATTATCAATCAATAGCTTGATTGCTTGTCCAGCTTTTACAATCATAGTAGGCCATGTTGCTTTATGCATACCCATCGCCACACCATTCAACAAGGTTTTAGCAATAGGCTTTTCGCCAACAGACGCATCTTCGATTTGTAAATCTTGTGTGTCAATTAAGTTGTTGATCGCTGGGCTTCTCGTTTGCATATCTGCTTTTAATCCAAATATCATATCGTTTGCATCAACTGCCCAACCAGTAACCCGAACGCATTTTCCAGAGGAACAAGATTGTGTAAGACGAACATTAACCCTTCCCGACGCAACATCACCCTTTGCCTCACCTAAATACGTTTTACCGGCGTTGTCTTTAATCAATAAAGGCGGATATTCGTATCTATTTAGATCAAAACCTTTTACCTGAACACCCGTTACGATGGTGGCATCAATAAGGTCTAATGATGCCCCCATCATGTTTGTAGATAACATAGCCGTAATGCCGGCAGTAAGAATAAGAAGTTTCATATTATAAGTCCTAAATTATATAAAATGGTGTGTCAAGCAGGACTTGAACCTGCAACTACGCCGTTATGAGCGGCGGGCTCTAACCCATTGAACTATTGACCCAACTAAAGTAATGAGTCTCTTGATATTGCTTACTATGAAGTATCATTTTTAGCAAAATCAAGTACCCAAAACAGATAAGCCGCCCTCATGACGAAACAAAAGCCAAGTGGCGGTAGGACGGCTTTATTGATGTCTCCGCTGAGACATCTGTAAAACCTATCCTTTATATGAATGAATAGTTCTAATGATTTCAAGTATCGCAGCGTCAACATCATCTTTATTTAAGAGTTCTGGAGAGAGTCGCACTTTAAAAATACTGTTGCTTGGACTGGTTAACTCAGCTTCAATAAAAAAACGTTTTCCTTGCTTTTCGTGATCGTAAATCCGAACTAAAACAACATGGGAAGGAATAACATATCCAGTAACTTCCCCTTCGCTACCAAATATCGGAAGTGTTGGAATTGTCGTGACTATCACTTTGCTACCGCATCAAGTAAGCCCTTGCCGGCTTTAAATTTTGGAACCATTTTGTCTTCAGTGGTGTAAGATTTTGTGGTGCCCGGAACAGTTCCTGTTTTACCTTTTTGGAGTGCAGTTTTGAATGCTCCGAAACCAATCAAAGAAACCTCATCTTTATTTGCAAGCGCTTCTGTTATTGCTGCTGTTACAGCATCGATTGCCTTATCCGCTTCAGCTTTAGTTTTGTACTCGCCTTTTGCTTGTACCAGTTCGACAAATTGTGCTTTATTCATGTTAATGCTCCTGTGTGTTATTTTGAACATCACAATTCTACAATAACATTCTATTAAAAGCAATAGTAGTTAAGTAAATACAACTAATGCTACTTTATTTTAAATAAGTAGCATTTAATTCATATATAATGCTACATTGTTTTACATTGGTAGCATTAAACAGTTAACTGATTTACATTGACATATGATGAATGCTATTTTTGATGGTTTTTCAAAATGCCTCTTAAAGCGTTTTACTCTTACATTTATACTATTGCTTTTAAAAAACGCCTCCTGTATAATATGACATTATTGTTAATAATGTCATATTTAAAGATGTTTAACTCGGAAGGAAAAAAGATGATCAATATTGATGAACTCTTTACAGAGGAACTTGAAACCTTACAAAATGAACTAGATAGTGGTAATGGTGTATTAAGCGATATTAAACTATGGATTGATAGATATAAGGCTCACTTGATAAACTCAAATAAGAGTATAAATACAATAGAGCTATATGATGTAACATTAAAAGGCTTATATGAGTATATAGAACAGAATCATTCAAGTATAAGTGGAATCAGTACCATTAAAAGTGTATTAAATCAATTTTTGGAGTGGATGGAGCAGTATAGTGTTAATAAACGCTATGGAACCCAAAGAGAACGAATTGTATTGCTAAAAAAATTCATCGATGAAAGCGATCCTATTAATCTTGATAATTATCAACATTTGGTTGACATATTCTTTCGTGAACTTGACGATGGTATTGTAGATAAAGCAGAATTTGTTATAAAGGATTTTTACGAATATTATGCAGTATTAGGTGGCGATATTGACCAAGCTAAAATTAGAGGCTATATTGAGAGCCGTCCAAAAGTTATGTTAGCCACCATGAACCAACGTCGAATAGCGCTCGTTGCATTTTTAAACTTTATAGACAAGAGTGTTGGTAGTGATCACTTCAGTCAAGACATGTGGCGCGTTAAACACTACAAGCTCACCAAGCGAGTAAACAATGTAAATACTGGCTTTTCCTTGGAAGATCAAGAAAAAATAAGCGCATTATTGTCTGTACCGCCAAACAAAACGGTTGCTCTTCTTAAGAGAGTTCAAGGGCATAGCGAATATGTTGAGTGGAGAACCAGGGCGATGATGATTTTAATGATGAAGGCCGGGCTAAGGACATCCGAGGCGTTAACAATTCGTTTTGAGGATATTGTACTATCAAAAGACGAAAAGACGTTCACTCTAAAAGTGCTAGGGAAGGGGAACAAGGAGAGAAGGGTTCCTATTAGCAGATCGGTTTTTGAACCTTATCTGGCTTATCTCAAGGAACATCGCATTGGCGAATATTTATCAGCTACAGACAGAGGTCAACCACAGAGGAGACAGAATCTATATCAAGCAATTAAGATAAAATTGCTTTCGGCAGGTATAAGTAAATCCGGATTACACATCTTCCGTCACCATTTTGGAAGTAACTTTGCTGCCAAAGATGGGAATATGAAAATTCTTCAAGATCTTTTAGGTCATGCTGTTATTACGACGACAATGATTTATTCTCATGTTAGTGATGAGGTTATGGCAGATGCGGTTTATCAAATGGACGAGGCGGTATAGTATGATAAATTTAGCTAAGAAGTATTGGAAGAAAATAGTATTTTGGCTTATAGCTTTAGATGTTGTTGTATTGGGAGGTGGCTCTATTTTGACGGCAGTTTGGTATTTTATTATTGGAGAGTGGCATTAGCTTTGTGTAAAAGCTTCTGCTGTGTCCTCTTTGGTGTTTGATTGCATAATTGAATAAGCTGCATCTAACGCTTCGCTATAGACTACCGATTTGATTGCTGTTCTAAAAATATATAATATGTGAAAAAGCAGTGTAGTCATAATGATTAAAAGTAAAGCAGCAGAGATTGCAAAGTTTTGGCTAATCTTAGCAGCTCCAGACAATAAAATACCAACTATAAGCATCCCTATGATCATAGTAATGATAATTGAAGATGCTCCTTGTCCATTTTTTCTCTTATTCCCTACAATAAGTGCCATATGCAAAAAACTTTTTAAAGATTTTGTTGATTCAATAACCCGCTCATTGGCAATTAAAAGCCAAAGTTTTTTCCCTTGTGGCATAACGTCATAAGCATCTTTATTGTGATCCAGGAGGCTTCTTTGCTTTTTATTTGATTCCTCTTCACTTGCTTCCGGCTTTAGGTCATAGTTTCCAATAAAGCCAGTAATAACATTGTCATGTTCTTTAAAAAATAGAGCCAAAAGGGGAGCCAAAAGATACATAGATGTTAAATTACTTGTGTCACTATTGCGTAAAAGTTCAATAAATAAATTTGTAATGTAATAATTATGATAAGTATCCGTGTTTATAAATAGCGGGATGAGAAGATAGATGTAAAACGTAATTTGAAAGACCAATTTACATTTGTCTAAAAAATGAAACATACGAGAGAGCCATAAAAATCCCAATATAGCTCTTCCTGTTGGTGTAACAACTAATTCTGTAAACGCTAAAATTGCCACAACTATCGCGTTTTGTTGCTTGTTCTCCAGTAAATCAAATTTATTGCCCATTAACACCGTCTACTGGGGTTTCCTTAAAAGAAGCATCAAATTTAGCTATAAAAAAATCAGCTGCTTGTGGCCGATTGAAGCTTGCCCTTGCTTTTACATCACTTATTGTTTCCCCACATGGTGTGCACAAATCGCCTTGCTCATATCTTAGACCTAGATTGTCAATAATAATAAAATTATTCAGTTGATTTTGCTCATCATCTAAAATTCCATTCGGAGCAATATGAAACTCTATTCCATTCTTGAAAAGCTGGGTATAGCTGTCAAAAACATCATTTTTATTTATCTGTTGACGAGAAATAATTCGTAACGAAACGCCCCGTTTTGCAGCAGATTCAAATTCATTTTTGATCTCTATACGGCTATAAAATGCTGGACAAAAGGAGGTAGTAAAAAGTCTAATTTCTTTTTTTGAAGATTTTACTAGCTCTTTAACTAAGATTGAGGCATGCTCTGCCGTGTCATTATCAATGATATCTTGACTTTCCGTTAGACTCATAAATTTCACCAACTCTTCGTATTGTGCCAAAGAGAGTTTGATAGCGCTCATTTCATTCCTCTGATGTGGTATGTGGTTAAAAATTTAATGTGTCATAAATGCGACCGTCACTATAGCTTAATTATAGTAACAATGTAATTAAGAAACTTTTCGTTTATAGCAAAACGTTTTGTTTTTGATAGAGCATTTCGCATTCCAGAACTAAACGTTTCCCAGACCTTAAAAATTTTTCCGCAAAAAAACATATTATAGGTAGACAAAACTATAACACAAGGAAGAATCATGCGTAAATCTCTCACCCCTTTGGCTATTTTAGCCTCAACCATCCTATTAATGGCATCGGCTGCATCGGCAACTCCTTTAAAAGTAGAAGAGCTGTCCCAAATGAATTTCTTTAAAAACAAAGGTATTTCAATCCTTGGTTCCGCTGAGGTTAATAAAGATCTAACTCTCGTCTCGGTTTCAGCTGAAACTCCACAAGGAAAACAGCGCATGAGTGCTTTTGTGACAAATGACAAAAAAAATGTCATTATCGGTTCGGGATACAATGATCAAACCGGTGAACAGCTAACCATCCCCATGGATATGAGCAAACTAAAAAATGATGCTGGGATTGTATTAGGAAAAGGGAAAAAAGACCTGTTTGTTTTTACAGATCCTGAATGTCCGTTTTGTAAAAAAATGGATAAAGATGTCCTCTCAAAACTTTCAAAAGACGAATACACCGTCTATGTCTATTTATTCCCCCTAAGCTTTCATCAGCACGCAGAAGCAATGTCAATGCACATTCTCTCAAAAAAGACAGCGGATGAGAAGATGAAAGCCCTTCACGCGATTTCTAATGATTCTATGGATTTCCAAAATGCATCTTATACAGAAGGTGAGCGAAGTAAAATAAAAGCTTCTTTGGCCAAACAAATGGAAATTGCCCAGTCTCTAGGCGTAAGCGGAACTCCAACACTCTTTGACAGCAAAGGTTCTCCAGTTAATTGGATGTCGCTGGCTCCGAAGGCTACTAAATGATAAAAAAAGGCTTGTTGTTAATAGTATTTGCCGCGTCTATGATGCTGGCATCTGACCATGACTGCAAGATCGATACTACCAACACTTTATCAAAGATGCTGCCAGTAGATGAAGAATCTGAAGAATGCGGATTTCTGCATGCGCTGGCTTCTTCAGATCCAAGTTCCGTTGAGCCACTGTCTGATTTCTATTGGTCAAGCAGTTGCTCAAATAGCTTTGATGGGATTATGGAGTTTACGCGTGAACGCCCTTGGCCGATGAAAGAAATTGAGATGTTGATTAGCCTCAAAGAAAAATCACCTATCGCATATAACGCTGCCATCAATGCTCACCGAGCCATGAGCTGTTCTGATGATAAAGCTTTTCAGGATTTTAATTCTGCTTTTTTAGTAGGAGCCCAAAAGTGAAAAAAGTTTCTGTGTTCTTTATGTCCACAATTGTTGTGCTTATGACAGCTTCAAATTTACATGCTGAAAAAATTATGGCACGTAAAATCGTTATCGTTGATGCGTATGAGTTCCGTCAAAACGCAACCTTATGTAAAGGCATAGCAGTTGATGCGGGAAATGGTTATATTCAATTGATTATGCCGCAGAATGAAAAAGACTATTGCCGCGATACCTTAAAAAAGAGGATGCTGTTTCCAGCGTCATCATGCTCGCTTACGCATATGGTTGGCCAATGTCTTGATCAAATTGAATTTACAAAACATATAAAAAAGGATACTAAGTGAAAAAAATATTTTTCGTGCTCGTTGTAGTAATTACAACAATACATGCAGAAACTCCGGCATTCTCTCCAGCGTTAATGTGCAATGGTATTGCAAAAGGATTTGCAAACGCCTATAAAATGACCGAAAAAGATGAATCACCAGACGTGTATTGTTCTAATATTATTCAAGAAAATGCGAGAAATAGTTTGTTGTGTCCGATCGATAAATTAATTGATGGGTGCATCAAGCAAATAGAAATCGATTCCAAAAAATAAAAGTAAAAATTCTATCAATAAAACTTCAAAATCACATCTTTTTGAAGTCCATATTTACCAAACTCATCAAGGCGAAAAATGAAATCATTTGGATTAAGAACTATACTTCCGCACTATCAACCTATTGTACGGCTTTCTGATAAGGAAGTCGTTATGTATGAATGTCTTGCGAGGTTTATTGACAATAACGGGAACGGCGTAGGTCCGCTTGATCTGGAACATCTTTTTGAGGATAAAAGCTTTTTGTGGAACTTGTTTGACCAATCATTTCCTTCAATCATAGCTAATATGCATAAAGATGTTGCAATATCTGTGAATATAGATGTAAGTTCATTGACACCAAAATTTTTTACTTTGATTGAGAATTTGGCGTACATGCATTCGGACATCACTAAAAATATCCATTTTGAGATCACTGAAAAGAATATCCTCAAAGGGCTTGACTCTCTGCCAGAATTAATTCAACATTTGCGCCATATCGGCTATAAAGCAGTGCTTGATGACTTTGGAACAGGCGGTGCGAATTTAGAGTGTCTTGAACGTATAAAATTTGATCTCATAAAGATTGATGGGCAGTTTCTAATTGGGGCATCCAAAAGCAAAGAGGGATTTAAACGGCTCGAAAATATTGTCGGACTGCTTAAGTGTTACGATACAGATCTAGTCGCAGAACATATTGAGAACGAAACAATTGCCAAAATCGCTCAAGATCTCGACATCTGTTATGGGCAGGGCTTTCTATTTGGCATGCCAGCCCCAGTAATTTTTCACAATGCATAAGAAATCAAGCCATAAAAAGAGTGAGATCATGACGAAACCAAATCCAACAAAACAAGAAATTCATATGAGAGACGATGATTTCATTGTTTCAAAAACTGATCAATATGGAAAAATAACTTTTGGCAATAAAATGTTTATCCAAATGTCGGGTTACGGTGAATCCGATTTGCTAGGTGCACCACACTCTATCTTGCGCCATCCAGATATGCCAAAGATTGTTTTCAAACTCCTATGGGAAACTCTTAAAAAGAAAGAAGAAATTTTTGCTTATGTAAAAAACCTCTCTAAAGACGGATCTTTTTATTGGGTGTTTGCCAATGTAACATGTACACCTGGAGAAAACGGTTCAATTAAGGACTACCATTCCGTTCGTCGCAAACCGAGCCACAAAGCTATGGAGTTAATCCCAAACCTTTACCGTGAATTATTAACCGCCGAATCAACTGGAGGTGTAAGTGCCTCTGAAAAACTTTTCAATAAAAAATTATCCGACCAAGGAATGAGCTACAATGATTTTATCCTCACTCTTCAACAGTAATCAAAAAATCCTTTATGCCGGGTCAACTCTTGCATCGTCTTGTTTATTTGCATTCAACGGCGAATACCTTTTGGCATCATTTTTTGGCGCGGCGCTACTCGTTGGCTTTTTTATCCCGGATGGCAACAGAGAAGCGTGTACAAAAATATTTACCGATGATCTAGTGCGTCAAATCCGCGACGTTTTGATTAAAGGGGGGCAGGGTGATTTATCGAACCGTGTCACCAATATATCAGATGATCATGTCCTCTCATCCGTTGCTTGGAGTTTAAATGATTTACTTGATCAACTGGAACAATTCATCCGTGATATAGAGGCGTCAGTTGCCTCTGCCGATCGTGGCAATTCACTTCGTATTATTTTCCCATCAGGATATCGCGGCGACATTAAGGCTGCCGGCATTTCTCTGAGCCGTGCGGTGCTGGCTATTGCCGGTTCATTTAAGGGGAAAATGCGGTCTGAGCTCTCTATTGAATTTGAAGCAGCAAGCGGGGGTATCTCAAAAGGACTCGAAGCAATCCAAAACGATATTGTAATTAACGCTTCACACGCTATCACAATCAATACTATAGCGTCTAAGGCATCAGAGGATGCCTCTCTAAGCCTTGGGAATATAGATAGTGTTATAGAGAGTCTAAATGAGCTGATCGTGCTTATTTCGCACTCTCAAGAGACGATATCAGCTCTTAATGAAAGAACTATCGAAATCGGTTCTGTTGCGGGACTCATTAAAGACATTGCAGATCAAACAAATCTTCTCGCGCTCAATGCCGCGATCGAAGCTGCACGAGCCGGTGAACACGGCCGAGGGTTTGCCGTCGTTGCCGATGAGGTGCGCAAACTTGCCGAACGTACTCAAAAAGCGACTCAAGAGATATCGATTACCGTTCAAACACTTCGTCAAGAATCTGGCACCGTACAAGATGATGCTGAATCAATACAAAAAATTGCACATGCAGCACAAGCTGGAATCACTGATTTTGAGACGGTACTTAATGAATCTGCTAAAACATCCAAAAAAGCAGGTGCATGGGCGAAACTTATTAATGATTCTCTTGTTGCTACACTCGCAAAAATTGATCATATTGTTTATAAACACGGAGTATATTCCGCAATTGTTAACGATGATACTGAAAAAGCTAAAAAAACAGTTGGGCATGAGGGTTGTCGGTTTGGTAAATGGTACTACGCAGGGGAAGGGACGGCTTCGTTTGGTGCAACCGCCTCTTTCAAAGCAATTGAAGAAGTTCATAAGATGGTTCACGTCTCAGCTATATCAGCTTCTGATTGTGCATTAAGAAAAGAGTGTTTGACTTCTGGTGGAAAAGAACATGCTATAAAGCATATTGCGGAAATGGAAAAAAATAGTAATCGAATGTTTACCTTACTTGATTCCATGGTTGCAGAAGCTAATCCTTCCCAGCTGAGATAGTAGTGCATGAAAAACACTCATACACAAAACAAAAAACACGATGACGTTGAAGACGAACTCGACAAAAATATTTTAAGAACGATAAGAAAAATCGAACTGGATTTAGAATCAAATGATCTGCGCGGTGCCCTTCAAAAATGCTTTCTTCTCTCAAAGCATTATTATCAAATTCATGTACGGCTAATGAAAGAACAACCAGAAAAAGAGATTTCCAAGAAAAATGATTTTCTACAGTTAGTTGCATTCCATAAGCACTGCAAGACCGGAATAATATCAAAAGTTCTTACTATGGTTGATATTGAAGAGCGTGCAATTGGAAGACCGCTAATGTCCACAACTGAAGTTAAAAGCGTATTGGATCGATGCCGTACCAAGATTGCGCATATTAGTAATTTCACGGAGAGAATTCAAAAAAAATCTTTACGTCCATATTCCAATAGAAAATCCATTAATTAGGGTGATTATGACATCTATTGCATATAACGTGACAATCGGAGTAAAAGAACATTATCGGGTTCAATACCGAGATATTACCATCGAGGTCCAAACCCCGATAGATGATTCAGAAATAATAAAAATTGCGCTTTCAAGGGTACATGTCCATATACGTTATCGTGCGAGAGTAACTGATATTTCGGTTCATGAAAATAGAACAAAAACACTAGCACTGGATTACGTGAGCACAACATTGAATACAGAGGAATTTTTTGAAATCCTGGAGTGATTGCTTGAAACACAGTGAGGGTTTGAAATTAATGAAATTGTTTTCATGCAAAATATCAAATACCTCATCAATAAGATGCCGCTATCCCATCTTCCACATTCGCTCATCATAGGAAAAAGCGGTTTTTTGAACAATTGTAATTTTTGAGAAATCAGGATGAGCCGGATTGATTAAATAGTTTCTCTCCATCTCCATCACTATTGAGGGGATTGACAATACTGCACTTTCTTTACTGTCCGCCCATGTGCTTCCGAATTCCTGACACACTTCCGGTGCGGGGTTTTCATTCCATTCTTCAGGCAAATCCGATTTATTACACACCTTAACGATTTCATCGGGGATGTCAATCTCAATAATAATATGCTGAATCGATTTAGCCTCAACCCCCATATGGACAAAGCTCTCCATGGCAGCCAAGGAAGGGGAAGCGCTGGTATAGACCATGCGAGTTCCTTTTTCATTCCATCGACCACCAAAGAGTCTGGCTCCTTCACCATCAAACGCAGTGTCGGCAAACTCAGGTCGAACAATTCTATATGCTCTTGGCATTAGCTGTACACACCATAGGTGATGCGACCGAGTAAATCTTCAACCGCTTGAGTACCTGCGCTTGTGCAAATCAAATCAATAGGAGTTCTATTACCTAAAGCCGGTTGCTTAGAACTAAGCCAATTAAGAGATGCTTCTTTATCGCCGATTGCTTTTTCTGTTTCGACAACGATTCGGGCCAATGTATATGCATGGTTTCCCTCATCAGGCTTGAAGCGATCTTTTCTTGACCTGAATGTTTTTGGAGTTACCGACATAAGCTCTGCCATTCGACCATCACTTACCCCAATATATTTTTGCAAATTTCTAACCGCTCGTATCGGCATGCCTGATACAATTACATCTGCAAAATCAAGATCAGTTTTGATTTCACGATGAAGCGCTGTTGCTCCACCAAGAACTAGCGCTACTCTTCTTTCAAACATAATAATCTCCTCTAGGTAAAACTACCTTTTTAATTGGGTAATTATACCATACGTTTTTAATAAATGATAAGAATTGATTGGTCTCTCGCCCTGAGTGGGAGAGGTTAGTTTGAAGTGATTTTTTTAACGTTATACGGGATAACTTTGTAGTGTGAAAGATGTTCTTCGACTTCGGAGATTGGAAAACTATACCCCTCAACAAGATAATGTTCAGCAACAGTAGAAGCCCCAAGTGATACAGTTAACCGAGTGGCTATTCCGGACAAAGTTTTAATATCTACTGTTGGCTTATTGCTGTTTGCAAGATTTACTGTATTATCAACTGCATTACTACTGTGTGCCGCCAAAGAGGTCATATTTGTATTACCAGCACTTGCGCCCTTTACTCCAATTGCTAAAGTAGCTATTTGTCCAGCAATCCAAAACATATCACTCGCTTTAAAACTATTGTCTTGGAAACATCTTTCATTCATAGAATGCCACACGTTTAAAAGATTGTTGGTAGTTTTGGATACCCCTCGTTGATCTTCATTAATCATGTAATCCTCCGTCAATAACGACTGAAAGTATTCAGCAAAAGGCTTGTCTGTATGTGGGCTATTATCACTTGTAACAGCCTGCACAAATATATATTTGGCTCCATTATTTTTTAGCTGCTTGATAGCCTCTCGATATGCTACAACTGTGCCATCTGCGATACGACTTTTCAAGACAATCCCAACTTTTTTATTAGTCTGTACATCTTCCTCGCTAAAGCAATTATTTACCTTCACATCAATACTTGCGTTACCAGACCAGTTCGGGTCATTATTTTCAGAAAATGAAGAGAAAAGACCTCTCTTTCCTTGTGTCCATCCAGTCACATCAATGCCGAGATATTGTCCATCTTTCATCAACTGAGAAAGCATCATTACTTCTTTTGTTTTAACGGCGTAGGCGTTATCATACATTGGTGTATTATCACTTGCTAATGCCAGAGATGACAGCATAAAAAAGGTTAGGATTGATGAGGTTACTTTTATCATTTAAGTTCCTTTTTGTGTTTAAGTAAGGCATTGTAGGAGAAATTCAAAATCTTTGCAAGGGGGCTTTTTCTCTAACAAAAGAGAGAAAAGCTTTAATAAAAAGACCTACTGAGTAACTTCCATCGCATTTTGAACTTGGGACATGAATGTATCTCCATCAACAGCAAGACCTTTTTTAATCTGTTTTTTAAGCTCATTATTTAGCTCTCGATAACTAGCGATTGGAAAACATTTATCGGTATATGGATCTTGCTGTGGGGTGCATGGGGTAAATGAAATATTTTTAAGATCATTTATCGTGATATCGTTACAACTATTCCATCCTGTGCCGCGTTGTGCCTTAACTCCCTCAGCAAAAATACGAGTCATGATTTGATCATAACAACAATATGTCTCTTTGTTAAGACTGCAACTACCAAGCATTTTTTTAGAGCAGCTTCCTCCAGTATGGTGGCATTGTCCAAACTTCTGAAACTTATTCGTTTTAAGTTGAATAGGTTTTTGAGACTGAGCAATCTTTTCATCTGTGCATGCATTCCCGCTACTAAATGAAGAAAGAAGTTTCAGGCCAAGTGAACACGCGAATGCCCATGGCCCGGCTAACGCACAAGCCATGCTCGCCGCCATCATTGCTGCTTGTTCTGGGCTCATGTTTTTCAATCCATCAACCATACTTGGTTTTTTCGCTGCGGCTTGATTAACAGCATTTGCAACTGTTGCCACGTTATATCCACCGCATACAAGTTGAGTTAATTGTGCATACGCAGCACCATTTAAAGCCACGATCGTGATCATCTGCATATTGTAATCGATATCCATTGCTTTATATGACACCTCCATAAACGCATCTCCCACAATTGATCGCAACTCGTAAAGCGATTGAAGACTAATACGCATAGGGTTATGCCAAGGAGTAAGAAGTTCTTGCGATGTCCCATTTGAATCTTTGGCTCCAGATGCAATGGAAATGGTATTAACAAAATTCGCACCAACAGAGGCCATACATGAAGCGTATGCGTTGGAAGCGATATCGTTACTTGTCCCCTCACCACTAAGAACATAAGCTTGTTGAGCCTTCCATGCTTTAATCATGTCATCTTTACTCGCTGCCACGTTTGAATACATTTGGTATCCAGCAGCAGCAATATCCGTCCACTTGATTGTTGTAAACCCAATATCCGCGATTGCATCATATTCTTTCATTCTCTCTAAAAAACTTTTTAAATCAGCCGTTTGCCCCTGAGTTGCACCAGCAATCCCCATATTGGAGGCCGTCGATTGAGCTACATTTGTTGTAGCTGGATTAGTAAATAGGTCTTTTAGCGTGGTATTAGTTGTATCAACAGTTTGCATAATTTGGCCAGAAAGTGATGCATTAATTTTAGTAATTTCAATAGTTAGGTTGCTAATCTCGGTATTGATTGCCTCGATTGTGGCTGGGTCGGTTGTTACTTGCAACGCATCTCCAAGGGTGGATAAATATGATGTTTTTTCAGCTATAACCTGAGATGGACTAAAGATTTCATTATAAATAGTTTCTGTATATGTTACGGCCTTATCGTAACTAGCAACTAAATCGTTAATATAACTACTGTTATCAATTATTCCAGTAACACCCATCATGTCAGATACATTTTTTGTTGCACTTGTTGCCATTTCTGTAAATTGAGCCGTGACTGTAGCGGATGAATTGCTAACTATCGTCACTAGATTATTTCCTAGTGATTGAGCCCAGTAAGTTGCTTTTTCAGCTGCCTGTGCAAATTTTGCAATATCACCACTCATTTGTGCGAGATCAGCCATTGTTGCACCCTGATCGATAAGTGTTGCTGCTTGTTCAGCAATGGTAGAGCCAGCTACGGCGACACTTGCGTCAGCAGCTTGGCCACCTGCATCCGATGCAGCTTGTGATGCGGATGACGCCTCACTAGCCCCAGCAGTAGCACTCCCATACGCCGACATCGCCAAACTTGCGATTGTCATAGGATCGCTTGTCCAACTAAAATCAGTAAATAGCCCATGCTCGCATTCTCCCGGCCAGCCGGACCAAATATGCATCATTTGCTCAGACAGTTGTGCGCCAGCCAATGCATTCATAAACATTCCAGAATTATCGATTGTCTCATATTGGTTTGAATTTTGATAAACAATCCCACCGTCATTTTGTACCGTCTTTTCATTATTACAACCAACAACTTTTTCACTTGTGACATCACAGTAAAAAGTTGATGCTCGCATCATATTAACGGATGCACCACGATAATCACTTATAGGATTTGACTCATTTTGTGCTCCAATGATACAGCCAGACCCAGCTGATACATCTGGAAATGGATCATAACATCGATATTTTCTGTTTTCTACAATATTCAATTTTGAAACAAAAATTCGATTAGGGTAGGGTAGTGGATAAACTAATTTTATTGGGGTTACAGTTCCTGTTAATAAATCTTTTACGACAATGTTGTACGCGCTATTGGCTTTAGCGTGGCTATCATCTGGGGAGGAACATCCAGATAAATTCCCTTTTGACCCATTTGGTGATGCCCAAACTCCTCCGCCCCAATCTACAAGATCATCTTCTCGGCAGGCATTAGAGGTGTTGCCTTCAACCATACCCGGAGAAAGAACCATTGACTTTCCAAGCTTTAATTGTATGTAGCCATTATTTGGCATATCTTTAAAATCTTCAATCGTTAATGTTGCTGAACCTATTAAACGGTTTTCATACTCACTTCCACCGCCATAAACAAAGATGTCGTATGCACCAGCGAAAGGGAACATGATAGATAGATTCGTTAATGCATTATCCCAAGTTTTCAAGAATAATCCACCATGCGTTGGGTAAGCAGGGTAATTAGTTGGGAATGTTCCGGGGGCAGCATTAACGCCATCAACAGATACAGGTGTAGCACGAAAGTGATTGCGAGCAAACATATATTCTTTTGTTGCGTTTTCCGCTTCAGATGCTTCCTGAATTGATATAACATCTGAGGATGAGATAGTTACGTGTTGATCAAAATTGTAGTTTCCATCATTATCAATACATTGTAGCGTATCGCCTGCATAATTTTTATTTACCATTGATACGGATGATGAATCTAATGCCCCATTGTGTTGTATCATATCTCCAAAATCAAACGTGACTTTCGCCGTTACCGCATTACTGAATACACTAACCGCTATACTTGTATTTTTATCAATTGACATTGCTCCTGTTGCACTTAAGTCAATCCCACTATTGTTCATCCCTCCATTGCTAACGACCTGAATGTTTTTTACTATTGTGCTCACTTCACCAGTGTCAAGCGTCAATGTTGCAGTAATTGTTTTACTTCCAGTAGATTGGTATCCTGAGAAGTTGTAAATCCACTTTTTTGCTGTTCCACTTGAATTTTCATTATGTTGCATATTGCAGTAAATCTTGCTGTAACTTGCATTTGCTTTATGCGCAATAACATAGATGTCATCGTCAAGATTTCCATTACCTACGATATGTGTTGTGATGTTCTTTTGACGGGCACCCTCAACAGTATTAAGTCGTAAACACATAGTATCACCAGAATATATGTCTCCAACTTCATCCCCAAATAGCACGGATGTCTCATAATCCTTAAACGTACGTTTTTGATTTATTGTTTGTGATGCAATGTTAGATTCGACTTTTACAATCGGATCCGTACAAACTTTTTGTGTTTGCGAGTAGCTATTAACTGGGCACATTCGCTGTTTGCCGTTGGTGCCAGTGGCTCCATCCATAGCAGAGCCATCTGCACACTTATCATTTGAGGTGAATCCAGCTAACGTTCCCGTATTGTCGTAATAGGGGAGTGGGTTTGTATCACAATAAATATATTCTCCATCATTTGCCACAACTGAAGTAGGAGCTTTGCACTCATAAGGATAAGTTACGCCATATACCCAGTCATTACATTCTTTCCCTGGCATATATCCAGCAGGGCAATTATATTGGTGGCTTTTTAACCCTGTAATCATATCTATACCGACAGGTATCCCTGCATTTCCCACCATCGGACGTTGAAGCGTTTTTGTATCTCCTGTCTCGCTGCCAACGAGGGTACATGCAGTTTTTATCCCATTAGAACATTGGTCAACATAACATGCCGACTGTTCTGGATTCGCTAAACAGTCAACTGATTTACGCTTATCGTAATAGCTAGTGCAAGTAACTTTTCCACCATCAAGTTGTTCATTCGTTTTCCACTCTTTACAATATTGAATATTTTTAGGTGGGTATAACATTGTAAGGTTTTTTAAAAAATCTGTAGCACTCGTACTGTTGGTGTCTGGTACGGCATATTCCCGCTCTATTCTCCACCATGGTAAACATTCTGATCGACCAAGTTCAGGAAAGTATCGACACATAGTTCCATCGGGGTCAACAGTTCCATACCCAACAAAAAGCTTTTTGCCCGCCACGGTTGATAAATTCATATTTTTGTATATTGGCATGGTAATGTCATCTGGAAGTACATCATAATATTGGAAATATTTTAGGTTAGATGGCAGACCAGACACGGAGGTGTTGGTTTCGATTACATTCCAATCAAGACGAGAAGCAGTATTTGGGTTGGCTGCGTATACATTACCGATTGTACTTTGAAAAATAAGAGCCATTGATAAGACGGAAGATACCGCCTTTTTAGTTAGTTCACCAAACATATTCCACCCACCTCTGTAGATCCAGCCGGACATTGAAGATTTTGACAACTTCCGTCAGCTTGTTGTATTGACCCGGCAGGGCACACGTCTTGGTAGCATTTTCCATCAAGGGTATAGACACCAAATCCAGCTGGGCATTGCTGTTTTCCGCAATACCCATTGTAAGGCTTAGACATATCGCAGGTTACAGCAGAGCATGCGGATGGGTCGCTAATACCAGCCGCAGCGGATGAAGCATCGGGGCAAAGTGCAATTCCACATTGACTGCCTGCACATTCATACGGGCTACACCAAGCATCAGTGCCGCTTGTAATGTGGCAAGTGTAATTACCGATCGGGCAAGTGTAACTATTTAAAAAACAGGCATCTGTAGTAGGCTGATAAACACCATGGACACAAATCGGAATAGCCTCACACATGTTAATTGGCACTCCATTGTAGGTATAGTTTGTGGCACAATTATATTGTGGGAAGGAAACACACTTATCCAAAGTAGTTGAATAAGAAATTGAGCTATTTTCTGCAAAGAGTGGGTCAGAGGGGCAGGTAATGGCCTGTGCGCACTTATTAGCAGGGGTATCATAAGCATACGTCCCGCAGTCAGGTGTTATCACAATTTCACATCGCGATTGTGCTGTATTATAGGTATTGCCATTACACATGGGGCTAGAGTAGCAAATACTATTGACTGCATCAATAGAATAAAGACCACAATTCGGTATAGCTGGAGATTTACATTTATCAATAGTTCCGTCTAGTGTACCAGATCCACAATCCGCAGTGGCAAAACATACGCTGTTTGGCGTATCAATGGTAAGTCCTATGCTACAACTCATTGATCCGGAAGCGGAACACTTATCAAGTGATGAACTATATACCCCAGGTGTTACACACGTCGGTGTCATTGAGCACGTTGAAGCACTAAGTCCGAATCCGGTTGCGCATGAATAAGCAAACGGTGTTTCACACTTATCTCGTGTTGTTTGAAGTGTTGATGGAGCGCTACAATCCGCAGTGCGGGTACATTTTGAGAGAGTGTTGTTATAGCCGTAGCCCGTCGCACAGTTGTAGGTGGCGGTCGATTTACATTTATCAATTGCGGTGTCGAGGGCTCCGCCTGTGTCACATGAGGATGTTTTTTGACATACGCTGTTGGTCGCGTCATAGGTGAATCCGGTTCCGCATGTGTTGGCGTATGCGGTTTGACACTTATTGGTTGTGGTATTGAGTGTTCCCGCTCCGGCACATGTTGATGAGATGAAACACTTATCAATTGTTGCATCCAGCGCAAGACCTGCAATTGAAGTACACACCGCGTTACCAGCATCACATTTATTATTGATTGTTGAGTATGCACCAGTTCCGGTGCACGTCGGTGTCATTGAGCACGTTGAAGCACTAAGCCCGAATCCGGCTGCACATGAATAAGCAAATGGTGTTTCACACTTATCTCGTGTTGTTTGAAGTGTTGATGGAGCGCTACAATCCGCAGTGCGGGTACATTTTGAGAGAGTGTTGTTATAGCCGTAGCCCGT
>Ga0172379_10001814_pt1 | contig 40765 bp, 59 predicted proteins | sample GrowelOW334metaG_FD_119756 | JGI IMG/M metagenome (GOLD analysis project Ga0172379, IMG submission 119756) | Groundwater microbial communities from an aquifer near a municipal landfill in Southern Ontario, Canada - Groundwater well OW334 metaG | ecosystem: Environmental > Aquatic > Deep... | reverse complement strand
TTGTAAATTAAGGGATATATCATTTCTGTTTGGAGAGTTGGCCGAGAGGCTGAAGGCGCTCCCCTGCTAAGGGAGTATGGGTTTTATCGCCCATCGAGGGTTCGAATCCCTCACTCTCCGCCACATAAATCATTGGTTTTAATAGTAAAAATCAATATCTCAAAATAAAAATGGCGATAATTGGCGGTTGTTAGGTGTCAATAATCGTCCAGTCATTTCAATAATTGCCATTCCCAGTCTTCGTTTTAATACTGTCGACAATTAGTAACTGCGCCGCATCATCGATATCCTTCGTTTCAAAATTTATTTCAGTGAAATTTTTTTTCGCAAAAACCGCGCGGGTGAGGAGGAGTGATTTTTGGCGGGGGTGGTGGTATCTTTGGTTTGTGGTATGGCAGCTGCTGGTGTGGCGGCTGGATGGCGGTTGTTCAGGGGGAATGCCGGGCGATTAGCCCGGCTGTTGGTGGTTAGTGGAGTGTTTCGGCCAGTTGTTTGATCAGGAGATTAAGCAGGCAGTAGATCTGTATGGGTGTGATGGTCTGCTGCTCTACTGAGGCACTGATGCCGTCAGCTGCGCCCTTTAGTGCGTGGATGAGTTGTTCTTGTTCTTCTGTCATCGTTCGCTCCTTAGGTTAGTTTAGCTTGTGGGCTGTCGAACAGGTCAACTTGGTCATGGTTCAGCGCGATCCACTCGGTTGGTGGGATCGGTTGGTTGATTATGTTGCAGAGTCGGCGCAGTTGGTCTTGTAGGATTTTCCTTACAAACGCATTCTTGGTCATTATGATTTGTAGGGACAGGCTTTCGACCTGTTTGGAGATACTGATTTGGTCTTTGATACTGATAGTGCCGAAAAATCCGGTTTTGCGGATCTCGGGCAGTACGGTTTCACAAACCCAGTTGGCGAAGTCTTTGGCCTTGGGTTTGTTAGAGCGGAAGATCAGGTGATAAAGGCCCGCTTCGTTGATGAAATAGGCGTCTCTTTCGCCTTGAATGGTGATAAGTTTCATCACCATTAACCAGTTGTCAGGCATGTTTTCTAGGGTAGCACTTGACCAAGAAATGTCGAGCGCCGCGCAAACATCTTTAGCACAGAACCAAACTTCGCTGTTCTCATCGGTAGCGGTGCGAACATCAAGTTCGGCAAACTGGAACGGGTTGGCCAGGGTTTTAAGTTGATGGCTCATGCTGCTACTCCTGCGATGTCGTGACGGATGGCTTTAAAGCGCGGCTCACGCGGGATACCGTTTGCTGTTAAGCCTTTAAAAAGAATAGTGACCAACTGGCCTAGCGGTTGTTGTTGCCACAACTGGTGACGCTGAGCCTCAGAGAAGCCCGCGCATTTAAAGGTTTTGCCGCTGGGTAGTTGCAAAATCAGCGAACCGAAAGAGTGCTGATGGGCAAGACTGGTCGTTGGCTGAAACCCAATCAGCGTGGCTTCCATATCTTGCACCGGTTTAACGCGGTAAACCGCAGTAGAGTTAGGATCGCGAATAATCATACCTTCGCAGCCGCTATCCAGAAAACATTGGTAAAGCTCTTGCAGCTTAGAGTGAGTAGTAAAGAACGTGGCAACCGGCTTGATAATAGCTGACGGCTTGATGCACTGTAACCACTTGGCCCTGTCGGTGGCCGATTGGCCGTTGATGACATCAAACAAGTGATATTGCAGCTTTAAAGTGTCAGCTTCCGGCTGTTGCTTACGCACCAGCCCGTTAATCGTTTCAAACGGGAGCGCGGTCGCGTAAATCTCGCCGTCTAGCGGCTGGTTTTGCAGGCCTAGCGCGTAAATCTCGGCGATGATGTGGTCGCAACTGGTGATCACATTACCGTTACGGGTATAGAGCTGAGCGGTGTCTTTGTTCCAAGTGACTCGAAGGCCGTCTAACTTGGGTTGAACGATGACATTACCTTGGATTTGGTTGAGGTCAATATCTTTCACGCCGGATGAGGCTGATTTTGAGGCCATGTTACACCTCCCGAGTTAAAGCAGGGGGTAACAGCAGGGCGCGACACACTCGTTTAGCGCGTTGATAGCGGATTTGGAACAGACGGACGGGGATTTTGTGTTGTGGTGCTACGGACTGTAGCCAGGTTAAAAGCGTGTTCATGGGTGACTCCTTTACTGTGGTTTAAACCACCGACCGGAGCTACTAAACTCATGGTGGTGGATGATGTATCGGGTTAGTAGACCGGGGCAAAGGACCCGGCGAGCCTCGCGGCTCCCCAATACACCACCCACCATAATAAATGTGAGGGCATAAAAAAAGCCATGAACCGGGCGGCGCATAGCTACAGCGCCTTTGCTTGATCGGGCTACTAACCCCGACTCTCGTTTTTTGCGAGAGCGTGATTAGATTAGTTGTATTTTTTTAATTTGTCAACTGAGGAGGTTGATGTGAGCAATACCGAGGCATTTACATTTATTTTTTTGATGGTGGTCGCTTATTTGTTGCGCCGTAAATTTGTTCCAGAAAATAAAGGTTTTTTTCGCAAATTTATTGGATTTTTCCGGGGCTTTTTTGAGGTTGTAATTATACCTGTAGCTATTGTCGACGTTATTTTTAAAAGTCACGACGGTAAGCCTGGCGCAGAGGGGATATTGATAGTTTATGTTGTTGGATGGTTTATATATTTTTGTTTTAGCCGCGCTAATAAATTTGCTAAAGAGCAAGGTAGCTGGTTTTCCTGGAATGGGCCGCGACTAAACGATTTTAAATTACCTGAATATCAACCTAGCAAAATAAATAATGTGAAATCTCTATTTAAGGTTAAACATGAACCTAAAGAAAAGGACATATACGGGACAGTGCAATTTAAATATCGCGATTTTGATGGCAATATTACTGAAAGAACAGTTGATGTTATAACAGGAAAAATAGGCGATAAATTCAAAGGTTATTGTCATTTGCGAAAAGAGATTAGAACTTTTTATTTTAGCCGTATTCATGGTTTTGAGTTGATCGATATTGAAACCGGCGAAGTCACAACGCCGATGGAATGGCGGAATAAGCTACAAGGAACAAAAAAATCTAAAGAAGAATTAGGCAATGAAGACTTCAGAATTAAACGGTATTATGTAGCAGTCACACCTTATTCTGACTAATTAACTTTAGTGCTCTAGATTTTCAGATACATCATTCCTTTATGACTGCCTTTTTGTTCTCGCGTTATTAAATTTTTAACTAAGCTGCGGGCATGATATTAAGAGAGCTGGAAAATATAATATCATCGCTGACAATCAATAATTCAGTGCCAATTCGTTTGTGTGCAGCACTATAATTCAAGTTAAATCTATGTTGCCTCCTTTCTTGATATAAGTGCTGTATCGAAGGTGAGTTATCATAAGTAAGAAGCCAAGGGCAATCTAAGTTGTTTAATACGTCAGCTATCTGTTGATGGTCTTTGGGTTCGTAGAAATTGGTATATAGTGTTGAACCTTTAACAAAGTACGGCGGGTCAATGCAATAAACATTGTTTCCAGTCAAAGTAGCGTTAGTTTTGTGTATGAATTCAATGGCGTCTAGGTTGTATAGGTGTATTCGGTGTTTATATTTTTCAATCCTGCGTATTCGATCTATTAACCCTTGTTTGTTAAATCTACAGTCGAGTTTGTATTTACCATCTTGAGAGAATCCACCAATAACTCCCGCTTTCAGAATGACTCCTGATCTGTTTGTTCTATTTAAGAAGAATGATGAGAAAGCAAGGTCAAAATCTCGGGCATTATCTTTATTTGCCTGAATCTCGCGTTGTTTATACCATTCATTAATAGTGACCTCAGTTGTCACTATTTTTTCAATAAAATCTTCTGTCCTGTTGAGGATTGCATCCCAAAAACACCAAATAGAGCGATCAATATCGTTTAAGTGTAGCTCGTGAACGAATCCTTTAAACAATAACGTCAATGCTAGGCCACAACCGCCAGCATACGGCTCGCAGTAATGTCCACGTGATAACTCATTGTCTGAAATTATCTTTGAAATCAGCGGCCAGATAGATGTTTTACCGCCTGGGTAACGAAGTGGTGAAGGTGTGTGTGCCATATAAATAGTCCCTATTTTTGGGCTTAATATTACACTAATTTCGATGTTCTGGCCATAGCTGGAAGGTAGGAATTAAACGTAAAAATAAATTAGATGAAGCAAATAAAACATGGCTAAGTTTAACCATGCCGCCGCCTGATGTTATTTTTGAAAATAAACGCTTTGCTTTAGGCGGTTATTTCAATTCTGGCAATATAGATGAGAGTAAGGAAAAAGTTGAAAAACATGGTGGTATTATTCAGGCAATACCAAATGGTAAGACTGATTACATTGTCGTTAATATAGATCATGGGGTTAATGGGACATACGAAAACGCAATTAAAAACCTTCGCGAAAGAGGCATTGAACCAGTGATTATTAGTGAAGAACATTGGCTTTCATTTATAAAAACATAACACATCTGTTGTCTTTTTCTTGAAAAACACAACAGAAGTGTTATTATTTAGCCATGAACTCAAAGCAAATGAAAAAATGGCTGGAACAACAAGGAGCAACCTTTCAAGAAGGCAAAGGTTCGCATTTGAAAGTGTTTTTAAACGGAAAACAGTCTACATTGCCCATGCACGGAACCGCCGAACTCGGTAAAGGCTTGGAAGCCGCCATTAAACGTCAACTAGGTTTGAAATAAGGAGCAATCATGTTTAATTATCCCGTCGTCTTAACCCAGGATGGCGACACCCTACTGGTCACGTTTCCCGACGTGCCGGAAGCCATCACCTTTGGCAACAACGAAGAAGAAGCATTGGCCCAGGCTGTTGATGCACTGGAAACCGCTTTGTCGTTTTATGTCGACGCCAGAAAACCTTTACCAGAACCGTCAGACTGTCCTGATTTGCCCACGGTCAGGCCTTCCGCGCTGGAGGGCATAAAGCTGGCTGTTTATCGGGAAATGACGCTGCAGGGTGTCAGGAAGGCAGAACTGGCACGGCGTTTGGGCTGGAAAGGGCCGCAGGTCGATCGGTTGTTTGATCTGGGACACGCATCCAGGCTTGATCAATTGGAAGCTGCGGCGCACGCGCTGGGTAAGCATATTGATGTAACGCTGGCGTAGTGCCAGTATGGGGTAAGACTATGGATCGGAATCAGCAAATCCAACAAGCAGCAGAAAAACTACAGAATGCCAGGTTAAATATCGACCAAGAGACAGTGCGCCAACTGCATCAGGCATGCGGAAAAATGAGCGCTTCCTGTGAGCAATTATCTAAAGCTTTTCAATCTGTATATGACCGCCTAGGACAACCGAATACAAAGGTTGTGGTAAACAAACGTCCTTACTGGCGTCAGTTTGATAACAGCAAATAAGTTTTGGTATATCTGCTATAAACAACATGATCGACCTACATCCTATGCGGAGGATCCTTATGGTTTTACCTGATAAATGGCTGGATACACTAAAAAGAAAAAGAACACTGATTCAGGTTATCCATGGCGGAGACAATGAGATAGTTGTTTCAAAGCATTTTGTGCCAGCTAAACAAAGGTGGGTATACGAGTGCGAGGACATCAGTGATGTTAGATTTCAGATAGAGCTAACGAGCAAAAGAAGTTATGAACACATTTGATATGATTAAAATCGGACTTGCGTGCCCACATTGTGGTGCGACATGGAGGCATAAGCATCATTCGCGCATTCCTGGTGATAATGCGTCATGGACATGGGAACCAGAAAAACTATCAACCGATCAAAATGCAAAGGCGGCTAACCCTGCGATGCCGTCCCGCGCAGCTCGTCCGAGCAAGGAACGAGCGATGTTGAATGATTCGTTGTGGCGCTATGAATACCCAGAAGACAGGTTTGTATTCTGGCGCTGGGTGGATGCAAGATGGCATGGGAATAGAAAACCGTACTGGTGGTTTGACAAACAGCGCGAACGCTTAATTATAGAACTGCAAGATGGCGACAGGACGGTGGAATGTATGCTGTCAAAAGTAGAATTAGATTTGTCGCTGCCTGGCTGGCGCTGGATGGTTGCGCAAGCGGTACGACATACCCGCCATGCCTTGTGGCACAACAAGAAATAGACACTGTTTAGGTGTCTATTTCAATAAACACATTTAGTTAAGCTGTTAACCTCCCAACCGCACCATCAAACTCATCAACCCCCATCTCGCACCCCACAAACCCCCGCCCCAGATCCCTGCAGGCAATCGGCGTCGATCCGCTGCCGACAAAGGTATCCAGCACCACATCACCCGGGCGTGAACTGGCCTCGATGATATGCCGCATCAGATCCAGCGGCTTTTCGCAGGGATGCTTACCCGGATACCATTGCGCCGGCTTAAAGTCCCAGACGTTGGTGTAGGGAGTGTGCTTTGTCACTGCAAAATGGCGGCGCTGTTGTTTGATGGCTTTGTATTCCGCTTTCAGTTGGTCGTAAGGCTTCAACGTACCTCCGAACAACTTATCCATCGTTTGATAATTAGCCTGGCTGGGGAATGTCCATTGTGATCGGTCGAACCAGTGACCGGACATTTGGCAGCCGCAGGCCTGGTCGATTTGCTTTCTTGAAACGCCGGCGGCGGTTCTGGCATCGTCCAGGTAAGCGCGGATCGGTTCAAAGGCGAACGGCATTTTTTTGCGGCTTTCGGCAAATAGGATGTGTTCGGTCTGCGGAAAGTAGCGGCGTAGCGATTCCTTATTGCAACCGTTATGCCTGCCGCTTGGCTTGCGCCAGATGATGTGATTCAGGAGATCAAAGCGCCGACTGACGGCAATATCCACTTGTGTTGCCAGATGGGGACCGGCAAACAGGTATAACGATCCGGCCGGTTTTAAAACCCGGTGATATTCAACCAGAATGCTATCCAGCCAGGCGAAAAAGTCGGCTTTGCTTTGCCATTGGTTGTCCCACGCTTCGCCTTTGACTTTGTAATAGGGCGGATCGGTGGCGATCAGGTCGATGCTGTTGTCGGGGAGTTGCGCCAACAGGGTTAAGCAGTCGGTGTTATGCAGGGTTAGGTTTTTATTTTTGTAGATTCTCACGAGTATCACGCTTGCAATGACACTCGCGGTGTTCGGGTTTGGGGCTCTCGGCCCTCAAAAAATTAAGCACGCTACAGCGCGGGCATTTTATTTGTAAAGTTTGATAAATACCGGCGCCCAGCTTTTTGCCGCAGGCTCCGCAGCGGATTTCGTCCATGATTGCCCCTTGTTGGTTATACCATCCATGGCCACTGGATTCCGGCAATCCATGCCGGAATGACGTGGTTCTGTTTTTATGTCGGCGGCGTTGTTTCGGTAATCCCGTCCAGCCGTGTCTTGACCGCACCGGTATCCGTGCCAACCTGCGAAACCTGCGCCCCCTGGCTGCAAGCTCCGACTGATGGATGGGTATGGCTGGACAGGATGTCGCACAGGTTAATCACCAGCTGCATCAGCTCGGATAATTGTTTCAGCACATTTTCATTGCTCGACCCCACCCAGCTTTTAGGCGCAATCGACCTGAACTTCACCTTGCTGACGATATTAAAATCGCCCAGCGCCGACAGGTCGAAGCGTTGGCCGCTGGTCAGTTGCATGCCCATGCTGGCCAGTATCTTTTTAATGCCGCCGATGGTTTCGGTGTCGCCCGCGTCCACGGTCTTATCGCTTTTGCCGTAATTGGCGCTGCGCTCGGTCGCGGTACTGGTCTTTTTCAGGCTGGTATCGGACATCGTGCCGTCAGTCACCCGGGCATGGTTGCCGTTTTTGTCGATGGTCTGGTAACTGCCGGCGGAATGCTGCAGGCGCATTTCACCGCGCTCGACCGGAAACTGGCTGCGGCCATGCGGCAATATGCAGCGGATAAACGGTCTATTGGGCGAACCATAGGCAAAGCCGATCTCCACCCAAGTTCCGTTCTCCGGAAACGCCGCCATGCCCATTTCATGCCCGGAAACCGGCATCGGCAAATGCAGGTCTTTTAACACAGGGAAAGCCGCATCCGGTTCGCCGTATTCATCCAGCACCTGCGCGTCCACGGCATAAACCGGCCGGAACTCGTCGCACACCTCGCCGCCTTTTGGGTTTTCGCGTGCGGCGACCACCTCGGCAAAACGGGGCAGGTGATAGCCGCCGGCCAGTTCCGGAAAGGATGATTGAATCATGCGTTTTATGGCTTTTTCCATGTCACCACCATTTGGTTGCCGCTAAAATCCACTTTCGTCACAATATTGCCGTTCATCATCACGCCAGGTCGTAGAGCCGGTATCGCCACCAGCTTGGCGCTGTTGTTGGATAGGTGCTCGGTAAACAGCGTAGAATCAACCGGGATAGGCTTGTCCGCATAGCGCGAATCCCGCCAGCTGCCGGCGTAAATCACTCCGTGGCCCTGCTGCTGCCAAATGTAATCGGTAATACCGAACACCCGGGCCATGGACTGCATGGCCTGATAGCCGTTGCCCAGGTTATAAAAATTCGCCACCTTTTTGCTGCTGTAAGCACCGTCGCCGACTGCAAAGGTCAGTCCTGTTTTAATGTTGATCTCGGTGATGACCTCGTGCATGGTTACGTGGCGTAAATCCAGCCGTAGCGGCGCGAACAGCGCCGCCGACAGCTCCCGGCAAAACAGCTTCTGCCGCTTGTCCACTGTATTGACCGACTCGACAAAGCCCAAAAACAGCCGCTGCATGGTGTCGTGCTTGGCGTAACCCAGCGTAAACGAAACCACCTGCTTGGCTGTAACCGGCTTGTCGCTGGCATCGATCAAAAACTGAGCCCGACCGGGCGAGTCGAGATCCAGCAGCACCCTGTTCTCGATGACGTGGTAAGTGGTGTTATTGATGTTGAGTTGCCGGTCCAGTTTCATCAGCCGCCCAACAACGTGTCCAGGCCTTTCAGCTTTTGCTCAAACGGCGTCAGCTCGACCGCCTGATCGGTCACCGCCGCCGGGGCCGTCGCCCCGGGCGCTTGCCCGTTTACCGCGGTGCCTTTCGGCACCTGTTCAGCGACTTTCTTTTCCGCTTTCCTGGCCTCTTTCTTTTCCGGCACCGAATGATGTTCGGACAGCGTAAAACTGATGCTCCAGCCCTCGGTTGAGTCGTTTTCCTTGACCGACAGCGTTTCGTCGAAAAAACCCTGGCGCATATTCATGGCGTTGGCGGTGTGGTTAACGATGTGGTAAATCACCTGTTCACCGGATGCGTCCTTAGCCTCGGCCAGATTGATCAGAAGGCTTAAATCGTCAGCATCGATAAACTTGATCGAGGTCTGCACCTTGATAGTTTTGCCTTTGTCGCCCTTGTGCGCTTTGGCGGTAGAACTGCTGTTGCCGGACATATCCTCGCTGGCGAACTTTAAATCGATTGAAACCTTTTGGCTATGACCAGGGATCTTGGTGTTGTTTAGATGAATGCTCACGCGATTATCTCTTTAAGCAAGGACAGCTCACCAGGCGCACCGGTAAACAGCATAATCGCCGTCAGCGTATATTTGTGGTCCGGCGTGTTTTGCATCAGCGCATTAGCAATGTCGCTCTCGGCATAAAAGCGCCAGCCGGCGCCGCCGGACAGCTTGGCCTTTGCCGACGCCAGCGCCGCCGCAACATCCGCAGCTGCAGCAGTCTTTTGCGTTTGGTAGGCATCCAGATTGGCCAGCGGCCCGGATTGCTCGAATGCCGTCGCCTCCGTCTGAGCCTGTTGCAGCAGCGCCGCTTTTCGCAAATCGGCCACAGCGCCCAGACCGGACAGATCCATCGCTTGCTGCGCGATCGCACCTGGCGCCGCAGGTAGATTGAATTTATCGGTTTCCAGGTTAACCAGCGCCGCCGCCTTGCGGCCCAGCGCTGCAAACTCGCGCACCGGGAACACAGCATTTAATGTGGCGATGTCATTGGCAAAATCGGTCAGGTTGGCCGCCGCAATGGCAATGCCCAGCGCTGCCTGCTCGGTGGTCAGGGTCTGCGCCAGGGCTTGGGCGGCATTGGGAAAGCTCAGGTAGCGGTAATGCCCGGAACCCTCGCCGACGCCGTGCAGCCACGGATGCACAATGCGCTTTTGGACACTGCCGCCGGATTGGCTGTCAATCTCGGCGGCAGTGCCGGCAGGTGCTGTGATGGTTAATGGTGTCCAGGTCATTACCAGACGATAGCGTCAAAATCGGCTTGAGTCGGCGCTGGAAGGGCCGCAACAGCCTCCACCTCCGCTATTTTTTCATCCAGCCGATTTTTTGTTGTCCGTACATGCTCAAACACAGCCAGTGCCGCGTCAGTAATTTGCGCCGCAGTATGATCCCGTCTAGCCCAGATACCTTGCACATCCCGGCACATAAACCTGTACGGCTCGCCAGCCGCGCCAAGCTCCTTTGCTCCTGCATGTAGACCGTTAATATCGGCCTGATCGTCGCGCGTAGTAGGGTAGTGAAGTGAGGCAACATCGATGCCGCCGTCAATATGCGCTTTGAAATCGGCTTTAATTCTGATGATTGCTTTTTCCCTGGCATCAGATATAACGGGGTCATGCACGGCAAATACAGCTAGCACCGCATCCTGTCTGGACTGAGGTACATTAGTAAAATGAAACTCGCCAGTAGAGCGAGTCATGCTAACGCCCTCAAGGCCGACGCCCGCAGCGGCACACTCTGTTAAAAATGTTGATCCGATTTTTTTCATAGTTAACTCCATATCGCAATGCCGCTGTTGTTTGGGCTGTGATAAGCCATAGACGCACCAGACCACGCGATGTACGGACTAAAATAGTGATAGTCCTCGGATAACCCGACAGCTTCGACATTTGGCACAACGCAGGCGACAGACTGATTAATTGTATCTGGATTGATGCTATTCGTTGTCAAAGATGTCGCGCCGTCAACGTATATCGATAACCCGGCAGTGATCGATGTCGCCGATGATAATATCACCACTTGGGATGATCCAGCGGTCATCACTGTCTCGCCGGCCCACAACAATACTTCGACACGATCCGCCGGGCTGGTTTCAGCCGGCGTGGGTGACGCCGTGTAGCGTTCGGCTTGAAACAATCGATTGCCTTTTAGCGGGACAGTATTAAACCAACTGCGCACAAATCTTTGGTTTGCCGTATCAACCCACGCCGACGCTACTGTACGCGCCCAACCAACCAGCGTTCGTGTCGCGTCGCCGGTTTTAATTTCGACACCCGTAGAGGCGTCAGTCGAATGACCGGTTGCATCGTACTCGAGATCTGGAACCCCGGCATTCATGAATGCGTAGATAAAATAATTAGTCAGCGTGGTTGCAGGAGCGGCCAGAGGCACGCCGCCTGATGGAATTGTTTGAGCTACGCCATTGATAGTAATTTTGTTGCCATTTCTTGGCATCAATACCAGATTGTCGCCAGAGAGAATCAGCTCACATTGCCCATGCACTTGCGCATCCTTACGAGCGAACACCAGCGCCGTCGTGCCGAGTGTGATTGCGCCGTCCGTGGTTAGCATCCAGATAGTATCGGCCAGTGTCGCTCCCTCACGCACCTGCGTCAGACACCCTGATTTAATTTCCGCTGAAACATCGGCGAATGTCGCCCGCGTCCAAGCGCCAGATTTAGCGTTGTACCAGCCATCATCAGGGGCAGTCGTTTGGTTTCGCACCAAAACAAGGTCGTCAGGCGACAGTGCCGCCGGCCAATCGCCGCCCGCCTGCGTGCCGAGCCCATTCAGCGCTATATTACCCGTGGTGGTGTAGCGGACGATGTAGTCTGATGCGCCGCCGGAGATCAACGCCAGCACTTCTGCCTCCGTGGTGTATTGCGGGTGCGGGTCCAGCTTAGCCTCATGGTCGGCGACTGACTCAGGCAGTACCCGCATATCGGTAACGCTGCCATCGGCGGCAATATTGGCAAGTTTGGTGACGTAATGGCGGAATCCGTTGGCATCGGTGTAATCGGCATGCGCTACGGCATCGATGATAAAGTCAACCATGGCGGACACGTCGGAAATATCGCCTTGCAGCGACACATCTACCCAAATCGATTTTGGCGGCCCAGCAACGGTAACTTGCTGGGTAAGCGCGTCGGCAATGCGTATGCCGCCGACATAGCCGACACCCGGTGCAATATCGTAAGTCGTGGTAGCGCCAACCCGCGATACTTTCCAGCCATTGCCGATAAATGCCTCATGCCCGTAAATATCGTAATTACTCAGGCGTTCTCGCTCGTCAATGCCCCATAGCCGGGCATTAAAATCGATTTGCCACGTTGCTGCCGGTACTGCAATGGCCGTGGTTGCCTGAATGCCGGAAAAGGCAAGCAGGAAATTGCGCGTCAGGTTGTTGCCCGGCACCGCTCCGGTAGTTTTGCGTTTCTGGATCAGCGGCGTGTAAGTACATGCAATCAGCACGCCGTCGGCATCCTTCAAACCGACCCAGTTAAAATCGTAATCGCCCAAGGATGAGTCCATTACCAGCGAGTAAACCACCTGGTTGCCGTTGACATAACCGGACTTAGTGACCGGCAAGGTGGCCATGATGTTTCCAGCTGCCGGCATTGCTTCAATGCGGTTTACAGGCTCAGCCCCCAGCCCGCCGATATTGGCCAGCACAAAGTGGGTGATGTTCAGTATTTGCGCCGCGCCTTGCTTGGCCGCTATCTGGTTTTCACCCGCAACTGTTATAAATGCCATGTTCTCTCCTTATAGTTTAGCGATTGCCAGATCCCAGCTGTTGCCGGTTGATCGGTTGTCAATGGTTGCATCAGCCTGCCACGGCTCCGGTGTTTGTATGGCGGTATCAAACCACCAGGTATGCCCGGTATCACGCACGTCGATAGCAACGGTAATCAGCGTAATCACCAGCAGCTGGTAGCGCCGGCAGGTGCGGCCGTATTTTTCGATAATCTTTTGCAGCAGCTCCATATTTGCCGACAGCTGCGAGTCGCTCAGGCGCAGCAGCACCACATCCCAGTCCACCGGATCAACCCGTTCGTCTATCTCCAGATAGCCGATGCCAAGGCGCTCAAAAATGCGGATAAAGCCGATCTTGCTGCCCGCGTCTTCGGCGTTGACATAGGCAAAGCCGACCCGTTTACGGTACAAATCCAGCGGCTCGTCTTTAAAGCGCTGGATGTCGCGTTGATAAGCCAGCAGATTCAAAATGCCTTCCGAGCAGGTGAGTGCGTCGAACTGCGTCAACGGCCATTTAATCCATGCCTCGATCTTGGCCCAGTACGCCGTCGCCGCATCGCGCAGCTTGACCAGCTCGACGCCTTCCAGCCAAAACGGCAGTTTTATCGGGTTCATTGTTCAGTCACCGCCATGTTAATGGTCAGCGCTGACAGCGTCGGCACATTCAGCACCGACACGATGTCGGCCAGGTTAAAGTCCACGCTGTGAATATCCGGAAACTGTTTGTGCAATTCCTGCCCCAGCTTGCTGAAGCTAAACCGGCTGTGCGGGTAGGTCAGTGTAGGGGCGTAGGCCTTGTTCTCGCGGAACGCCGCCCGGATAAACACGGCGACATCCGTCTGCAACTGGGTAATCTGAGCGGCGGTTAAAAACGGCTCATGCCAAACATTCGCAGTCAGCGCGTGATTTGTCTCCGGCATCGCATAAACCTGCAAGTCGTCGCCGTGGCCGTGGTGACCCTGGTCGGTGATGTAGGTGTTGATGTCGATCAGGTATTGAGCCGCCGGTGCGTTAAAATCGAACAATACGAAAGCATTCGCGGTGCCGGGGCCGCGCGGGGCGTTGTGTTCGAACCAAATCGCATCGATCGCCACGCCGGGGAACTCGCTGATCAGCGCCCGGTACACGCTATCGGTGTGAAAGTCGCTGGCGGTGCCGAACTGGTTGCGCACGCGGTCGCGCAGGTCGTCGTTGGTTTCTATCTCCGTACCTGGCACAGTCAGCCAACCATCGGCATTGGTCACACTGGTGATACCGGCAATCGGCTCTTTTAAAATACTGTAATAGCCAACCGCAAGATTATAGGCATCGCCGACTGCAGCCGCCGTGCAGGTGACCGCGACTGTCGCCTGTCCCGCTGCAAACGCGGTGTCGGCATCAGTAATCATTTCATAGATAAAGCCGTTGATCGACGCGGTCTGGATCACTGTTCCGGCCGGTATCGTGTAAGCCGCATTAACGTCGGCGCGGGTAAATGTAATCAGCCCTTTTGCCTTGCCCGCCAGTTTGCGGGTCAGGTTAACCGCCCAGGCCAGCAACTCCAGCCAGATTCCGGTCGCCGATTTTACGAACGAATTGGGCAGCACTGTTTCTGCCATGAACTTGATCAGCCACATCACCGGCAGGGTAATCAGCGCCGTCATCACCCGCCAGAACGGCGAATAAGCGTTGTCGTTGCTGATAGTGCTGCCTTGCGCGGTCACCTCGGCTTGCCACGCCGCCTCAAGCTCTGCTTGCGTGGTCGGTATACCGCTGTCGCTTAAAATCTTGGTGTAATCAACGTCGCTCATGCGCTAACCTGCAGGTCGATTTTGCCGAATTTAACTGAGTCGGCCGTGATGAAAAACAATTCCGTGTTCTGCCGGGTGATCTTGATCGTACCCGGCACCAGGCGCAGGTCGTCCTCGATTTTTAGTTCAAGTTGCTGCATCAGCAGCGCCACTTTATTGTTGTCGCGCTCGCCGATGCAGGCCGACAGCAAGCCGCAGTCGCGGATTAAATGCTTGGTGTCCTGAATAATGCTGTCGCGGTCGCCGAGCAGCGCCGGTTCATCGCCCGGCCCCAGCGTCAGGTCGTTGTCAGTGATGCGTAGGTCGATGTAGTCCATGCTTAACCTGCTGCCATTTGCAGTTCGTCCGCCAGCTGTTGACCGGAACCCGGCTTACCATAGTTGTTTTGAGTGATTCCGCCGACATGGATCACCTTACTGTTATTCGCATTGGTAATCTGGCTCATGAGTCCGCCCTTCGGCACATTGGTCGATTGGCTTTGCGTTAATGCGGCGGGCGCAGCGATCGATTGCGGCGCCGCAAAGCCGTCCGTTAGCAATCCAGTCGCTGGCTGATTAAGCCATTGCGGTTGTGCAGTCATAGCTGATAATGACGGGGCGGCGGTTTGCGGGCCGGTAATTGCAGTAGGCGTCGCCAGTTTAGCCAATGCGGGATTGGCAGCCCCGCTGGTATCGATGTTTATGCCCGGTATCATGTTTATTTTAGAAATCAGCCAGTCAACGCCGCTGCCGATGATCTCAAACGGGTTAAGTGCGCTAATCCATGTCTTAAACGACTGCCACCAGCCCTTAAGCACATCCCATCCGGCAATGGCGCTGTCAACCAGCGCGAATACGCCAATCAACTCAAGCCAGCGCCCGGAAAAATCAACTACGGCTTGCGTCCAGGTATCCCAGTAAATGACCGCCGCGGCAATCACTCCGATTAGTGCTGCAATACCCAATACTATCCAGGTGATGGGGTTAGAAAACAACGCCACATTCCACGCCCATATCGCCGAAATATTCGTCAATAATTGAGTGGCAAAAGCGCCCAAACCAATTTTTAATGCGGCAAACACGCCTGTCCCTGCCAGCATCTCCATTTTCATGACAACCCAGGCCATGCGCAACGCGGTTAGCAACGGCGCTAATGGGGTTAAAATTACACCAATGGTCGCCCAGGCGAGACCGAAGCCGGTTGAAACCAACATGCCCGCACCAACCACGACAGACAGCGACGCCAGCGCAGCGGTAATGCCTATCACAGTAAACGTTGCGTAGCCGACATATCGGGTAATATTAGGGAACAGATTGCTCCACCGGATCAAAGTCTGGCTGACTTCGGAAATTTTGTTGTACAGCGGCTCCAGCACCACCAGCATTTTGTCGCCGAGTATGGTTTTCAGCGCCATGACCGATGCACCGGCTCTATCCCACGGCATAACCATCGCATTCGCCATGTCGATAGCAGATTGCCAGCCGGATTTATCGCCGACCTGGGCAATACTCGCATTCAGGCCGTCGATATTGCCGATCAAGCGCATAATCAGCCCCATCGCTTCCGGCGACTCGCCGAACGCTTTCGAGACAACGCTTTTCTTAGTCATGTCGCTCAGATCGCCGTACTTGCCTTTGATCTTGGTCAGGATGTCGGCCATCGGCAGCATGTGGTTTTGGCTATCCATAAAACTCAAGCCCAAGCCCTTTTGCGCCCGATCCACTTTGTCCAAAAACGACCGGTAAGCGGTACCGGCCTCGGCGCCGCCCTTCATCGACGAGGTCAAGGTTCCGAGAATCGCCATCTGCTCGTCCATCTGGATTCCTGAGCTTTGGGCGCTTTTGCCAAGGTTGGCGAAAGCATCGGCCATGCCTTGGCCTTCGACCTTGAATATATTGACCGCCGTAGCCGTCTGTCCGGCCATTTTAGTGATCCAATTCGCCTTACCCATCGCGTCGGCGTCTTGTTGAAATACTTGGTACATTTGGCCGACATAGCCGGTGATTACCCCCATGTCCGCTTTAGTGGCTTTAGCCAGAATCGCCGAGGCATTGGTAAAGGCGGGCAGATCATTGCCTGACAAACTGGCAATGGCGCTTTGAATGTCGTAAGCCGAACTGACGAACTCGGCGGCATTGCCGCCGTATTGCGACGTGAAAGCCAGTGCCGTGCTGTTTAAGTTATCCAGCACCTGCTTGCCGCCATCGGCATTGCTTAACAGCAAAGAATGAACCGACCCTAATGCCGCTTGCATGTCCTTGGCCGGCTGCAAAATACTGTCCAAAGAATAAGCAGCACCAACCAGCCCCGCCGCACCGTAGCCGATTTTATTAAACCCGCCCTGGATGCGCGTAGTGACCGTGTCCATCGTGGACATGATGTTTTTGGCCGGGCCGGACATGGCGTCCAGCAGCGACACTTTAAACAGCAGGTTATTGAGTGCAGTCATTATCCGTTAAGCGCCTTTGCTATGCCGTTGGCAATCGCGGCAGTGGTGCTTTCCCAGTGCCGCGTGTCCAGCCATAGCGCTTCCGCCATGGTTTGTTCGTCGATCGGCTGCCCTGGCAGCCAGTGTTTGGTTAATGCAATTAGCTGGCTGTAGCCGTTTTCGCCAATACTGTCGGCGAGTTCTGAGACTTTTTTACGGTAATAGCCACTCCGGCGCCTGCATCCAGCATTAGCACACCAGCTATCTGCATAACTATCGGGCCATTAGGTAGCCCATCGCGCATGATTATTTTTTTGAACAGTTCCTTGTCTGCTTCGACAATGGTGTCATTCAGAAGATTGTAAGCGGGCGCAACCTTGTTATCTGGCTGGTTGTTGTTGATGTATTTGTTAAGATCTGCGGTATCTACCTTAAAGCGAACGTCGTCTGTGCCGATGGTGACTGTAGTTGTTTGTGCGTTGCTCATGTTATCTACTCTCTCAATGTAAAAAATGTAGGGTACGCGGCGCGTACCTTCTACGGTTTTGAAAGGTACGCGCTGCGCACCCTACGCCTATGGCCTTTCAGCCTAAAAATTTCATTACTGTTTCAACAAAACCGATTTTATCCAGCATGTAAAAGCCAAACCCGCCGATCAGGATGTATTTAATATCCCTGATTGCGCTTAATGCTTTATCGGTATCGGCCTGCTTTTTAAACAAAAAACCGATTTTTTTAGCATGTTGAGCTTGTTCAAGTTCAATTCGTTGTATCTTTAAATTGCATTCAACGGTCGGCATAACAACTCCCTATTTGCCCTTATAAAACGCCTCGTCGCCCATCATCTGCACGGCTTCGTAATATTTCATCGCCCGCCACTGCCTTGGCAGCATCAGCCAGCCGCCTTTGTGGTTAATCAGCGTCAGTAGATTGTTCAGCAGGTTGCGGTCGGCGCGAATCTTGTCGTCCCGGCTTGCGCCCACGTCATAATCGTAATCATGGATGTTGAATGCCTCGGTGCAGTCCAGCCCGTACATGGTGTTAGGGATGATCGAGCTGATCCATTTGCCCGCTGCGCCGGCGCCGTTGCAAATTGCCGCCTTTTCTTCCGGCAGCAGGTTTTTGTAGCCCAGGCTGCTGATTAAGACTGGGCCGCCGCTTTGGTCTCTGAGCATAAATCCGCCTCATCCAGTAGCGTGTAACTGAACCGGTTGCCGTATTTGGCCGCCGACGACTGCGCCAGTTCCATAACCGTGTCGAAGTCTTCGCTGTTGGCGAACACCTGGCATCCCGCTGAAACCTTGTCGGTCCGTAAGGTGTGGGCGTTTGCGCCGGCGCGGTGCAGGTTGATGCCGAAATAACCGGTCTGCTCGTGATCCAAGTCCAGGTGCGCGTCCTTGTTTCTGTCCCGGTAAACGGTCATTGGGCCGCGCTGTACCAGCGCGATGTATTTGCCCTGGTGCGCACCGATCTGCCAGCAGCCCTTGTAATGGCCCGGTTTTAAAATCGCCGTTCCGTCCACGTTGATCGGGTGCTCGCGGTAATGCAGGCCAGGATCGGTAGTGATCGGGAAGGTCTGCATTTGCAGCTTGCCGCCCTGTTCATACAGAACGCACAACAGGTCGTTAAAGGTGTTGGCGTCGCTATCTTTCGAGCGTATACCGACCAGGGTGAGGTTTAGCTCGCCCTTAAAAATGGGTGCATCCTTGCGTGAGAGAGCGTCCTTTAACTGGGTGATAGTGATCTTTTCCATTACAGATCCCTGGTGTCATTGGCGCTGAGGTACGGCACGCCGTCGATACGGACAAAATCGGGGCTGGTGACCTCGAATTTGATTTTGTGCTTGTTCTTTTCGCCGCCTTTCCCGTCCAGGTTGAACAGGTCTGAGATTGCCAGCAAACAGCCGAACAGTTCGATTTTTTGTTCATGATCGATGGTTTTGCCGACGCAGACGATGTCGAACGGCGGCAGCTGCCTGAAGCTTCCTGATGACCTGGCCGAGTCGATCAACAGCTTCATGTTGGCGCTGTCGATCTCCAAGTCGCCGGTGCAGGCCACATCGCCGTTGACGTAGCCATCAGGGACGCCGCGCGTTTGCACCGCCTTGCGGTTGTCGCTGATGCTTGCCGACAGGTTTTCAACGTGAACCATCACGTCGCCGAGCATGACGTCGAAATCCTGCCCCGATAAATGATTGCCTTTTTTAGCCATGGCTATTAATCCTTATTGAACGGGCGCTGATAAATCCAGCACGATGTTGGCGGTCAGGTCTTTGGGTATTTCAAACGGCCGCGCCTTGATGAATACCTGCACCTGGGTGCGGGTAATCCATTGGATGGCAATATCGCCGTCTACCGGTGACTTGAGTTCAGCCGGAAACGGGATACCTTGAAAAGCATAAGACCGGCTCATCTCGCGCAACGGCCGCATCAGCTGGATGATCGCCCAGGCTGTGCCGATCGGGCTAGAGTTAAAACGGCGGTCGCCGACCAGGCTGATCAGCACCAGGCGCACCGCGCGGGCCGCTTTATCGACCACGCGCAGGTTTTCAATGACCGTATAGTCGCCGATAGCGGCATCCAGCGTTTGCCCGTCGGTCCAGTACACACCCTCATAATCCGGGTAGAACTGCGGTACGCTGAAACGCTGGTCGTTAAGGGCTTTGGCATGGGCGTTGTTGTAGATGACGCCATCCTTGTCAGTCGGGAAGGTCGATTGATCCTGCCCGATAATCGAGCCGGTATTGACCCGCATCGGCGTATCGGCCACGCTGGTTTGGTAGTTGCACAAGCGTCCGGCGTAAATGCCGACAGCGTCGTTGTAAATGTAAGGCACAATTGAAACGCGCATCGCGGCCAGAGTCGCTGTCAACGCGGTCAGCGCGGTAATGTACGCCGACCAGGTTTGGCCGGTTACTGGTGTCGAGTCGATCGCGGCGGCGGCAGCGATAAAGAACAGCCTGCGCCCGTAGGTAGTGTTGATTTCTTCTGCCTTGGTATGCATCGCAGTTAAATCAGCTTGAGCCGCAACCGGTGTGCAGATCACGATAGCTTCGACCTTGACGTTGTTGTTCATCGCCTGGTCGACGGCAGGCGACCACAGCGTGCCGTCGGCGACAGGAATCGCGCAGCAGGCCCAGTTTTGTCCGGCGTTGGCTTTGGCGGCCTTGATCTGGCGTTTGATTTCGGAATCCGCAACGCCCAGCTCTGTGTCCAGATTGCTGTCCGAGTTCAGGAACAGCAGGGTGTTTTGGTTGGTTGCACCAACGCCGATAAATAAGAAATATTTCTCGACGGTCGGAAACGGCCCCTGGTTTAAATTAAGGGCGTTGACTGTGATTTTACCTAATGCCATTGCGTTTTAGCTCCTGTTCCATTTGTTCGAATATGGTGTCCATATAAGTAGCAATTTCTTGCTGCGTTGCCCCCAGAAAGCTTCTGGCCGGGATTTTTACTTTGCCGTCTTCATCCGTGCTTAATTCGGCCCTTGATTTCTTGTAGCCGCGTCTACGTATGTCATCCAAAATGAGTGAGGCTTTATGATAGGTCATGTGATAATTAACGCGTCGGCCTGCCTCATTCAACTGCCCGCGTAACCATCTGACAGTTGCAGGCTTGCGCTTATTTTCCCCATTTTGCCGGTATCCGTAAGCCACCAGCTGTCTAGCTTGCGCGAGCGAGCACGCAGGTTCTTTTTTGCGCTTATCAGCCTCGTCCAGTTGCTTTTTTAATTTAGAACGGACCGTATCTACCGTTTTCGCATTGTCATCGACATATTCCGCTGAGCCGAACTGGATTTTCCAGGCAAGCTTGCTGCGTCCATCAATTTTCCAGCCAAGGTTGGCTGTTTTGTCCGATAAATCAGTAACGCTTATATATTTGGCAACCGTATCAAACGTATGCTTTCTTTTAGTGTGGCCTGGGTGCGGATGAAAAGGTTTGCCATTAAGGTCAATTCTTTTCCTTACCCGGCGCTGACAATCGCCTCTTAATCGGTAAGCCACCAAACGCAACAATTTTTTGCGTTGAGCCGACGGCATCGTCAATATCTCGAATTGCTTTTTTAAACCCGCCAATCCTCTGACATCGACCTTGATTAATGCGCTCATGTCGCAACGTCACCCGATAACACGTAATCAATTTCAGGATCGGCGACACGGTACTTCTTACCGTTAATCGTGATGGTGCCGGCTACGGCATCCTCGATCGCGTAAACGTCCTGCTCGAATTCGATCTGTACTTCTATGTTGGCGGTGCAGTTGTCCAGCACATCCACACTGGTTTTCGGTTGCGGTATCTCGTCTGTGCCATTGCCGTTTTCCAGCAAATAGGCGCAGATTTGCCCGAACAGCTCTTCAACCGGATGCTCGTTAAACGGGTAATCATCAATAAAAAACAGGCCCGTGTAGGTCTGCCGGTACAACACGATGCCAGGCGCATTCAGCCCGGTGTCCAGCGTCACAACCTTGCCGGACGGTATAATCTTCGGTTCATCGGCAACGCTGTCGATGTTCTCGGCCGCAACCAGATCCAGATTGATCAGCAGCGTGGTCAATTCGGCCAGTTGCCTCATAGCAGCACCGCCAGGGTATTGGCATTGCTAAACACCGGCTCGGCCGGCAAAAAGCGCCGGAAAAATTCAGCGATGGAGACCTGGCTTTCATCGAGCCAGTAGGTTTCCATATCGTCGCCTTCTTTGGCCTGGTTCTCTGCCTGAGGCCTGCGGTTGATCGATGAAAACTGCATCAGCAGACCGGCCTTTGCGCGGGTATAGACCGCATGCTTATAAAGCTCTTCCAGCACCTGCTTGCCGTTTAAGGCTTCAGGGTGCGCCGTGGTATAAGCCGCCAGCGTTGCATAACCGTCCAGCACCACTTTGGCTTTAACGCTCGCCAGTTTCAGGTTGACGTTAATCAGCGCCATGCTTAAGCCAGTTTTAATCACGCCGTCCGCATACTCGGAGGGGATGCGGTAGTTGCTCATCAGGTCGGACAGCGTCAGATCGGGCCAGAATCCGTCGTTCGCAACGGCGGCTTCTGTGGTTAAGGCCGGTTTGCCGGTCAGTCCTGCCATTTAGCCGCAGATTCCGTTTTCTGGCACAAACGGGTATTTCGTCCGGATAACCGCTAATGCCGCCTGCCTGATGGCTGAGTCTTCGGCTTTGTCGCAGTAATCATTAATGGCCTGCTTAATGTCTTTTTCTTCTCGGATGGCAATGCGGGTTACGTCGCCAAACTGATAGCCGTCGTCCAACTCAGGTGTTGAGCAGCCGACTATCAACAGCAATACTGCAAATGCTAAGATGACTTTTTTCATGTCTTACTCCGAAAATGTAGTTAATTAGTGCCAGCCCGAACCAGATCCCACAATCAGTGCGTCAGCATTCTTGTGATCACTCGTCCGCACTGGGCTTGAGGAGATCGTTATTCGGATTGCTCCAAGTTTTGTTGTAACTTCGCCGCCGCTTCGGTTTTCATGCCCTTGACGCCAGCACCTTCCGGATTAACCGCCTCGGCTTTTTCGCACAGCGCCAAGCAGGCCTGCCAATCGCCTTCGCGCTTTTTATGCTTGGCGAGTAGTGCGTACATTTTCGATTGCACCGGCGGAGACAATGACCACTGGTCGTTATCCATAGTAGCGACGACCGTATCCAGATATGGGCTGGCCGATTGCGGCGGGTCCAGTTTCAACAGCGCAGCGGCCCAATCGTATGTCGCATCGCAAACAAAGGTCGGCAGGTCGCGGTCGAATTTCGGCGGCGTGATCTGGTTTTGCTTGATCAGCACAAAGGCCAGATTCAACGCGTGCTCGATGTCAAGAATGTCGAACAGCCAGATGCACACCCGAACGGCAATATCGTTCGGGTAGTTGTCGCCGTTGGTGACATACGACTTAACGAACTCCAAATAGGTAGCCAGCATGGCGGCTTTAGCCTTGGCTTTTTCGACCACGTCTTTAAGAGTCGATAGCTTTGCCAAGTCGGCGCCCATCGCGGCCTGGTAATGCTCCAGGTCGCGCGGTGCCGCTGCGGCTGCCGAGGCCGCTTCATCGGCGGGGTATATGGTGATGTCCGCTCCTGATGCTAAATCGACACCCACGTAGGGATGCGGAGCGCCGGCTTTTTCGGCATCAGCTATTTGCTGGGCTTTGATCTGCGCGAGTTTTCTCATAACGATTAAACCAGAGTGATGTTTTCAACCAGGGCGGTGGCTTCTTCTTCCTGCACCACATAGCCCATGTTCAGGGAATTGAATTCCTGTACTTCATCCTTGCTCGGCCAGTCGCGTTGCAAGCGGCGGACGCTGCTGTCCTGGTAGTACGTGGCCAGATTTTTCAGCGGCGTGATCAGGACGGTTTTGTCCGGGTAGAACGGTGGCGTTACCGATGGCACGCCGCCGAAAGCTTTGGTGATGCTGCCGCCCAGCAGGGCTTTTTCGGTCGGGGTGTTGCCGTGGGTTTGGTAATAAGCGTCTTCGGCAGAAACCATCAGGTCGTCAGAGATCAACGCGACCAAATCGCCGCGCTTTCTAAACCGAGCGGCAACGGTCTGCTTGATGTCGTGAACGGCTTCGTCCAGGTTTTTGTAAGTGCCGGTTGCGCCGATTGAAATAGGCACGCCCACGGTGCCGATTGCGTATTGGCTGCCGCCGTTATAGGCGCGGATTTTTTGCAGCCAGCCGATAGCCAGATCTTCCAGCAGTGGACTGGTGACGATATTGGTGGCTGTTGCCGCAGTGGTACCGGTCCAGCCGGCCTGTAAAATGTCGTTGGCGATCGCTTCGCGTACCGCTTGCATGTACAGATCGGCAAAGTTGGGGAATTTGGCCCAGGAATCAATATCGGCATAGCTTAAGGCGATGTCGAATTCGGTCGGTTTCAGGGCGTAGTCTTGCGTGCCTGTGCTGACTAATCGATTGGGCGTCCGTTCTCCGGAGCCTGCGGTATCGGTACGGCGAGCAACGCGGCCGGATAAGCCCAGCAACACTTTTTGACCTGTGATTTCAGAGACCGGAATGCTTGGCAACGAGGCCAGGAACGGATTGGCGCTTTCGACGATCTTTTTAATGATGGTTTGCGCCACCGATGGCGTAGCGGTGAAATGCTGTCCAGCCATCGCATTACCGACGGCAACGCCATAAGCCAACGCGGTGTGTTTGAATTGTTGCTCAAGTGCTCGTTGGCCTTGCGCGCTCAGTACGTGTCCCATGTTGATGTCCTTGGAATATTAAAAAAAATTCTGCCGCAGGTTTGCTGGGCTGTCCTTACAGGTAATTGCTATGGTCGTCGCCAGCATTAAAATGCTCGCCGCCGTCGGTGCCTGGTTGTTCCTTCAGTGCATCGGCAAGCTTTGTTTCCAACGCGCTGAATTGCTCCTGCAACGTTTTCAGCACGTCCGCATCCGGCTTTTCATCGGTCGGTTTTTGTGTTGCGTTGAATTTTTGCAGCAGCTCTTCCTGGCTTTGTTTCAGCGCGGCGAATTGCGTTGGCAGGTCGTCTGGCGTTTCGTCCGTTTTATGGCTGTCGGTGGAAGGGAATGCTTTGGCGAACAGTTCCTTGAGCGCCGCCATTTCCGCGCTTAGTTTTTCCAATGCGGCTTTGTCTGCCATGTCTGAGTCCTCGTTGGGTTGGTTTTTGAAAAGGGCTTTGATCTGGTCAAGCAGACCGGTTTGAGCTGGGTCGTCGAAAGTTTTTGTTTCTGACGCCATAAAGTCGGCTCGAAAAACACCGGCTTGCTCGGCGTATTTGCTGAACTTCATTTCGCTGGTGGCTAAGCTTGCCGGGTCATCAGTTGCACCCAAGCCGGTTAAATAGGCCTTACCTGTCTTGGCGAAATCCGGGGTTATTTCCATACTGAAATGAACTTTTTGCCCATAGCGCACATCGGACTGATAAAACGCGTTCGGCTCCAATATTGCGTACAAGTCTTTTCCGCCTTCCTCGTTTTTTTCTGCCCGAACACCCAAAACCTTGCCGTAATTCACATAGCGGTTATGGTCGGGCCAGATTTTTGCGGAATATTTATTTTTCGGGTCGTATGAGGCAGCCGCTTGGTCGATCCATTCCTCTTGGATGATTCTTCCGTCTGTCGTTGGACCGCTACGGCCAATTCGTAAGTATTCAGTTTGTAATGACATGATTCACTCGAAAAACTGTGTTGTTGGCGCTCAGATTACCTTTTTTTTGGCGTAAAACAACGGGCATTGTTCCTGTGCATTCCTAACCGCTAAATATAGGAATTTTAAGGATTAAATACGCTGCTTAACTGCCTTGAATCCCCTTAAAATCGACGTAAATCTTTAATAAGGGACATTATGGCGAGGCGTTATTCGGAGGAGTTGAAACAGACGGCAAAGCAGCTCTTTGTGCGCGGCTACACCGTGACCGAAATCGAGCGCGAAACCGGCGTGAACGAGCGCACGCTGTACAACTGGCAAAAAAATGAGGATTGGGACAGTTTTTGTCCGCCGGATACGGTTGAAATCGCGCTGTCTCGGCGCATTAACATTCTGGCTGAACGGGATAACAAAACCGATGCCGAGCTGAACGAGTTCATCCGCCTGGTCGAGACTTTCGGCAAGATGCAGAAGGATCATGCGGTGGCGATCAAGATCAAAGCCGAAGCCGCGGCGATCGAAAAAGGCCTGCCGATATACGGCGGCATCCCGGGCGAAGCGAATTACCGGGAACCGGATCACGGCAGCGACCAGGACAGGCCACGCCAGGGAAAAGGCAAAAAGCGCGAGAAGAAAGCCAAAAACGACATCTCCGGCATTACGCCGGAAATGCTGAACAAGGTCCGCGAAGAGCTGTTTTTCGAGTACCAGCAGCTTTGGTATGAGCACCGCGACGACCGGATCAGGCTGATCCTGAAATCAAGGCAGATCGGGGCGACCTTTTATTTTGCTTTTGAAGCGTTCGATCGGGCGGTGCGCACCGGTGATAACTGCATTTTCCTGTCGGCATCGCGCGACCAGGCCGAAGTGTTCAAGGCCTATATCATCGCCTTTGCGCAAAAGTATTTCGATGTCGAGCTGAAAGGGCAGGGCGTGATTATCCTGTCCAACGGCGCCGAGCTGCGCTTTTTATCGACCAACAGCAACACGGCGCAGTCGTACCACGGGCATTTGTACATTGACGAGGTGTTCTGGATACCCAATTACAAAAAGCTCAACAAAGTGGCCAGCGGCATGGCGGCGCACAAGAAATGGCGCATTACCAAGTTTTCGACGCCGTCGGCGATCAGTCACGAGGCTTATTCGGAATGGTCCGGCGAGATGTACAACCAGCGCCGTGCCGACAATAACAAGGTCGAGTTCGACATCAGCCATAAGAATTTGAAAAACGGCTGGGTTGGCCCGGATAAGAAGTGGCGGCACATGGTCACGGTGAAAGACGCGGAAGAACAAGGCTGCGATCTGTTCGACATCGATGAGCTGCAGGACGAGTACAGCGATGACGATTTCAATAACTTGTTCATGTGCAAGTTTATCGACGATAGCCAGTCGGTGTTTAATCTGTCGAAATTGCTGGCCTGCACCGTTGACGTGGATCAATGGCCGGATTACAAGCCTGACAACGCTCGGCCGTTCGGCAATAAGCCAGTGTCGTTGGGCTATGACCCGAGCCGTACCCGCGATAACGCGAGTCTGGCGGCGCTGGGCATTCCGATCATTCCGGGCGAGGCGTGGCGTGTATTGCGCACCGACAGTTATCACGGCCAGAATTTTCAGTACCAGAGCAACCGCATCAAGGACGTGCGCGAGGCGCATAACGTGCAGCACATCGGCATCGATACCACCGGAATCGGCTACGGTGTTTTTGAAAATGTCCAGGATTGGTATCCGCTGGCGACGCCGATCCACTACAGCATGGAAATGAAAACCAGGCTGGTTGTGAAAGCGCTGGATGTTGTCGAGAACGGCCGGTTTAAGTACAAGGCCGGCGACCATGAAATCACCCGGGCGTTTTTGATGATTACCAAAACCACCACCGGCAGCGGCCTGATTACCTACGCCAGCAGCAGAAGCGTCGAATCCGGCCACGCCGACATTGCCTGGGCGATCATGCACGCGCTGATTTACGAACCGATAAACAACGACGGTCGGAAAACGACTGCGACATTTAGTCAATGACAATAGGACAACAACAGATGACTGAGCAACCGCTGACAGACAACACCAGCAAACCGCTTGTTTTTGCCTTCGGCGATCCGGAACCGGCGCTAAGCAACCGCATGACCGAGTACCTGGGCACGTTTTTGGATCTTAGCGGCGATTATTACCGGCCGCCGGTCGATTTAGCCGGGTTGGCCGGTTTGATGAATGCCAATGCCTACCACGGGCCGATCCTGCACTTTAAAAAGAACATGACCGCCAAATGGTTTATCCCATCCGAATTACTGTCCACAAATGAGCTGACCAAAGCGGCGCTGGATTATTCGGTGCTGTCCAACGCCTATTTCCAGAAATTCACCGACCGTTTCGGCAACGTGCTGCGCCTGGCTAGATTGCCTGCCATCGCCATGCGGGCCGGTAAAAAGGCTGATGTATTTTTTAAACTGAACAGCGACGGCAGCAAGGTCGAGTTCCAGCCCGGCGAAGTGCTGCACATCAAAGAGCACGACATTAAGCAAAGCGTGTACGGCGTGCCGCAATATTTCGGCGGCATTCAATCGGTGCTGCTCAGCGAGGATGCAACGCTATTTCGGCGCAAATACTACGTCAACGGGGCGCACATGGGTTATATCCTGGTCACGACCGACGCCAATCTGGACGAAGATACTGCCAAAGAGGTCAAAAACCAGGTTATGCAGTCGAAAGGGCCGGGTAACTTCCGCAGTTTGTACCTGAACATTCCTCGCAGTAGCAACAAAGAACCAGTACAAATCATCCCGGTCGGCAACATCGGCAGCAAGGACGAATTCCAGGCGATCAAGGAGATTGCCGAAATGGACATGCTGGCCATGCACCGGGTTTATCCCGGCTTGGTGGCGGTCATGCCGGCCAATATCGGTGGCTTTGGCGATTTGCAAAAATCGATGGAGGTTTACCACGAGCTAGAGGTGATGGCGATGCAGCAGGTGTTTTTGACGATTAACGAGCAGATAAAAGGGAATCCTGTGGCGTTTAGAGAACCGGACTGGAAGAAGAGGTTGCCTGCGCCGTAGAGCTGCCGACGGATTAGCCGTCAGGTGATCTTATACACATTATTTGCAATTATGCGCTAAACGGTTATTTTATATGTATAATATTGCAAAAATTTGAGGAGATTTTGCGTGCTGATTCAATGCCCTAATTGTCAAAGCAAAGCCCGTATTGGTTCGTCGAACGCAATCACCCTCACTATCCGCGATCTTTACTGCCAATGCAGCAACGTCAAAGACTGCGGCTGCACGTTTGTGGTGTCGCTAGCCTTTAAAAACTACCTGAATCCCCCCGTCAACGACACCCAGCAGCTGGCGGCTAATTTGCTTAGGCACTTGCCGAAAGAGCAGCGCCGGGAGTTGTTGCAGGGGGATTTGTTTGCTTAGTCCGTATAATTCGCACCCTACGGAGCTGTGTTAGAGGCCGGTAAACAATTCCCAGCAATCCTGCAATCTCCCCTTGAAAATCATGTTTATGTCTGCACTGCTATTGTATTTTTTGGAATATTCATCATTACTCATATTGGCTATCTCGCATTGAGTTTCAAAATAATTTGACGGCAATGGCTCCATGAGTCCGCGCTTAATCCGACTGATTATTTGCGGGTGTGCTGGGTCTGCACCTATGTAATGCCCCGTTCTGCTCTCGAAGTATTTCAAAAAATCTCTATTGCTTGTGTCGTAGCTATATTCCGTAATACGCTTAAGCACATCAATATCTGAACAAATGCTTTGTGGCATTTGGCGTTTATAGCCTGTTTGTTCTGTTATTGTTCTCGCCATTTAATTTTCTCCCAGCTCAGCCAAACATTCAGATAGCGCTCCGCTAACCAACTCAATCATGCAGTAAATTTGCATTGGCGTAATGCCGCTTTCGGTTTCCACGGCGGAAGAAATACCGTGGTTCATACCGTCCAAAGCGTGGATGGTGCGTTCCAGTTTCATCAGGCGATCATCCATGTTACACCTCCCGAGTGAAGGCATTGGGCGACAGCTGGGCGTGAAGAACTCGCTTAGCGCGTTGGTAACGAATTTGAAACAGACGGACGGGGATTTTGTGGTGTGTCGGCACGACGACCAATAACCAAGATAAAAACTTATTCATGAGTGACTCCAGAACTGAGGTTAATTACCACCGGACGGAGCTGCAAAACTCTGGGCGGTGGATGACGTATCGGGTTTGCAGACCGGGTTCTGGACCGGCGAGCCTCGCGGCTCCCCAATACGCCACCCACCATAAAACGAGGGGCATAAAAAAAGCCATGAACCTTTATAGGCGCATAGCTGCTGCGCCAGAACCATTCGGGCTGCAAAACCCGTCTCCCGTTTTTTGCGGGAGCAATGTAAGGTTAGTGGGTTGTTTTGGGTTTGTCAACATTGCTTAGCTGTGCCATCGACTATTATTTGCTCTTGCCGCCGCTCCTTGCGGGCTTTACTTTATTGATGTAACGAATCCTGTCGCATTTGCGGCACCGCCTTGTTCCAGTAGTTCTAATAAAGGTATTTTCTGGTGTGTATTCATGACCATATCGACAATGCGTCATTTCCCTTCTCATAACAGGTGCGCCATCTGGATGATTATGTCTGATTGCTAGCTCAAGGTGAGCTGGATTAACGCATAAGCGATTTTTGCATTTATGGTGAACCTGCATATCTGGTGGAATTGGGCCGTTCACCATTTCGAAAGAGTACCTATGAGCATAGATAGGACTCCCTTTTCCCTTTGAGAATTGCCCATATCTTGGATCATTACCCCTTCCTACTGTATTTCCAGTCCATTCCCAGCATGAAGAATCACCGCCTTTGGAAACGAACTTCCAGAATCTAATCGCAGCTGGTATTGCTACAAACCTGCCTTTCTCATTTCTCTGCATTGCGCGCGCTCCTGTATGTCTTTTAGCCTGGATTCTTTCAATGGTTGCCATGCCATATTTTCAATGCTATCCGCCCCTCCTGAGCAAAGCGGTTTTACATGATCAATGACGAAACCAGGGCATGATCCGCGCGTGTTGCCATTAGCAGGGCAGGGATGCGCTGCTTTAAAGTGGTTCTTCGCGGCTTCGCTCCTTTGCTGTTTGGCATCGGCGGTGATAGACGTGAGTGAACAGGTAGCGATTAATACGGCGATCAGTAAGGGGAGTAGGTTGGTTTTTAGTTTCATGGGATTGCCTTGGTTGTTTAGTTGATTCGTTTGGCGTGGCAGGTCATTGAGTGCAATCAATAAACTGCTGCGCTTGATCTTTCGCTTCTTCTAATTCCCCGCCGGCGCATAAAAACCCTGCGACAAACCCTTCATGGGTCGCCGCCTGCCAAGCAGCCTCAGCAATAATTTCGCTCCGGCATCCGGCAGCCGACATGAGGCTACCTTCATCCTTAAACCATTTATCAAAATCCATGGTGTTCTCCAGTGCAGTAGGGCGCGGGCATATCGCTCACTCGGCACTTGAAGCAAGCCCAACACCGGCATTGGCTTTGGCGTTTTGTCGGGCTTGGAAATGCGCGGCATCTTTTGAGGTTACTCTGATGAATTCATCGTGCTCGGCCTCGTCGGCGGATATGCCCATGTGTTCGGCGAACGCCAATAGCGAGACACCAACACCGCCCATTTCCTGCTGGATTTCTCCGACCGGACGCGAATACACATAATCGACCAGCGATAGAACGGACGTTCTATCCATGCCTGCCGCCTGCGCCAGTTCCAGCGCTTCTTCGACGAATCGGCTGATACGCTCGCCGGTGTTGGAACCGGTGGCTTTGCCGAAGGTGTTGTTGGCCCATTCAATAATCTTGCGCTGACGGGTATTGCGATTCGTTTCTTGTTCTGAGTTTGAGAGGCACAAAAGAAGCGAATCAATCAAATTAGTGTATAAATCCCATTCTTCGGCACAATCATCATCTCGACATTCGCCTAAATATGACCGCGCCTTTTTAAACCCATATACCGCGTTTTCTAACAGTTTTTTATTCATCTCTGTCTCCTCGATGTTTATCGTTTGCTATGTGTTGAGCAGCTTCTTTATTTCTGCTGCGATTCCGTCGAAACTAATGCTATAGACAATTTTTGTGTCTTTATGATCCTCTCTGCCTTTATTGTAAATGTGAGTGTGTACTGGTCGCCCAATGCCTTCAATAAAGACTCCGTCATGTTCCGCGATTTGTGAACAGACATAGGCGACCATGCTTTCAATGCGCGTGGCTTTTTCGTTTAGCGGGAACATGAATATTTCGAATTCGTCCATGAATTCCTCAGTTAAACAGTCATTGTTGATGTCTGCTTCAACTGTTTTGGTTGTGGCAACAATAACTTTTGCTTTCACAGCTTCTCCTCAATGGTTATCGGTTGCTGTGGTGCGCGTCGCGCACCCTACCTGGGCTCTTCATCGTCTTTTTTAAGATCAACCAGCGTGATAATCAGCGCCTTACCTAATGTAAGCTCGCTGATTTTTGATGCTGCAATTACTCCGTGATAAAAACAAGAGCCAGCCATCCAGAAAAGCAAAAAAAACATGACGGGGAATTTGACCTCATCCCATGCCCATTGAATTGGGCGCATAACAAAGCGTTTTAAAATATTTTTATTCATTGATGTTTCCTCATTTAAAAAATCTTATTCAATCCGGATTTTTTGCCCACAAAATGGGCAAAAATTAAAAATAATTCCTTTCATGATGAATTTTCCGCTTTTAACGCCAAACATTGTCCTTGATGGTGCTGCCGGAATTGCTGATGTATTAAAAAGCCTCCATGTAAAAACACCTTTCTTTTTGCCACTTGGGTTGCCGAATTCGCTGGTGTCGTATAGCGCATGGCAAGGTTCGACAAATTTGCCTTCCCGCACTTCGCACATATCTTTCCTCTCCGATTTTTTTTCGTCCATAACTCTCTCCTCAACGTTTAAAAATCCAACACCGAATCGTCCGTCCTTCAAGCCGGGACCTGGCCGCTTCGTTGCGTAAATATTGCCGTTTTCTGCTGGTCGGCAGGTGGCGGCGCAGTTCTTTGCTATCCATCAGTTCCAGCTTCAATTCGGCGCAGCGCTGGCGGAAGTGCTCCAGGTTGACGGCGATTTCTGTTTTCGGCTTGCTGGAATGGTTCATGACGTTTTCGACAGTCTCAGGATCTCCGTCTTTAGCCCACAGCACTTTGCTGTTCATGTAGTCGAAGTTGGCCCAGAACTGCTGCACGACTGGATGTTCTTCGTTTAACGATTCCTGGCGGGTTTCGGCCATGGCGATTAGCGCGCGCTGGATGTCGGCGATGGCGGCGGCGGAAATCGGCAGTACGATGGTCAGGCAGTCGGCGAAGGCCATAATCTTGGCGTGGTTCTCGACGATACGTTGCAGTTTGATCTTGGGATTGGCTTGCAGCGTGGCGCGGTGTTTGTTGAATTGCTCGATGAATAGCTTCAACACTGCTTCCGAGCGCTGGACGCTGTGTAACAGGAAACCCGATACATCCATGACCGGCAGCATGTTAAGGCGGTCTGATGCGAGTTTCCCCTCGATCGAATGGTGCGAGCGGTCGAATTGCAGATGCACGATACGGCTCATGATGGCTTCAGAGGCGGTGACCGGGATGTTCTGCACGATCATCAGCCCGGCCTTAAAGGTCGGTTTTTTGGTGCTGTTGTCCTGCGATTTTACGCCGGTGACGCGGCCGAACTCGCCGTCGAAAAGGTCTTTTTGCTCATCCCAGTTGAACTGCTTGGCGTGGCGTTCTTCGGCGATTTTCTCGTTGTCGGTTTCGTTGAAGACGACGGGCAAGTTGGACACTTCAGCCATTTTGCGGGTGCGGCCTGCCAGCGTGGATGTATTCGGGTTAAAGGATTCGCCCTCGCGGCCAAGTAGTTTCCATAGGAAATCGACCATATCCGATTTACCGGAACCGGCTTCGCCGACGACTTCGAAGAAGGGGTATGAGCGGTAGTGCTGGCGCACCTGTTCGACGAACAGGCAGCCGAACCACCACGACAGCGCGACCATGCCGCCGGTGCCGAAGGCTTTTTGATAATCGGGCAGCCAGTCGGCGACCGGTTTGGTGTTGAGGCGTTGCTTGATGTCCACGGTGGTTTTGATCCCTGATTTTTTGAGTTGGAAAAACGATTCTTTGTTGAGATTGAGCAGTTTGCCGCTTTCGACGGCGTAATCGAGATAGACGTAAGCGCCGGTGGTGCTGTCGTAGCCGACGTAGTCCAGCGTTTTTACGATCTTCGGGATGTGGCCCATCCAATCCCGATACATATAGTCCAGGTCTTTAGTGCTTCCGGTGAACAGGGCCGACGGCGTTTTTTGCATGACGGCTTTTTTAAAGTCGCCGGCGCCGCCGAACGTCTTTCCGGGGAAGGGTAGTTGCACTTCGGCAGCCTTGTTGCTGAAGTTAAGCCGGAAAAAATACTGGCCTTCTTCGCCGTTGTCTGGCTGTTGGAAGTACAAAAATACCATCTTGAACGATGCTATTTCCTTTATTTTGCTGGCGTGGTTGAAGGCGATTTTTTCAGCCTTCAGTGGGTCTATTGAATGTTCGAGTACGACGGCTTTTTCATACTCGGTCGGGTCGATACTGAATGAGTAGGTACTGTGAGAGAAGGTGAAGATGAAAAACAGCTTTTTTTGGTTGTGTTCCCATATCGCCTTTGCTTTTTCGTAGTGGCTCTGCGCCAGCTCAAGGTGGCCTAAATGCCGGTATTCCTTCATATCGGCCTCGGTCAGTTTTCCGGCCTTGTGCAGGTCGTTCCAGTCCTCTTTATCTTCGGTTTCACTGGACATGGCGGCGTGGACATACTCATTCATCTCGCGCAGTTTTTTTGCATGCTTTTTCAGGCAGCGGCGTCCGGTGGCGTCGTTGTCGATCGCAATCACCCACTTTACCTTTTTGCCCAGGTGCGGTTTTATGGACTCGCTGGGGAAGGTGCCGGCGGCCATGATCGCCACGGCTTTAACTCCGCTCAGGTTCAGGGCGATGGCGTCCAGTATGCCTTCGCACCAGTAAACTGTGTCTTCCTCTTTGATAGTAAACCCAGGCGGCTGCCACCACAGGCCGAGAAAGCGGCCTTTAAAGTTTTTGTTGCGAACTTCCTTTTCGCCGTCGTCCAGCGTGATGGTGACATCGTCAATCAGCCGTTCCCACATGATGGTCTTGGCCTCATCCAGATAGAAGCGCACCGTTGCCGTGCCTTTGTCGCCTTTCGGATGCCAGTATTTGCCTTGCTCGTACCAGTCTTTGATTTTGTCCGGGTTGAAACCACGTATCAGCGACAGGTAAACATCAGCCGTCTGATTGGGGCTCGCCTCTGTCGCCGGATATTTTTTGTTGAGGTTTTCAAACAGGTCAGGGAACAGCTCTTTGCTGGTCATCTGCCAGTTGCAGTTGTTGGTGCGGTTGCATTGCACCATGCCTGGCTTTTCTGTCCACGTCCACAAGGTTTTTTTGCCGCATGACGGGCAAACGCCTTCGCGCAGGTGTTCGCCGCGTTGCTTAAATTGGAATTCGTGGATCAGGCGCTCGACGATTTGCGGGTTTAGGTCGATTATCATGAGGCGTGAAAACTCCGAACACGAGCCATCACCTCTATGATCTTTGCGGGGTTAGGTCTGCTTGCGTGATAATGCTTTGCTAACTTTGCCACAGCTTCTTTATAGGCTACGGTTTTGCGATAATCCCAACCTTTATACTGAGACACAGGAATCGTTGTTAGTAGCTCTTCAATTTCTACAGACATGTCTTTTGTTTTATCAGCACTCATTCAACTGCCCCTGTCATATCGCGTAACGCCGCGCTTCTGGCGGCTTCGGTTTGCCGGTCGGTGGGTTCCGTTATGTAATCGAGCTTTTCAACGACCAGACCGATGAACCTTTCCAGTTGCGCCTGACTAAACTGCGGCCAATACTGCCGCAGCCAGCCTTTATCGCTGAGTTGTTGTTTGCACATGGGATGTCCTTTAAATAGTCAGTAGCAACGATTCAGCTTTTTCCTGCGCATGCCTAAGCTGTATAACGCCGTAGCCGTGATGTTGGTTATAGTGCGTTACTGATTGGATTATGTGGAGCTGACAATCGTTGAATCCATTGGCCGCGCAAAACACCGGCGGCGTAATCGGTAAATCGCTGTAGCGTGTAAAAACAGACTTCATTTCAAAGCCTTTGTGTAGTTGATCGATTAATAAATCGATCTCATGAATGACTTTTTGAATGTCCTCTGCGCCTTTTCCTCCTGGTTGGTTGAATCGACAAACGCGCTTGATAATGCAACCAGCTAAAAACCCGAGTTGATTTTGGTGGATATACTCAACCGGTTGGATGGCAAAGCCTTTGTAATGGTTGCCGCCAACCTGTTTTTTTAATGGATCAGGCGGCAGAGTGACAGATGTTGGAACCGGAGATTTAGTGGTGATTCCGCTCATACTGATACCTCGGCTTTAATGGCTGGGTGTGGCATGTAGCCCTGAATATCAAAGTCCTCGTAGGTGTAATCATCAATGGACGGCGCTTTTCTGAGGTGTAATTCTGGCAACGGACTGGGTTCTCTGCTCAACTGGAGCCGGGCTTGTTCGATATGGTTCAGATATAGATGCACGTCGCCGCCGGTCCAGATGAATTCACCTACGTCCAGGTCGCACTGCTGGGCGATCATGTGGGTTAACAGGGAATAACTGGCGATATTGAAGGGAAGACCTAAAAAACTATCGCACGAACGCATGTAGAGTTGGCAGGATAGTTTGCCGTCGTCGACGTAAAACTGGAACAGGCAGTGGCAGGGCAGCAGGTTCATGTAGCGCAGATCGGAAACATTCCACGCGGATACCACTAACCGACGACTGTCTGGCGTATTTTTAATGTCATGAATGATTCGCGCAATCTGGTCTATTGTTGCTCCGTCTGAATCCATCCATGTGCGCCACTGAAACCCATACCCCAGTCCGATGTCGCCGCTTTCGTCAGCCCATTCATCCCAAATGGTTATACCGTTGTCTTTTAGGTATTGGATATTGGTGTCGCCGCGCAAAAACCAGAGCAATTCATGAATTATGGCTTTGGTGTGGATTTTTTTCGTTGTTAACAACGGGAAACCCTGTTGTAAATCAAAGCGCATTTGATGACCGAATTTTGACAGGGTGCCGGTTCCGGTTCTGTCACCTCGTTGTTTTCCGGTGTTAAGCAGTTCCGTTAATAGGTTTAGGTACTGTTGCATGATTTCTCTCCTCAATGGCTTTTAATCCAGCCTGCAGATAACGGTTGCAGTCGTCGGCTGTAAACTGGTCTGTTGCGTTAAATGTTTGTTTTAGCGCGGCGATATTGGCATCGGTTTGTAGCATCTTTGCCAGATGCGGGTTCGCCGTTTTTATCCCCAGCCAGAGCATTTGCCGCTGGCCTTCTGTCATGGTGTTTACACTAATCATCCGCACATGTTTGCTGGCCTTGACAGGCGCCTGCGGCTTTTGATTGTGTAAAACGGTCATTAATGCGCAGTCATGCTTGTGCTTACGTTCGGCAAGCAGGTGCTGGCAAAAAATACGTTGAGCGGCACGGTGATGTGCTCATGGGTTTTGATGTTCATGACGCTGACGTTTTCTTCGGTGCACTGGGCAACGTCAATCGTCCAGCTAACGTCATTGGCGATGTGCCTGTCGATCATGTGCGTGGACAGGTTTTTAAGCTGGTCGTAGGTAAAAAAGCTGTCTTCATATTCACCCAGCGAGATGGCACACCTGTCTATCAGGCGGCTGCGCTGTTGCGGCAGGTTGGCTTGGTTGTGGTGGATAAAGGTTTCGATGGCGTAAAGGATTTGCGCCATTTTTTTAATGGTTTCTAGTTGCGTCATGGTCTTCTCCGGTTGTTATTGGCGTTGAGTACGCACCACCCGTACCACGGGTGCGCGCGGTGTTTTTTGGCGACGCATGCCGTGCTGTGGCAACAGGCTGCTGCACATAACCAGCATTAGTATGAGTTTTGTCGCGTAATGGGTTGTGTCGATCAGGGTTATTTGCACATACCCCATTTCACGCGCTATCAGCACTACCTCGCTGGAGCCGCGGGCATTGAGTTTGTGGGCGATATTTTCAATGTGCTTGGCGACAGTCTTCGGCGAGCGGAATAAACGCAGGGCAATTTCTGGCGTATACAGGCCTTCGCACATGTAGCGCAGTACTTTAGCTTCGGCTTTGGTAAGCGGGCCTTGGTCGATGATCTTGGCGTGTAGTCGCTGCATTTTCTGCGTCCTGATTAAAGCTGCGGTTTAATCGGCGTCTTTGTCGTCTACCAGATCAATTTGGTATGGGATACCCAGTTCTCCAGCCATCTGTTTGACCACATGGCCAAGAGCCCGCCGGTCGTGGAGTTCGGCGGTTTTATTTTTTACGCCAATCATTTGGGCGAATGAGGAACGCTGTTTTCTTAGGGCTTCTACGTGTTTAGCGTGATTTAGGTTAATGGCCTGCCCAAGTGACTCGTAGTCGTGGATAGCAGCAATCCATTCGGTGATCTTTTCTTCAAGGAAGTCAGCGCTTGATGTGTTGCCTTGAGCACGAACCTGATCTAGGTTGATATTCATTAAAAAATAGGACACTTGTGACACTAAAATGCAGATTTGCTCCCGTTTTTGACCATCTGCATGGTACATAGGTACCATGCAGACCCCCAAAAAACGGCTTAAAAATTCGCTTTCAGTTACTTTTTTATGCTGTCTTCGCCACTGTAAACCGAACAAATCAGAGATCGGTTTAAGCGGGGTTACGTCTTGGCCGCCTGCATTCTTAGCGACGGGTAATTGAATGCCTGCGTATTCGATTGAAAATGAAATTTTGTTCATGATTGTTCTCCTGGTTTTTGGGCGGCAACGCCGTTGGTTTACGTTTATTTATCTTTGAACACTTATTTTTAGGTGATTACACGCATTCCAGTACCTTGACTAATTGCTGATAATAAAAAAACCGCCCTAGTAAGGGCGGGCACCAATCAGCTAGCGAGGAGGTGGTTCAATAATTTTGTTGTTATGAAGCTTGATGCCAAACATAGCTTCAAGTCCGGCATTAAAGATGCGGCGGTAATAGGAGCTTGAAAACTCGTTGTTTTGTGCCGCTTTTTCATCCACAAACGTCTTAACTTCGCTGGTATGACGGATATTCATAGGTTGTAACGCTGTTTTTTCGGTGTTTTGTATGGGTGTAGTCATGTGGTTTCCTTGTATAATTAAAAAAAACTAATTCACTTAAAAAATCTTATGAATACTGTAACTGCTAAAAAAAGGCGCGTAAATAAAAAGTCACCTGAAATAAGCAGATTTATTTTGTTTAAGGCTCGCTTAGGTTTGCATGTTGCTGATATTGCAAAAGAAACAGACACGTCTGCGCGCACAATAAACAATTTTATTTGGCGAGACGAGCCATTGGGCGGGCATTTGTTGCGGCAATTACATGAGAAATATCACGTTTCATTGGACTGGTTGTTGGCAGGGCGCGGGGAAATGCTCCTTGATTTTGGTGACAAGGCCAAAGAGCCTAAAGCCAGTTATACGGTTGAGCTAGGAGATAACCAGAGATCAGAGCGCATGTGTCTATTTATTAAGCAGTTCATGGAGTCTTCACCGCTCGATGAGCAAATCAAGCTGGAGATGACTTTCAAAAGTTCTATCCCGCAATACCAGCAGTTTTTGGAGAATCACTATGACGAATGAACAAATATTCGAGCAATTCAACGCCATCCCTGCTCCCTTTAGGATGTTGTGCATTGATTCAGCGGCGGTGGCTTGCTATCTGTATCAGCAGGGTCATGAGGAAGCAGGAAGAAAGCTGTTACGCACGGCTCTTATCACCGGATGTCTGGAGTTAGATTTAATTCCGGCTTTGCTGGAAAATTTGCCAGAAAGTCTTGATTCACTGGCAACACATGCCGAAATCAGGGCGCTGATAAATAAAAAATCAGGTTAGGCCATCGGAAAAGCGTAACATCCGCAACACGATATTTTTCGTTTCTTTTATTTGTTTTTATTTCAATGGCTTGCGCATGTTTTCAAAGCTGTTACGAACCGCAACATTTCCGCAACATGGCGTTACACAGGATTTACTTATATTCTCCGTAGGCTTTGATAAGCGTGGGTTGTGGCGTTTTTTGAGTACCGCAACAAAGTGCAACAAAAACGCTACAAGAAAGCGTGACAATGTAACGGCAATGTTGCGGAAATGTTGCGGTAAAAGTGTCTTTAAAAAGTATATCTATCTATATGATTATAATAAATAAATCAGTTAATAATAATTTATTGTCACGTTTGTTACGCTTTTCCGATGGCCTTTCCAAAAAAAAATTTTCGGTCGCCAACGCGTGTGCGTGCGCGCGTGTGAGGTGTAGTTAAGTGACTGTAAAGCAAACTAAAAGCGGTAAATGGCAGGTTGAAGTCGATCGGAAGGGGATTCCCAGGGTAAGAAAGTCGTTTGATGTCAAGTCCGACGCTGAAATTTTCGAGCGGGAATACCTGGCTAAGTTTGAAGCGAAGATCCGGATTATTACGGACAGGCGGACGTTATTGGAGTTAGTCGATATATGGTACCGCTATCATGGTGTGAACCTGGCTGACGGCGATAGGCGCAAAAGAAATGTTGAGCGTATGGCTGTTGGGATGCGTAATCCTATGGCCAGTGAATTAACGCCGGAGATGTTCTTGAGTTACCGCTATAACCGGCTGCAGCGTGATGATGATCGCGTTACAGCCAAGACATTTAACAACCAGCATGGCTATTTGAACGCGGTGTATAGGCGGTTGTTTAAGTTGAAGGTGATTGATTATGACAGCCCTATTGCTGATGTTGAGTTTATCAAGCTGCAAGAGAACCAAACCAGTTATTTGTCGCATAGTGAGATTGATACGTTATTCGACATTCTGAAAACCGATTGCGTGAATACCTCGGTGTGGTGGGTGGCACAACTTTGCATTAGAACCGGCGCCAGATGGAGCGAGGCCGAGAAGCTGACGCGTAAGCAGCTTCATAATGGACGGGTGACTTATGTGTTCACCAAGTCAAAGAAGACTAGAACTATACAGATCGATCAGAAATTTTATAGTGACCTGGTTGATTGGGCGATATATAAGCGGCCGAACGAGCGGATTTTCAGAAACAGCATAAATGCCTTCAACGTCACCGTGCGCCGATCAACGCTACGGTTCCCGCAAGGGCAAATGACACACATCCTGCGGCACACGTTCGCCAGCTACTTCATTATGAACGGAGGAAGTATTCTTTCGCTGAAAGAGATACTGGGGCATTCAGATATTAAAATGACAATGAAATACGCGCACCTGGCTCCTGATCATTCAATAGATGCGGTCAGGCTTAACCCATTGGCCATTGGCGGCAAAATTGGCGGTTAAACCGCCAATTTCCGCCAGTAACCGCCACAGATAGAATGTTAAAAATAAATAAAGCATTGATAAATAACGAATAAAATACTAGAAAGAAAAAGTATCGAGTTTTCGAATCCCTCACTCTCCGCCATCAGTATTTCATGCAAATCAAGTCTAAGACGGCTGATTCTTTATTCCGGTTTTTCAATTCTTCTGCCGCCAGAAATCTAATTGGGTATACTCTTCTAAGTGTTATTCTGTTCTTGGTATCAGGTTGTCATGAAATCTCATCTTATTTCCTGCTAACTCTGGATATTTCAGCTATTTTTCTATTCAGCAGCAAATAGAAAGAATGCTCATAAGTTCTCATTAATTGATTTTTCCTTTATAAGTTAAATGGTTAAAGTATAATTTGAAAGAATGTATAAAGAAGGTGATAGTAAATGGCTGTGTATAAACGTTATTAATTTTTAAAGCGTT
>Ga0172379_10001813_pt1 | contig 40771 bp, 50 predicted proteins | sample GrowelOW334metaG_FD_119756 | JGI IMG/M metagenome (GOLD analysis project Ga0172379, IMG submission 119756) | Groundwater microbial communities from an aquifer near a municipal landfill in Southern Ontario, Canada - Groundwater well OW334 metaG | ecosystem: Environmental > Aquatic > Deep... | reverse complement strand
AGTTAGTGCATTGCATATCTCAGCGCAAGATCACTACTACACTATTACCACTGCATCTGGTGCTAAAGTTCAAGTAACTGATGAACATCCTTTTTACACAGGTATACGATCTACGCTAGCTAAGTCCCTACCCCAAAAAGCATCTGCTACCCTATCCAGTCTATATATCTACTTGCAAGATGGGTGGCAGATAGCTAAACTGAAGCTGCAATCAAAGCTATGAGCCAATCCAAGTTTGCTACTTATGTAAAACAGCCAAAGGTACCTGCCTTTATCCTTGGCCTTATTGGTTTTTTGATCCTAGGGGGTCTTATCTACCTAGGATACGAAGCAAACAGAACCGCTGTATTTCCCTATGCACTTGAATCTGGCTATACCAGAGTAAAAGATTTGCGCGTTGGGGATATGCTGTACGACGTAAAAGATGGCAAACTGGTACAAGATACCATTGAATCCATAACCAAACAGTACGGCCTGTACACAGTGTATAACTTAAAACTCCAAAGTTCCCCCAACACCTATATTGCCCAAGGTCTACTGGTACACAATAAGGGCGGCAATTGTCCTCCCTGGCAGGAATTCTGCGGCTCCAGGCAAAGCTGCGGGCACTGCACGATGAGCGGCGGGGGGTGGTGCGACGTAGAGATAGACTGCGGCGGCACAAATCCGTGTCCGTGCGGTGGGTGTGATGCGTGCTTTGACAAATGCTGCGACCCGCCAGACTATAGGGTTGTTGGTAGAGTGCTTAAAGACGGCTCGATGGAACCAGAAAACAGTCACACGATTACATCCTCCGACGGCAAAACCGCGTCCTGGGCAGGCAATCCGGAACCATATTACGCCATAGGCGGCTGGAAATCCGGAACGCAACTAACATTTACCCTGACTGATCCGGGTGCGGGCTATACTTGTAACTGGAGTTTTGGCGACGGCTCGGGCAAAGTACATGCCTCGGGCAGCGGCTGTACAACCGGTAACATCACTATCCAAACCTGCTGTCACGGCGGCGAGTGGTCAAACCACTTAACCTGGTTTCTAGCCCCGCAGTGTACCCCTGTAGTAAATGCTGCGTGGGTACCGGGAACCCCAACACCGTGCTCCATCTTGTGCGGCGTGGGGGGAACAACGACTACGCCATATATATGTAACGGCATCTCTTCGTGCGGCGGTTCACCAACCTGCACGGGCCCTGCGCCAGCGCCTGTTGTAGCGTCATGCAATGCTCCTGCTCTATGCGCATGCAACGGTACTTGTGACAACAACAACGACTGTGCCACTGGCTACTGTGAACTAACGCTCGGTACGTGCAGAAAGCCGGAGTGTCCTTATGAAGCTACTTGTCCTGCACCAAGTGGCACGTGGACTGGCTGTGATCCAAGTACCCCTGGCAGCTGGGGAGCATGTACTGGTGGTACATGCACTAGCCCAAACAGCGGAACCAAGCAGTGTATATCAGGGACATGTAATCGCACCTGTAATGGTAATTGTGGGCCAGTACCCACTCAACCGTGTACACCTGCCTGCACTACTGTTGGGTCCGCCTGCGATGTAACCATTGGGCTCGGAAGTGCTACCGGGACCCAGTGCAGAGCAGTTGGAGTTAACTCTCAGGGCTTGATCATAAACCGAGGTCAGGTTACCTGCCCGTAAGTATTGGGGCTAGTTGATAGTCAGCGTGCTACCCGGCGTAAGCTTAGTAGCTCCAACCTTGTGCTTAAGCTCTTCCCCCAGTTTGGCCACTGCAGCAATGTTTTCCGGAGTAGCCGGATAAGTAACCGCCACTTTTTGTGTTACACTAAGCCCCTGTGCCTTACGTAAGTCCTGAATCTGCCTAACCAACTCTCTAGCATTGCCCTCAGCTTGTAACTCGGGAGTGAGTGTAAGAACTAACCCCATAGCGAGCTCTCGATCAGTGCCCACAGCGGCGTCTTCCATAGCCGGCAGTTCGTGCACCCACTCAAGCTCTTTAACGTTTAGTTCCGACTTAATAAGCTCCGCGTAAGCGTCGTCCAACTGGACCCCTGCCACAACAGCCTTTGCCAGGACTTGCCTAACCCCAAGATCACTTTTGGTACTTCTGAGGGAGAGTCCAAGCGAAGCTACTCGTCTGGCCAAGTCCATGTCTTGTAACATCTTACCCAAGCCAGAACTATCTCCCACAGCAATATCTTGCGGAAACCTTCTTAAATGCACTGACTCTTCCACAAGTCCGGGATCGAACTCTTTTAGTCCTAGATACATTGACTCAGACAAAAAGGGAATGATTGGGGCAGCCGCCTCCGCAAGCTGCACAAGCACGTCGTACAACGTTGTAAGGGCAGCGCTATCACCGGAGGCTATTTTGTCTCTTGACCGACGCACGTACCACCTAGATAAGTCGTCTACACAAGATTCTATAGCTCGTACCGCGGGGGGTACCGTGTAACTTGCTAAATTCTTGGAGATGGATTCAATAGTTTGTGCGAGTCTAGCTCTGATCCATACGTTCAGAACAGCCTCGTCAGCCTGCCTGTGCGCAACAGTCCATCCGGCAGCCCGCGCATAAGTTTCCAGATACTTAAAGCAGTTCCAAAGCGGAGTCAGTGTCCGCTGCAACTTGTTTTTTAGATCAAGCTCGTCAAAATTGGCGTTTTCCCCCACCATGAGAGGTGAGCCCATAAGATAAAGCCGCACAGCATCACCACCGTAGCTAGTTAGCACCTGCTTGGGATCGGTATAGTTGCCAAAAGTCTTGCTCATCTTCCTACCGTCAGTTCCGGCCATAACGCCGGTACACACTACATGCTTAAACGACGCCTTGCCAAACAATGCTGTCGACAGAGTATGCATAAAAAAGAACCATGCCCGCGTCTGTGCTACATATTCGGCAATATAGTCTCCGGGAAAATTCTGTTCAAACTTAGCCTTGTGCTCAAAGGGATAGTGGATCTGGGCAAAGGGCATAGAGCCGGCCTCCATCCACGAATCTAAAACCTCCGGTCTGCGCTTAAAAACTTTGCCGTTTTTAGTAAAGACCACCCTGTCAATGTACGGCCGGTGCAAATTTTCCACCTTGGTACCTGACAGCTCCTCGAGTTCTGTAATTGAACCCAGTACTACTCGTTCCCCATCCGCGCTTTCCCACACTGGCATAGGAGTAGCCCAAAACCTATCCCTGGAAATACACCAGTCAGGTGCCTGCTCCAACCCCAGCTTAAAGCGCCCCTCTTTAATGTGCTGTGGAACCCAAGTTATTGTCTCATTATTCTGTAACAACTCTGGCTTTAGCTTGCTAACATTTACAAACCAGGAGTTTTGCGCCCTCTGAATTAAGACAGTGTTGCACCTATCATGAAACGGCACTCGGTGCACTACTTTGCCGGAATTAAACAGATAACCCATTTGCTCAAGATCTGCCACAATTGCCGAATTAGCTGCCGCATAAAACAGCCCCGCAAACGGGTTTTCTCCGGCATCCCCCTGAAGTAGCTTGCCCTCGGCATCTAAGGTAAGCATTACCCTAAGCCCACAGTGTCTACCCATTTTGGTGTCTATTTCGCCAAAACCCGGCGCGCTGTGTACTATGCCCGTGCCTTCTGCCATATTGACCATACCCTCAAAAGGGTAGACTTTAAACTCTTGGTCCGATGAGGCAAAAAAGGTGTACGGCGGAGCGTAGCTAAGGCCTATCAAATCCTTACCTTTAAACTTGTTAACGACGGTATAACCGGAAGTACCAACTAGTGCCTCTAGTCTTTTTGCTGCGCAAATATACTTAGTGCCGGGAGTTTGGCCTACAAAAACCACGTAGTCTTCTTGCGGATCTACCACTAACGCCCGATTGGACGGAATAGTCCACGGCGTTGTTGTCCAAGCCAAAAGAGAGCAGTCTTTAAAGGTACCCGCTGTTAAGACTTTAAACGCCACGGTAATAGCCGGGTCTTCTGTATCCTTATACGAGTTGTCCATAGCCACTTCAAAGTGGGAAACCGGCGTACCACACCTAGTACAGTACAGTGAGGTATAAACCCCCTCGTAGATTAGCCCCCGGTCGTACAGCTGCTTAAAGGCCCAGATAACGCTTTCCATGTAGGGCTGATCTGTAGTCCGGTAAGCGTTGGTAAAATCCACCCATCTACCTATTTTATCCACGTACCACTCCCACTCGGCAGAAATTTGCGAGGTGTACTTGTAACACTCTTCCGTAAACTTCTCCAACCCAAACTGCTCAATATCCCGTCTGTTTTTTATCCCCAGCTCTTTTTGCACCTTGTTTTCCACTGTAAGCCCGTGTGCATCCCAACCCCAAACGCGTTCCACACGCTTGCCGCGCATAGTCCAGTATCTGGGAATAACATCCTTGGCTATAGAACCAAGCAGGTGCCCATAGTGCGGCAATCCGGAAATAAAAGGGGGGCCGTCGTAAAAAACATAGCTGTCGGCGGCAGGATTTTGCTCTACCGATTTCTCAAAAATCTTAGCCTTTTTCCAAAAAGCCAAAACCTGCGCTTCTAATTGCGGGATTGTCTGTGCTGCCATAGCCAAAATCTTACCAAATTTCGGGCGTAACAACAATAAGCACCAAAACGGAGAGGCTTTAACACCCCTCCGTTTACGGTAGTCGAAGTGACTAGTTCTGCACGTGCCAGAACTTACTTAACAGCATCCTTAAGTCCTTTTCCTGCCTTAAAAGCGGGAGACTTGGTAGCTGGGATGTGCATAGGAGCTCCTGTTTGAGGGTTCCTACCTGTTCTTGCTGCTCTTGCTCTTACCTCAAAGGTACCAAAGCCGGTCCAGGTGACTTTGTCACCCTTGGAAAGCACTTTCTTTATGATCTCGTCCAATGAATCAAGTGCTTTTGATGCGTCCACCTTGGTGAATCCTGCTTTGTCAGCAAGCTGATTAACTAAATCAAATTTTGTTACTGCCATGTTAGATACACCCCCTTTCAAAGGCTTAAAAGCCTGTCAATCCTTGAAATCAGTTTGGTGTGTGTGTCAATTAAAATGCTTCTAAACCAAGCGCGGCCGTCTTCTTCCCACTCAAATTTTTGGTTTCTGGCCGTAAGGTACTTTTGAATTATAATATCCGTCTTAACGCCTAAAACTGAATCCGCTGACCCTGTCATACCCGCATCGCTAACAAAATAAGTACCTTTGGGCAATAGCTGGCAGTCGGCAGTAGGAATGTGCGTGTGTGAGCCTATAACTGCCCCCACCCTACCGTCAACATAGTTAGCAAACGCCGACTTTTCGCTGGAGGCTTCTGCGTGAAAATCCACTACTACAAAATCTTTGTGCAGATCAACGCCCTGATCAGGTAAAACGGCAGTAAGCATGTGATCGATTTTTTGGAAGGGGCTGTCAAAATTTTCGTTCATAAAAGTTCTGCCCATAAGGTTTAATACCACAACCTTAAACTCTTGCCGCTCAATAATACCAAAAGTCCTGCCTAAAACCGGCTCCGGGTAGTTGGCCGGACACGCCAGGGGCATTTCCCCAGCATACTCCTCAAAATCCTTCTGCCAAAAAATGTGATCCCCACCGGTAAAGTAATTAACGCCGGCACTAATCATTTCCGTAAGGGTATCCCTGCTTGCACCCCGTCCGTGAGCCAAATTCTCGGCGTTGGCAATAACAAGGTCAATACTATCACTAGCAACAAGGCTTGGCAATACCTCTTTTACAGCTTTTCGCCCAAGTTTAGCCACTATTTCGCCTATGTACAAAATTCGCATAGCGTGTATCCTAACTTATTTAGCGGTCTCAGAAACCCGTATCTCTCTAATGACCGTAACCTTAACCACTCCCGGGTAGCTCTGCTCCAGCTCAATCTTTTTAGCAATCTCACGGGCAAGAATTGACGCGGTAGAGTCGTCTACCCGTTCCGGTTTTACAATTACGCGCACTTCTCTACCCGCAGAAATGGCGTAAGCTTTTTCTACCCCGTCAAAAGAGGTGGCAGCCTGTTCCAAATCTTCCATGCGTTTTTTGTACGACTCGTAATCCTCGCTCCGCGCGCCGGGGCGCGCTCCGCTTATGTGGTCGGCCAGATTTACTACCGCCGACTCCACGGAACTAAACGGGCGATCTTCATGGTGCTCGGCTACACAATTGATAACCGCTTCGGCAATCTTGAACTTACGGAGAAAGTCTACTCCAAGCTGGATGTGCGTTCCTTCCTCATCGGCAATGACCTTCCCGATGTCGTGCAACAGACAGCCCATTTTAACAACGTCCACATCGGCTTTGATTTCCTGCGCGATCGAAACCCCAATGCGCGTTTCTTCAATGGTGTGCTCAATCATGTTTTGGCCGTAGGAAAATCTAAACTTTAGTCTGCCCAATACTGCCACCACATCCCGCGGCAAATTGTAAACTCCCAACCGATGACACAAATTTTCCCCCTCTTTAAAGAGGATTTGATCCATGTCTTTTTGGGTGGCCAGCACTATTTCCTCTATCCGCGCTGGCTGAATCCTACCGTCCGCAATAAGTTTTTCCATCGCTAACCGCGCAATTTCCCGCCGCACAGGGTCAAAGGAGGAAACAATAATATCCCCGGGAGATGAGTCCATGTCCAGATCTACGCCGGTAAGCTCCTCAAAAGTCCTTATATTACGGCCTTCCTTGCCGATAATGCGCCCCTTAATGTCCTCGTCGGGCAAACGGACTTTGGATACGGTGTGCTCCACCACAATATCTGTGGCCCCCCTCCGCATAGCAGTAACCAGAATGTCCCGTGCAAGTTTATCCGACTCGGTTTTGATCTCTTCCTCGTTTTGCTTAATGCGTTTACCCTTTTCCTGCTTTAGCTCTTTGTCGACGCTAGCCAAGAGATGGTTTTTGGCCTCCTCCTTAGTTAGCCCGGACACATTCTGCAGTTTTTCCTGTGCCTGGCTTACAAGATCCGCTAATTTTTGCTTGTCCTTAGCTAGCTCGTCTTTGCTAGCGGCTAGTTGCTGCGCCTTGTCACCCAACTCTTTTTCTTTGGTATCGATCTGGGTTAACTTGTCGGCTACCTTGCGTTCCAGTGATGAAACTTCACTTCTAATTTTTGCTGACTCATTGTCCGCATTGCTTTTGATTCTTATGGCCTCGTCTTTTGCTTCAATGATTAGTTCGCGCGCGCGAGCTTTTGCCTGATCAAGATAGCGCTGACTCTGTTCCTGAGTTTGCTGAGATGGTGCTAGAGCCTGAGGGACTGTAGTTGGGGAGGCCGCGCCCACAGATGGGCTTGGACCTGCTTGGGCCGACGCGTGTATGTTTGTGTCAGCTGGGGTTGACTTAAGTTCCTGGGGCTGTTTTCTTAGTAGAACAACGGCAAGAACCACCACAAGCACAAGTAGAAGTACCACTCCCGCAGTAAGTAAAATAGTCATATAGCCTCCTTAAAAATCTGAAGTGCATAAGCGTCTATGATTTTACGGTCGGTTTACCAAATAGTCAACCGCCTGCCTAGCTGTGGCAAACGCAAAGCCACGTGATATCAGATATCTGCCCGCTTTATCTTGTAACACACTGCTGCTTCTGCCCAGCGTGGCTCCAAACTTGCGGGTAAGTAACCCAATCGCTGCCTTAAGCTCTGCCTCGTCTGTAATAGCTGCGCCTACATACCGCGCTGCCTCGTCCTTGGCAATACCCTTAGCTATAAGCTTGATTTCAATGGCGCGCCTACCCAAAGCTTTGGTACCTGCTGTTTTGGCTGCTATAAAAAGCCGCGTGTAGTCCTCGTCGTCGATAAGTTTGTTGGCTGCCAAGTAGTCAAAAATCTGGCGAGTAACGGCCTCTTTTACAACATCGGAACTACGGGTGTGCGACTGTAAGTACCTTGCCAACCGCGTGGCCACTTCCTTACGTGTGCGTGGTTTATACGCCAGAAACACTATTACCTTAGTCACCATCTTCTGGTAAAGTTCCTCTTGGTCCATGGCGCGGTGTACTTGCTAGTCGGCCCTATCGGCCCCAGACTCCTCAGACGGCATACCTGCCCCCTCTTCCTCTTTGCCCAACGCTAAGAATTGTTCGGCTTTGTCTTTGGAGTAGTCTCTAATCTTTTGGTCTATCTCTGCCGCCACCTTTTTGTTTTCTTGTAGGTACCCCCGCGCCGACTCCCTACCCTGACCAAGCTTCTCCCCAGCGTATTCATACCATGAACCGGCTTTTTTGATGATATCGAATTCCGTTGCCACATCTAGCAGATTGCCCTCTTTGCTGATCCCCTGGGCAAATAAAATGTCAAACTCTGCAACCTTAAAAGGCGGTGCTACCTTGTTCTTGCGCACAGTTACCTTACACCGTATCCCCACCGACTGCCCGCCATCCTTTAGTTCCTCTATTTTCCTTATTTCAAGCCGAACACTAGCGTAAAACCTAAGGGCACGGCCACCTGGGGTTGTTTCCGGATTACCAAACATTACCCCAATCTTCATTCTCAACTGGTTGGTAAAAATAAGCGTGCAGTTTGATCTGCTCACCGCGCCACTTAAGCGGCGGAGAGCCTGACTCATAAGCCGCGCCTGCAATGCAATGGTTGCGTCGCCAATATCACCCTCTATTTCCGCCCGCGGTACCAGTGCCGCAACAGAGTCTATAACAATCACGTCCACTGCATTAGATCTAATAAGCGTTTCGGCAATCTCCAGGCCCTGCTCTCCTGTATCTGGCTGAGCAACCAGTAGATCTTTAACGTTTACTCCGGTTTTCTCGGCGTATATAGGGTCAAACGCGTGTTCAGCATCAATTAAGGCTGCCGTGCCGCCTAATTTTTGAGCTTCAGCAATAATATGCTGACACAACGTAGTTTTGCCGGATGACTCGGGGCCATATATCTCTATAATTCTGCCCTTAGGCAGTCCGCCTACACCTAGTGCAAGATCCAGAGCAATGGAGCCTGTAGGGATAACAGCAATTTTTTCCTGTACTTTATCACCAAGTTTCATAATGGACCCGTCGCCGTACGACTTTTTAATTTGATCTATAGCCGACTTGAGAGCCACCTCCCTGCCACTTTTTACCTTCTCCAACTCTTTGTCTACTTTGTCAATTTTTTGGACCATGTTTCCTCCTTTAGCAATTTATGGTGTGAATGTATTTCAGCCCAAGCTTTTTGTCAACAAGTCGGCTCTACTTTAGCTAGAATTCTCTAGCACTAAGGCATTAAGCCTAGCCAGTACCTTGGTTTTGCCTACTAGTTCCAGCACGTCAAATAAAGGTGGCGTAGCTGTAGAGCCTGTAATAGCAACGCGTAGCGTCATAAAGGCTTCTTTAGTACCGTACTTTGCGGTTTCAATAAACGTGTGTGCTGCGTGGTCCAAAGCCTCCTTGTGCCAATCCGTCTGCTCAACGGCGGCAAAGACCGACGCAAAGCCAGTTAAAAGGTCTTGCCACTTAGCTCCACCGTAACTAGCAAGCGCCGACTTGTCAACCTTAGGAGTTGTATAAAAATAGTCTGATAACTCGGTAAAAGCCGCTAGGGTTTTCATGCGATCCTTAATTAGTGCCAAAACTTTGAGCGTGTACTCACGATCGTGCGCGCCATCCGCCAGGGAAACATTCCACCTCTGCGCCCAAGCTACAACTTTTGCGTACAGCGCTGCGTCGGTCAACTGCCTGATGTAGTAGCCATTAAACCACAACAATTTTTCTCGATCGAACGCCACCAAGTCCGTTTTATGAATATGCTCCAGGGAAAAAACGTCGATAAAAGCTTTAAGGGAAAAGATCTCCTGCTCTGTGCCGGGATTCCACCCTAACAGCATAATAAAGTTAAGAAGTGCTTCCGGCAAGTAGCCGTTTTTTAAAAATTCCGCCGCGGCCACGTCACCAAACCGCTTGGACATTTTTTTGTTGGCGCCTACCTCCTTAAGCACCGGTAAATGGCCTGTTTTAGGCATCTCCCAGCCAAAGTACTCATAAAGCAGGACATGCTTGGGGGTGGAGGCCAGCCACTCACTGCCTCTTAGAATATGTGTAATCTCCATTAAATGGTCGTCGACTACCACCGCTAAGTGATAGGTGGGAAACCCATCCGATTTAAGTAAAATCTGATCTTCCACATCGTTGGAGGGAAAAGCAATCTTGCCCAAAAACAAATCGGTGTATGCAATTGGTGTGTTAGACGGCACCTTGAGCCGGATTACATACTCAAGCCCGCGCGCAAGGTTGGTGTGTACCTCATCGGGAGACAACCCTAAGCAGCGCTGATCGTACTTAGTGGTGGGTAACCGTGCTTCCTGCTGGGCTTTGCGCATGTCCTCAAGCCGGTCTTTGGTACAAAAACAATAGTAGGCATGACCCTGCGCCACAAGTTCCAAAGCGTACTTTTTGTACAGCGCAAGTCTTTGCGACTGAATATACGGCGCAAACGGCCCGCCGACTTCCGGACCCTCATCCCAACTAAGACCGTAGTCTGTAATAGCCTGTAAAGCCCTCTCCAGCGCACCCTCCACAAACCTTTCCCGATCAGTATCCTCCACGCGCAAAACAAATTGCCCACCATTTTTCTTGGCAAATGCGTAGTTATATAAAAGCGTGCGCATGCTACCTATGTGATATTCGCCCGTGGGACTAGGGGCCATTCTTGTCCTAACCATACAAACATTTTACACCACCCCGCCATTTGTTGATATAATGACTTTGTGAATCTGGTTCAAACCTCTGTGGTGTTTAAACGAGTGCTGTTTGGTGTTTCGGCAATAGCGGCAGCGTACATCTTGGTCCTGGTATTGATGGCACCGGTAAAATTACTCATCCTAACCATTAATCCGCCAAAAGATTTACCTACCACGCTCTTTGGTAAGCTGGACGCGCCGGAATTTCAATACAAAAGAATCACCAACTCTGATCCGCAGTACATCCTAAACACCAAAAACGGCCGGCTGCCTACAGACTTCCCCAACAAAATGCCTGTCTTCCGGCTTAGACAGCCCCTTTTTTCTTATGAAGCCGGTAAAAACGCGCAACGAACTGGGGCAATACTAGGCTACTACGATGACAGTTTTAAAACCCAAACCACCGATCCCATCTACACTTGGGTGGATACTGACTTTAATGGCCGCCTAGATGTAAATGTAAAAACCAAGGAGATTAAACTGGACCTTCCGCTCTTTGGCAAGACCGACTTTTACGTTACAGGCAAACTAACCCAAGAAAGTGCTGTGGACCAGGCCCGCAACATGCTTATTACTGCTAACCGGTTTTCCGACCTGTACTATACCGGAACCACAAAGGTGTATTTGGGTAAGTATGTGGGCGGGGAAATTCACGCCGTTAACTTTGAGCACGAAACACAACTTGCCCGGGTAGACTTTTTTAGGCGGTTTATCAATTTCCCTATTTATGGCCCCGACCCATACAAGGGGCTGCTACACGTGTGGGTTGGCTTGCCTAAGGACACAAGATACAAACAACTGCTGTTTCCCAAAGTGGAGGCTTACCAGTGGGAGCTAGTGGACAAGGAACAGGATCAAAACGCTACCTACCCTATCATTCCAATTAGCTTAGCCTGGCAGGAAGTTGCACAACATAAGGGCGTGATAGCCGGAATCATGGCTCGCGACGGCAACCCATTTGAACCATATGTTCCTATCCGGGTCGACAAAATCCTAATCAATAGCATTTATATTGCCTACTACGACACCCCCAAGCTGCAAAGATACCTGCAACCCATCTACGTGTTTGAGGGTAATTATACGACTGTTGGTGGGGGAGCCGGACAACTTACCGTTTATTACCCGGCCATTTCCGGCGACTATATTCTGCCAGTTGAAGAGGCTTCAGCTACTCCCAAGTAAACGACTGCAGAACCCAAGCTAAAACAGCCTGGGTATCCCTAAACCGATCGGAGGAACCCATTACTACAATGACCACATCGGTCTTGGCTTTGGCGTACTCGTATATCAAAACCTCACCGGCCCCGGTGGTTCGGCCCGTTTTAATGCCTACACTTTCTGGAATATCCGTTAGCAACCTGTTGGTATTACCAAGCGTTTTAGCATACTTCCCATCCACGTCGCGTAACGTAAACTCCTTAAGTTGTACCACCTCCCGGATAAACTCGTTTGTCACTGCCGTTACACCTAACCGTGCTAGATCTTCCGCCGAGGCCAGATTGGTACCGTCTGCATCATCCAACCCAATGGGATTAGTAAAAGTGGTGTTGGGTAAGGTGTTTTGCTTGGCTACCTGGTTCATTAACACAATAAAGTCCGCGTACGAGGTTTTACCAATGGACAGTGTACATCCAGCATCACCGGCCGAGTAGACCAACAAGGCTTTGAGTAGGTCACCTACCAGGAACCGCTGACCCTGGAGTAGGTCCGCCTTTACCCCGTCGACTTGCGTACAAAACTGAGGAACCGTGAGAACCTCATCTAGCTTATAGAGATTAAACGACGCCAACGCGGTAGCAATCTTTGCTGTGGAGGCGGGCGGAAATGGAACGTCAGCGCGGTAAGAACTTAACACAGTGTTACTTGCCCTATCCAGCACCACGTAGGACTTAGCAGAAATGCTGGGAAACGGTATGTCCGCCGTTTGAGTAGGAGGCTTGGGCTGGCGTAAGGCGTGATACCTGGCTACCGCGGCGGCAGACTCCTGGTCCAGGTTAGCAAAGTAGTCGACGGGGAGAGACGCGTACCAAACCAAGGCTCGTGCGTCGCTTTGGACTTGCAAGTAAAAGGCTGTGATGACTACCCTGTTTACTACCAACGCGTAACCAACCAGGACTAGCACCGCACTTTTTGCCGCCACATCAAACACCCTGGATTCCAAAGCTGCCAACACCTTTGCCAGAGCAAGTAGGAAATAAACTACAGCCAGTCTTAGAGCGCCTGTTTTCATATGCTGGACTTATTTTAACATTTACGGAGTCGGCGCTTTACGGTGTTAGTCGCTTTACATCCCGGGGTAAAAAGGTGGCATCTTTTACGCTTTCCAGATCAAGCAGCTTCATTACAATCCTGCCCGGACCAATGCCTGCGCCGCCGTGTGGCGGACAACCGTACTTAAAATAGCTAAAATAGCCCTGTAAGGCCTCTGTGGGAACTCCTTTTTCCACGGCCTGCTTTAGGAGAACATCCGACCGGTGCTCCCGCTGTGCACCCGTGGTAATTTCCAAACCTTTGTAGATCAAATCAAAGCTCTTAGTAGCAGTTTGGTCGTTGTCCGGGCGCATGTGGTAAAAAGCCCGGTATGCAGACCCGTACTCCGTAACAAACACAAAGTCATGGCCGGTTTCTTCTTTCATCAGTTTACCAAACTCCCGCTCTTCCTCGGACGAAAAGTCGCCCGCCTTGTCACTAGGTACACCAAGTTTTTTAAGTTTGGCCTTGGCTTCTTGCATGGTTATTCTGGGAAATGGCAGTGTGGGAATGGCCAAGTCAGGGACAACTTCCGCTTGGACGGTCTTAAAACCTTCCACCAGCATTAACTCCTCCTCGCGCATAACATCTTCGTGCGACTCAATAAAAGACAGTTCAAAGTCCCAACCGGTAAACTCCGTCATATGTCTGGTAGTAAACGAGGGTTCCGCACGGTACACAGGACCAACCATAAAAACCTTTTCGAACCCGGCCGCCTGTGCCAACTGCTTATAAAACTGGGGCGACTGAGAAAGATAGGCCTTTCTATCAAAGTACTTGATCTCAAAGACTTCGGAACCGCCCTCACTGGCCACGTTCATCATCGATGGCGTGTAAATCTGGATGTAGCCGTGTGAGTTGGTGTAAGTTCTAAAACCTTTCTCCAACGCCGTCCAAACCTTAAAAATCTTAAGCCGTTCGGGCTTGCGCAGATCTAGCCAGCGATAGTCAAACCGCAAAGCTGCCTCCACCTCGTTGCCCCCTTTTTCTTCTACCACAGGAATGGGCAGCGCCTCTGCCACGGATAGAACCGTAAGCGACGCAACTTCCACCTCAAAGCCGCCCGGTGCCTGTTTTTGTGCCTTAACAAACCCCACAACTTCTACTACTGATTCCAGAGATAGCGCGCCCACCTGGTCAAACACTTCGCCTGCCTGCTTTGACACTATACCCTGCACCGTTCCTGAAACGTCGCGCAGCACCACAAATTTAATGCCACCCTGATCGCGCCGCGTTTGGACAAACCCGCAGATTCTTACCTCCTGGCCAATGGCGGCGTGCAAGTCTTTAATGTAGGTTCTGTGCATGGTGCCTATTTTAGCATCTTTTGTAGACAAGTTGCACGCGCGCTTGACCCGCGCCGGAGTCCCGCAGCTCGCTAGGTTTGCGCTGAAACTGCGTAGTCCTTGATTATTAAGTCTACGGAAGTTTTGCCGTTATAGTCCTTAAGTGAAGCGGAGTAGACAAGATCGATTTTTGATCCCCAAGTAAGAGCAGGTACCCCTAAGTTTTTGGCATCAAACATGATGGACTTGTAGGTAGTGGATCCGTCAAAAAGCTTAACCGACAAATGCGCTCCATCTTTACCCACATAATTTGCTCCGGCTACTCCAACAGCGCGCGACACAAACAAGGGCTCGGGATTACCTACGCCATACGGTCTTAGTTGATCTACCTCTTGGACAAACTGTTCGGTTACAACCGCCAACGGAATAGCTAGGTCAACAGTCAGCTGCGGAACCAACAGCTCCGCCGGGATAACTTCCTGGGTGTAAGCCACAAACTCAGCCATAAACTGGTCTAGCTTATCTTTATGCAGGGAAAAACCCGCCGCCATAGGATGACCGCCCAACCCCGTAAACCTATCCTCAAAGTGCCGCAGCAGGTCGCTAATGTTAACCCCCGGCACCGACCTAGCCGAACCTTTGGCTGTATCGCCCGTTACACTTATAACAATGGCGGGCCTATAATATTTTTGTGCTAGTTTGCCTGCCACCAGTCCGATTACCCCTTCGTGAAAGTCGGGAGATGCCACCACAACGACACTAGCAGCCTCTGGGTTAACTAGCTGGCCTGCAAGTTCTAGCATGTGTAGAGTAAGTTCCTGCCGCTCCGTGTTCACGGCGGTCAGTTTTTGCGCCAGCTCCAAGACCACAGCGCTATCTTCTTCTAGCAACAGGTTTAGCGACGCATATGCCGACTCCAATCGCCCGGCAGCATTTAGCCGCGGCCCAATGATGTACCCCAAATCGTAGGTAGAAATAGCACTGCTGGTGCGCCCGGAAGCAGTCAGCAGACTGCTAATGCCTAACGGCGGGTTGGTGGCTAGGCTGGCCAAGGCTCGTGTAACCAGCGCTCTGTTAAAACCCCTTAGCGGTGCTAGATCGGTAACTGTGGCAATACCAGCTAAACTTACTAGCTGCTCGTCCTTTGCACCCAAAACCAGGCTTAATATCAGCGCCACTCCGGCACCTACCACACCATCGGTCCAAAGTACCACCTCTGCCTGCGGCAGGTGCTCTTGCTTTTGATGGTGATCGGTAATAATTAGCCTAAAGCCTTGGTCGTGTGCACGGGCTAGAACTTCCGGCTCAGCGGTAATCCCGCAATCCACCGTAATAATAAGCGCCGGGCTAGTAGGCGTAGGTATGCTACGCTCTTCTGCGACTTTAAACCGAGCGGCTACCAACTTGGCCATTTCCGTAACCGACTCCAGAGATAGCCCATAACCGTGATCGAACCTGTTGGGAATAAAATATGCTACTTTAGCGTAACCCAGTGTTTGGGTAAGGGTTTTGTACAGGATAGCAGTGGCGCAGATCCCATCTGCATCGTAGTCACCATGAATAATAATTGGACTATTCTGGTTGATCGCCCGCAGTATCTCCTGGCGAGCTTGTTTGAGCGCCGCCTTAAACTCGCCGGACAGCCCGTTTAGGTAGTGCGCAATCGGCCGGGGGGTTAAAAACTCCTCTTGATCGTTGACCCCTACTCCACGGTTACGGAGCAACACCGGCAGCACCCCAACACTAGCGTCATACTGACCTTGGACTACCCAGTTTTTCATGCCCGTAGTTTAGCATACGCTGTAAGTAGCTAATGTGTTATAATACACATTAGCATTTTCGCACGCTACTACTGACGGAGGAAAACGATGCTTTTACGTCAAATTGTCGGAAGGGCGGTCGAGCTTCTCCCAGGAGAAGAAGAGCGGTACGAGGTATGGCCCGTTGTGGTGTGGTTGCTTGGCGGCCACGTGGGCCGGCGGACACAGCGCGCAATCAATGCCAAAGTGTCTCCCAGCGGCAGAGCATGCACAATCCGGCGGACGGGCTGCACGCTAGACATCAACATGATGACGAAACACCAACAGTGATGTCTGGCACAAGGACTCTGGGGAAAGGTTAACATACGGCAAAGTGTGCCGCCTAACTTTTTCCCAGAGTCCCCTTAGTTTGTTAGTTCTTTTTGGCTAGATAACCTTCCCACAGCACCAAAATAGGCGTGGCATTAAAGATAGAAGAGTACGTACCGGAAATTACTCCCACCAGCAACGCCAAAACAAACCACTTAATACTTGCGCCACCAAACACAAACAGCGCAGAAAGGGTAATAGCTACAGTAGCTGAAGTGGCAAGCGAGCGGCGCATGGTTTCCAAAATCGAGTAGTTAGCAATCCAGTCAAACGGTTTACCCTTAAATCTCCCAAGATTCTCGCGAATGCGGTCAAAAACTACAATGGTGTCGTGTACCGAAAAACCAATAATAGTTAACAATGCCGTTATAAACATAGGGTCAATCTCCACACCTGTATAATGACCCAGTATGGCAAACACGCCCACAACTACTAACGCGTCGTGTAGCATGGCTAAAATAGCGCTAAGCCCAAACCGCACCCCGGAATAAGGTTTGGGGACATTTTTAAACGCGTAGGCAATGTACAGCACTATCCCAAGGCAGGCAACCCCAAAAGCCGTTAGACTCTTTTTAGCTGTCTCGCCGCCAATGGAAGGTCCCACAGTCTCAAAAGAGGTTTGGTGGGTATCGGCAGGACTAGCCGCCACAACAGCCGCTACCAGCTCTGCGTTTGTATTAACATCAATAGGTCTAGTCCTTACACTAATGCTTTGTCCGCCTTCCCCTACAGTAAGTGACGAGACCTCTACCCCCCTGTCGATAACCAGCTGCCTAACCACGGCGGTGTCCCAAGCGTCTACCGGGCGACTAAATTTAAGAACCGAACCGCCGGTAAAATCTATGGAAGTTTTAAGCCCGAATCCTACCAAAGCTATCAGTCCGGGGACTATAACCAAGGCAGAAAACGCCAAGTACCAAAACTTGTACTTTATTAAATCGCGACCTACCGTTTCTCCGCTATGTGCTGTATCGTGTGTCATACCTAAAACTTACCTAACGTCCTTAGTACCGTCCTAACCACAAAAATATTAGTAAACAGCGAAACACCAATACCTATAGCCAGCGTTACGGCAAAGCCCCGCACCATACCGGAACCAAAATAAAACAAAACTCCTGCCGTAATCAACGAAGAGATGTTGGAATCCTTAATGGAATTCCACGACCGATCAAACCCAAGCTTTAACGCAATAGTCCTAGGTTTACCCCAACTAATTTCCTCCCTAATGCGCTCAAAAGCCAGAATGCTAGCGTCCACTGCCATACCAATAGACAGAATAAAACCGGCAATACCCGGCAACGTTAATGTTACCGGCACAAGCTTAAAAATAGATAGTACTAGGGCCGTATACAGCAGTAGGCCAAAATCGGCAATTAACCCAAGCCGCCCATACAAAGCAAGCATAAAAAGCATAACCAACCCAAGCCCAATAACTCCGGCCTTAAGGCTTTTTTGTACCGACTCGGCACCAAGTGTGGCCCCAATAGTTTGCTGCTGTAAAATAGAAATAGGCACTGGCAACGCGCCGGCTCGAATCTGCAAACTTAGTGCTCTGGCGCTTTTCATATCAAACGACCCATTGATTACCGGATCGCCAGTAAGTCCGGTAGCTAGGTCCTGACTAATAACTGGCATGGATATAGGTAACGTACTTTCGTCTAAAAATAGAGCCACCGGCCTGCCAACATTTGCCTTTGCCAGCTCGCTAAACTTTTTTCTACCCTCCGCGGTAAATTTAAGCTCTATCTGCGGTGTTGTTTTATCCTGCAACGAGGTCCCTTGCGCAAAAGTCACATCTGCACCTCGTAAGTCGGCGCCGGAAATACCACTATCCACCCAAAGGTCTGGGTTTTGATAATAGTCGGCAAAGTTAGCCTGTGACCACTCCAACTCTGGAGGCAGGGTTTTAAACCTCAGCTGCGCTGTTTGCCCTATAGCGTCCACCGCCGTTTTTACGTCAGCTATACCGGGAATTTCCACTTCCAACCTATACTCGTCGCCCGTTGTTACTGTGGTAATTTTTGGCTCGGTAACCCCCAAAAAGTCAACCCGCCGCGAGATAATTTCTCGTGTGGACTCCAAGGCCTTAGCTTTATCCGGATCGGCCAGTTTTGTCATGTCGGCCCTAAGCACCAGTTTTACCCCGCCTTGTAAATCCAACCCTCGTTTGACATCCCGCAGGTCAACAACTAGCCGATCGTTAAATAACCTGATAAAGTAGCCTCCCACGGTAGTACTCACGCCCACCTGGGGTATTTTTAGTGGTACGGCCGGCATGGCCACCAATACAGCCAAGCAAAACAGGCCACCTATTACCCCCAATCTTAAGTAGTCTTTACTCATGTCAGAGAACAAAATTCTTCTTCGTCACCAACTAGCATTATACGACTTTGCAACAACACCCTGATCACAAACTGGTCGTTCTTGCGTTTGGCGTAATTAAATTCATCCTCACCCATAATAGCGTAGTTTATCTCGTGTCCACGCAACTCCTGCTCCTTTTTAACCACATCTTCCAGGGCATTGATATTTATCTTACCTACCATAAAGAGGTCCACGTCAAGCGACGACGACTTGCGCCGTTTGCCGGCAAACGATTTGGACAACACCGCAAACTTTACATCTCCCAGATTCTTGAGTCCCGCAATAATGTTTGACCCTAAGCCGTACTCCTTGGCAACAAGAGCTAAAAATTCTGGATAAAACGCTGACCTGATGTTTAGCGTGTAATATACCCGGTTACCGCTTTTACGACTAAACAAAAGGCCTGCTGCCTCCAGATTAGTTAACTCCCTCCGTACAGCGTTAATTTCTGTACCCACTTCTCGCACCAAACCTCTAATGTGAAACTGCTCGCTGGGGCGCGTGAGCATAGTCCGCAAAATTTTTACCCTCACCCGACTGACTAAAAACTTATCTAGCATACCTTCTTTTCGCCCGGCAGGGTCGGCGCTCCAAATTATATAAACTTTAGGGTTTCCGGGCTTCTATCGGGCAAGATAGCCACCCAGAACTTGCCTCTATTAAACTTGATCTCAAGGCCGTTGGTATCGTAGTACTTAGTGCGGGCATCCCTGGCGGCTTTGCTCCAAGTAACCTCTATGGCTCTACCGTCCATAAACACGTACCCTTTGCCACTACCAACCAACGTGTAATCGAGCCGATTTTTCTCGTCACCGGCTATCTTTGATTCCGTGGCAAATTGCACTATCAGGTTTTTAACCGCAAGCTGTTTGGCAGTAAGCTCATCCACATGCGGCAGCTCTTTGCCAGCGGCGTCAAAACCCATAAACCTTAAGTAGCTGTTAGTCGCAGCGTCATATTGCCACATGGCCGAAAAATCGCCCTGATACCAAAAGTCGTACGCGATTTTGTCTGCTTTGGGCAGCAACTGGTAGTCTCCGGCGGCATCCTTAAACTGCCACACATAAAAGTCCTCGGTTTTGCCCTCCCAACCCAGCTGTATACCTCGGTCAACTGCAGCCTTGGCACTGGCATACAGCGTATGTTCTATAGCCACGTTCCGGGGATTTTCTCGCCAGTAGGGCGCTGCACCCTTATCTAAACTGCGTACCCCCCACGCATCTATAGCTGCGCTAGCTTGCGGCGAATACCCGTGATGCATAACCATGGCATCCCCCATCTCCCTGGTCAAAACCAGGTAATACTCCCGAATACTTCTAATGGGACCTACCTTATCGGGCAGTATAGAGTGGTAAAAGGCCAAGAACCGTGTAATGCCACCTTCTGCCACCATTTCGTAAGTAAAGTCTGCATCAATTAGGCCCGCCTGTGGTCGAGCATCGGGATGGTTGTTAACCATCACACCCAACGGCCGCAGATCTTGCCAGTCTTTAGCTTCCGCCTCGGTGTACATCATACCTGTAAGCACATTTTGAATAGGCCTAGGGACGTCCTGTGGTTTTGCTTGCGGAGTGTTAGTACCGATTTGCCCAAAGATTGACAGCCGATCACGCCACACCTCTTTGTTGCGTATCTGAAGTAATAGCAAAGAGAAGCCAGTAATAGCCAAGCCCATAACTAAACCTGCGATAACGTAGCTTTTCCCTATGCCCCACGTGCTTAACAAGTGTCCGGGATGTACAAATCGGGGCTTGTTTATACTTACTGACGTATCCTGCATGGAAGCTATTATATATTGGGTACAAAATTTGTCTAGAGTCTTTTAGAGTTTTAATTCTGCATCAAGAAAGTCATCCAACTCTCCGGCTAACACTTTTTCAGGATTAGTGGACTCCAGATCTGTTCGCAAATCTTTTACCAATTTATACGGATGCAAAATGTAGTTGCGAATCTGATTACCCCAGCCAGGCACTTTGTAGTCACCCTTTAGCCGTTTTTCTTCCCGTTTGGCTTCCTCCAACTGCAGTGCGTACAGCTTGGACTTTAGCACTTGCAGAGCTTTTTCCCGGTTTTTGCCCTGGTACCGCTCGGTTTGGTTTTCAATGATAATGCCTGAGGGTTTGTGCTTAAGTCTTACAGCCGTGGATACCTTATTGACGTTTTGGCCACCATGGCCTCCCGACCTAAAAAAATCCCACTCCAGGTCGTCCTCCTTAACCTCAATAGCAACGGACTCGTCAACCAGCGGAATTACCTCTACTAGTGCAAAGGAGGTCTGCCTAAGATCATTGGCATTAAAGGGCGATTGGCGCACCAGCCGATGTACCCCCGACTCATTTTTTAAGAACCCGTAGGCAAAGGTACCAATTATCTCAATGCTTATTGATTTATACCCCGCTTCATCGCCGGGGGTCATAGCCAACACTTCGTGCTTCCAGTTCTTCCGGTCACAAAACCGCGTGTACATTCTGTACAGCATTTCAGTCCAATCCATGGCTTCCGTACCACCTTGGCCGGCGTGAATGGACAAAATGGCGGAACTTTTATCGTGCGGCGCACTTAAGTAAGTTTTCTTTTCCATGTCCCACAACGCGCGCTCAAAGTCCTCCGCATTGTTATCCTGGGCAACTAACTCCAGCAGTTCAAAATCCTCCACGTCTTTTTGCGCATCTGCCAACTCTTTAGCCAGTTTCTGGCCTTCTTCCCAGTTTTGCCACACCGCATCATCCTGCATCTTAACTTTTAGATCGGAAATTTCGTCCTTTTTTGCCTCTATGTTTAGCTTTTTTCTAAGGATGGCTAGCCGCTCGTGTAAGTCCTCCATACGGGTTACTGTACCAGAAAAGCCTCACTAAAGAAAACGTGGATACAGCTTAGCTGAGTCAGTCTGCGGTTAGTGTAACTGTTTTAGGTTCTTGAGTAGCCTTTGTGATCTTGCCAGCAACAAATAGCCAACAGCACTAGACAGCCCGCCCCAAAAAACATAACACAGCAGTTCGATCAACGAAGTGTGTATGCCAAAAGCAGCAAGGCCTAGTATCGAGATTACCGACAACACATACCCAATGATAGTAAAGTACCCCATAGCGCCGTAGGTTCTGTAACTTTCTGGATCTGTTAATGCCTTGCCGATTGGTGAAGTAAGCTCCGCGGACGATAGTATGAGTATATTCACACGGAGTAGTGTAAGTACAGCCGCCACTGCAGCCAACAGCATCTGACCTAAACTAGCATACTTGGCTACCACTAGGTACGTGTTATTATAAGCACGGATGCTTGCGCTCGAATTTTGCAACTTGGTGCCATTCTTAACTATGCCGTAAATGTTCTTAATTGCGCCCAGATCGCTGTTATGTAAATAAACCGTGACCGTGTCCCCCGGAGCAAGCTTTGCCAAAATATCAGACACTTCAGCTTCACTCATACCAACGGGAAACTCATACCGTGAATCTTTGTCGTCGTAGATGACGTAGTTTCTTTCGTCACTGCAGCTACGAGAGCACTTAAGCTGTTTAATCGTAATAGCTTTAGGTTCAAGAGCTTCCTGCCCAACGGGCGTAAAAGTCGCGTATTGAGATCCCGCAACCGCTGCACCGAACAAAAAGAGTACCGTACATAGACCAAGAAGGACTCTTTCGCCACTTGTGATAGTGTATGTATAAATCATGTCAAACAAAACTAGCGTGACTAGTTAGGCCTTGGGGGCTTGCCGGCTTTGCTTGCCAACTCGGCAATGTAGTTGTCCAGCCCCGCTACCTTATCTTCCGGCATAAGTTGATGCATAGCTTTTTGCGCGGACTCTAAATAAATTAAAATCTCCCTAATGTCGTCCGAACTTAACGGCTCATTGGCATACAGCTTGGCAGTTACACTTTTGTTACTTGCAACAGTGTCACTCAGATCCTTGCGCGCGATGCCGCCCCACTCTTTTCCCAGTTGACTGGTCTGTACACTGCTTGCGTGTGACTTGCGGAGATCCGGCAACCATTGGACGATGTAGTCGGCCACATCCTTAGGGGTAAGTGTGGCTTTGCAGAAATATTTCTCGTAAATGGTGGTGTCGTGCATAGGACCTTGTGGTTATTATACCTTAAGTGCCAACTTGATATAAACTAGTGCCATGCTACTAACCAAAGAGCAACTTGAGTCTACAGTTAGTCTAATTAGGCAAAAACTGACAGGTGAGAATTACGCCGTGCGGGGTACGGCAAGCTTAGTGCTACAAGGACTGGATATGCACGTGGCTGACATTGATATTTTGTGCGACGCAACAACTGCACTCAATGCCAACATAGCGCTGGCGGAGTATTTGGTGGAGAAGGTAGCATATAGGGAATCGCCAAACTTTAAATCGTACTTTGGCAAGTTCACTATCCAGGAGGTTACAGTGGAAATTATGGGCGACTGGCAGATTTTTAGCGCCAAAAAGGGCTGGAGCAAAGTCTACAGCGCTGATGCTACCACTATAACGCACGTAACCCTGGCTGACGTAGTAATACCTGTAACCAGGGTCGACCTTGAACTGGAAGTTTTTGCACTTATGGGTAGATGGACTGCATATCAAAAAATCAAGCGGCTTGTACGCGAACAAGCGGTGAGTCAACCTAAACTGTTTTAACCAATAAGTAACAGTTCTTCCTCCGCGCGGGTAATACCGGTATAAAGCCACCGCCGCCACATAGCCTCGTCCTGCCGGGCAAACCGTTCCTCAAATAACACTACCTTTTTTGCCTGACTCCCCTGCGCTTTGTGCACTGTTAGCGCGTAACCAAAGTCAAACAAGTCCATGGCTTTAGTCTTTGCGTACCCCGCAATATTGTTTAGGGTAGTGGATGAGTTAAATTGCTCCGACGATATAATGCCTTCATACAAAAAATCCCCGCTAAAACTGTCCATGACTATAGTAGCTTTATACTTATCACCTGCTAGCTTGCTAAGCTCCTTAAGATAACCCAACATACCGTTGTAGACTTCCTTGTCGCGGTTATTTCTTAGGCAAATAACACGGTCATTTATACTCGGGAGAGGACTTGCAAACCCCAAAGCGCCACGCACCATGGAGTTTAGCCGCACCCGCGTAGCATTATAACCACACAACAGCATATAGTCACCGGTAAAGGTTCTAAAAATGTTTTCCAAAGGATCGGCGGCATCCTCCATAGTCATCTTGCGCACGCCGCCGCCATAATCTCCATGGCCAATGGCCCCGTGCTCGCGGGCCATCACCGAAAGCTTGATAATAGGGTTGTCTTCCGCCTGCCTGTGAATTTTTTCTAGCCGCAGCTGCGGGTTGTCCATTAGGTTAAAACTGCCTGACACCGGGGGAAGCTGACCGTGGTCGCCCACTGCAATAATAGGCAACTCAAAAAAGAGCAGATCCTGCCAAAGTTCCGCGTCCACCATAGAAGCCTCATCAACCACTAACAGGTCAAACTCTACCTCACTTTGGGCGCGACGTTTCCAGCCAATAATCTGACCGTGAACGTTTGTTACCGCTTTGTAGATTAACGAATGGATAGTTCGGGTCTCATCACCCCCAAACACGGCGCCATGATCAAACAGTTTTTTGCGCAAGACCTGCGTAGCCTTACCCGTGTACGAGCAAAACGCTACCCGAAGACTTGCCTGATTTTTGTGTAAGGCACGCCTAAAAAAGGCTAGTAGTGTGGTTTTGCCTGTACCGGCGTAGCCACCCAAAGTTATAAACTGCGGCCGGTCTTTGGCCCTGTACCAGTCAAGTAGAAGGTCCTGAGCCAAGTGTTGATCCGAGGATAGTTCAATAAGCATAGTGCAAGTATAGTACGCTCCGAGAACCCGGCAACAAAGGTTAGTGTGTTAGTTGAAAACTTCTGTTCCCAGATCTACGGCATCACCACCACCAAGTTCCTTGGCCAGCAGCTTGATAGCCAAATAATTCTCCACGCTCTCTTCTATTACCCGCGCAAGTGGCCTAGCACCCCATTCAGGACTGTAACCGCGCTTGACAAGCTCATCCACTAGCACGGATTTAAAGGTAACCTTAATACCCTTTTCTTGAGCCATACTTGTTACCCCGGCAAGCATGATGGTGGCAATTTTTCTAACGGACTCTACAGCAAGAGGCTTAAACACAATAATGCCGTTAAACCGGTTTAACAACTCCGGCGCAAACCGGTCTCGTACATCTTTAAGCGCCACCTCTTTCATGGCCTCAAACTGCCCACCACGGGCAAAGACCTCCTGGATCGAACGTGTTCCTACATTACTAGTAGCAATAATGATGGTATTGGTAAAATCCACCGTGGTACCTGACGAGTCAGTTAGTCTACCGTCGTCCAAGACCTGTAGGAAAGTAAGTAAAATATTCTGGTGCGCTTTTTCTATCTCGTCTAGTAAAATTAACGCAAAAGGCCTGGTCCGTACAGCTTCTGTTAATACCCCCTTGGTTGAACCGTCGGGATTACCCAATAGTCTACTAATGCTATCCGGTTGCTGGTACTCGCTCATATCCAACCGGATCATCAAGCGCTCGTCGCCAAAATACGTACGCGCCAGAGTCTTGGCCGTTTCGGTCTTGCCTACGCCAGTTGTACCAACAAATAAAAAGCTGGCCATAGGCTTGCTTGCGTTACGCATCCCCGCGCGAGCCCGCCTTAATGCCGAGCCGAGCATATCCACAGCCTCATCTTGCCCAATAACCCGTTTCTTCATCTCCGCTTCAATAGTTAGAAGTTTGTGGGACTCATCCTGAGATACTGCCGTAACCGGAATATGGGTAACTTCGGACAAAATAGCTAGAACTGTGGCAGAGTTTACCACCCCGGCACCTTTGGTTACTTGCGCAACGCTTCTAGTTAGGATGTCCACGGCTTTGTCGGGAAATACCCGTTCGTGGATCAGCTTGCTGCCCATGTCCACAACGGTTTTAAGCGCACAGTAAGTTATTTTGACCTTGTAAAGTCGCTCCAGAGTTTCGGTTTTAGTTTTTAGTATTTCGAGTGTCTCCTCTTTGTCCGACGGAGGAATTTCTATCAGCTGAAAAAGCTGCGCAAAAGAGCTGTTTGGTTCTATATACTGCCTAAAATTTTCAATGTTAGTTGCACCAATAAACTGCAACCGCCCACCCGCTAGAAAACCTGTGAGAACGGTATAAGCGGAACTGGTTTTGGTGTCCTCTGTTTGCGACCCGGCAACAAGAGTGTGAATATCGTCTACAAAAAGAATAACGTCCCCGGAGCCCAACGCGTCCTCTATAGCTTTCTTAAGCTTATCTGCAACATCCCCGGAACTCTTTGTGCCGGCCAGAATCTTGCCCACCTCTAAGCTTACGATGCGTTTGAACTTTAGCTGCTCAAAGTCGGTACCTCGGATTACATTGTAGGCAATACCTTTAACAATGCCTGTTTTGCCACACCCGGGCGGGCCTACAATTAGCACGTTTTTGTTAGAACCGCCTAGTAGCTCAGCTACGCGCTTTATTTGAGCCATGCGCCAGTAAGTTTTTTCTACCATACCGTGTTTAACCTGTTGGGTAAAATCGGTGGACACTGCATCTAACTCCGGGGTTACTCTTCCCGTTAACCCCTTGCCGATGCCGCCCATAATGGGGAGCGTGTAGTGGTCTTGCCACACATGTGCTTTTTCTGCCTGGTCACGCACATCCACTAGCCATTTGGCGCACTTTTCCAGATCTGCAAAAACCAAGCCATATTTGTACAGAAACTTGTCCAAATTTGGCACAGTTGCTAGGAGTGCTAACAGTAATTGCTCAGGCTCCACAAATAAATTCCCAAACTTGGTAAGATAGGCCCGCGAGCTGACTTCCCAGGTACCGGAAAGCCGCTGGACGTCCTCGTAACTGTACAGTCTGGCTAGTTCGGCAACAAAGTCCGTGTTTGCCACTTCCAGTCGAACAAAGAAATCGGCGAGTGCGCGACCAGTCACAAAAGCCTTAACTTCTAAGTTACCCCGGATAGCAAGATTATGGATAGTCTGCGATACTGCTGGCCTAAGCTCTCCGGCTGCAGCAGGTTTTTGTGCCGTATACAGCCACCATACACAAAAGCCCAAAGCAAAGCTCACAAGCGCATAAACCCCGGCTAGATACATCAACCCAGCCAACGTTAGGTACCAAACTATGGGCAGCACCGCAACCAAAGCACTTAGCAGTGCAAGCACACCAAAGCCTCCGCCAATGCTTAGCACCCTAACCACCAGCCCTATAATTCTGCCTGCCACTGTGTAGTCACCGTACAACGGCACCAAAATAAGGCGCAGATTTAGCGTAAAGGAAGTTTCGTAGTTAACCAGGGCCAGGATCCGCCTGCCCACCACAAACAATCTTCTTGGTGCGCCCACTAAGATAAAATCTAGAAAACGGCTGGCATGCTGCGGCCGGACAGGAAATTCCATGCTTTAAGCATACCAGAAATTGGTGGAGCAAAATACCCAAAAATAAGGCCAGTCCCAAAAGTACAACCTGGGCGGCAGCCACTGTAAAGTCACCCATGGGCACAGTCACAAGCACAGCCCCCAAAACGGTGGACGGCAGCACTGCATACCTATCCGGATAGGCATTGGCGTCACCTTTTGTAACATAGCGACCCTCCTGGCTGGCTATAACCCTATGTGCGGTACTGCGCCCGGTTGTACCATCAGTAAAAACAACCACCTGCCCCATGTTAACGGTGTCACCTATGGTGCGTTTTGCAACTACAATGGATCTGGCTGGAATCGCAGGCTCCATGGAACCGGTTAGCACAAAGAACAGCCGAACATTGGCGGATATGCAATAATACAAAACGCACACCAAGCTACTTAACCCTATACTGATTTGCCAAAATGGTTTGCGCACATGAACCACAACGGGCAGGTTACTTAACACTATGTCCAGGCGGCACCATTTTATAACCCAACCGAATCAAACATAAAGTCAAACGTACCCACTGCTCCCATTTTTGAGCTGGCAATAGTCCCGGCAGAAAACTTCATGATAAGTGCTTTAGTGGCACCCGCCTCTAGCTGTCCAAAGTTAAACCCGGTACTTTTCCACGCAGTAAACACCTTTTTACCGTACGACACACCCTGCTCACCTTCCCCATCAACCAGTCCGTTGTTGTTAGCATCGAACCACTCAACCGGCTCCATGTACAGCACCTCTCTAAGGCTCGACGGATCGTTGGCAGTTGCGTAATCCATGTTAGAAGTAAGCGTCACCGGTTGAGTCCCGTTGTTGTAGACCTTAAGTAGGTAGGCATCAGACCACTGGGACGACACGTTGTCATACGAGGGCGCCGGTTTTGAGTCCACAAGATTAGCTACCCCCGTACCACCGCTCAGATCGGCCAGAAGTTTGAGATCTGCACTTGCCACACTAAACCTGGACCCTGCAAACTTGGACTGATCCGATAGGGACGCGTATACCACACCCATAAGCGCACCTGCTACCACAAGCATGGACCCTAGCGTCATTAAACTTTTACTGATTTTCATATGTTTTCACCTCCTTTCATATTGAACTAATACGTGTGTATGCAATATAATTAATCCTAATAATCGTATCAATATATTGCTTTCTAGTTGTACTAGAATTCCCTGTCCAGAAAGGCGTGTATGCATGTTAGTCAGCAGCTTAGGCGACTTAGGTGTGAGTTAAATTTGTCGCAAGAACGCTTTGGCAAACGACTGGGTCTGTCCGGCAAAAGTGTTTCTGCGTATGAAACCGGGAGATGTTTGCCAACAGTAAAGACGCTGCAACACATCTCTGCCGAGTTTAATACCAACTTTACAGAAATGTCTACCGACAATAGAGTGTACCTTAGTAAAAGACTGGAAGAGTTGGAAACGTCTGTTATGCAGCTTAAGGCCGGTTTGTCAGAACTACTATCTCTTTGAGTACTGAGGCGCCTTGCGGGCCTTACGCAAGTAGGGCTTCTTTCTTTCTACCATGCGGGAATCGCGCGTCATGAGCCCTTGTTTTCTTAAGGGCGACCTGAGTTCGGGCATATCCTGGCATAAGGCTTTAGCAAACGCCAGCGCTACCGCCTCCACCTGCCCGGTTGTCCCGGACCCTGAAACTTTTATGGTTGCCGAGTAAGTTAACTCCGGATTAGAGAGCCCCGCCACAAAAAAAGGCTTAACCCACTTGGCCTGATCTTTAGCAATGTGAAAGTACTCGTTGATAGGTTTGGCATTTACCAAAAACTTGCCCTTCTCCTTGCGCATAAAGAGCGAGGCAATGGCAGTTTTCCGCCGACCAACTGCATAAATTGTAGCTTCTTTCGCCTTAGCCATTAGTTTGTAGACTTACCAAAATTTGCTTGATGCGTGTGATGCTCGTCCTTAAAGACAAAAAGCCCCGCCAGTTTTTTCTTGCGCAGCCGATTTTTAGGCAACATACCGCTTACCGCATCCGCGATAACCTTAGTTGAATCTTTTGCCATAGCCTCCTTAAGACTTTGCGAACGCAGACCCTTGGGAAAACCTGTATGATGAATGTATAGTTTATCGGTCAACTTATTCCCCGTTACGCGCACCAAATCGGAGTTTATAATTACAACCTTTACCTGAGCGTATTGGTTGGGTGAGAAATGCGCGTCTAGCTTGCCGTTTAGCATAGTGCTGGCCTCTTCGGCCACCCGACCCAAAATTTTTGCCTTGGCATCAAGTAAGTACCATTTTGGTCGAATCTCTTTGACGGTGTCGAACTTAGTTTTTTGCACTTGGTACCCGCTTCTTGCGTCCAACACTTTTAGACGACTTAACTTGCCCGCTAGCATGCCCTACCGATGTGGCAGTGCCCTCTACCAGTTCTATTCTGGCCATAGGTGCGTTATCTCCTTGGCGAACACCTAGTTTAACTATCCGGGTGTAACCTCCAGGCCTATGCAAAAACTTGGGCGCCACATTGGCAAAGAGATTTCTCACTACGGAATCAACCACTAAAACCGCCTTTACTCGCTTTACGCTGTTAAAACTTGTGTCCTTAGCAAACGTAACTAATTTCTCAGCGTACGGCCGCAAAACTTTGGCCTTGGGTAAGGTGGTGGTTACAGATCCCCTGGCAAACAGCTGGCTAGCCTGATTTTTAAGCAAAGCCTTTAGCTCGCCGCTAGATCGTTTAAACCGTTTTGAAGAGACCCTATGCCGCATTTACCTAAAGCCTTCCTTTTTAAGTAAGTCCAAAACTTCCTCTACAGACTTTTCACCTAAGTTTTTAATGTCGGAAATAGCTGCGTCTGTCATCTGACCAAGATCGGTGAGCTCTTTGATACCGTGCTTCTTAAGCGCATTTATCGCCCGATTAGAAAGAGCCAGGTCTTCAACTAAAACGCTTTTTTTGGCGGTGCTTAAGACACCTTCGCCGCCTTCCAGCTCACTTTGCTGACCACCAGCCGCAATTTGTGTAAAAAAGCCGGCCAAGATAGATGCCGAGGTGCTAACCGCTTCCCAGGGCGTAATAGTTCCATCCGTAACAACAGTTACTGTAAGTTTGTCCAAGTCAATCTTTTTCCCAAACCGAGCTGGCTCTACCGTATACTTTACACTTGTTACCGGAGAGAAAATTGCGTCTAGCAGCATGACCCCAATTTTGGACGTTTCCCGCTCCTCTACCGGCGAATAACCAACACCAGACTCCACCACAACCTCGGCCTCCAGCTTAGAAGTCTTGTCGGCTAGTGTACAAATAACCAAATCGGGGTTAACAACCTTAGCTTCGCTGGGCAGGTCAATATCAGCTGCCGTTACTACCCCAGGACCTTTTTTGGTAATGGTCCCGATAACGGTGTTCTTGGTAAACATTTTTACTCTGACTTGTTTGAGGTTTAGGGATATGTCTATTACATCCTCTTTTACGCCCGGAATAGTAGAAAACTGGTGAACCACGCCAGTTATTTTAATTTGGGTAAGTGCAGCGCCTTCCAGAGAAGTGTATAAAACACGCCGTAAAGTATTGCCCAGTGTACTACCAAAGCCGCCGTGCAGGGGCTCCATGGCATATACTCCCGTTGTGCCGTTTTCCGACACCTTACTAATTTTTATATCTTGCGCCAATAACATAAATTCCTCCTTATCTGGAATAAAATTCAACAATCATTTGTACATCAAAATCGCTGGGCAAATCTTCCGTTAACGGAAGCCTGTCCAGTGTAATCGACTTCTCTTTAACATTTGCCGAAAGCCAATCCGGCAAGGTGAACCCCTCGCGCGGTGAGACCTTACCAAAGTCGACCGGCTGCAAAACATCGGCCACTTTTAGTTGGGCGGATGGAATGTTACAGGATTTGCCGCTAATTGTAAAAAACCCCCGTCTAATATATTGCCTAGCCTGCGCGCGTGAAACCGCAAATCCCGCTCGATAAACCATGTTGTCAAACCGCAGTTCCAGTTCGCGCAACAACTGCTCACCGGTTACGCCTTTGGCTTTCATGGCCTTTTGGACGTAGTTCCCAAACTGTTTTTCTAAGATACCGTAAATTCTCTTAGCTTTTTGTTTTTCTCTAAGTTGGACGCCGTAGTTAGAAAGTCTCCTTCTAGACGTACCGTGCTGACCGGGTGCTTGCTGTTTTCTGTTGAGTGTGCATTTTTCACCCTCGCATTTGATACCCTTAAGGTAGAGCTTAACGCCCTCCCGTCTACACAATCTACATTTTGGACCAGTATATCTTGACATGCTGTGTACTTATACCCTCCTTTTGTGCTTTGGTCTGCAACCGTTGTGCGGCACAGGCGTAATATCGGCAATGGCCGTTACGCGCAAACCAGCTGTTTTTAAAGCCTTGATACCTGCCACCCTACCAGCACCGGCGCCTTTTACAAAAACCGCAACCTCTTTAAGTCCGGCGTCAAAAGCTTTTTTTCCGGCGTCTTCTGCAGCCCTGGTAGCCGCGTATGGGGTGGGTTTGCGCGAACCCTTAAAGCCCACACCGCCTGCGCTGCTGCTAAAGAGGGCGTTACCCTCTGTGTCGGTAAGCGTGATAATAGTATTATTAAACCCTGTTATGATGTAGGCTCTGCCACTTTGCGGTATAGGTCTTTTTTTAGTCTTCTTTGCCATAAGTTAACCTGGTATTAAGTCTTTGCTGCCGACTTCTTCTTTATGCCACCCACAGTCTTCTTTTTACCCTTGCGGATCCTCGCGTTGGTACGTGTCCGCTGACCACGAACCGGAAGCCCCCGCTTATGCCGATCGCCTCTGTAGCTTTTTATTTCCTGCAGCCTACGGATATTTTGCCCAACCACCCTGCGGAGCTCGCCCTCTACCGGTATCTTAAGCTCGGCAATGGCATTTCTAATCTTAGCTAGGTCGGCCTCAGTTAATTCACTAACTCTAGTGTTGCCGTCCATGGCCGAGGTCACTAAGATCCGTTTGGCAAAGGTTGGCCCTACCCCATAGATATAGCGCAAACTAGCCTCCAGTCGCTTTTGATTTGGTATATCTGTTCCTACCAGTCTCGCCATGTTAGCCTTGTCTTTGCTTGTGCTTTGGGTTTCTTTTGCACACTACCCGTAACACACCTGCACGCTTGATAACCTTGCATTCTCTACAAATTTGTTTTACTGACGCTCTAACTTTCATAGCCTAAGTTCTTGTTCATCTGAACACCTGCAGTTTACAGCCGATATGAAATTCTGCCCCGCGTTAAATCGTGGGGGGAAAATTCCATCCGCACTTTGTCGCCGGGAAGGATGCGAATGTGAAACTTGCGGGTTTTGCCCGAAAGTACAGCCAAAATCACATTACCATCTTCAAGCTCAACACGGAACAGCCCGCCCTGCTGGGCTTCCTTAACTATTCCGTCTTTTTTAACAAGCTCTTTACTCATGCAACCGAGAGATTTTACCAGACAAATCAAGTTAAAACAAGTACTCCTTGCCTTGTTACCGCCACGCTCTTCTCAAAAAGCCCAGAAAGGCTACCATCTTTGGTGACTAATGTCCACCCGTCCTTGGCCAAACTAAGCTCCGGACGGCCTTGTTGGTAAATTACTTCCAGCGCCAGGGTCATACCCTCCACAATCTGGCGCCCTTTACCGGGCCTGCCAAAACACTCCACATACGGATCTTCGTGCAGCTGCCTACCTACGCCATGTCCCGCCAAGTCGCGCGACACTGAATACCCTGCGCGTTCAACAGTAGCTTGAATAGCGCTTGAAATGTCACCGACCTTGTTCCCTAACACACACTGAGCAATAGCCCCGGCTAGCGCATCCCTACCCACCTGTAAAAACTGCTCCTGGGCGTGTGTCTCCAGCTCAAACGACTCTGAGACGTCTGTATGTAGGCCTTGGTATAAAACGCCCAAGTCCACACTAACAATGTCGCCCCTCCTAAGTCGGTAGTTTGAAGGGATCCCGTGAACAATACCGGCGTTGACGTTTATACAGGTGGCAAAGCCAAACCCTTCGTAACCCTTAAAACTTGGCGTTGCCCCCGCAGCGGCAATGCTTTGTTCGGCCACAGCATTTAGCTCCAGAGTAGTCATACCCGCTCTAGCAAGGCTTACCGCCTCGTCTATAGCCTTTCTGGCAATTCGCCCGCCTGCCTGCAGTAGCTCTATTTCCCTAGTGGTTTTAATTAAAGTCATCGGCTGTAGGATACCAAAAAGTTTAGTCTTTTGCCAATGCTAATTTGGCCATTAGCTCGGCAAAAATCACCTCGGGCAATGGTTCGGCGTTAAGGTGAATGGTTTTGCCCTGAGCATCAAACAAAGCTACCACCTCCATGGTTTTGGTGTAATAAGTATCTAACCGTTTTTTAACTGCCTCTTCCGTGTCATCTTCCCGCTGGATCAGCTTACCGGGACATTTTGCTAGTTCGGCTTGTGGTAGAGTATAAATATTGTACGTTTTGCCATCTGCTTCGCACAGACGCCTACCGCTGATTCTTTTGATAGACGTTTCGCGCGACATGTCAAACACAATTACAATGTCAAAGCCCGGATCAAAGGCCCGCAAGTTCTCAATGCACCTTGCCCACCCGTCAAAAATATAACCCTTCCGATATTTTTCCTTGGCCAGTTCTTCTTTTAACAATGCTACCACTATAGCTTCGGTCACCAAAATACCTTTAGTAAGATCACTTTGCACCTGATGATAATAGATAGACGACGGCTCCACGGCCCTTAGTAGTTCTCCTACGGCCAGCACTGGAATATGGATCTTCTCAGAAAGCATGCGGCCTAGTGTTCCTTTGCCGCACCCCTGCGGTCCCATGAGCAATATCTTCATGCCTTTAATTATATAGAAAGTTTGGCGCAATGAAAGGGTCAAAGGTACAAACTGACCCTAAACTGCGTAACCGCGCCCGAGTAAGTCAACCTGACAACTCAAACACTTAACCCTAAATCCGCCATATGACCACGCATCTGTTTTTCTACCTTCTTATCCACGTCCTTCATGGTATCGTTTAGTAAGTCGCGCAGAACTTTTTGGTCAACCCCGTTGATCTCCAGCTTATCCACCCGTTTATCCCCTCGGATTAAGAGTTTGATACCCTGCTTGTCACTTTCCACAAATATCTGCTCTAATTCTTTTTTTATTTCTCCTTGGGCTTTGCGTAGCTTGTTAAGATCTTTGATTTTGTCAAACATAGACTAGTTCAAAAAATTTTCGTAACTTTTGGTAGCCTTAATCGATTTTATCTGCCGAACTGTTTCTAGCACTACCGAAACCACAATTAACAGCCCAGTTCCCCCAATGGCCATGTTGCCAAGCCCAAAGTAACTTCCTGCCAAGCTAGGTAGTATGGCAATTAGCCCTAAAAAGCACGCACCACCCAACGTGATCCTATTGATGATTGTTCTAAGGTAGTCGGTAGTATTTTTGCCCGGACGCACGCCGGGAATAAAACCACCGCGCTTTTTGATATCGTCTGCAATTTTTACCGGGTCAAATTGAAAAGAGGTGTAAAAGTAGGTAAAGCCCACTACTAAGACAAAGTATAGAACGTTGTACAACACAGAAGTGGCAGTAAAATTGTGTAAAAGAAAGTCGCCCAAGTTTGCCAAAGCGGGATTGCCGGAAGCAGACAGGGGTGACGCAACAAGATTAGGTAACATGACCACAGAGATGGCAAAGATAATAGGAATAACACCTGCCTGGTTGACCTTAATGGGCAGTGAGGATGTTACCCCCGCCGGAGTTTTTTGACTAAAGCTTTCCCGTCTGCCGTATTCCACCGGAATGTTTCTAGTAGCTTCGTTAACCATGACTACGCACGCAATTACCACCAGCGCCAGCCCAAGAAAAGCTAGCGACCGTAAAATGGTTTCAGCATTGAGCAGTAGGTAAAACTGGGAAATCCCTGAGGGCAGTCGTTCTACAATTCCCACAAAGATGAGCATAGAAATCCCGTTACCTATACCCTTTTCTGTAAGCAGATCACCGATCCAGGTTAATAACATGGAGCCGCCCGTAAGCGTAAGCATAAAAACCACTAGGTTAATGACAGGCAGCGGCGTTATAATCTGCTGTTTCATCAACAAAAAGTACATGCCGTAGGCCTGGAGTAGGGCAATAGGGATGGTAATTATCTTGGTATACTGATTTATTTTTTCTCTACCAAACTCGCCTTCTTTAGACAACTCCTCCAGCTTGGGCACCACAACAGTAAAAACCTGCATAATGATGGAGGCGTTGATGTACGGCCCAAGTCCAAGTGTTACCAATGAAAAATTAGAAAAGCCCCCGCCGGAAAATAAATTGAGTACTCCAAAGACCGCGCTACCGGCTAAATAGCTCCTAATAGCACTAATATCTACACCCGGAACGGGAATGTTGGCCAAAATCCTAAAGAGAACAATTACAAAAAGCGTAAAGATTAATTTCTTTTTAAGCATGTATTAGTTTAGCCGCTGCTGACTTTGAGAGCGTGACACCAGAAAAGGTAAACTTGGCCTCCAGCTTACCGTCGGCTAGAATCTTAACCCCTCTTTTTAGGTCGGGCTTGGTAATTAGTTTCTTAGCCAACAGTAGTTGGGGCGTTATGACTGTACCGGCCTTAAGGCCTTTTAGGCTGTAAAAGTTTAACACGGCGGGCCTTAGCTTGTAGGACCTCTTAAAGCCGCGCAGTTTAGGCAGTTTTTTGTACAAAGGGACCTGGCCACCCTCAAACCCTACGGGGATACCGTGCCCACTCCTGGCTTTTTGACCTTTGTTGCCTTTGCCTGTGGTGTGAAAACCTTTTCCGCTACCACCACCTCTGCCAACACGCTTGCTTTTATTTTTGTTGCCGCTAATTTTTGTTAAGTTAGTAAGCTGCATATGACTCTTTCTGACCTACGCCTTGGTCTCCAGTCTTTTGAGCGCGTTGATAGTACACATAACGGCGCCGTTTTTGTTGTTGGATCCAAGCATTTTGGCTGACACATCCCGTACCCCGCACAAAGACAGCACGTCTCGCACTGCCCCACCCGCAATAATACCTGAGCCTCTGGGTGCCGGCATCATTTTAACCATGGAGGCACCAAAACTCTCCAATACCTCATGGGGTATGGTGTTGTCGCTTATGTGTACGGTTACCACATTCCGTCTGGCTTTACTTAAGGCTTTAGCTATAGCAGTTGTAACATCCAATGCTTTGGCCATGCCGGTACCAATTTTTCCGGCCTTGTCGCCCACCACCGCTAGAGCTGTAAAACCAATTTTATTACCACCCTTGGTCTTTTTAGAAACCCGCTTTATTTGAATAATTTTTTCTTCAAAACCGTCTTGTACACGCATAATTAAAACTCAAGACCTTCTTGTCTTGCTCCTTGTGCAAATTGCGCGATGCGGCCCATATACCTGTAACCGCCGCGATCGAACACTACTTGCTTTATTTTTGCCTTTAGCGCTTGTTGCGCCAGCAGCTCGCCGCACTTTTTGGCCGCGGCCAAATTTTTGGCCCCTGATACTGCTACCAGTGTCGTACCCTGTACATCGTCAATTATCTGACCATAGATATACTTGTTTGACCTAAAAACTGACAGCCTAGGCAGTGTAGATGTACCTTTTACTTTTCTCCGAATCCTAAGTCTGCGCTTTTCCCGGTTGTTTTTCCTTTGGATCACTCGTGAGATCATTTTTGAGCCTTTCCTGCCTTACCGGCCTTTCTACGAATAATTTCAGTACTGTACTTAATCCCTTTGCCCTTGTACGGTTCAGGCTTTTTAAGCTTTCTTATTTGTGCGCACACTAAACCCACTGCCTGTTTGTCGATACCCGAAACGGTAAGTTTGGTGTTATCTTCTACTGCAACAGTTATGCCTTCCGGCACATCGAACTCCACGGGATGCGAAAACCCCAAAGTCATTGAGATACCTTTGTCGGTTTTTTTGGCTCTATACCCAACACCGGATAGCTCCAATTTTTTTGAGAACCCATCTGTTACACCAACCAGGGCATTGCTAATAAGGGCGTTAGTCAACCCAAGTAACGGAGACAAAAACTTGGCCTTGCTTGCCTCCTCGGGGAGAGTGGTCACCAAACCATCGTGTGCTGTGGCCGTGATACCAAACGGTACTACAACCGTTAGTTGGCCTTTTGGGCCTTTAACTGCAACCTCCCCCGGCGTAAATGCTACTTGCACCCCTTGAGGTATAACTAATTGTCTTTTGCCAATTCTGGACATAGTTTTATGCTTTACGCAAAATGCGCTTTGCAAATTAATTCGCCGCCTAACTTCTTTTTTCTGGCCTCTTCTCCGCCCATCATGCCGCGGGATGTAGAAACAACCAATACACCAAGCCCAGCCTTAATCTTAACCAGCTTTTTAAAGTCGCTGTAAACTCGGCGCCCCGGCTTGGAGAGTCTAGTTGTCTCAAGCTTTCTGACTGGTCCGTTACCATCCATAAAATCAACGTGTAAACCTTTAAAACCGCTCTGCTCATCTTTAAACACTTTTAGGTCCTTAATTAACCCCTTGGTCTTAAAAACTTCTAGAACTTCTTTGCCTTGCTTAAAAAACCCAGTCTCTACGGACGGTTTACCCACCATAGTGGCATTCTTGAGCATACTAAGTAGATTAGCGATCTTATCCATAGTTACCAGCTACTCTTTCTTACCCCGGGAATCTCGCCTTTATGGGCAAGTTCCCTAAAACAAATTCTGCAAATGCCGTACTTTCTCATATAACTCCTGGGCTTTCCACACAATCCGCACCTGTTGTACACTCTTACACTAAATTTTACGGGTTTGGTCATTCTTGCTAGCCACGATTTTCTTGCCATACTCAGTCTTTCTTAAACGGAAAACCTAAGGATTTTAGCAGAGACAGGGCTGTGTTGTCATCCTTAGCGGTTGTGCCTATAGTAATTTGCAAAGATCTTATACCTTTAACGGCGTTGGGATTAACCTCCGGAAACACGGTATGCTCACGAATACCGGCAGAATAGTTACCGTTCCCGTCAAAAGAATCGGTGGCCATGCCCCAAAAACCTCGGGCTCTTGGCAAAACCACATTAATCAGTTTATCCAAAAAAGCCCACATAGCGGCACCCCTAAGCGTAACCATATAACCCACAACATCGCCTTGTCTTATTTTAAACCCCGCCTCGCTAAGCCGTGCTTTTCTAGGTGAAGGCTTTTGCCCCGTGAGAGCCGAAAGCTCCGCCACAAACCCTTCTACGGCCTCCCTGGAATCCTTGTACCCGCCTATGCCCGCATTTACCACAATTTTTGTTAACCTGGGCACTTGCATAACGTTTTTTACACCCAACTCCTTTTTGAGTTCCTTTACTGCGGTAGCTTTGTATAAATCGTATAGCCTGGTCATTTCCCAAACACCTCTCCGCATTTTTTGCAAACTCTGTAGCTCTTGGTACCAACACGTGACCTGCCTACTCGTACTGGCTTGCCGCATTTTTCGCAAATCACCATCACATTACTTACGGCAATGGGCTTTTCAATTTTAATAATGCCACCCTCTTTGGAGACTTTGCCGGGTTTTACATGTCTGGAGGCAATATTTACCCCCTCCACCACCACTTTGTGCGCCTCGGCCAAAACCAGCAAAACCTTACCTTGCTTGCCGGCATCTTTGCCCACTAGTACTTTTACTTTGTCGTTTTTGTGTATGTTCATAGCAAGTCCTGGCAGTATTACCAAACTTCCTTAGCTAGAGATGCCACCTTTAAATAGCCGAGATCCCTAATTTCCCTTGCTACAGGTCCAAAAACTCTGGTGGCCACCATACTGCCGTCGTTGTTTACCACAACTCCGGCGTTGTCGTCAAATCTAACGTAACTGCCATCTTTTCTGCGGATCTCTTTTCTGGTCCTAACAATAAGTACTTTAACAATTGAGTGGTCTTTAACCACGCCGGTAGAACTAGCACCGTTTATGGCCACATTTACCAGATCGCCCACACCCACAAATCTTAGTCTGGAATTACCCGGCATGCCAATAAGCTTAAAGGCTTTTGCTCCACTATTGTCGGCGGGTTTAAAAATAGTTCCTCGTTGTAACATTACTTGCTCTCCTTAGTTTGAACACTAGCTAAAACCGCAAAAGACACTTGCTTAGCAAACGGCTTTGTTTCCACAATACTTACTACTGTACCTACTGGATACAGCTGAGTAGCGTGCGCCTTAAGCCGCTTGGTGTTTTTGAGCATCTTACCGTAGATAGGGTGCCTTCTGGGCAACTCCACTGCCACCACCACGGTATCCTGCATTTTGTTTGATACTACTTGGCCGGTAAATTTTTTAACACTCATTTCTCCTCCTTAATAAATCTAGTCCTAATAGGTAACTTTCTGCTGGCTCTGTCTAATGCAGTAAAAGCGATTGCTTCGGTAGTTCCTGCCATTTCAAACAGAATTTTGCCCGGCTTAATCACGCATGCGTAGTGATCCGTGGGTGCTTTGCCACTACCCATTCTAGTTTCATTGGCTTTTTTTGCTACGGCTTTATCCGGAAAAACTCTGATCCAAAGCTTACCGCCTCTTTTGGTAATGTGCGACACCGCTTTTCTGGCAGCTTCTATTTGGCGGGATGTTAACAAACCTCTATCTAAAGCCTTTAAGGCGTAGTCACCGTAGGCTACAGTAAAACCCCGTAAAGCCATGCCTTTGTTAATCCCGCGCATCTGTTTTCTGTATTTAACTTTTTTTGGCATTAACATACTTAAATCTCCTTTAGCCCCTTGTAAATCCAAACCTTGATCCCGATTTTACCAAAGAGCATTAAGCAGTCGACTTTAGCAAAATCGATGTCGGCCCGCAATGTTTGTGCCGGCACAGAGCCTTGCGACAATGTTTCTGTTCTAGCAATAGTGTTGCCGCCGCCCAACAGCCCCGCCAGCCTAATCTTGATACCCTTAGCACCTCTGTCCATGGCAGAGTTGATAGCGCCGTTCATTACCCGCCTATACGGCATCCTGCGCTTTAGCTGTCTGGCTATAAAATCCGCCACTAACTGGGCATCCGTTTCTGCATTTTTAACTTCTTCCACCGTTAGACTGGCTTTGGAGGCGGTAAGTTTTTTTAGTTCTTCTCTAACCTCGTCAACGCCTGCGCCGCCCCGGCCAATAACTACACCGGGCTTAGACACTTTTACCAGTACGTTAACGTCATTGAGGGAGCGTTCGATTTCTATGCACTTAACCCCGGCTAACTCAAAGCGTTTAGTTAAGTACTTTCTAATGCGCTGATCTTCCAACAGTGCCGCAGCCACCGACTTTTTAGTAAGATACCAGCGAGACACCCAATCTTTGGTTATACCCATCCTAAACCCGGTGGGACTTATTTTATTACCCATTTAGTTACCCTCCTTGGTACCTACTACCACGGTAATGTGCGCACTTCTTTTTAAAATCTTGTTGTAGTGTGACCGCGAACCCGGGCGACCCCTCTTAGCGGTGGGTGCTGTGTCAGCCACGGCATGCGCTACATACAAGTTACCACTAATATGTTGTTGACCGGCATTAGCAACTGCAGCGTTAAGGGTTTTTAAAATTAGCTTAGCCGCTTTAGTAGGATCAAAAGTTAAAAAGGTCACGGCGTCGCCTACCCTTTTGCCGCGGACCATAGTCAGTACTGGCATCACTTTTTTGGGCGAAATTTTGGCGTATTTATAGATAGACTTTGCGCCTGGTGCGGCAACCTTATTTTGTAGCACTGGTATCCTTGCCTTTCTTGGACGAGTGGCCGGAGAACTTTCTGGTAAACGAAAACTCGCCTAGTTTATGCCT
>Ga0172379_10001812_pt1 | contig 40788 bp, 33 predicted proteins | sample GrowelOW334metaG_FD_119756 | JGI IMG/M metagenome (GOLD analysis project Ga0172379, IMG submission 119756) | Groundwater microbial communities from an aquifer near a municipal landfill in Southern Ontario, Canada - Groundwater well OW334 metaG | ecosystem: Environmental > Aquatic > Deep... | reverse complement strand
TGTTTTAGAAAATAGCCAAAATTTTAATGGCATAATTAAATTGTGTATGAAAATAGGCATAGACGCTCGCCTTTACGGCACTAAGCATGCCGGAATCGGCCGTTATACTGAGCAGGTCATAAAAAATCTTGAAAAAATAGATAGCCAAAATCAATATTTTGTTTTTTTGCAGAAAGACGGCTTTGATAGCTATCAACCCCAAGCCCCAAATTTTAAAAAGGTGTTGGCCGATTTTGAGGTCTATGGATTTGGCGAGCAATTAGGTTATCCTTCATTATTAAAAAAATATAATTTAGACTTTGTTCATTTCACTCATTTTAATGTACCCTTATTTTTTAAGGGAAAGTTTGTTGTTACGATTCACGATTTGATTATTTCACATTATCCATCGACCAGGGCGACAACCCTTAATCCGATTTTGTATTTTATCAAACTATTTTTTTACAGACTGGTTATAAGAGCGACTGCAAAAAAAGCCAGAAAAATAATTGCAGTTTCTGAATTTACCAAAACCGATATCGTTAGATTATTGAAAGTAAATCCTGATAAAATTGAAGTTATTTATGAGGGAGTCGATTTTGCAATAAAGGAGGCTAATAACTGTGATGACGTTCTTGCAAAATATGGCATTAATAATGAATTTTTGCTTTATGTCGGCTCTGCTTATCCGCATAAAAATTTAGAATCATTAGTGTCGGCTTTTAAAGAGGTATTAAAATCAAAGCCCGAAATGCAGTTGGTTTTGGTGGGAAGAATTAACTATTTTTATGAAAGGTTAAGGGTGTTTATTAATTATAATTGCGATCCGGCCGTTAAGAAAAAAATTATTTTAACCGGATATGCAGATGATGAAGATTTGTCGTGCCTATATAAAAAAGCCACGGTTTATGTTTTTCCGAGTTTGATTGAGGGGTTTGGGCTTCCCCCTCTGGAGGCGCAGAATTATAATTTGCCGGTTGCCAGTTCCAATGCGACCTGTTTGCCTGAAATTCTAAATGATAGTGCTGTTTATTTTGAACCGACTGATATAAATAAAATGGCAACAACAATTATCAGTCTTCTAAATAACACTCAACTTCAAGAGGAGTTAAAAGCCAAAGGCACAAATAATCTCCGAAGATTCTCTTGGCAAGATAGCGCCAAAGACATCTTTTCTCTATATTCTAAAATATAATTTTTCTCAATAAAAAAGGTCTAAGAAAAAGAAAGGGGCTAATCAAGCACATTTGCGGAGAGTTCGATTAGCTCGGTGATCTCCAGAACGGAGCGAGAATTCATCGACGGGATGAAAACCTTTCTTTTCTTAGGCTGGTTGCGGGGAGGGACCCAGTTGGCTCTTGGGCGCCAAATGAGTGTAATTAAGTTGTATCATAGAGAGAGGATAAATACAAATAATGACTTATCCACAAAGTTCTTGTTTGACGTTGTTTTAAATTCCTGATTTGTGTTATAATAATAAAGATTTACAAATATTTTCTCATTAGAATTGGGTGACAAAGAAAAAAATCAAACCGCAAGTTGGCGGAAAAAAGGCTAAAAAGCCGGCGACTACAAAGATTAAAGAATTAGTAAAAAAATCTTCAGGAAACGCTGTCTTGCCAAAAGAAATTAAAAGCATAATTAGCAAAAAAAATGCCAAGCTTGTTATTTTTGAAAAAAAAGAAAAAATTCCAGTTTTAATATCAGGCAATAAGCAAATTAATATAAATATTGCGCAAACGCCATTGGATTTTTATTCCTCGCCTCATATTATTGATCTATCAAAATATAAAGCAATCGAAAAAACGCCACCAGCCGTCAGAAACAACCAAATAGGTTATGCCGATTTGCCTGGCGGAAAAATCTTAAATAGGTTTAAGGTCTTTGATTTTTTTATATTAGACAATAGTGAAATTTGCAAGGCATTTTGTAAATTATCCAGGTTGCTTAGTTATACTCGGCCCAGCCTTTTATTTCAGGCCAAAAATAAGACAACTGAGTATAAAAAAAATAAGCCTAGCGGAAGTAGAAAAAAGGAAAATCAGGATAAATCGCATTTGTTTTATGGTCTAAAAATTTTAAGATTGAAGCTAAAATATTTAATGGCAAAGGATGAAATTTTAAATGTCGGCGGGGAAAGGCAAGGTTATCATGAAGAGTTTTTTGTAAAGCCAAGACCGATTGCTTATGAACAACCAGAACCGGATAATTTTTCGCGCCCCTTTATTCTTCGTTTTAGGACCACTGTTATTTTTGCCTGTATCTGTTTGTTATTTGCTATGCCGTTGCTAGGCATTAGTTACTATAACAAGGCCCTGGGAGCAAAAGGGCAGGTATTGGGCGAGGCTGAGGTGGCAATTGACAGTTTGACCGGAGCAAAAGAAGATTTGGCTTCATTTAACTTGGAATCCGCGAAAGACAAGTTTAATAAGGCGGGAGACAGCTTTATTCTAGCTCAGGGAAAACTGGCGAGCATCAAATCGATCTTGACTTATGTTGCTGACATTTTACCTATTGATAATTCATATAAGAGCGGCAAGAATTTATTGGAAATGGGAAAAAGAATTTCCTTTGCCGGCGAACACATATCAAAGGGCCTCGACGGATTGGCAAAATCAAAAAATGAGCCGCTTTTTGACAGAATAAATAATTTTAAAAAAGAATTGGACGAGTCGTTTTTTAACCTAAAACTCGCAAATGAGAGTATTGTCAAAATAAATGAAAAAGATATTCCAAACGGAAAGGCGGAAGAGTTTGCAAAATTAAAACAGTATTTGCCAATTGCCGTTGGAAGCATAAATAAATTGCAAAATCTTTTTGATTTAACGGGCGGACTTTTGGCAGAAAATGACTTGAGAAGATATTTGATTGTATTTCAAAATGACAATGAGATAAGGCCAACCGGAGGATTTTTAGGCAGTTTTGCTCTTATTGATATTAAATCTGGTAAAATCGCCAACATTACGATTCCGGAAGGTGGAACTTATGATATTAATTCCGGCCTAACCTACTTATTGAAAGCGCCTAAGCCATTGACTGTTATTAATCCTAAGTGGCAGCTACAAGATGCAAATTGGTGGCCTGATTGGCCGACATCCGCCAAAAATATAATGGACTTTTTTAATAAGAGTGGCGGACCTTCAGTTGACGGCGTAATTGCCATTAATTCATCCTGGCTGGGAGAAATTTTAGATGTTACCGGACCGATTGAATTGCAAAATTACGGCAAGACCATTGATTCAAAGAATTTTGAGTTGGAAATTCAAAAAAGCATTGAGCTTGAAGCCAAGGAAAAAAATAAGCCAAAGAAAATTTTGGCGGAATTATCTCCGCTTTTAATTTCAAAAATTTTTAATTCTGAGCCCAAAGATCTTCCCGCTATCGCTACGGCGATTTTAAAAGGTTTGGCCAATAAAGATATCCTGATTTATATTGATGATAAAAATTTGGAAAATATTATTGATGATAATAATTGGGGCGGTAATTTGAAAAAATCCGATGGTGATTATCTAAATGTGGTTTATGCCAATATCGGTGGCGGAAAAACAGATATGGCCATAAATCAAAAAATATATCACAAGTCGGAGATCGCAGATGACGGTTCGATTATAAATACTGTTTTGGTTGAAAGAAGCCATATCGGGCCCCTTGATGACGTGTTTACTAATAAATCAAATCGTGAGTTTGTTAGGTTTTATGTTCCTAAAGGCAGCCAATTAATCAGTGCGGAGGGCTTCGACTCGCCAAGATATGATGAGTACAAGCCAATACCATCATATTTAAATGACAGTGAAAAATTGGCTTCTGAAAAAGGCGCAAAAGTGGAAATGGATACAAATACATATATTTATGACGAGGGAAATTATACTGTTTTTGCAAATTGGGTCACTCTAAATCCGGGTAAAACCAAGGAATCAGTTTTGACATATAAGTTACCGTTTAAAATTGATAAATCAAAAAAATATCAGATGTTGCTGCAAAAACAGCCGGGTTTAAGAAATGTTAGTTTTTCTAGTGAAGTTAAATTTCCGCAATCTTGGCAAATTGGCAATTCGTCCAATGGGGTCGGAAGTGACAATAATCAGGCGGATTATAAAGGTGTTCTTGACGCAGACAAATTTTATTGGATAAGCTTCAATAGCAATTAATATAAAATTTAAAATATATATGAATAAAAATTTTACTAAGGTTGAAGATGAAAATTTAGACGAAGAAACGATGCAAGATGACATGGCATATTTGATTGCTAAAAAAAATCATGGGAGAAAAAATTTTTTTGGCAAAAATAAAACAAAGGCCAGCATTCAAAGGGAGCTTGTTGATGTATATACAAATGGCGATGGCAAGATTCCGGATCTGACTAAGTTTGACAGAGTACAAAGACCAACGTGGAAAACCGTTTTATATTCTTTGATTGCAATTTTGGTATTTTTGTTGGCCATTGCTTTTGCCGGATTCTGGTTTTTTTCCAATTTAACTTCCAATACAAATTTTACGAATAAGAACGTATCTTTAAAGATTGAATCGCCGGTAGATATTACTTCAGGAATTGACGAAGCCTATTCAATTGTTATTTCAAACAAAGAGAAAGTTGATTTATATGATGTAAATATAAGCTTGACCTATCCGGATGGATTTGTAATTGGTTCATCTTCCCCAAAATCAATGGGAGAAAAAAAGAATCTATGGAAAATTAGCGTGCTCAAATCAGGAGAAGTCCAAAAAATTGATTTTACCGGTAAATTGCGATCTGCCATTAATTCTACTCAGACATTCAAGGTTGATATGGATTTCAAGCCGGCAAATGTCAATGCCGACTATAAACAGGAGGCATATTTAGACGCGCTAATATCCTCATCAGATATAAGCGTACTCATAGGCGGTCCTGATAAAATATTAGCCAATCAGCCGGTTGAATATTCAATTCGAATATCAAATAAGGGGAATCAAGATTTATCAAATGTGCAAATAGTTGCCAGTTATCCGCAGGGATTTTCATTTGCTTCCTCGGATGTTGCTCCGGACGGCGGATCAAACAACGTATGGACAATTAGTAAATTATTGGCGGTTACAAGCTCCACCGGACCAACCGCCAAAAGCGCAAGTTCGACCGAGAAGGTTATTAAAATTAAAGGATCCTATTCTCAAGTTAGTGATTCGGGAAATCAGGAATTTAAGGTGGTGGCAAGTCTGAGCGTTAATGGAGACTATATGCCGCAGGACGAAAAAACATATATGACTTCAGTAGTTAAGGATCAGTTAGATTTAAAAATAGTAGTAAATGGTTCGGCAGAAAATCAGCCAATCAATTTTAATGACTCATTGGCCTATACTATAAGCCTTAAAAATACCGGACAGGAGGATATTAGGGACTTAACCATAAAAACTAACCTAGATACTCAAATACTGGATTTTGGAACACTGGTGGATGAAAATGGAGGTGCCCGGACCGGCAATACTTTAAACTGGGGACCAAAACAAATTTCAAAGTTAGCAAAATTATCTCCCGGAGAAGATGTTTCTATAAATTTTCAAATCAAGGTTAAGGATTCTTCGATAATAACTAATAATGCTGTCGGTAAATTCAGTGTTGAAAGCTCTGCGGAAGTATCAGGCAAAAAAAGCACATCTACTTCGGCTGAATTTTTGGCAAAAACCAAAGTAATTGTAAATTCTATAAGTAGCGATATAAATATTAACGCGCAGGCCAGATATTATAGTGACGATAATACGGCGTTAGGTTCCGGATCTGTTAATCCGAAAGTAGGAGAAACATCTAGCTATAATATTGTTTGGAGCCTGTCAAATAATTTGCATGATATTTCTGGAATTGAAGTTTCCGCCGTTTTGCCAAAAAATGTCAATTGGGATAACAAGCAGAGTCATGATACTGGAGATATTATTTATAATTCTAAAACAAGAAAGATAACTTGGACAATTTCATCTTTGCCAAAATCGGCAAAAGGAGCCGAGGCAGATTTTAATGTATCAATCACGCCAAACGATAATGATTTGGGGAAGGTTTTAATTTTAATACCGCAGGTCAATTTGGCCGCTAAAGATGTTACTACCGGAATGGATATTACTAAATCAGTAAAGGCGATAACTACTTCGCTAGATGACCCGATTATGGGCAAAGTCAGTGGAATTGTTGAATAGTGATGTGTCAGTTTAAATTATAAGTTTATATATATCTTAAAATTTAAATTTCAAAATGAGAAAAACTACAGGAGGAAAGTACGGTTGGGTTGTTAACAAGCCGATAGGCAATAGTTATGCTATTATGGCATTAATTGCGATAGTGGCTATAGCATCAGCCGCAACAATTATAACTCTTAGTCCCAAAGTAATTGAGCCCCAGGTTCTTGGCATAACCTCGGGAGCAGACACTTATTATGTAAATCAGGTTAGTGGAAATCCGGCTAATCCTGGCACGGAAGCTGCGCCGTTTAAAACAATTCAACAAGCGGTGGCAGTTGCCGGTGCTGGTGATACAATTTTAGTTGCGCCTGGAAATTACACTAGTACGACCGTCAGCAGTAAAACCGTGGTTAATAAATCCGGCCAAAGCGGTTTGCCCATTACCCTTAAAGCAACTGGCGCAGGTGTTTTGACTAACGGCTTTACTTTAAGCAATGCTAATTATATTATCATTGACGGTTTTGATATTACTACGCCATTAAATTCAACTTGGTTTTATGAAGAATATGGTTCGGGCATATATCTGAACCAATCTAATAATTGTGAGATAAAAAATAATATCATTCACAACACATCATATCCCGGCATTCTTTTGCAATCAGGCAGCTCAAATAATGTAGTGTCTCACAATACAATTACTGCCGCTGGCACATTTGCTGGTATTATGATCGATTCTCTTACCGGCATTAATGATGTTATTGAATATAATGACATTAGCGCTACCAATTGGAATCCGCTCAATAAATCATTGACAGCCTTAAATAATCTTGATGCCGATGCCGATGGCATTAAACTAGAGGGCAAGGGGCATATTATTCGGAATAATTATATTCATGATTTAAGATCTCCTGGAACAGGAACTGGCGATGGTTCTGGAAGGCCACATACTGATGCTTTTCAAATTTGGAATACAGGCGTTAATATAACTTTTGAAAATAATATTGTCATTATTCCCAATAATGATGGCGTAGTTCAGGCGGCTGAGATTGAAAATGCCAGCGATGTTTCAAATATTACTTTTAAAAATAACGTTTTTAGCGGATTATTTAGGGGACTTAATGTTTGGGGTATAAATGGCAAATCAACAAACGGCGTATATATTTATAATAATACTTTCAATAATATTATTGATTACGGTTTGGAGTTGTATAATATTAATACGGCAGAGGTAAAAAATAATATTTTTAATAATGTTGGTGCTGACAAATGCAGTGGCGCAGGAGCATATCTTGCTAATCAAAATGGAACAATAAATGCTGTTTTTGCCAATAATGATTATTATTTGCCGACAAAGACTCCGACTAAAACAACGCAGTTAAATAGCGGTTGTTCAAAAAATGCTAGCGATTTAATACAAATTAATCCTTTGTTTGTAAATACTATTGTCAATGATTTTCATTTACAATCAGCGTCAACTTTAATTGACCAGGGTATGGTGATCGCCTCTGTGACGGCCGATTTAGATGGTACAGCCAGACCTCAAAGTGCGGGTTATGATATGGGAGCGTATGAATATATTTCTAAAATTGTGCCCATACCAGCACCCACTTCAACAGTGCCGACATCTACTGCGACTTCGACTATCCCAACATCTACGCAACCAGTTATTACACCAACCTCAACTGTTTCAACATCTACGCCCACATCGACTGTTGTGGTGCCTGCTGTTGGCACTGGATTGCTCGGGCAATACTTTAATGAAAAGAATTTTACAGCTTTAAAAATTACCAGAGTAGATCCGACTATTAATTTTAATTGGGGTAAGTCCGCTCCTGGCGGTATGGGCACTGATCGTTTTAGTGTTCGTTGGCTAGGTCAGGTTGCCATTGATCAAGCCGGATTATATTCTTTCTATCTAAAATCTGATGATGGCGGTAGATTATGGATTGATGGTAAGTTAGTGATTAATAGATGGGTGAATCAACGAGCCACTGAATATCGTGTAGATCTGATACTTGAGAAAGGATTGCATAATATAAAGATTGAATATTTTGAAAATACGGGCAACGCGGTGGCGGTCCTATCATGGAAGGGGCCTGGTTTTGTTAAGCGGGTCATTCCGGCGCAAAAATTATATCCCGCAAATCAGTAAAAGTTTTTTTATGCCCGGCCTCATTTGGGGCCGGGTTTTTGCATGGACTAAAAATGATAAATAGAATATAATTTATTGAAAGGAAATTATGTATAAAATTCTAAAGGTTTCAAAAAAATCCCAGGCCAGGCTGGGGAAATTAAAAACAGTGCATGGTGAAATTCAAACGCCGTTTTTTATGCCGATTGCCACAAAGGCTGCTGTGAAACATTTAACAGCTGATGAGGTTAAAGATTTGGGTGCACAGATTGTTTTGTCAAATACATACCATTTGTATCTTCAGCCGGGAATGGATGTGATGAAAAAAACCGGTGGTCTTCATAAATTTATGAAATGGAGTGGTCCAATCCTTACTGATAGCGGAGGCTTTCAGGTTTTTTCATTATCAAAAATCAGAAAGATTTTAAAAGATGGTGTTGAATTCAGATCGCATCTTGACGGCTCAAAACATTTACTGACACCGAAGAAAGTTTTGGAAATCCAAAAAACAATTGGCTCAGATATTTCTATGGTTTTGGATGTCTGTCCGCCTTCGACCGCCAAATGGGAAGAAGTGGCTCGAGCAGTCGAAACGACCTCTAGCTGGGCAAAATTGGCCTCAAGGACGATTCTACAATGGTCTAAAAAGGCTCAAAATGGCAATAAATTCTTCTGTATTATCCAAGGTGGCATATTTAATGATTTAAGATTGAAAAGCCTCCAGGAGCTCAAATCTCTCGAAAAAGGAGCCTTCAAATGGGATGGATTTGCTGTCGGCGGGCTGGCTGTCGGCGAGACAAATGACCAGATGTATGAAGTTTTGGATTATTTAGTTAAAGAAATACCAGAGGATCGCCCAAGGTATTTGATGGGAGTAGGCACGCCTGAAAATATAGTCCAGTCAGTCAAAAGGGGTGTAGATATGTTTGATTGCGTAATTCCGTCGCGCGAAGCAAGGCATGGCAGATTATATTTGTGGAAATCTAAAAATCTTAAAGCTGGTTTTTACGAAACAATCAATATTTCCAATGCAAAATATAAAAATGATTTCTCACCGATCAATGATAGCAATTTAAAACACTATACTAAGGCTTATTTATATCATTTATTTAAAACTGGAGAACCGCTGGGAATGAGGCTGGCCACTTTAAATAATGTGGGTTTTTATTTAAAATTAATGGAAAGGATAAGGGAAGAAATAAAAAACAACAATTTGTAAGATATATTTATTAATCAAAAATTTATGACTGATGAAGAAAATAATGTCACAGATGCTGTGGCAGTCAAGCCGGAAGAAGTTCCTTCCCCCAATATTCCTGAAGGCGCGCCAGTGGCCCGTGCGGTCAAAATTAAAACTCGCACTTGGCATTTGTCGCTCTTAACCCTGATTATTTTTGGTGTGGCTTGGTATTTTTTAAGCCAATCGCTTAGCCCGGAAATGTCACAGGTGGCTAAGTCAATTGGAAATGCCAAAGTTAAAAGTATTTTTTCAGATTACGGCCAATATTTCGGTTTTGCTTTCGGCCTATTGTCGTTTGTAATTTGTAATATATTGTTTTTACTGTCCAGACTGTTTAGAATTGTAAGATTTAAATTAGCGCAAGCAATCATAATTATTATCAGTGTTTTGCCATGGATCGCTTTGGGCTGGCAATTGATTTTTAACGAGAAAAGATATATTGATATTGCCAAAGGCTTGATTGCTTACTTCGGCGAGCCAATGCTTTATGCCAGTATTGTAGTTATTGTCGCGGCAATATTATTTTTAATAATTAGTTGGATTTTTAAATTTTTAAAAAATAAACGTTCGCCAAAAAGCCTGCCATTGGTTCTGCTTTTGATACTAGCGCCATTTTTTTTGACTGGCTGTGTTGGTGATTTTATGACGGTTGTTTGTGATTTTTTGCCAGATAGCGATCATTGCAATCAGGGTGCGGCCGCGCAAGAAGGGCGCCAAGAGCAATGTGAAAAAATCAAGGGAGAGAAATTCAAAGACGGTGGTTCTAATCCGCCTCGTGATAAATGCTATCTAATGATTGCTGAAAATACCGGCGATATGTCCGCTTGTGATCAAATCAAGGGCGGTCTCATGTCATACACCCGTGAAGAATGTTTGATTTCAGTGGCAAGATTATTTGATAATCCTTCTGCTTGCGATAAATTGACAGGCGCCTCGGCGACTAAGTGCAAATCGGATTTGTCGGCTAGCATCACTCCGGATAAGGTTATTGCCATGGATGATCAAATAGAAACCTTAAAAAATGAATTGAAAAATGGCGATGATAAGGATTTGGCTCGGCAATTGAAAGAGCTTGAGGCCAAGCGTTTGGCGATGTATGGCATTTTAAGCGCTGATAAAAAAGCGGAATATGAAAAATTAAAGGATCCTATTAGCCAAGAAATTATTGGTGATTGGGCGGTGGGAGATTTTGATAATGTGACTAAAAATAAATTGCTTGGCTTAAATGATAGATTGAAAGCGCAAGGCTTGAAAATGACCAGCGAACAGTATGAGGCATTTCGGGATTATTATGCATTTATAAATGATCCGGCCAATGACATTACTAAAATGGACGATTCGCAATTAGTCAAGGATCGTTGGAATGAGAAGGTTGGCAATATGGTCGATGCGGTGAAAATTTGGAAGACCAATCCGACCAAAGAAGAAGAAAATTTGGATCAGCAATTGCGATTTTATCAAAGGATGCTTGAACGGCAAGAGGCGATCAATAAAAAACTCAGCGAGCTTGGCCAGGACGTTGACCGAAATATTAGTATGATTAATGAGGCAGTTACATCAAAAGTCAAAGATGAAGTCAAGGATAAAATAATTGAAAGCCTGTTTGGTGAAATTACCAAGGATACTGTCGGCTGGGCGACAATGCCGATTGAGGAAGCTTTGGACACTGTCCAGAGCGAGGCCAAGTCTATGGAATTCCGCGGACTGGTCAAGGCTTATGATGATGGCATGGCCGAAGAATTAGCCAAGGCTGGGGGCAATATTGACAGGGCTCATGCTGAAGTTTTAAAAAATTTGCAAGCCGATGCCTATCATTATGCTAGCGGAGATAGTTTTGCCAAGTATGGAAATATTTTGGAAAATAAGGATTGCGACGGGACAAATCCCCATTGCATTAATCGCGAGGTTTTTTGGAAAGCTATGAAAAAGAGCTATAGCTATCAGAATCAAAAATAATAATTTGTAAAATATCTTTTAAAAAACGCCGAAACAAAGGCGTTTTTTAAATTGGCACGATTTTAGAATCTAATATGTCGAAATTATGTGGACAATTAGCGTGGGGTGTGATATAATTTTCTTCGGGTCAAAAAGAAGTTTGATTGAGGGGGAGAGGGTAATGAGCATTTCTCCTGCAACAAATCAAGCAACGGTTGGTGCGGCTTCATCGGCATATACTGATGTGGTTAATCCAAGGACTAGGCGTCCCGAAAAGGTTCAGCCGGAAAGCCCAAGTGCTGTTGGGCTTCCTCGGGAGTTGGTAGTAACGGAGCCGGCTTCTAGTGAACAGGTCACAGATACTGCATCTTGCCAACGTTGGCTGGACGTGAGGGTGTAATGTGATTAGACAGTGTTGTGTTTGTGAGAAGTTTTGGATTAATTGGCGTTGGGTTAGATTGTCACACTTTGTGATGTGGCTACTAATCAATCTAAGTGATGTGACTTCGACTCATTGCGAAATTTGCGCTCAGGAGAAGGAGCGTGAGTTTGAGAAATGGGCCGAAGAAAGGAGGTCGAAATGAGTACTCAATGCGAGTATTGCGGTGAGTTGGTTACAACTCCCCAAGCTACGGTTTGTTCTTCTTTTGAGTGTGTTCAAAGGTGGTTTATGGGGTTTGCTAAAGAAATGGCAGAATCTTTCAGACCAGCCCCCACCCAAGGAGGAGAATAAGATGGGTGTTCATGTAATTGAGCCACCCGCCCTGCCCGACAGAAACACGTTGTCGTCGGCAGGGCTATTTTTTTTGTCTAAAAATTTTGCTATAATAAAGCCATGAAAAAACAGCCTCAAAAATTCGATGTCATAACTATTGGCGGTGCAACTCGCGACATTCTTTTTTATTCAAAAGACGGTGAATTGATATCCACAACCAATGTCACCAAGCAAAAACTCTTGGCTTTTGAATATGGCGCCAAAGTTTATGCTGACAAAGTTTTTTATGAAATCGGCGGAGGTGCCTGCAACGCAGCTGTTTCATTTGCTAAGCTTGGACTTAAGTCGGCAACTGTTTGTGCAATTGGAAGTGATGATAATGGCAGAAATATTTTATTGAATTTTAAAAATAATAAAGTTGACACTTCGCTTATAAAAATTGATACTAAAAATGACACTGGCTTCTCAGTGATTTTGACAGTAAACAATGAAGCCAAAGAACATATTGCTTTTTTGCATCGTGGAGCTAACGATGCTCTCTCAGCTAAGGATTTAAAAATTGACAAATTAAACACTGATTGGTTTTATGTTTCAGCGCTTCCGCATAATAATTGGAAGGGCATAATGGATGAAATTGTTAAATTGAAAAAAAATATCGTTTGGAATCCCGGACTTAAGCAATTGCAGGATATGGCTAGCTTAAAAAAGTATTTGCCACACATTAAAGTGTTTATGGTTAATCACGATGAGGCGTTAGAATTTAAAAAATTAAAAGAAATAAAAGGACTGATGGAATTTATTTTTAAGCTAGGTCCAAAGACGGTTGTTATAACAGATGGTAAAAAAGGAGCCTACGCTTTTGACGGCAAAAAGTATTATTTTATCAAGGCAAAAACAGTAAAAGCGGTTAATACTATTGGTATTGGCGATTCATTTGGAGGTGGCTTGACTGGAGCATTAATTTATGGTAAGAATATTACAGATTCCTTGCGCTGGGGAATAAGCAATTCCGCCTCAGTCGTAGGCAAGATAGGAGCGCAAAAAGGATTGTTAACTAAAAAGCAAATAGAGAGATAATGTCCGAATTGGAAGGTGCGGACTAACTTCGTTGTCCGGGCTTTTTAATTTTCGGTATAAATTAGGGGGCTGGATCCTAGCATTCGCCAGGATGACAAAGGAGTGAGAGAATAATAATAAATTGGTCTTCACAATTAAAATATTTTTAGAGGGTGCTTAACTTTTGGAAAGGAAAGTTAGATGCATAAAGCTCTGCGTATAATGATAGTGGTCGGTTTTTGTTTGTTCATTGGCGGAATATTGTACTTGTCATTCCAGCCAACACTATTAACTCCGGCGACACTTATCCCTGCGTTGGGAATGGCTCTCTTCAGTGTCGGAATGATCCGTATTGAAGCCATAAGAAATTGGAGTTCTCGCGCCCAATTACTTAAGGACCAAACTAGGAACGAGCCCTAGTACCGCACCATTCGGGCAACAAACGCGTCGTCGCCGTTGCCCACCCTCTAAAGATATTTTATAAAAATTATTAAAAATATAAGATTATAAATTAAAAGTTTAAATCTATGGCAGAAAAAAAATATGTCTATTCCTTTGAGGAAGGGAATAAAGGCATGAAAGAAATCTTGGGTGGAAAAGGCGCTAACTTGGCTGAAATGTCAAGCTTGGGCATTAATGTTCCTCCGGGATTTACAATTACTACTGAAGTTTGCGCGGAGTATCACGAAAACGGAAGAGTATATCCTCAAGAAGTCAAAGATCAAATCAATATCAAGTTAGGCGATTTGGAAAGAAAAATCGGCAAAAGACTTGGCGATGCCAGCGATCCTTTGCTTGTTTCTGTTCGTTCTGGAGCAGCCGCTTCAATGCCTGGCATGATGGATACAATTTTAAACTTAGGTTTAAATGATCTGTCAGTAGTAGGACTTGCAACAAAATCAAACAATCCTAGATTTGCATGGGATTCATACCGAAGACTTATCCAAATGTTTGGTGATGTTGTTTTGGAAGTTGAAAGCGAAAAATTTGACCATGTTTTAGACAGCGTAAAAGCAAATAAAGGAATTACAATTGATACAGATTTGGATGTTGATGATTTAAAAGAAATTGTAAAGAAATATAAAGAAGCCATCAAGGAAGCAAAAGGAATTGATTTTCCTCAAGATCCTTTGGTCCAATTGAAATTAGCAATTGACGCAGTATTCAATTCTTGGAAAAATTACCGCGCTATCAGATACATGGAAATTAACAATATCAAAGGCTTGAAAGGTACAGCTGTAAATATCCAAGCTATGGTATTTGGAAATCTTGGCGATACATCAGGAACTGGTGTTTGCTTTACAAGAAACCCTTCCACTGGTGAAAATAAATTCTACGGCGAATATTTAATGAATGCTCAAGGCGAAGATGTAGTAGCCGGCATCAGAACTCCTCAGCCTGTTACCCAACTTGAAGAAATAATGCCTGATATCTACAAAGAATTGGTTGATACTTGCGATAAGGTTGAAAAGCATTACAAAGACATGCAAGACATGGAATTTACAATTCAAGAAGGCAAGCTATATATTTTACAAAATAGAAACGGCAAGAGAACATCTGCTGCATCTGTCAGAATCGCAGTTGATATGGTAGGTGAAGGCATGATTTCAAAAAATGAAGCCTTGCTAAGAGTTGACCCAAATCAATTGAATCAAATGTTACACAAGCAGTTGGATCCAAATGCTAAAAAATCTGCTGAAGTTATTGCAACCGGTCTTCCAGCATCACCTGGTGCTGCAGTTGGCCAAGTTGTATTTACAGCAGCTGAAGCTTACGCTCAGGCTCAAGCTGGCAAAGATGTCGTGTTGGTAAGAATTGAAACATCTCCAGAAGACATTGATGGTATGCATAGCTCAAAAGGAATTTTGACAGCTCGTGGTGGTATGACTTCACACGCTGCTGTTGTTGCCAGAGGCATGGGAACATCTTGTGTTGCTGGTTGTTCAGATTTGATTATTGATGAATCTGCCAGAACTTTAAAAATCAAAAATACTGACATTGTCATTAAAGAAGGCGATTATATTAGCTTAGATGGCAGTGAAGGAAAAGTATATCTTGGAAAAATGGCTGTATCTGATCCAGAACTTACTGGAAGCTTTGGCACGTTAATGGCTTGGGCTGATGAAGTCAGAACAATGGGCGTTAGGACAAATGCTGATACTCCAAATGATGCAAAGGTTGCTAGAAGTTTTGGTGCTGAAGGTATCGGATTATGTCGAACAGAACATATGTTCTTTGACGGCGAAAGAATCAAAGCTGTTAGAGAAATGATTTTGTCAAATGATTTAGAGGGCAGAAAAAAGGCTTTGGCAAAACTTTTACCATATCAAAAGGAAGACTTCATTGGATTATTTAGAGAAATGGAAGGCTTTCCAGTTACAATTAGATTATTAGATCCGCCACTACATGAATTTTTGCCAACAGAAGAAAAAGATATTTTCGACTTAGCAAGAGAAATGCAAGTTGATACAGGAACTTTGAAAGCAAAAATTTCTGAGCTTCATGAATTTAATCCTATGCTTGGACATCGTGGTTGCAGATTGGCTGTTACATATCCTGAAATTTACGATATGCAAGTTACTGCAATTATCGAAGCCGCAATTGAAGTTGCCAAGCCTTGCAAATGCTGTGGCAGATCAACTCCAGTCAAACCAGAAATTATGATTCCTTTGGTTGCTACAACAAAAGAATTTTCAATGTTAAAAGATAGAGCTGTTGAAATTGTTGAAAGCAAAATGAAAGAAGCTGAAGTCCAAATCGCTTACAAGATCGGAACAATGATTGAAGTGCCTCGTGCTGCTTTGGTTGCTGACAAGATTGTTGAAAGCGGTGCTGAGTTCTTCTCATTTGGTACAAACGATTTAACTCAAATGGGTGCAGGACTAAGCCGTGATGATGCTGGCAAGTTCTTGAAGGAATATGTCGCACAAGGAATTTTTGAATACGATCCATTTGAAGTTCTTGATCAAGAAGGTATTGGTGAATTGATTAGAATCGCTATTAAAAAGGGAAGAGGCGTTAAGGGTGATTTGAAAGTTGGTATTTGTGGTGAACATGGCGGTGAACCTATGACAGTAGAATTCTGCCATAGAGAAGGTTTAAGCTACGTATCTTGTTCTCCATTTAGAGTGCCGATTGCCAGACTTGCCGCTGCTCACGCTGCGATTAAAGAGAAAATGACTAAATAAGAATTTAAACCAAAAACTCCCCTCTATGGGGAGTTTTTTTATTGAAAATATTTTTTTAAAAAAAGTGGCGCCGTCCTGTTGGGAAGAAACGGCGCCGAAACATTGTTTGGAGAATTGGAAGGCCGACACGTTGCATCGGCGTCCTGCGGGTCCTCCTCGACCCAGTCCCTGCTCTGAGGGGTGGCTTGCGTTCACACCCCTTAAGGTTCAGTGAGTTAGCATTTTGCGAAATGAGACTAATCTCGCAAAGTCTTTACCCACCTAGACGAAGGTTAAGTACTTCGTCAAAGCTGACCAACCTATCTTCCAATCGTATTACGATGGACCTGAAGTCCGGTAAAATGTTCACCGGCCTGGTCCATCACGCGGAAGGTCAGTTGGTTTAAGCTACTATGATTGCAATGATAGCATACTATTAAAAATTTGTCAAGTGTTTAATTGATTATAAATAAGCAAAGATGGTTCAGCCACTTTTCATTGGGAGGCGGTTTTCTTTGTACTAAGTAATAAAAAATCCTCAAGTTTATTTAAATTTACAATAAATATGGAGTTAGCTATTGACATTTGCGCTAAAGTATGCTATAATGTTATATATTGTACTTTATTAATACTGGTTGATTCAATCAAGGGTTGTTTCTAAGGAGAGATCTTTTGATTGAATCAATCAGGTATGGGGCGGTTCACTAAGGAGAAACAGCCATGAAGTGTGCCAAGGGATTTACGTTGATTGAGTTTATGATTGTGGCGGCGATCATTGCGATTATTGCTGCAATCGCCATTCCTAATCTCATGCGCTCGCGTATGAGCGCTAACGAGGCCGCCGCAGCCGAGAAAATGCGGGAAATTATGTGGGGCGAGATTGCGTACCAAAAAGCCGCATTGACTGACATAGACAAGGATGGCCTCGGTGATTATGCCAGTTTGATCGAATTGGCTAATCCGGGCCCGGACAAGGAGGTCAAACCTTTCATTAATCCGGTGTTGGCCAGAGGAATGTACTGCGGTTACATCTTTACTGTAATCGTGAAGCATGGAGACACCAAGTTTCTTCCTGCTTACACCTGTACGGCCGTACCAGCCGCTGCAGGTCGCACAGGCTTTCGTCAGTACTTCGTTGATGCAAGCGGCGTCATCCGCTTTACTGCCGACGGATCGGCAGTAAACTCTACAAGCACTCCGCTGAATTGACGTTGGTGCGGATCGCCGTTGACTCCTCGAATATCCCGCAGGGCTCTCTCAATTGCTACGAGGCAAACGAGAGGGTCACTGCGGTTTTTTTATTCTTTAAATTAAACAAAAAGAGAGATATTGACAAATAGGTAGTTTTATTGTAGAATGATTAGTCCACTGGCATTGGGAAGCACACACCGACAAACCATAGAGGAGATTGACCCATGCGCAATACAACGTTCCTTTCACTTTTGGTGGCGATGTTCGCCACTACAACCGCACAGGCCACCACGGAGAACTGGTGGGCGGAATTCGGGCAACCGAACCCCACCGGTGGTATGAGCTTCCTGCTCATGCCCAAGCCCGGCACCGATCCCTCCAGCTTCCATTCGGCCTTTCTGTGGTCGACGGGAGCTGGCGTCGTCTCCAACGACGATATTGCGAAGGTCGGCCTGGCTGGCCCTTCCGGCTGGCCAGGAACACAGGTCGCGGATTTCAACGGTACCTTCCCGGTAGTTATCTCGACCGGCTGGGAACCTTGGAGTAGCGGTCACTTTCGCGGCGTACCGTATGCCGTGTCAAAGTCTGGAGAGGTCGGGTACCTAGATCTGGGACCGCCAAGCTCGCCGACTCTTAAGTGTTGGTTTGGAAGCAACACGGATCTGGTGGTCGATGATGGAAGTGGCAACTCCATCATAGACTTCGGATTAAACGACTACATCGTCGGCTATCACCTGGCCAAGACCATTCTTGGGCAGGGGCTGGTTAACGGCGGTGATGAGGCGCTGGTCTATCCTGTCGGCGCGACCGTGGCGTTAAGCGCGGTGCCGGCGCAGGGTTGGCATTTCGTTGGCTGGCAACAGACGTTGTTGACCAAGGCCGTGAGTCCGTTCCTGGACCTCACGATGGACGCCAACAAAAGCATCGTCGCCGTTTTTGAGCGGGATGATGTTCCGCCACCACCACCTCCGTCCGGTCGCGATGCTGACATCGATGACAACGGTAGGCTGGATGCAGCGGACGTTCAGCTCGTAATAAGGGCGGTTCTCGGACTGCCCATCTGACCGCATCCTCGAATACCCGCAGGGCCTTCTCAATTGCTACGAAGCAAGCGAGAGGGTCACTGCGGGTTTTTTTATTTTCTCAATAATTAAATCAACACTTTTCAAAAATTAAAACAAATGATATAATAATTTGAGTCTTAAAAATATGATTCAAGCGGTTAATTTAACAAAAAAATTTAAAGATTTTACGGCAGTAGATGATGTCTCCTTTGAAGTGAACAAAGGAGAAATATTTGGTTTTTTGGGACCCAATGGTGCCGGCAAAACTACAACAATCAAAATGCTCACCACATTACTTAAACCGACAAGCGGAGCAATTTTACTTAATGGAATAGATCCAACGGCGAATCAAGCCGAGGCCAGGAGATCATTTGGCATAATATTTCAAGACCAAAGCCTTGATGACGAGCTTACTGCTTTAGAAAATATGGAATTCCATGGCGTGCTCTATCATGTACCAAAAAAAATTCGCAAACAAAGAATAGAGGAATTACTCAATATTGTTGATCTTTGGGATAGGCGAAAAAGCATGGTAAAAGAATTTTCCGGCGGAATGAAAAGAAGGTTGGAAATTGCCAGGGGATTAATCCATCATCCTAAAATTATTTTCTTGGATGAGCCGACACTGGGCCTTGATCCGCAGACTAGAAATCACATTTGGGATTATATAAAAAATTTAAATGCCAAAGAAGGGGTTACGGTATTTTTTACAACCCACTATATGGCTGAAGCCGAAAAAGTGGCAAATAGAATTGTTATTATCGATCATGGCAAGATAATTGTTTCTGGTACGCCCGAAGAATTAAAACAAAAAACATCAACACAAACATTGGAAGACGCTTTTATCGCCCTAACGGGCAAGGATATCCGCGCTCAAGAAGTCAGCGGTGCCGATTTAATGCGACAAACTCGTAAAATGTGGAGACGATAATATTAAGACTATGGGTACAATATACATACTTTGGATTAGACAATTAAAAAAATATACCAGGTCAAAGACTAGAATGATTAGCTCGCTCGGTCAGCCGATTTTGTTTTTATTGGCGCTTGGTTTTGGTTTTGGCCCTATTTTTGAAAAGGCCGGCCAGGGAAATTATATTGAATTTTTAGCGCCGGGTGTTATTGCTATGGCTATAATTTTTACGGCAATCTTTTCTGGCATGGAAATTATTTGGGACAGGCAATTTGGTTTTTTAAAAGAAACTCTGGTAGCGCCGGTTTCCAGATTAAATATCATGATTGGAAGGACTCTTGGCGGGGCAACGGTGGCAAGTATTCAGGGAGTTGTAGTATTTTTATTGACAATGCTGGTTGGTTTTAGGCCATATTCCGCTACAATGTTGGGAATTGCATTAGTATTTATTGTTTTAACATCAGTTGTTTTTACTGCACTTGGAACTGCCATTGCCTCAAAAATGCAAGACATGCAGATATTTCCAATCATTATGAATTTTATCGTTATGCCACTGTTTTTTGTCTCTGGCGCCATATTTCCGTTGGAGGCATTGCCTGGAGGTGTGGTGGCAGTTGCAAAACTTAATCCCTTGGTCTATGGCGTTGATGGACTTAGAGGCGCGCTTACCGGCGCATCCGCTTATGGCATGACGGCAGACTTTTTAATTTTAATACTCGTCGCCATTATTTTAATGGTAATTGGAGGCTGGCTATTTTCAAAAATAGAAGCTTAATTTGCCGCCGAAAGGCGGTTTTTTAAAATATGACACAATTAGAAAAATTACAAAAAGAAATAAAAAGCAATAAAAATTCGCAAAAAGCGCTGGTTTTACAGCGATTTTTTAAAACTGGAAAAGGTGAGTATGGTGAGGGAGATATTTTTTACGGTATTGTGGTGCCAATTCAAAGAAGTATTTCTAAAAAATATTTAGATTTAACCCTTACTGATTTGCAAAAACTTATCAAAAGTAAAATCCATGAGGAAAGATTGATATCGCTTTTTATTTTAATTCAGAAACATAAAAAGGCGGATGAGATTCAGAAAGAAAAAATATTTAATTTTTATTTAAAAAATACTAAGCGCATAAATAATTGGGATTTAGTTGATTTAAGTGCGCCCAATATTATCGGCGATTATCTTTTGAATAAAAACCGACAAATTTTGTATGAATTAGCTGGCTCAAGCGATTTATGGGAAAAGAGGATTGCAGTTTTGGCAACTTTTGCTTTTATTAGGCAGAAAGATTTTAAGGATGCTTTAAAAATTTCTAAAATCCTTTTAAACGACAGGCATGACTTAATTCACAAGGCAGTCGGTTGGATGTTAAGGGAAATCGGTAAAAGGAATTTAGCAACTTTGGAAGATTATTTGCAGGCTTGTTACAAAAAAATGCCAAGGACTATGCTGAGGTATGCCATTGAGAAAATGGAAAAAAATAAAAGGAAGTTTTATTTGGGAAAATAATATGAAAGAGAACGAATTTAAACCACACCTGCCAAGTGATAAGCAATATCTGCAATCAATCGCCAATTCCATTAAGTCGAGAGAAATTCTTGAAGAAATACATTTTGAATATTTAAATGATGTTCTAAGGGTTTTAGGTATAAATATTGATCCCTATAAATATATAACTTTAGAAAAAACAGATAGTAAAATGATTGATAAAATAATAGATCGGTCATTTAATGCTGTTTTTAGTGCTGAATTTAACGGTGAGGTTAAAAAAAGTGTAATGCGTACTTGGTCATACTTAGCAGAAAATGATGAATTGGATAATGCTGATTTGATTTTTGTTTTTGGGGGAGCTGGATTAAATAGAGTTAAGGCGGCTGTTTTACTTTATAAAGAAGGTTGTGCCGGCAAGATTATGTTTACTGGAATGAGAGCCTCTTATATGAATGATTTTAGCGTCTCCGAAGCGGAATTTTACAAAAAAGAGGCAATAAAATTAGGCGTTGGAGAAAAAGATATTATTATAGAAACTAAAGCCAAAAATACCCCGGAGAATGTTTTATTTTCGATGAAGATTCTTAAAGAAATGAATTTTTTACCAAAAACGGTGATTTTGGTATCATCTCAATTTCATATAAAAAGAGCGTATTTGACTTTTAAGTCGGTTGTTGATTGGAGCCCAAGACTTATAAGATATTCAGTGGAGCCGTTTTCTTTTAATGGTGTTGATTTTTACAAGACAAAAAAAGGATGGTCGTATATGTTTTATGAATATTTAAAGATATATTATGCAAGACTATTAAAACACATTTAATTAATAAAATAAGTTAGTCCGGCCACGAGTCGGATTTTTATTTGACTAAATTTTGTCTTTGGAATAATATTGATAGTAATAAATCAATGGCAAAAATAACAAACAACGCCTGGCTGACAAATTTCTCAGCTGGGCAAATGCAGAATAAGTAAACCCGTTTTAAAAAGCGGGTGGTTAATAATGGCTAAACGGCCATTTTATTTTTAAAATTAATAATTAAACTAATATGTGTGGAATTTTCGGATATGTCGGCACAAAAAATGCCGCACCGTTACTCATTGGAGGCTTAAAGGCACTTGAATATCGAGGCTATGATAGCGCAGGTATTTTTGTTGCTGAGTCTGGTTGTGTTAAGGCAGTCGGCCAGGTTAAAAATTTAGAAGCAAAAATCGGCCCTGATTTTGTGGGATCAACTGGTATTGCTCATACCAGATGGGCAACTCATGGTGTTCCAACTGAAATCAATGCTCATCCTCATGGCGATTGCACTGGGGAAATTTGGCTGGTTCATAATGGTATTATTGAAAATTATGGAGATTTAAAAAGCGAATTGATTGCCAAGGGACATAAATTTGTTTCCGCAACTGATTCAGAAGTTGTATCGCATTTGATTGAAGAAAATTTAAAAACAATTCCAAAATTTGAAGATGCGATGCTTGCAACTTTGAAAGTAATTAGAGGAACTTATGGTTTGGTAATTGTCCATAAGACAGAACCGGGCAAAATTTATGTAGCTAGAAAAGGCAGTCCAATTGTTTTGGGAATTGGTAAAGGCGAGAATTTTGTTGCTTCAGATCCATCAGCAATTGTTGAGCACACAAGAAAAGTGATTTATTTAAATGACGGCGAATGCGGAGTTTTGACAAATGAAGGTTATACTTTATTTGATTTAGAAGGCGTAGAAATAAAAAGAGAGCCGATTGTCATTGAATGGAGTGTAGAAGAAACTAAAAAAGGCGGTTACGACCACTTCATGCTTAAAGAAATTATGGAAGGGGATAATGTTATTAAAAATTCCATCCGTGGCAGATTAAATGAGGAAGCAATGGAAGTTAAGCTAGATGAATTTGATGCAATCGCTGATAAATTGAAAGATGTAAAAAGAATAATTATTACATCTTGCGGAACTGCATTATATGCCGGTATGGTTGGGGAATACATGATTGAAGAATTTGCAAAAATTCCAGTTGAAATTGAATATGCTTCAGAATTCAGATATAGATCGCCGATTGTCGAGCCAGGCACAGCTATTCTTTCAATTACTCAATCAGGTGAAACTGCTGATACTTTGGCGGCGATTCGTGAGGCTAAAAGACAGGGCGCTTTGACTTTGGCTATCGTAAATACTGTGGGATCAACAATCGCCAGGGAATCAGACGCAGTTATTTATAATCAAATCGGCCCTGAAATTGGCGTTGCTTCAACAAAAGCATTTATTTCTCAAGTTACTATCTTGGCTTTGGTTACACTGTATTTGGCAAAATTAAAAGGCACAATTGATACAGAAACTTACAAAAAAGTCATTGCTGAAATTATGGCTTTGCCTGAAAAAATGTCTAAGATTCTTTCACAAAAAGATGCCATCAAAGAAATTGCACAAAAATATGCCGGTTATGACGATTTCTTGTACATGGGCAGAAAATATAATTTCCCAATCGCTTATGAAGGCGCTTTGAAATTAAAGGAAATTTCTTATGCTCACTCAGAGGGATATGGCGCGGGTGAAATGAAGCATGGCCCGATTGCTATGATTGATGAAAAATTCCCAACTGTTGCAATTTGTTTGACTGATAGCGTATATGAAAAAATGATTTCGAATGTTGAAGAAATTAAGGCTAGAAGCGGAAGAGTTTTGGCTGTGGCAACCGAAGGAAATGAAAATATTGGCAAATTAGCAGATGAAGTTATATATGTCCCTGAAGTGATGGAGATGTTGTCACCAATACTTTCAGTTATGCCACTACAGTTGTTTGCCTATTATTTTGGCACCGGCAGAGGCTATGATGTGGATAAACCAAGGAATTTGGCGAAATCGGTAACTGTTGAGTAATATTATCTAAAATTGCTATAAAAAACACGCCTTATCGGGCGTGTTTTTTTGGTTGACGGCAATAATTTATATATGATAAGATTTGATTAAATAACTCAAATTGGGAGGGTTTTCGAGAAAATCAATGGGTGATATAAAATTCTGTAAAAAATTTAAAATTTCGTTGGTGGTTTTTTTGTTGTTATCTTCGACAATAATTACCTCCGCCTTTTTTATTTTTGATGATAATAAAATTTTGGCCAAAAATAGTTCTGAAAAAAACGTTTTAATTGGTTATGACTATATTTCGCCCGCATTGGCTGATGGAATAAAGAAGGCTAACATGGAAGCATCCAAAGATTCAATTGTTGCCGATATAAATATTCCGATTATAATGTATCATTACATATCGGATACGCCACCAAATTGTCTGATACCCACTCTTTACACCGAGGCAAAAATTTTTGAAGATAATTTAACGAGTCTAAAGGCTAACGGCTATAACACGGTTTTTTCCAGTGACCTGGCAAATTACTTTATTTATAAAAAACCATTACCGGAAAATCCCATTGTTTTGACTTTTGACGATGGTTATGAGGATTTTTACACAAACGCCTATCCTTTGCTTAAAAAGTACAATGAAAGAGGTGTACTTTATGTTATTTATGAATATATGGATAAGCCTGGCTATATCACTCGGGCCCAAGCTAAAGAAATGGTGGAAAGCGGTTATGTCCAAATAGGATCCCATACCCTTAATCATTCAAATCTTTTGGCAACCAATTATAATGAAGCATTCAGGCAGATTAACGAGAGTAGAATAAAATTATCAGAAGCATTAGAAACAAATATAGTCGACTTTGCCTACCCCTACGGAAAATTTTCTTTAAGGGATGAGGGGCTTGTTAAAAGAGCAGGATACTCAATGGCGGTTTCTACTTATCCTGGTACGATGCAGGGTTTGGGAAGGATTTTTGCCTTACGCAGGCTTAGGCCAGCCAAGAGAATGGGCTCTGATTTCATCAAATGGTTAAAAGAAGAAGAAAATAAAAACTATTAATTTGTTTTTAGTCGAATCTCCTCTGTTTCATCGGAGATTTTTTATTTATATGCAGAAGTGTTAAAATGATTTTAATATGAAAATAGGATATCCATGTATAAATTTAAGTGTAAATTCCGGGGCAAAAACTTTTAGATTGGCCACGTATAGCGAGGCAAAACTAAAAGAGGTTGTGGAGAATAATATTTTTTACTTAAATGAAATTCTGCAATTTAATATAGCTAATGGCCTGTTATTTTTAAGAATTTCATCGGGCATGATTCCTTTTGCGTCTCACCCGGTTTGCAAAGTAGACTGGGCTGACTTTTATAAGGATGAGCTTAAAAAGATTGGCAATATTATTAAAAAAAATAAGATTAGAATTTCAATGCATCCCGATCAATTTGTTTTGATTAATACGCCAAAAGATCAGGTGTTGGAAAATAGCATATCAGAATTAATTTACCATAATAAATTGTTAGATTCTTTCGGACTTGATTGCACGCATAAAATACAAATTCATGTTGGCGGCGTTTATGATGATAAGCAATTATCAATCCAAAGGTTTATTGAACGATATAAAAAGCTTCCATTAAAAGTGAAAAAAAGGCTGGTTGTTGAAAATGATGATAGGCTTTATTCTTTGGCTGATTGTTTATTTATAAATAAAAAAACACAAATTCCTGTATTATTAGATGTTTTTCATCACAAATGTTATAATCAAGGTGAAAATATGGCTTTAGCCTTGAAAAAGGCTGCCGCCACATGGAGCAAGTCAGATGGTGTGCCGATCTTGGATTACTCAAGCCAAAAACCTCACGCCAGAAAAGGCAATCATATTGAATCAATAAATGCTAGGGATTTTGCCGATTTTATAAAAAATATCGGAAGGAAGGATTTTGATATAATGTTGGAAATTAAAGATAAAGAAAAAAGCGCGCTCAAGGCTAGAGAAATTTTAAAGAAATTAAAAAAGCTTTAAATGAAGATAAAGATTAAAAAATTAGACTCTGATGTTATTTTACCGTCATATGCCCATCCAGGTGATGCTGGAATGGATTTATTTTCTTGTGAAGATTATTTGCTTAAAGCGGGTGAAAGGCATTTATTTAAATTGGGATTAAGTATTGAATTGCCCCCTGGCTATGCTTCCTTGATTTGGGAAAAGTCAGGTATGGCAATTAATTATGGGATAAAAAATATGGGGGGAGTTATTGAACACACCTATAGAGGAGAGTATGGAGTAATATTGATAAATCTTTCAGATGAGGATTATCAAATTCAAAAAGGAGATAAAATAGCTCAACTTTTAATACAGCCGATTATAACAGCTGAAATAGAAGAAGTGTCAGAATTAAGTTCAAGCGTAAGGGGGGACGGTGCTTTTGGCTCAACTGGAAAGAATTAATATGAAGACTCGCTCAAAAATTGGCGGGAAAAAGGGAAATCCGGGGTTTAGGACGCCATCAAGCTTTAGATTCAGAAAGGATTTAAGCGTCAAAATTCAAAAGATTTCAAATAAAAACAAAAATAAGAATTAGTCATGAAAAAAATAATTATTTTCTCAGTCATTTTCTTTTCTTTGCTTTTCTTTCCTATTATCTCTCATGCGCAGGAAAATCCTGCCACTGAATATATATCTGATTTTTCCAGTTATATTATTGTCCGCTCAAATGGATCTATGCAGGTCACCGAAACCATTAAGGTGCACGCTGAAAACTTGGCAATAAAACATGGTATTTATCGCGATTTTCCGACGCGCTATAAAGATAAATTGGGCAATAATTTTGTTGTTGATTTTAAAGTTGAATCCGTCAAAAAAGACGGGTTAGGGGAAGGCTATCATTTGGAAAGTTTAAATAATGGCGTGCGGATATACATGGGCGATGAAAATGCGGTCATCAGTCCCGGGGACTATACGTATGAGCTTGTCTATGATACAAATCGACAGCTGGGGTTTTTTGCAGATCATGACGAGCTATACTGGAATGTGACTGGTAATGGTTGGAATTTTCCAATATATAAAGTGACTGCCAATGTGGTTTTGCCTTTTAATATAAATGAAGTGGGAAATTTAACCACTGACGGATACATGGGTTCTAGTGGTGAAAAGGACAAGGATTTTAAAAGCGAAGTTAACGGAAACGGCATAGTGTTTTCAACAACGAGAAGCTTAAGTAACTACGAAGGACTTACAATTGTGGTTGGATGGCCAAAAGGACTTATTTTAGAGCCAACCAAAACGGAAAAAACAAAACTTTTGTTGAGAGATAATGAAGGGTTGCTATTTGTCTTCGGCGGTTTATTGATAGTTATTTTATATTTTTTTATCACTTGGTTTAAAAAAGGCAAAGATCCGAAAAAAGGTACAATTATCCCTTTTTACGACGCGCCGGAGGGGTTTTCTCCTGCTCAGATTGGGTACATATATAAAATGGGATATAGCAGTAAGGATTTTACGGCGGCAATTATTAATATGGCGATTAAGGGATATGTTAAAATTGATAAAACCGGCTCAGCTTATAAATTAATAAAAATTGGTAATAATGAAACAAGTTTAGCGCCTGAAGAATTGGAAATAGGCCGGAATATTTTTGCCGCTGGCAATGAAATAGAATTAAAAAATTCCAATTTTACCACCATAAGCTTAACTACTTCGGCGCTTTCCCAAAATTTACGCCAGCAGTTTGGTACTAAATATTTTTCTATTGATGCGCCATTTTATGCAATTGGTTTTGCGATTGCTTTAGTGGCCTTTGCTGTCAGTACATATTTTTATCCGCAACTCATAATATTATTTGCTATTATCTATATTATAATTGCAATTATTTTTTATAAATTATTTAAGAAGCCAACAGGATTGGGTAGAAAATATATGGATGAGATGGACGGATTTAAGTGGTTTTTGTCGGTGACCGAAAAAGAAAGAATGAATTTTCATAATCCACCTGAAAAAACGCCCGAACTGTTTGAAAATTTTTTGCCATATGCTTTAGTTCTTGGGGTTGATAATAAATGGGGCCGGCAATTTACGGAAGTTTTTAATCGGTTGCATGACCAGGGCAGGGACTATGTACCAGCTTGGTATTTAGGAGCTAACTTTGCTGCAGCAGATTTTGCCAGTTCATTCGGACATTCATTTTCTAGTGCTATTAGCTCTGCTTCAACTCCTCCCGGCTCAAACTCGGGATTTGGCGGTGGTTTTTCCGGTGGTGGTGGAGGCGGCGGTGGTGGTGGTGGTTGGTAATCAATTTATTGCTACTTGCCAATATCGGATATATCATTTATACTCTCCTATAGGCCGTAAAATGCGGTGAATTTTGCTTATTTTATAAAATCTAAATTTAGCCAAAACAAACACTTCACACGTGTGTGAAGTGTTCGAAGTTTTATGTCAAAGAAAATATTCAAACTAAAATCAAATTATAAGCCGGCAGGAGATCAGCCAAAAGCTATTGAGCAGTTAATAGCCGGCTTGAAAGAAGGGAATAGGTTTCAAACACTTTTAGGAATTACTGGATCGGGCAAAACATTTACGATCGCTAATGTAATTGCTGAATTTGATAAGCCTGTTTTAGTCATGGCACCAAATAAATCTTTGGCTGCCCAGCTTTATCGCGAGTATAAAAATTTCTTTCCGGAAAATAGTGTCAATTATTTTGTTTCCTATTATGATTATTATCAGCCCGAGGCTTATATGCCAAACTCCGATACATATATTGAAAAGGAAGCGATGATAAATCAAGAAATTGATAGATTGCGACATCAAGCGACCAGCGCGCTTTTAACTAGAAAAGATGTGATAATTGTAGCGTCTGTATCATGCATATATAATCTTGGCGTACCATTAAATTATTTAGGGTCGTCAATTCATTTAGAAATCGGTCAACCCATTGTCAGACAAGATTTAATAAGACAACTTACTAAAATCCAGTTTGAAAGGACGCCGGGAGAATTAGCTCGAGGAAGATTTCGAGTCAGGGGAGATGTTTTTGAAATTATGCCCGCCTCTGAAGATGCAATATACCGCATTGAGCTTACTGAACAAAAAATTAGTTCAATCGCTAAGGTTGATAAATTGACAAGAAAAATTGAAAAAGAATTACCGGACATTGTCATTTTTCCGCCCAAGCATTTTATTTCCAGTCAACCACAAATCGAACATGCTATAAAAGAAATACAAGCTGAGTTGAAAGATAGATTAAAGTTTTTTGAAAAGAAGGGATTTTATTTGGAAGCTGAAAGACTGCAACGAAGGACAAAATATGATATTGAAATGCTTCGTAGCCTTGGCTTTTGTCATGGCATTGAAAATTATTCTAGGCATTTAGCTGGAAAATTAGCAGGCGAACCGCCAGATACTTTGATTTCCTATTTTCCCTTAGATAAAAATGGGAAGCCGGATTTCCTTTTGGTGATGGATGAGTCGCATATTGGTTTGCCACAAGTTAGGGGAATGTATGAAGGCGATAGGAGTAGGAAAGATGTTTTAATCCAGTATGGCTGGAGAATGCCGTCGGCTCTTGATAATCGTCCGCTTAAATTTGAAGAATTTGAAAAATCAATTGGCCAGACTATTTTTACATCTGCCACTCCAAGTGATTGGGAAATTAGGCATTCATCACAGATTGTTGAGCAGGTGATTAGGCCAACAGGACTTATTGATCCGCCTATTGAGGTGCGACCGGTTTTTGATCGCGAAAAAAATTACAGCCAGATTGATGATATTGTAAAAGAAGCAGAGATAAATACCACAGCAGGTGAACGTGTGATCATAAATACTTTAACAAAAAAACAAGCCGAAGACTTGCATAATTATTTGATTAAAAAAGGTTTGAAATCAAATTATGTTCATTCGGATATTAAGACCTTTGAGCGGACGGAAATTATTGCTGATTTTAGGAGAGGGAAGTTTGGAATTTTAATTGGTGTTAATTTGCTCCGCGAAGGTTTGGATTTGCCGGAAGTAACTCTTGTGGCGATTCTTGATGCTGATAGGGAAGGATTTTTACGAAGTGAAACATCACTTATTCAGATTATGGGACGTTGCGCTAGGAATGTGACTGGAAAAGTCATTCTGTATGCTGACAAAAAAACCGGCTCCATAGAGCGGGCAATGTCTGAAGTTGAGCGCAGAAGAAAGTTGCAGATGGCTTATAATAAAAAACACGGCATTAAGCCGGAGACTATCAAAAAAATTATTGAGAATTTCTTGGATGTTAAAGAAATCATCCCGGAAGAAATTATAACTTTAAATAAGCAAAAGAGGAAAAGGTAAATTTAAATTTTTTTAAATATTATATTAACCGTTGTGGGAAATATTTTATTTAGTATGGGAATAAATTTTAGAATAATATTATATATCTTTAATAAAATATTTCGCCTTGTTATTGTTGGATAAAAATCAATTACTGTTTCAAAGCCAAGTTGCTCTCCTAATATTTCTATATCTTTATATAATAAAACATCCTCAGGAACTATTGGTCTAGATTTATTCATGTAATATTTAAATACGCCATAGAATATTCCTCTACATCCAGGCTCATACATATAAATACAAACGCCATTTGGTTTTAATATTCGATATATTTCCCTGATGGTATTTTTATGATCGCCAAAGTGATGGGCAGATGCGAAGCAAAAAACTAAATCAAAAAATTGATTTTCAATCGGAATTTCATATGATTTGGCGACAATGCAATTATCAAGTTTTGTGTCATATTCTTTCTCCCAATATTTTAATGATTCTAGGGCATATGGACTGATGTCTGATGCGGCAGTATATTTATTAAATTGTTTTTTGACTATGCAGGAAGCCCACCCCTGTCCGGCGCCGATTTCAAGTATCTTCTCGGCTTTTATAAAATATTTTTTATATTTTGTAAGTATTGATTTAAAAATTTTAGCGTCATTTAACTTATTATTTTTATTCCCTAAACTAAAATTGCCTGGATTTTCAAATTTAGATTTTTTCCAAAATTCCATTTCTATTTTTTCCTTTTCTAAAATATCCATATTAAAAAGCTCAGGCTGTATTTTTATTTAGGATATTTTTTAATAATATATTTGCAACTCTTGGAGATTTTAATTTTATAAATTTGATATACGAGTATTTAGGATTGGTCATTATTTTATTATATTTTCTTTTAACTTTAAAGAGATTGGATAAGCTCCAGAGGATTATGGAATTTTTGCTTAAAAAGCTTCTTTTAAATGTTTCAATATTTCCAGTTCCAGGCCAGAATTCTTTTTTAGATATAATCCTCAATATTGCCCGTTTGAAAGCTTGAAATATTATTCTAAAAATTGAATAGTCTAACCAAATAACTGTCTGGATATTTTTCCACTTGATTGGTATGGTGCGCGTATAATTGCCATCAAGCACCCAAGATTCTCCGCTTAAGCGATTTTCTAATTTTGGAAAGAATTCCTCATCGGGTGGATAATACCAGTTTGGTCCCCAAAAAATTTGGTCCATTTCAATAAAAGGAAAATTTAAAGCCATAGCTAGATTATTTCCAAAAGTCGATTTTCCGCAACCGCTAGACCCAACAATATTTATTCTTTTGGAGTTTGATATTATATTAGATAAGTTTTTGTAATCTGCCTTTTTCATTTTTTAAACTGATTTATTATTTTAGAATAAGTATTTATCAAAAACTTTTTTAGTGGCAGGCCAAATTTTCATTATTTTTATTTCTCTCTCGGTAAAAAATCCAGCATCTTTGAGTTCCTGATGATCAATTTTAAAATTAAAATTTTCAACATCACAGATATACCATGATGTTTTTTGATTTTTTATATCACCATCTGTGTCGGCCAATTTTGTTGCATTAGTTACTTCCAAAGTTAGCTCTTCTTTTATTTCTCTTTTTAGCGCAGATAATTCATCTTCGCCTTTTTCTATATGTCCGGATGGGGGATAATAAAAACCAGAAAACTCGCCAAAATCACTATTTGAGCTTACCAATAAATATGATTTTGGATCGGTCGGTTTTATTATAATTCCAACAACTACATGTGTCATAATTTTAGGCCTTAGAGCAAACTATAAAAATATATTTATTATCGCCGACGATTTGAGTTTTATCAAGAATAAGCCCGCTTTTTTCTACTAAATCTTTTATTTCATTTTTAGTATAAATCCTATATTCAAATCTATTTTCAAACCAATCTCCCAAGATGACTTTGCCTTCATCTGAATTGTGAACCATTAATAAAATTTTTCCTTGGGATTTGCAGACCCTTTTCATTTCTGATAGGGCCTTCATTTGCAGCTCATGGGTTTTGAGATTCATCAAAGTGAACATACAAATAACATAATCAAAATAATTATCCGCCACCATATTTAAATCGCAGATGTTTGCCTTAATTAAATTAATATCAAGACCAAGGCCATTAATTTTTTCTTTAGAAATATCTAGCATCTCTTCGGATAAGTCCACGCCAGTTACATCGAAGCCCTTATTTTTTAAAAAAATGACATTATCTCCTTTAGCGCAGCCAAGGTCTATTAGATTTCCTGGTCGATCTAAATTTTCTTCGATTAATTTTTGTTCAATGTCGATTAAATTTTCCATATTAAAAATTAAGTTTTTTATAGTTAAATTTGTTTAATTCCTTCTCAATATCTTTATAGCTCTTCCCGCAGATCATTCCGCCAGCAATAAATATTTCTTGCGTTATTTCTTGAAGGCAAAAGGCCGGCATCTGAAAGCAATCTTTTTCTTCAATTGTATTAAACTCAAAATCAACCAAAACCAATCCCTTTAATTCTTCTTGGAACACATCAATCTCGGCAAGCTTTCCATTATGGTTGTAATAGTATCTTCTTTTACTGACTCTTTTACCCTCAAGCTTGTTTAATTCTATAAATTCTATCTCTTTCAAAATAATAGTTTGTTCCTCCTGGCATGACCCGTCGCCTTCTTTTACGGGTTCCTTTTTTGTTATCTCAAATTTATCACCATTTTTTCTTAGCCTTAATTTGGGATGCTCACTGGATTTAGGAAAATAAACATCAATAATTTCTTTGCTTTTGCAATCAGCCAAATTGTTTGGAAGGTATTTTGCTAAATATGTTTTTTCTAATTCAATCATTTTTGGTTGATTATGTTTAAAATTTTAATTCTTTAATTGAATTCAAATCAATGCCGTATTTTTGATAAACTTGGACAGTATTGATTGAGGTTGAGTCTGATAATTGAAAGCCTAATTTTTTAATTATTTTTTCAACATCAGAAATGTTTTTTCCCTCAATTTCCATGTACGGAGGAATTTGTGGCCAAAAATCCAATTCGACTTCTACATTATCCAACATATAGCTTATGCGTTTATTTTCCTGATAGCCTTTTGGTGTAAAACCTAGCTTTTCTAATAGTAGGTGGGTTTTTTCAAAATCATCAACGGTAATTTCCAGTTCTTTTGTGCCGTCGATTTGATCATTTAAAATTTCTTTGATTGTTAGGGTGGTTTTTTCTCCGCTGGTTCTTAATCTGATCCAAGAATTTTCCCTAATCGGATTGAAATTATAGACATATCTTTTTTGCATTTTCTCGCCAATTTTTTCGGCATCTAACGCATCAAGCTTGGAAACAATCTCTTCAACATTTACATCTAATATTTTTACTTCAAATTCTGTTTGCATATTTTTATAATTATTTTTCAGCAATAATTGCGGTTTGTGGTCCGATTAACTGTTTGCTCTCAATATTTTTAAATCCAATTTCCCCAAGCCATCCCTTTATTTGATTAAAAGTATAGGCATTGCCATCTTCAGTGTCAATTTTCATATTTAAGGCGAATAGTGCTGAAAATAACGGCCCCGCTTTATCTTCATTCATTAAAAATTCAGTAATAATGACCGTACCATCATTGGGTAATTTGTCATATACTTTCTTTAATAGCAATTTATTTTCTTCAATAGAATGTGCATGGAATATGTGTGCAAATAATGCCACATCATGCGCTGGAAAATCTAATTTTAAAAAGTCTCCTCCAATAACATCAATTTTGTTCGCATCACCTTCTTTTTCGATATTTTCATTAATAATCTTACAAACTTCCTCTTGTTCTATTGTTGTTGCCTTTAAGTTAGGAAATTTATTTGTAAGGATTATTGAAAATGTTCCTCCGCCAGCTCCGATATCTAAAAGATGGGTTTTTTTTGAGAAATCAAATATTTCTGAAAGAATATTTGCTGGAATTTTAGCATTATTGTGCATTGCGCGCGTAAAGAATGGCTCACTGAGCCATTCTTTTGAGCTTTTGATAATTGGCTTATTGGCAATAAGTATCTCAGCTAATTGTATCCAATATTTTGCAGATTCTTCATACATCAATATAAAATCGCCAAAATAATCCGGATGACTTTTTATTAAAAATTTGTTTGCAATAGGCAAATTAATATAGCTGTCGTCTTGTTTTTCAATAAGTTCCATAGCTACAAGCGCATTAAGCAATCTTTCTGCTGGGTCGGCGTCAATATTTAATTTATTTGCAACTTCTTCTGCAGTTGATTTCTCCATTGTGTACTCGAAAATATTAAGTTTAACGCCGGCAAGTAAGGTCCAAAAAGCCCACATGCTCGTGGTTAATTTTTTTAATGGTTCGGGTGTGATTTGATCATCCATATTTATTTAATAATAATATTTAATAGTAAAGCAATTTTATCAGCCTCATCTGCATTATTAAGCCCTGGACTTGGAATGCCGTCTATAGTATATAAGCGATTTGATAATAAAAGTAACTTTTTATGAACTTCTTTAATTACATTTTTATTTTTTACAATTTTCAGTTTCGAAAGACTATTATAAAAAGGAATCAAATATGTTTTTGAAGTTAATTGGGTACTAAGTTCTCTTAATTTTTTTGATGCGTTTTCATATCTCTTATCTTTACTTTTTATTGGGTTGCTATAAATATTTGCATAAAAAATTAAAGAATCCGCAATGTTTCCAATCACCTGTTTTTGTTGATATATGGGTTCAATAATAAATTTTTGGATTACTTGTCCAATCACAAATATTAAAACACCAGAAATAATAGTTAAAAAAATTGTCATGTATAATTAAAATTATTGCCAATTATTAATTTTAGATATATAATAACATATGCTTAAATTATATCTATTATTTCAATTTTAAGCAAAATTACAGTAGAATATAGCTAAATGAAGGAAGAAAAGATTATCATCCGCGGAGCGCGGGTGCACAATTTAAAAAATATTGACCTGGAAATACCTCACTACAAGCTAGTGGTATTTACTGGAGTCTCGGGAAGCGGCAAATCGTCGCTTGCTTTTGATACTATTTTTGCTGAGGGACAAAGAAGATACATCGAATCCTTGTCGCCTTATGCCAGGCAGTTTTTGGGCCAAATGAAGCCGGCTGATGTTGATGAAATTATCGGACTTGCTCCGGCGATTTCCATTGACCAAAAAGCTCTCTCGCATAATCCTCGCTCAACCGTTGGAACTTTGACTGAAATCCATGATTATCTTCGCGTGCTTTATTCAAGGCTTGGCGAAGTTTTTTGTCCTCATTGCGGGACAAAGATTGAAAAGCTGGCGCTTGATGAAATGATTGATATTATTAAAAATCGTGCGAAAGAAGAAAAGGCGGAATACATTACAATCATGTCGCCGGTGGTTATTGATAGAAAAGGGGAATATTACCAATTACTGTATGATTATTTGTCGCTGGGTTATGGCGAATCTCGAATCGATGGTAAATTTCATTCACTCCATGAAAAAATTGATTTAGCTAGGCACAAAAAACATAGCATTGATATTGTAATTGATAAGACAATGCCGGATGATGAGGGCAGATTGTCGGAGGCGATTGAAAATGCGCTGTCATATAGCAAGGGATTAGTGATTGCGATGTTTGGATCAGAATTTCTTCCCATTTCCAAGGGGGAGATTAAGAGGGGGTCTAAGCAACGGCAAACCACCCCTAGCCCCTCCTTGGAAAGGAGGGGAAAAGAAGAATCAGCCCCACAGTCAAAAGAAATATTGCTTTCTTCAAATTGGACATGTCCAAATGATGGTTTTTCTTTTCCCGAAATGGAACCGAGATTATTTTCATTCAATAGCCCACATGGCGCTTGCGTAAAATGCCATGGACTAGGAAAAATAGAAAAATTTGTAAAGAAAAAAGTTTTAGATGAGAGTGGAAATGAAATCGGCGAAGAGCAAAACAGATACGAGCATAATATGGAACCTTGCCCAGATTGCGAAGGCAAAAGATTGAAACCGGAAGCCTTGTCTGTGAGAGTTGGTGGAAAGAATCTTGCAGAAGTAAGTCATTTAGCTTTGGATAAAGCGTATAAATTTTTTCAAGAATATTATGAAACAATGACGGAGAGGCAAAAAACTATTGCTGAAAATGTCATATTTGAAATAACTGATAGGATTGATTTTTTGCTTAAAGTCGGTTTGAATTATTTATCCTTGGATCGGGAAGCTGAGACTTTATCCGGCGGTGAAGCGCAGAGGATTAGACTGGCATCGCAAATCGGTTCGCATTTATCCCATACGCTTTATGTTTTGGACGAACCAACCATTGGTCTTCATGAGAGAGATACTGATAGGCTTATTGAAACTTTAAAATCACTGCGAGATCAAAATAACAGCGTAATTATTGTTGAGCATGACGAAAGGACAATCATGGAATCCGATTATTTGGTTGATCTTGGACCTTTGGCAGGAAGTCATGGCGGTGAGGTGACTGCAATTGGTGAAACGCAGAAATTATTGAAAGATAAAAGTAAAAACTCTTTGACCTTGGAATATTTAAGAGGTGACAAGGAAATTAATATTGACCGCGCTAGAAGAGTAAAAGGATCTGAAGAAATAAAAATTATCGGCGCACGGGCTAATAATTTAAAAAATGTTGATGTCGCAATTCCGCTTAGAAAATTAATTTGCATTACTGGAGTGTCTGGTTCAGGCAAATCAAGTTTGCTTTATGATGTTTTATATGGCAATTTAATTAAAATAAAACACGGATTTAAAAAAGATTTGCATGATGTCAGTAAAATTATTGGATCTGAATATATAAATAAAGTAATCATTGTTAATCAATCGCCAATTGGCAGAACGCCAAGATCAAATCCGGCAACATATACAGGAATATTTACTCCAATTCGAGAATTTTTTGCCCAGCTTCCACAGTCAAGGGAAAGGGGATATACTTTATCTCGTTTTTCATTTAACCGTCCTGGAGGCCGATGTGAGGGCTGTGATGGCGCTGGATTTAATTTGATTGAAATGCATTTTTTGCCTGCAGTACTTGTTGAATGCGAAGTTTGTCATGGTAAAAGATTTAATCGTGAAACTTTGCAAGTTAAACATAAAGGCAAAAATATTGCAGAAGTATTGGATTTAACAATTGAAGAGGCGATTGGATATTTTGACGGGAATTATCACATAACCGATAAATTGAAAGTTCTGCACGAAGTTGGTTTGGGATATTTGCGTCTTGGACAATCAGCAACTACGCTTTCGGGTGGTGAAGCACAGAGAATTAAATTGGCCAGAGAATTGACTCATACTCTAGGATCAAAAACTTTGTATCTTTTGGATGAACCTTCAGTCGGTTTGCATTATTATGATATTGAACTTTTGCTTGAGGTTTTAAATAAATTAATTGATAGGGGAAACAGTGTTATTTTGATCGAGCACAACATGCATATAATAAAAGAAGTCGATTATGTAATCGACTTGGGACCAGAAGGTGGAGACGGCGGAGGCAAGATTGTGGCTAAAGGTACACCGGAAGAACTGGTCAATTCTAAGAGTTTAACTGGAGAATATCTTAAGGGCTATTTAAAATAATTTTTGGAAATGAAAAAGCGCAGGAGAGACGAGAGTCAAGGCGTAAGGGAAAAGGAAATGAATGTGGGAGTTTCGAGGGTTCGAGAGGAGTTAGGAATTCGGTGAGTTGGGTGGTACGGGTGACTGTGGTCTATGCTGCGCTTAATATGTTAATGAGGTGAGAGATGAGCTCTAATTGGTTGTGTGTGAACACTTTGACATTTGCATGTCCCAATTGTTTGTGAGCCTTCTATCAACCTCGAATGTACGTACTATCTATTAGTATTGTATAATGCCATTTGATTTTGTCAAGAGTCTATCAAATAATTATCTGTGGATAACTTTAAATAAAAATGGCTGTAAATTTACTTAAAAAAGCAAAATCATTACCCCTAAGTCCAGGTGTTTATCAATGGATTGGTAATGATGGCAAGATTTTATACATCGGTCGGGCAACTTCTTTGCGTCGCCGTGTTTTGCAATATTTGCAAAAATTGCTTGATCCGCGTATTGCGGAAATGATTTCCAAAGCTAAGGACATTAAATTTACACAAACCGATACTGTTTTGGATTCGGTAATTTTGGAAGCTAATTTAATTAAGAGGCATTGGCCAAAATATAATATAAAAGACATGGATAACCGCTCTTTTATTTATATAGCGATTCCTAAAACAGATTACCCGTATCCGATAATTGTCAGGGAAAGGCAGTTGGATCAATTTCCGACCGCGACAAATAAAATATTTGGACCTTACCAGAGCGCAACTCTTGTTAAAAATGCCTTAAGGATTATTAGAAAAATAATTCCTTATAGTACATGCAAGCCAAATCAAGGCAAGCCATGTTTTGAAAGGCAAGTTGGTCTATGCGCAGGAATTTGTACTGGTGAATTAACAAAAGAAGATTATCAAAAAAATATTAATCAAATAGTGTTGTTATTATCCGGCCAGAAAAAAAGATTGATGAATAAATTAAAAAAGGAAAATCCAGAAAGAGTAAAGGATTTGCAACATATCCAGGACGTAACGCTTGTCACAAGAGACGATCTCTTGGGTGAAAGCAAAAAACAGCGGATTGAGGCTTATGATATTTCGCATTTTGCCGGCAAAGAAAGTATTGGCGCAATGACTGTATTTACGGACGGAGTAATTGATAAAAGCCAATATAGGTTATTCAATATAAAATCAGCACCAATCAATGACGACATACGAGCGCTTGAGGAGGTTTTAACTCGTCGTCTAAATCATAAGGAATGGACGATGCCTGATTTGATACTTATTGACGGCGGAAAACCGCAGGTTGATTATATAAATAAATTATTTGAAAAATTAAATATAACAATTCCGATTTTGGGAATTTCTAAATTTAGCAATGACAAATTAGTTTTTCCTCCAAAGACCAAGGCTTCATTTAAAAATCTGGCTGAAAGCATTAAGCCTGTTTTGCTCCAGGCGCGTGATGAAGCCCATCGTTTTAGTAATAGGGCAAGAAAAAGCAAGATGAAAATTAAATAGTTATTATTTTTATTATCTGGTATAATGCAACCAATAATTAATAATAAAAATATGAAAAAATCCATTCTTCTAGTAGCGATTTTTACTTTATTTTTAGCTGTATTCGCTTTTGGTTCACAAACCATGGCTGCCAATTCAGCTTCAATAAAAAATAAATTAATCGCCACATCAACCAAAGAAAAAGTTAGTAATGCCACCTCTACTAGGTGCCAAACAATAACACAAAAAGCAGAAATTAAGCTGTCTAATTATGAAAACGGACAAGCAAGAAGGGTTTCCGCTTATAATAATATGAAAACCAGATTACTTAAGGTGGTTGAAAGATTAACGGCAAAGGGCATTGAAACGGCAGACTTAAAAGCTGATTTAGTAATGCTTGATGCAAAGATTAAAAAACTATCTGATGACTACGCGCTATATATTTCCGCTTTGAAACAAACTGGAAATTTAGCTTGCGGACAGTCGGATGGCCAATTTAAGGGCAAGTTATCTGAGGCCAGAAGATTGTTGCCACAGGTTAAAAAAGACGTTTTAGATATTAGGTCTTTTTATTCAAAAACAATTAAGCCTGATCTATTAAAATTAAAAGCTGAATTAAAAAAAGTAAATAGTTCTTCGACTGCACCACAAAAACTAAAAAATAATTCAACAACAACATCAACAACGGTAGACGCAAATTAATATAAAATAATTAAAATTATGAACGTAAAAAAAATAATTCTGTCCGCTTCAATGATTTGTCTGATGTTTGTTTTTGCTTTTACTCTTTCCGGTTGCCTTAATAATAATTCAGACACTGGGGCTAATTCAGATAACTCGGCTGATTATCAAAATCAGAATCAGGCAGAAGATGAAAGTGGCGATATTATTGGCGACCAAATAGCTGACGACTCATCAGTTAACGCGACGACTACAGTCACAACAACAAATAAATCGACAGAGCTAGATTTAGACAAAGAGATTAAGGATATAGATGATTCATTAAAATCAGATAATCTAAATGAATTGGACGACTCAAATTTATCAAACAGTCAATTAGGAATATAATTCTTTTATCAAAAATAGCCGTCTTTGGGCGGCTTTTTGATTTTTTGGGTTTTAGATAGAAAAATGTTATTATTTTTTATATGAAACTTCGATTTATAAGTTATTTAAAGATGGATTGGCCGTTGGTTATCTCGGTCATATTTTTGGTTTTTTTTGGCTTATCTGCTATTTATAGCGTTGCTTTGGGACAGGGTCGGGGAGAATTTGTTAATTTTCAAAAGCAAATAATTTGGCTTGGCGTGGGTCTTTTGCTTATGGTGATTGTTTCTAATATTGATTTTAAAACACTGAGAAAATTTTCTTGGATTGCCTATTTAATCGGATTAATAATGCTTATTCTGGTTTTAACTCCCCTTGGTGCCACAATAAGGGGATCAAGAGGGTGGTTTGATTTTGGCTTTGGAAGTTTCCAGCCGGTCGAAGTCATGAAATTGTTTTTAATAGTTTTTCTGGCAGATATTTGTTCCCGTTATGCTCGAACTACGCACAGGCTGACGCAGCT